>WNFL01047027.1_pt1 | contig 12641 bp, 16 predicted proteins | sample 5400361 | NCBI WGS metagenome assembly WNFL01 (sample SAMN13153351, study PRJNA577476) | soil metagenome | isolation source: 40 cm soil on Douglas fir-dominated hillslope | place: USA:California | collected 2013-09-17
GCTAGTTCCAAATGGAATTCACTGGTGAACCAATGCAGGGGAGCTACTATGCGGTGTCCAGAGCCTGTTAATTATAGGACCAAATGTGCCGATCATATCAATTTTGCTTCAAGTGGCAATTCCGGGCATGATCACTATCACGTACTTGAATGGTTTTATGTCGATGGACCTTCGCCTCGCCGGACACCAGGTCACGCTTTTTCAAAGAATGCTCGAATGTCGTCCGCAAGCTCTTGCGGTTGTTTAAATGCTCGATTTACGGATTTCACGTCTAGTAGGATCTATGGCTCGGAGGTCAAAACCTTAAATGACGGCCAAGACATCGCGAATCGACCGCCAACATCAAGTCCTCTCCCAAGTTAACTTAGCGATAGTCTTAGCCCATATTCTGGGTGAGACAAGGAACAATTTTGGAATTGTGAGATGGATGCGAATGGGGGCCATGAATCGATCGGAAGCCCAAGGCGGGGTCCAGTATTTTGGAAGCATTGTACAATCGTGTGGACATGCCCCTGAAAATGGGTATATAGGGACCAATGTAAGAGCAAGGTAGCGCCGTGAATATGAGGCCGATGTGTAATGAAGTGAAGCAGTTGTTACGGGACTACGAAGGGGCTTACCAAAATCTCGGCCTTGGGTAACTGGACGAGATAAGACCTGCGTTAGAATCAATCGGCAGCTACGAGGCTGGACAGTTACGCACAGTATTCGTCACACCCAAGTACTTTGGGCATGACGTTATGTTAGACGTCTGTAAACTGAAAGAGTGGTTAGGACTGGTCAGAAAAATGAATGACCCACTTGCAAAAACCAAGACCATTTTATTTTGGAAACGACGCGACGGACGACTAAACTGAAAGGACGTGCGCCTTCTCCTCCTTCGGAAGTCGAGATTGGTGACATCTTTCTCACCTCCCATAAGTCACCTGACCAACCATGAACGAACAGGAGGGAGGTGGCACCCTTGATCGAGCGATTGGCATGAACACGACCCTAAAGTAGCCAATCATCGTCATACTTGGTTCGTGTACCGCTAGCCGCCATTTCTAGAGCGCTTGAGGGATATAGCCGGCATGAATGTGTTTAAGTCGTAGCAAATAAGCTCAAAGAATTGCCAGGTCGCACTACAGACTATTGATATTGGGTCCGCGAAGGTCGGTGCCAAAAATACCACCAATGAGATCCTCTTTTTTCTCAATCAGGTAAGGCCAACCGCTCGAACAGAAATCTATTGTGCCAATTAATGAGACGGACTAAATCCCCTCGGGTACAAATGATCCCAACGTTATGAGTAAATATGAATACTGACAAGATAGCGTGACACGTTCCACCCTAAGTACAGTCACCAGAAAGGAGAGACTTGGTATTCGCTGTACAGAGAAAGGGAAAGAAGACGTATGATAGGATGACAGGAGAAAGTCATGAACTGTGTGTATCCTTTTCGTCATAACGAGGCCGTAGACGTGAGACCAAAAGTGACACGTTCGTATTGAGAATAAAGTTCGTCCGAACGCCTCTTTGTCTCGACGAACTCGACGGGTAAGAGAGCGTCCATATTTCCATCACCCGCGGCACCATCAGCGGCAAAGGAGCGAGGTGTGGGAACGCTGTCATAAGAATTGGATGCTACAATTGGAGAAACGCTCTGGATTTGCATTTCTGGTGTAGGGGGAGAGGACGATGCGGCCGTCGAAGAAACTGATTGAGTGAGTGATGGCTCCAGTGTCTCCACCGGGGAGATGACAATGGAAGGCGAAACTACATCGGTAGTTATTTCTGACGGTACTCCTTCAAACACTAGTGGATCGGTGCAACCGGATTGTTTTCCGCTCCGGTGACTAAAGAGGTTATTCCCTGTTGTGGGTATTGTGGCAGTGATGGGTAGTGCTGGCATTTGGTCATTCGGGGTCTTGACTACAGGGAGAATGGGGGTTGAGTTCCGCTTTGCCAGCCGTCGCCAGAACTTCATCCCTCCTCCGTCGTTGCCGTCCTTGTCCTTGGTTCCCATCTTTCGAAGCTCGTGCAGAGCACCCTCATCAGTTCCCAATTCTTTTGGGCTCTTCAATTTGTTTGGTACTTTAGATGTAGAACCTTTCCGCGATCGGTATCGTTTTGGTGTCGAGACGGAGACGGAGACCTGAAGAGCTTCGAGCTGCTGAGGCTCGCCATTCTCTACATAAACGATTGTAGGGCTCTCTGTGTTGCTGGGCTCAGGTCTGGCCTCTGCCATGGCCATCTGCAGTGCAAGCTGTGGGTCATCGATGCTGGACCACACTTGTGGCGCATCTCCGGAGATATCGAATGGGGGTGGCTGTTGCTGTTGCTGGTAATCGCCCTCGGTGGTAGGATCCGAGTGCTTGACGAGGTTGCCTCGCTGTCGGTGAAGGATGCTAGAGCGGGCAGCGACGCCGAGCGGTCTATTATTCCTTCGCTTGCGAGGCTCAATTTCGGGGAGAGGAGCAAAAGAGATATTCGACGGGAGTGATCTCGGCGAGGCGGATGGCGTGTTGCTAGCCAAATCCAACAAGGAGGAGGGGCGGAGGATGCTACCCATACGCTGGCTGGGCCTCACTGGAGATAATGTAGCCATAACGTGAGAGGTGGTGGCGGGAAGAGAAACGGTGGGGGCTAGAGGACAGAGAACGGAGGACGAAACGTCGGGTGTAGCCGGGAACTCGCGCGAGCTGTTCAAGCAATGGAAATAAATGTAACTATGAGATTGGCTTTTTAATGGAATCTATGCAAGCTGCTCACAGTCACTACCGAGCGAAGGGCTGCGAGGGCCGGTTTAGTTGATCAAGTCCAAGAGACTGAGCGAGGTGCGAGACCAAACTCCGGGCCTCAGGCACAATTCCATGCCCCCTTCCCAACTTGGTCGGACAGTCTGTGCCTGCGTGGGAAACTCTATACAAGTGGGCTGAAGTGCCGTCGGATAGCCTTCTGAGTGCCTTCTGAGTGCCTTCTGAGTGCCTTCTGAATAGCTTCCAATGCACCCCTGCCCAAGTGGGGGTGACCCCTGTCCCCCTGTCCCCCTGTGAGAATAAAAGTGGCATTGCCAACGGCTTCAGTCCTCGTGATCTCCTCTCCTCAAAATGGGTCAACGGGTCAACAAGCAATTTCGGTCAATTCGGAGTCAACTTGAAGCTCCCAATATATTTTAATGATCCAATTCTGAGTGTGCAGATTTCATTCCGGCCCCTTAATCATAATACTGACTCATGACTCATGACTCTTCCTCTTCTACCTGGACCGGACTCGCCACCCAGCCTCCAACAGTGTGTCAACCAAAGGAGTACCTCCTATCTCCTATGTATGATAGCAACCGCTGACCAAATGCCCCTACCTCCAAACTGACAGGGACCGCCCCGCCAGGCTTGAAAGGCAAAGGCAATCCCGATGAACTACCCTTGCTGTGTAAGTTCAACTTCCATATCAGCCAAAAAATCCATCGCATCCTTCGCCGTATCAACCTTTCTCCGCTTTGCGGTCATCATCACCAGCCGCTCCTCGTTCCTCTCTTTCCGTTTCAATGACGCAGTAGCAATGACAGGTGTCGCTTCTTCCGTGTCCGCTCCCGTTTCTTGCCGTATCCGTATTGTCTCTTGTCTCTCAGCACCGAGCCCCGCCAACTTCTCCTTCCTTTCTTCGTCCTTTCCAAGGTTAAGATATGCCGCCCCCTTCTGCCGATTGTCGCCTTTCGGGTCCCAATGCTGCTCGAGAGGCGTCTCCTTCGCCGCTTCTCGAATTTTCGCGATTCGATCCTCATTAGGTTTGTATACTGGATTGTGATGCATTCCAGGACCACGGATGACGTCCACACTAAACGAAGGTAAGTAAAAGCCCGCTGGGCTACGTGTGGAAGGACGCACTTATCAATGGGCATTTCGCGGGCCCTATAATGCCGCCGCTCTTCACTCCTTTTCACCCTTCGCATTCTCCCATACTCGTCTTCGATCTCGGTCATTGCGTCCTAGGATCCAACGTTAGAAAAGTCCCTAGTGATTGCTAAACTACTTACACTAGATACGCTCTGTGAATCATTCTCGGACTCCTCCTCACTACTATCAGATCTCTCTTCCACCTTTCGGTCGACCTGAAAGTCAGTTAGTAGGCGCAACACAACGGAGGGCTGCACTTGCATCAAGAGGTAGCGCAGCTATCTCCTCCTCAGTAAAACCACCAGTCATCCCTCGTTCAAGCCTCTTGTACGTCTTCACCTTGAGCGCCAGTTTGGCCATGTGAGACTCAGTGTCGTGTTTGGTCGCGGGTAACGCGGCGGCATCTGCTTCCAGGCGGCCATCGATGCCTTTATTCGACCTGATTACGAGACCACCTTTCTGGGTGTCATTAGGACGAGTGAAAACGGTTGCGTTTGCAACGCCTGCGGACGTACGAGTCTCAGTCCTTTTTTGACCTTTGGTTCCTCGCGAATGCCCGCTCGTTGTTGAGCGAGATGTGCCCTTAGGCTATTCATAGGGTCTGCAGATACCGCTTTGCTTTTAGAAGGCGCCGCTGATTTCATGGTCCGATGCGGTTGACTCTAAGTCAGTCGTAAAGGAATCTGTGATCCTTTGTGGGATTCATGACTCCATCATACCGTTCGGACTACCAACAATGCACAGATGGGAATTCCTACGGCTCTTGGCGTTGGGGTCACATCCGAATCCGTCGCCATGTCGTCATGTTCTGTGATTGTGCGTGCCGTGCCGCACGCAACGCCGTGTCATTAGGAGTTTTGTTGACGCAGGACGCAGCCTGTGGACTGCATTAGTTCCATGAGTAATTGACTTGCTCACCAAGTATTGCATCAGAGCGTTCTGCATGGCGAACCTCAGTGATCGTGTCATGCAGTGTGCGACCGATCCCGTAACAGGCCCGGGATATCACATGACCACTTTTCGGTTATTGGGTCTCGACCCCGTTTATATCCTACGCCATTGTATTTGTAGCGAAATATGGCTTTTCTTGGCTGTGCGGAAATTCCAACACTATTCGCGGAGCTTAGTAACCCACAGGGAGTATTTCAACACGTGTTGACCTACATTGGGCCTTTATCTAATCTGTGTGATCGTAGCATTGAAACATCATATCATGGAGCAACAGGAAGCCATTTCTGAGCGTAGTCGCCCTCCATGAAAAATCAATGGTCTCCTGACAAGCCAGGGACGTCTATAAGAAGGGTCGAAGGATTTTTCGAAGACCTCCAATTGAGATGCTCAGAAGCCGTACAGCGGCCCCGAGGATGACGGGAGAGCCGTATGGAGATCAGTAGCGAATGCGAAGAAGATGGGAAGAGGTGCTAAGAACGGTGACCAACAAAGACGCTGTGGAGCCGGGGCCACACCCGAGAACCGTAAGGATGGAAACAAATGTGGAGGACTACCAACTAATCCGGGGTGTGGACCCCACATCTCCAGTGTCCTCAGGTGTCAAGGCTACTTCTGGACTTCAGTACGGCGACTACGGCTTGCTATCATTGATGGTGGTGGTCTGACAGCTCAGCAGGCTCAGGTTCGCAGAGGTTCGCAAAACCGCGACGGCGCAATCGTCGCACGTGAAAGCCCGGGAGAATATTTAGGTTCCTTTTCACCTATTCTACGTGCGCTACGAAGCCTGCTTGCCTAGAAGCGGGGGTTGCGGCCCAAGACGAGTAGGCAACCAAGAGGAAGGTGAGGATGGCGAACGGACCTAAGAACATGTCGTGGTGCATCCTGAGGCAAACTCGCCTCGCTCTGGTTGCACGCTCTGGTTGCACCATGGGAAGCTGAGTTCCTAGGACCCGGGCCCCTTACTGGCCACACGAACAATGGGCAAGGCAACTAAAGAGTCAGTTGTAATGCCCGGAGAAATTTATCCAATGTTTTAATCGCACTCGAACGCATCGTGTTGTTAAAACACGGGTGGATGGCAGGTGGGGACAAGGCGTGTTTCCTTTCCTTCACACCTCCTTCACAGATTCGTACATGATCCCCTGCTAGACCGTGCCTCCTCCGTATACTCCCTATATATATCCACTACTTGACGCGTCAGGTCCCGTGCGCGTCCTTCACACTTTCGTCCTACCAAGATGAACTCGACATCGCTCGCCTTCGCAAATGGCGAAGACATGGCGAAGCTCGCGTCCACAATGCTTGTAGGTCACGAGAGCATGTACGTAGCCGTGTTCAAAGGTAGGCGACTTTCAATGCACCTTTTCATCTCTACTAGAATCTAAGGTGCACATGGCAGAGGCTTGTAACGGTGTTCTCTCGCAAGAGGCGTACCTTTTTTCCAACGAAGAAAGAGACTATCTGACGCGAACCTTAGACCTTCCTTGTAAGTTCGTTCAGGGAGACACATTTGCCACCGCGACCGTCCTTCATACGGCTCAATTTTCCGCATGAGTTGCCAAATGATTGAATATGACGTTGTACCCTTCTTTCAACAGACGATGCCTTATATCTTCTCGTTCGCCTATCCCTCCGAAAACTCAAGTGGCATCGACAGGCTGATCTAGAATCTCATTATCTCCTCGAACTAATGTCCAAAGAACGTATACGTTCAGCTTGTGATCTGCTCTCCGCCAAATCTCCTCTTCTAACAAAGCTGCCAACCTCCCAATCGAGTAAACTGTCGGTCACACTAAACACTAAGAATACATATTCTGTTAATCAGGTCGATATCATAGACCTGACCATCAGTGATGATGATGATGACGGAAACGTGCAAGAGCAAGCGGGGATTTACATGAGATCGACAAAACAAAACAAAACCGAGGAAACTCAATTGTCTGCCGAGGACGGAATGCAGCAGCCATCGCTTGCTTATCATGCCAGAAATCACTTATGCGCCGATTTGCATGAGTTACTGGACACCCTCAGCGCGAAAGAAAGGGAGGGGCTGGCCAGGGACGTCAAGGTCTATACGCCTGGTATGAAGGTCTGCCCCTCTCTGCCTATGTTCTGCCCACCTTATACTCACATGCTCATAGAGTGCTGGTCTTATGTCAGCACTTCTGAGCAATTCCAGAAAACAAACAACGCTCAATTTCAAGGGAAAGTCCCCCTTAGAATACAAAGACAGGATCACTGCCATGGTTGTGGAGAAGCTTGGTATGCGGACTGCAGCTCTTTCGTCCAGTCGTTCCTTACTATGACCCCAGGATACTCTATCATTCTCAACGAATCTGTCTTGTCGCTTTTCCGGCGCATCCACGTCGTATACTTCCGAGCCTCTGTCTATGATCCACAGTTATTCGTCCCTGCCATTCTCGTACGATGCAAAAAACGCAACTACGTGCAATACGAACACCAACGGACGGAGGGAATTTTCCGTATCCGAGAAGAACTAATCGAGTATGAAGAAGCCCTCGCTGCAGAGGCAAAGATGGAGTTGGCGAGAGAAGCTTATACGACTGGAATAACTAAGGGCTCTGATACGGCGCGAAAACTCTTCGAGGAAGTCTATACTTGGGTACACACGAAGTATGCCGAACAGCTAGAAAAGTTTAACGTGAAGAGGGCTAGAAAAGACAGCTTGGAAAGGTTTGAGACTGGTAGGTGGAGTTCTTCCGGTGGGGTGCAAATGGTTAATCTCCGTTCCACATAGGACATGTACTCGTGAGGATATTGCACCATTGCGGTGAATTGGTCAACAAGATCAAAGGCGCTTATGCAGAGGCTGAGCTGTTGAGAATGCTCTTGCGGCAGACCCGTTGGAAACGTGGATCAAGAGGGTGAGACGACGAAGCCAATGTGACCTACGCCCGGCTAATTGTTACATTACCAGTCGATGGTACGACAGACTTGGGTTACTACTTATGAAGGACAAGAACGACAAAGCCGCGCTCCAAGAAGCGATCAATGTTGTGAGAGACGGGCTCAAAGATGAATTTACACAGCTCCGTATGTTCAATACGCAAAGTGGAGGGGACAGCGACTTATCTATCGCTTGTCAGGCTATCGCCCAAGCCTCTGTCGTCGACTTGCTCGCCTAGAAAATATGCTGAGCGTTCCCGTCGGGGAAAGGTGGAGAAATGAAGCCACCCTAAGTGATTGTGGTCATGTCTATGTTGAAGGGATTCGCCTCGATGAGGTGGTCATGGACAAATTCGGACATTTCCAGTCTGCCTCGAGAGCCGCCAGTTCAAGTCAGCACACCCAAGCATCTACAGTGAGTATACCTTATACTGGTCAATCCTGCACTTGACCCACCTGTACAGACGAAGTACAGTCGCTCGGTTTGGTCTGGGAAAGAGATGACGGTCAACGTCGAGGAATTTGCGATTGAATACTACGAATCCCTTGGTTACCAGGCGTAGGTGACTTGTTCTTGTTATCAATTGTTCGTCTCACCTCGGACTCAGAATCCACTCGGAAGGCTCGGTGGTCCGCTTCATCTTCGCCCTTCTCTTCAAGGACATTCTCTTCAAACCTGTCCCAGGTGCTTTGGAAACAGAGTACCAGACAGGGCCCCTCGACCTCGACGAGGATTCTTTTTATTTTGTTCGGCAGAAAGACATTACCAGACGGTTGGAAGAGATCGAGAGCGGGCAGGGGCCGCATATCGCTAGAGAAATTGATGCTGAACATCGAGATAAGAAAACCATGTGGGTTGGTGCTCTCTGGGACAGATTCATGAGGGATGACATCCTGGCAATCATTGAGGTAAGCACGCTTTGCCTGGTTACGGAATGAAATACGCTTCGGGATCAATCACTTCGTCAGTATCTCCCGGTATCGGTCCTCACGATCATATGCCGGTTGCAAGCGGAAAATTATTCTGGCTCGGGTGGTGGCGTACCCGATCTCATTGTGTGGAACCACCAAAAACGTGAGGCAAAGTTTGTTGAAGTCAAGGGCCCTGGAGACACTCTAAGCGAGACTCAAAAGGTGCAATTTGTTCTTGTTGCCGGTATCTCGTCGCTCACTCGATTTTTCGGTTTACAGCTCTGGATTCATTGGCTTCTGAGCTTTGATGGGTTAGTCGAGGTCTGCCACATCGAAACTCCTGCTGGTAAAAAGGAACGACTCAAAAAAGAGAAGAGAAAGGCGAAGAGGAGCGGCAAGGCCAAGGGAAGGACAAGTCTGAAGAAAGCGGAATCGGTCGCTGACTCAGACCTCGATGAGTTGGAAATTGAAGAGGTTGATGGTATTCGGGAGTGTCTCCTTGGCAAAAAGAGAAAGTCTAACACCAGTGACGATGGGTATCGACCTCAGAAGAAGGGTCGGACAGAATGAGTGGATTTGGGCAGTGATAGAGGCATTTATATGTATCCAGCTTCTCTTCGCATGGCTAGCTTTGTTTCCAGGTAGCCAGAGAAAGTTCAGGGTGACCGTGTGAGCTTCTTACCCCGTTCAATTACAAGAAGTGATGATCAAACGCGCTCCTTCAGGAGCACTCCCAGGATCATTCCTAGGAGCTTCCAGGTGGGCCTTTGCGATGGAAACGTGAGAGTGACCCGTCGGGCAATAAATTGTTAGATTAAAATCGCTTAAAATCCGTCCGGACATAGAAGCAACTGGATTACAACGGAAGTGCATTATCATTTTCTTAAAACAGTCGTCTACTGTGCCCCACTGCTTCCACATGGACCTCGCTTTGCTCCCCAGTACCCATAGGCACGAAACCGTTGCGTTTCCTGAGATGCTGGTTCATCTCTGACTGTCTGTAGAATTTACGGTCACTGTATGTACCAATCAGCTCTGTTTCGCCGCCATTTCGACCTCGACTCACCATCCGCATTGGCAATCCAAGGCCAATCCAAAATGATCCTTGCGTAGATGACGGAGGGAGTCTTGAGCATTCTTGTATTTCACTGGACAGTCTTGAGGACACAGTAAACAGCAGTACCCCTTCGGACTATGTTCCAACAAGAGGAGGTACTTTCTCTTCACGCGACTGTGGTTTGTGGACTGCTCCATGTGTATGAACTTTGCCTTCAAGGCCCTTTCGTTTATCCCGTTGTTGAAAACCTGTGTGCGTAGGACCTCGACCGTCGCAGGTCTGGCCCCCTCGTTCAGAAGACGAGCTGCCACGGTGTTTATGTCTAATTCATATGGGACTGGGGGTGTCTTTGCTGTCTGAGCCAGACCCAGGGGTACGCCTCGAGGTGTCGAGTTGGTGCGGCGAGTCCGGTTGTAGCCCATCGCCCTCGGAGCTTGAGTCTTCTGACGTCTCCTGTGACTCCTATTCTCCGCATCACGCGGTGGGTTTGTGGAGGCTGTACTTAAGGGGTGCAGGTCGTGAGTGTTGTCATTCATACCAGGAGTCGGGCCAGGAGCTGGCGCAATGGCGCAAGCAGCAGCACCAACGGATGCCCCTCCTCTGTCGTTGCAGCAAACGACACAAGGAGTTACGGTGTTCATTCGTGGTGCCACCGTTTGCGCCTCCGGCCCGAAAGCCGATGTATCAGGGTGCGTGGCCCAGGCGTTATTATACGAGGGAGGGTAAACCGAACTGCTGGAGGCAGTTTGACTGGCGTACATGTTGCTTGCAACTGTTTGTAGGGGAGAGACAAGTCCATTTGACAGGGTGAGGGCGCTCCCCGCCTGGAGATTGAAATAAAAGTAGTCTTCGAAGGAGGTTCCGTTACTAGTTGTTGCCACCGTTGCCATTGTTGCTGGAACGGCCGTGGGCACGAGGGACACATTCACCTCGCCAGGGAAAGGTGCACGTCCAGAGGGTGGATAGAACCTTTCCGGGAACCCATAAACATAGTGGATTTGACGTAGTACCTCCTCGTCTCCTTCTGTACTTTGGGGAATTTGCATACAAGAAATATTATTGGAGGATCCGAAAGTGTTGGTCTGTGTGAGTTGATTTTGGAGGGCAGCGTACGAATCACCTGAGAAAATATCTTTAGTTCCTGTAGCGTACAGACCCGGGAGATGGTTTAACGGTGGCAAAGCCATAAAAACTTACCATAGCCGTAAAAGGCATTCTGGTCGTGCTGCCCGAGGCATTGATCGTACTGTGCTGGAACATCGCCGACTCCGTAAATTTCTCCTGTTGTGACCGTCTGTGCTTGCCCATTCCAGGGGTTGTCGACTTGAGGGTTGAGCCCCTCTGTCGAGAAGACCATTGAATCAAGGTGAGTCCCGTTGGGGAACTGTGTATGACTCATACTGTGGTAGATGCGTTGAGGAATATATGCGGGACGTTGTGTCGTATAGGAGGATCCAGGGAGTACAAGATATGGCCTGCTTATAAGGAGTGGGGAGGGGGACATATGATTCAATATCTCTCAATTTGATTAGCGATGGCTGGGCCTTGAGTCAGGGCATAGGTTTTCCTCGGAAGCCCACCTTTCCCTGCATGAGTGTCATCGCCTTCTGGAGCCAGCCTCTTTTAATGGCAGTCTACACGAGTGGGATGCGTGGGATGAGGCCATTTCAAGCAACCAGTCATCTCCACCCAGAGCCCGCTCTGCTGCAGTCTTGAATTTAGCAACAATCGCCGGATCTTATGTTACGCCTCACTTTTATTCAGGATATGTAGGTGCAGTGTGATATTGCCCAAGCATTCGACCGTGAGGAGGATCACAATCGAGGAATCCATCGCCAATTCCTCCGACTTGCATGCCTCGTTTATTTGGTAGGTTCGGGTGCCCATTCAATCATTGGAGCTTTCTCAATTCATTGGAGCTTCGGTCCGCGCCAATTTCGCGCAGCACGAATCAAGGATGTTCTCCCATGCAGATAGGCACTAATCCGGCCTATACCGTGCCGCTGTGCTCCAACGCGCCTATCGCGTGGTTTTAGAGGGTGATGGAACTGATGTATAATTCCACACACATCCTATATACGTGGTCCGGCTGGAATGCAACCGACATGGGCATGCGGCATCGGACCAGACGGTCAAGTCACTTGATTTCCAGGAAATGCTGCGGCCGTCCAGAAGGCGGCTCAAAGGCAAACGCCGGCGGTGGCTTCATCACGAGATGTATATCCGTCAGACTTGCCCCAAAATTCCGCAAACTCCCCAAGAATGTTTGAAAGGTAGTCTGTATCCACGTTGGAGGTAATATTCGAGAGATAACAGTCGCAGATGAGCCATGGGTTCGGTTCGTTCTCGGATGGCAGAGCCTGTATGCATCGTGATACTCCATTCACGACGCCCTAAACCTTTTCAATGGGCACCATACCTGTCGGTTATGTCCACGAGACTATCGCCCAGTGTCGGGGNGGCCCACTCCGGACTGGCATCGGTGTGTGGATATTGACGAGTGGTCCGTACGCCAGGGTCAGCCCGTAGTTCATGGCTCATGGTTCGAGACAGCGGGCACGAGTGGCTATTGAGAATCAACGAGGAGAAAAAGCATAGCTCGCAACCGCATAGGCCGTCTGAGTCGCACTACAAATGAAGAGAAACAACATACCCAAATTTTTATCTGTAAGCATGAGCGGGGATCGATTCTGAGGACTGGGGTTTGGGAGGGCATGGAGTGGGGAGTCAGTGGGAGTCAGTGATTGGTGCGTATATATAGGCAACGCTATATCCTGATAGTTTTGATATCGATCCAAGAGGCAATGCGGCCTGCTAGCGATAGCTGTGCTCACGAAAAGAGGAAAATTAAGTGGAGTTGGTCTCCACCAGGAAAGAAGATAAATGAAACCCAGAGATTCAGATATGCCTCGTAGCGACATCGAAGGGGTTGAAGT
>WNFL01115055.1_pt1 | contig 12641 bp, 6 predicted proteins | sample 5400361 | NCBI WGS metagenome assembly WNFL01 (sample SAMN13153351, study PRJNA577476) | soil metagenome | isolation source: 40 cm soil on Douglas fir-dominated hillslope | place: USA:California | collected 2013-09-17
TACGAAGTCATCGAGCACCTGTCGGGCAATTCGGTCGAACCGGCGGACCACGCGATCCTCGCCGCCAAGCTCGATGCGGTTCCTTTCGGTCACGATGTGGATGCAACGCTCGATCTGATCAGAGATCGGGTGCGGATGTTGCACGGCGTTAATCAGCTGGCACTGCGCGAGCAGGTGATGGCCAGCTCGGTGCGCGTGCTGGAGGCCGGCAACGAAATCTATCTGCGCGGCGAATACTTGGACAGCGTCTTCAACGTGCTGCAGGGGGAGGTCTATCTGTACGGGTCGGACACCTCGAGGATGACCATTTGTGCGGGGCAGCTCATCGGCGCGCTCACCTTGATTTCGGGACGTCCCAGCGAGGCCACGGCGATTGCAGGCCCCGACTGCGTGCTGCTCGAGACACCCCAGCTCATGGTAAAAAAGTTGATGCGCAGCGAGCCTTCCGTACGCAGGTTCGTGGACCGGGTCTACATCCTGCGCAGTTTGAAGTACCTGCTGACGGGGAGCACGGACTCGAGAACCATCTACAGGCTGGCGCGCAGCGCGCGGATTCACAGCCTCGATCCCGGACAAGCCCTGTTCAGTGAAGGAGATCCGGTCGATCGGGTGTATCTCGTGCGCCGCGGCTCGGTGACGTTGTCGCGCCGCGTCGATCGGAGCGATACAGTCGTTGCGTATTGCGCTGCCGGCAGCATCGTCGACTCCGTCGGCGAAACTTCCGGTGAAGCCTGCCGTGCCCTGACCGCGACGGCGACGGTTGCCACCGAGGCGGTGAGCTTGGACCACGCCATGTTCGTGCGGGAGCTGCGCGATGACGCGGAGCTCATGAGGCAGCTGCAGGCGGAGCGGGTGCGGCAGCTCGAGCAGTATGCGCACATGCAGGCCCGGCCTGCCGCCGGCAATATCTTGTCCTTCTTGATGTCCAACGGCGTCGGCGAGGCGACCAACGTGCTGGTCATCGACGAGACTCTCTGCATCGGCTGCGATCAGTGCGAAACGGCCTGTGCGTCGACCCATCAGAACGTGTCGCGGCTCGACCGGCGCGCGGGCCCTACCTTTCAGTCCCTGCACTTGCCGACCTCGTGCCGCCACTGCGAACACCCGCACTGCATGAGCGACTGTCCCGCCGACGCCATTCATAAATTGCCCAACGGCGAAGTCTCCATCGACGACACTTGCATCGGATGCGGCAACTGCGAAGAGAATTGTCCGTACGGCGTCATTCAAATGGCGGAAGTGCCGGTGAGCGCCGGATTCATCGATCGCCTGCTGCGGCGAGCCGTGCCGGAGCCTGTCAAGACGGCGGTCAAGTGCGATATGTGCGCCGATATGAAGTCGGGTCCCGCCTGCGTGAATGCGTGTCCGACCGGCGCGGCGATTCGGATTCACGCGGAAGACGTCGTGCAGCTGGCCGCGAAGCGCGTGGCTTCCGGATAGTCGGGCGATAGATGCATCAGTCCTTCTTGAACATCCAGCGCTATCGCTACGCGCTGTATGCGGGCCTGTTGGGAGCGGCCTGTACGGTGAGCTATGTCGTCGATTCGTGGCATGAGCGGCCTGCCGGCGATACGGTGCTCGGGTACACGCTGGGCGGCATTGCCGCCGCGCTCGTATTGTTTCTGATGTCCTACGGCATCCGGCGCCGCTCGTTCCACGCCCGCGCCGGCGCCACCAAGCGATGGCTGTCGATGCATGTGTACCTCGGCGTTTGCGTGGTGCTGGTGGCGACTCTGCATTCGGGGCTGCAATTCGGCTGGAACGTCCACACACTCGCGTATGGTCTGTTATGCACGGTCGTGCTGAGCGGCTGCTGGGGTGTGTACGCGTACATTCGTTATCCGACTCTGATCGCGCGTGAACGCGGTGCCGTGTCGCGCGAAGAACTGCTGCGGCGGCTTGCCGAGACCGATGCTCGAGCGCTCGCCGTCTCAGCGGGGCTCGACCTCGAAGTGCGCGACCTGATTGCCGACGCCATTCGCCGCACACGTCTGGGCGGCACCGTGTGGGCGCAGCTGCGCGGGCGCGACGAATCGATGCTGCTGCTGGTGCCGATTCGCGCACCGGGATACTCGCGGTTGGTCAGCAATCGTGGACAACAGGCGTTGATCGCCCAACTCGCCCAGTACCAGACGACGACCTGGGATACCCGCGCCCAGCACCGCTTGCATCAGTTGCTGCAGATCAGCGGCGATAAGGCCGTGGTGCTCAGGCGGTTGCAGCGCGACATCCAAATCCAGGGCCTGATGCAGTTCTGGCTGTACCTCCATGTACCACTGAGCTTCGGCATGCTGGCGGCCCTCGCCGTCCACATCCTCTCAGTGTTCTATTACCGGTAGGCACCATGCGCGTGGTGCTACGCACAGGGCGCGTCGGCCGCGTCGCGGGCCGTCCCCGCTATCGGCAAGCGGTCCTCAACGTGGCCACGCTGACCATCGGCCGCGGCGCCGATCAGCTGATCCAGATTCCCGACGCACGCCTAGCCATAGCGCACGCGACGATCGAGCAGCGCTTCGGCAGACTTCACTTGCGTGTGCTGGCAGACGAGCCCGTCGCGGTCAACGAGCGGCCGCAGACCAAGGCGGTGCTGAGGCGCGGCCATGTGTTATCGATCGGCCACGCACGATTGACCGTCGAAGACATACGCCAAGACGGCGTGGTGGTACTGCGACTCGACTTGCAGAGCGATGCCGTTTCCGCGGAAACGCCGGCGGCGGCGGCGAAGACTCTGCTGGAGACCGGCCTGCGCGCGGCTCCGGCGTCGTGGATGCTGGTACTCGGCGTGCTGCTTCTCACCCTGCTGCTGCCGCTGTTGACGTCGTGGAATACGCCGCTGCGTGCAAGTCTGCGCGATGGCGCGCTGGTGCCCAGCGATGCGCTCTGGCAGCCGGGACCCTTGCACGCCGCACATCAGTCGATCGGCGGGAACTGCAACGCCTGCCATGGCGCGGTGTTCGGCCGCGTCGCGGATCGGGCCTGCATCACCTGCCATCCGGCTACTCAGCACCATGTCTCCGTCGAATCGCCGGCACGCGCGCGCTTTGCCGGCATGCGCTGCGCGGACTGTCACGTGGAGCACGCCAAACCGAGCCGGCTGGTCGATACCGGTTCGCGCTCCTGCGTCGCCTGCCACGGCGACCTGCGCAAGCTCGACCCCAACACGCCTTTGCAGAACGCCACGGATTTCGGCAGCAGCCATCCGGAATTCTCTCTGGCGCTGCTCGAACCGGAACGCGTCGGCGGCGACACCGTGTGGCGCACCCGCATGACCCCGCCCGGGTTTCGGCCGCAGCCGGAGGAGCATTCCAATTTGAAATTCTCACACCAGGTTCATATGGACGAACACGGCATCAAATCACCCACCGGCGATCAGAAGCTCGCGTGCGCCGATTGCCATCGGACCGACGCCAGCGGACGCTCCATGGCGCCGATTCGCATGGAACAGCATTGCTCCCGCTGTCATTCACTGCAGTTCGACGAAAACGATTCGTCGACTGCGGTTCCACATGGCGACCTGAAGCTGATGTTCACCGCGCTCGAGGAGCATTTCAGCCGCATGTTTCTGCAGCAGATCACGCCGGGCGCTCGGCCGTCCGATCGGCGCCGGCCCGGCGGCGAGCAAACGGTCATGACGCGGGACGAACAGCGCCGGGCGCTCGAATGGACCACGCGTGAGTCGCTGCAAGCCGCTCGCGAACTCCTGGAAAAGCGCGTTTGTGTCGAGTGTCATACGGTGACGCGGTTGCCTGGCCTGACGGGCTTCGAGCAGTGGCGGGTCGAGGACGTGAAGGTCACCTCGTCCTGGATGCCGCGTGCGCAGTTCAATCATGCCGCCCACCGCAGTTCGGACTGCGTCAGCTGTCACGCGAGAGCGGATCAATCCCGCAGCAGCAGCGATGTGTTGATGCCCGACATCAAGCAATGCCGGAGCTGTCACGGCGGCAGCCGCGAACGCGCGCGGCTGGCTTCGGACTGCACCATGTGCCATCGATTGCATCTGCCGGGGCGCGGAGAGATTGTGGACCCGGCGGAGCACGCCGGCCCGGCCGTCATCACCTTCATGGCTGGAGTACCGTAGCGATGGGCCGGCATCAGAGCGTGGGATTGGCGTGCGCCTGCGTTGGCGCAATCCTCGCGTGCGGCGCGATCCGTGGCGCCCAAGCGGAGAACCCAGTGCCGAACTCGGCGAACAATCCGCCCTGCGTCAATGCCGCCGGCGGCAGCGAGTCCGAGGTCTTGCGGCGCCGTCCCGGCGCGTCGACGTCGCCGGCCGCAGAACCGACGGACTGCGACTCCGATCGCCTGCCGCGCGTCTCGGGCCAAGAAATGCTGCCGCCGGCCGCCGTGCCGGACCGCTGGCATCTGGTTGACGAGCTGGGGTACCGCGTCGATTGGCTCGATTCTTACCAGGGCAACAACCCGCTGAAGGGCGATCGGCCCGTGTTCGGCGACGATGGGTTCTTCAGCGTGAGCGCCGTGAGCGGCAGCTTGCTCGAGGAACGGCGCATTGCGTCGACGGCGGCGGGTGTGCCCGACGATCGAGGTCCCAGGACCGCAACGCAAGGCGAGCTGTTCTTCAACCAAAGTCTGTCGCTCGACGCCGTCCTCTACCGCGGCGATACGGTGTTTCGGCCCCCCGATTGGCAGGCGCGCTTGACGACGGTGCTCTCGAAGAGCGGCGTGCGCGCCGGCGGAAGCACCGCCGACGCGAATACCGCCGCGGTGCAGGCGTTGTGGTTCGAGAAGCGTCTGCGCGAAGTCTCCGCGCACGATGACTTCGACAGCGCGCGCGTCGGCATCCAGCCGTTGACCAGCGACTTCCGCGGCTTCCTCTTGTCGGATCAACCGGTGGCAGCACGGCTCTTCGGCACCCGCGACAACGATATCTTTCAGTACAACCTGGCGTTGTTCCGCAGCCTGCGCAAGAACAGCGTGAGCCTCAACGACCTGGGCGCTTCCCTGCCGCACAACGACGCCGTGCTGGCCAATGTGTATTGGCAGGACTTCCCCCGCAAGGGCATCACCTCGGCATTCGTCGCGGCCTACAACCGCAACCGTGAACCCAGTACGCGAGAGCTGTTGGATCCCGCCGGCGTCGCGAATGCCGCGGCCGCGCGCACGCGGCATGACTACGACGTCGGCTACCTGGGCTACGGCGTCGACGGCCACTACGGCTGGCTGAACGCCACCGCGATGACCTATGGCCTGCTTGGCCGCGAACGTCAGGGAACCTTCACCGATGGATCGGAGCGGCTCCGGGCATGGTTCGCCGCCGCCGAATTGTCGGTGGACTCGGACTATAGACGCTGGCGGCTGTCGCTGCTGCACGCCTCCGGCGACGCCAACCCGCATGATCAGCGTGCGACCGGGTTCGACGGTCTGACCGCGAATCCGGTGTTCGCCGGCACCGATTCGAGCTTCTTCATTCATCAGCAGCTGGTGCTGGCGGGCGGCGCATTCAATCTCAAGGCGCGCAACGCGCTGCTGCCGACGTTGAATCCGGCCGACGGCGGAGGTCAAGACAACTTCAGCAATCCCGGTCTGGATCTCGCCGGCGTGGGATTGGACTTGGATTTCGGGCCGAGGTGGCGCATTTCATTCGACGCCAATCAGTTGTGGTTCGACCAGCCCGGGGTGCTCGCGGATCTGATGCTGCGGCCGGTGCCGCGCAATTTCGGCGCCGAATTCGCGGTGAATGCATTCTGGCGGCCGTTCTCGAATCAGAACGTGATCCTGCGCATGTCCAATGCCGCGCTCATGCGCGGCCCGGGCTACAAGGCTCTGTATGACGGCGGCACGCCGTATTCCACCTTTGTTTTTCTGACCGTGAGCTATTGAGAGATCACCTCCAGAGGCCTGACCGATGCCCCACCCCGCCATCCACACTCGTCGAATCGCCGGCCCGCTTGCCTGCACTTTCGTGCTGGCGTTCGCCTGGACGAGCGCCGCCCGGCCGGCGGATACGGAGGCGCCGTTCATCTCGGCGCCGCCGTATCAGAGCGATGCGTCGGTCGCCACCAAAAGCAAAGGTTGTCAAAGCTGCCACACGACCACCGACAGCAATTCGATGCATGACACGCCGGCAGTACGCCTGGGCTGCAGCGATTGTCACGGCGGCAACAGCACGGTCACCTTGTCGGGCGATCTCAAACCGGGAAGCGCAGGCTATCGTGCCATCGAGGCGCGGGCGCATGTGCAGCCGCGGCATCCGCGCGAGTGGAACAGCGTCGGGGGCGCCAACCCGCAGCGCAGCTATGCCTTGCTCAATCATGAAAGTCCGGCATTCATTCGTTTCTTCAACCCGGCCGACTACCGTGTGGTGCGCGAGTCCTGCGGCGCCTGTCACATGCAGATCATCGACAAGGCCTTGCGCAGCCTGATGGCCACGAACGCCATGTTCTGGGGCGGCGCGTCCTACAACAACGGCGTGCTGCCGTTCAAGAACTACACCCTGGGCGAATCCTATACGCGCGACGGGGAACCGGCGTCGATCAGCGGTCCGACGCTGGCCGATCCCGAGGGTGCGCAAACCGCGCATGGCGTGGTGCCGAGCTTGGGACCGCTGCCGCCCTGGGAATCGGTGCGGCCCGCGGACCGGTTCCGCGTGTTCGAGCCCGGCGGGCGAGTGGCGGGCAATTTGTTTCCGGAAACCGGGCTGCCGAATCTCGGCGGATTGCAGCTGCTCAACGAGCCCGGGCGCCCGGATATTCATGTCTCCAACCGCGGACCGGGGACGGGCTCGCGCGTCGCCGTGCCGCTGATCAACATCCAGAAGACGCGGCTCAACGACCCACTCATGTGGTTCTTGGGCACCAACGATCAGCCCGGAGATTACCGCAGTTCCGGCTGCACCGGCTGCCATGTCGTGTACGCCAACGATCGCGACCCCGCCCATGCCGGGCCGTATGCGCCTTACGGACATGATGGCCGCACCCACACGGTCGATCCCACCATCAGCAAGCAAGAGTCGGGGCATCCGCTGGAACATCGCTTCACGCGCTCGATTCCCACCAGCCAGTGCATGGTGTGCCACATGCACCAGCCCAACATGTTCATGAACACCTTCATGGGCTACACCATGTGGGACTATGAATCCGACGCGCCGCTCATGTGGCCCAAGCAGCAGCGCTACCCGTCCGCGAGCGAGACGCGGGCCGTCAACGATCGCAATCCGGAAGGCGCGGCGCCGCGCGGCAACTGGGGCGACGTCGATTTCCTGGGCAAGGTCAGCGACTTGAATCCGCAGATGAAGGACACGCAGTTCGCCGATTATCATGGCCATGGCTGGAATTTCCGGGCCGTATACAAACGCGACCGGCACGGCACGCTGCTCGACAAGGACTCGCAGCCCGTGAGCGATGCGGATCCCGGCAAGTTTCACAAGGCCGTGCAGCTCAGTTCCATTCACATGGACAAAGGGATGCAGTGCGTCGACTGCCATTTCGCGCAGGACGCGCACGGCAACGGCTACCTTTACGGCGAAGTGGCCACGGCCGTCGAAATTGATTGCGTCGACTGCCACGGCACGGTGCGCAGCTATCCCAATTTGCGCACCTCAGGCCCCGCGGCGCCGCCGGGGGGCACCGATCTCTCGCTGCTGCGCAATCCGGACGGCCGCAAGCGCTTCGAATGGCGGGGCGCGGAACTCTACCAGCGCTCACTCGTCGACCCGCAGCGCGAATGGCGCATCAAACTGGTGAAGAACAGCGTCGATCCCCAGTCCGCCGACTACAACATCCGCGCCGCGCAGGCCAAGCTCATGAGCCGCGATACCAAAACCCAGCACTGGGGCGCCGACGTCGGTGATGCCAATCTCGCGCATGGGAACGGCAACATGGAATGCTATAGCTGCCACACTTCTTGGACGACGAGCTGCGGAGGCTGCCATCTGCCCACGGAAACGAATTGGAAAACCGACCGCCATCACTATGAAGGCGGCAGCGCGCGCGTCTTCGCCACCTATAACCCGCAAGTGGCGCGCGACGACATGTTCATGCTCGGCCGGCGCGGCAATGCCGATGGCGGCAAGATCGCGCCGGTGCGCTCCAGCTCCGCGCTCGTGGTGTCCTCGACCAATGCGAATCGCGAACACATATATATCCAGCAGCCGCCGATCGCGGCGAGCGGCTACAGCTCGCAGGCGTTCAACCCGCACTACCCGCACACGGAGCGCACATCGGAAACCAAGACCTGCGACGACTGCCATCTATCGGCGCAAGGCGACAACAACGCCATCATGGCGCAGCTGCTGCTGCAGGGTACCAACTTCGTCAATTTCGTGGGATACGACGCCTGGGTCGGCACCGCCGGCGGCATCAGCGCCGTACAAGTCACCGAATGGGACGAACCCCAGGCGGTGATCGGCAGTTATCTGCATCGCTACGCCTACCCCGATTATTTCAAACGCCACCAGGAGAATCAGCGCCGTCTGGAGCATGCGCAGGAACATGCAGGCGGCGCAGCGCAGTGCCTGCAGCTGCGCGGCGAATACCTCTACGCCGCCGAAGGCAAGCGGGGGCTGCAGGTCTACGACGCCGCCAACGTCGGTAACAAGGACTACAGCCAGAGCATCGTGGCGGCCGGCGGAACCTTGGCAACGAGCGACGCGTCTTGCGTCGCGCTGCCGACCAACCAGCCCATCGATCCCACGCGAAATCAGGGCAATCTCATGCGCGCCGACAATCAGGAGCGGCCGTTTCATCCGATCTACAACTATGCGCTCATCACGGATCGGCGCGAGGGCTTGATCCTCACGGACGTCAACACCTTTGCGGACGGCAATCCGCTCAACAATGTCTTGCGCCGCGCGCTCACCTTCAATCCCGACGGCATCTTGAACGGCGCACGTCACCTCACCATCGGCGGCCATTTCGCCTATATCATCGCCGATGCGGGACTGGTCATCGTCAATTTGGATCAACCGCTTGCGCCCGCGATCGCGAGTGTCACGTCACTGCATGACGGCCGCGCCTCCGCGCTGCAATTCCGCTATTTGTTCGTCACCGACGCCGAGGGCTTGCAGACCGTGGATGTCACCGATCCGGGTCACCCGCACCTGATTGCCGGCAACCGCGCGGCGCTGGATGACGCGCAGCGCGTCTATGTGGCGCGCACCTATGCCTACGTCGCTGCCGGACGGCAGGGTTTGGCCATCATCGACGTCGAGCGCCCGGAGCGAATCCGCCTCGCGCAGCTGTTCGACGGCGGCGGAGCCTTGCGTGATGCGCGCGACGTGGTCGTGGCCTCCACCAACGCGTCGCTCTTCGCCTATGTCGCGGACGGTACCGACGGCCTGAAGGTCATCCAGCTCACCTCGCCCGATACGCAGCCGAAGTTCTACGGATTCAGCCCGGAGCCTAAACCCGAATTGATTGCAGAATACCTGACGCGTGCGCCGGCATTGGCGCTGTCCAAGGGACTCGACCGCGATCGGGGGGTCGATGAGACCGGGCATCAGATTGCGGTCTTCGGTCGGCGGGGTTCCGGGCCATTGTCGCTCGAAGGTATGCGCAAGCTCTATCTGGACGCCGACGGACAGCCATGGTTCGCCCAACCGATCGCCAAATGAGCAGCGCGGTTCTCGGCGGTATCGCCGGACTCGTCGCCTGCGCCGTTGCGTACACGGCGCATGCTGCGAGCCTGCCCTACCAGTCGAAGGATCGGCATTTGGGGGTCGCCAGCTGCGCCTCGTCGCTTTGTCACGGCTCGGTCACGCCGAATGCCAATTACAATGTCCTGCTCAACGAATTCATCACCTGGTCGCATCAGGACGCGCACGCCAAGGCGTTCCAAGCCTTGACGAGCGAACGCGGACGATCGATTGCGGCGAAACTCGGGCTGCCCTCGGCGGAAGCCGCCAAAGAGTGTTTGGACTGTCACGCGGACAATGTCGCCTCCGCGCAGCGCGGCGCCAAGTTCGCACTGGCGGACGGGGTGGGTTGCGAGGCCTGTCATGGCGGCGCGGAACGTTGGATTGCGAGTCACGCCACCGCGAAAGCCACTTACCAGGGCGACGTCAGCCAGGGAATGTATCCATCCGCCAACTTAGGCGACCGCGCGCAGCTGTGCGAATCCTGCCACGTCGGAAATGCCGACAAGCAGGCGACGCACGATATCATGGGCGCCGGGCATCCGCGCCTGAGCTTCGAGTTGGATACATACCTCGCTCTCGAGCCCCCGCACTACGCCGCCGACGCGAACTACCGGCGCCGCAAGCCTGCCTTCAATCACGCGCAAACCTGGGCCGCGGGACAACTGCAGGCATCTGCGCAGCAGGTCGACCTGCTGCAGGCCCCGCTGCTGCGCGGTGGCGGTGTGTTTCCGGAGCTGGCTTTGTTCAACTGCAGCGCCTGTCACGACTCTTCGATGCAACGGCTCGAGTGGCGCCGGCGCGCCATGACGCAGCTGACCAATCCCGGCATGGTGCCCCTCAACGATGCTTATTGGCGCATGAGCTGGATCATCGCACGCGCCATCGATCCGGAGGAGGGAGCGCGGGTGCTGACGCAGGCTCAGATGCTGCAGCGAGCCGTGCTGGGCGGGCGTGAGCAACTCGCCGCTCAAGCGCGCGAACTGGGCACAGTGTTGCGGCGTCTGCAGCAACGCACGGCCGGCGAGGCTTGGAGCGCGTCGCGAACTTCCAATGTGCTGGAGAGCATTCTGCAGGCAGGGTCGGACGGAGAATTTCGCGACTACCTGGGCGCAGAGCAAGCGGTGATGGCCACCGAGCTGCTGCTGATCGAAAGCGGTCGGGCGCCGCGACTACGGCCGCAACTCGACGAGCTCTACCGGCTGGTCAAGGATGTCGACGCTTATCGTTCGGCGGACTTCATCGCGCAATTTCGAGTTTTGCGCGACGCGTTGTGATAGATCCCCGAGGCGGGGATGGCTCAGAAGCCGTCAAAGATTCGGCGCCGGTGAATCCTTGGGCCGTGCGGCGCTGGCTCTGGTTACCGACACTCCGGCCGATTGGATCAGCTGCGCGGCCGTCGCCGCGCCCTCGAGTCCGATCGACGGGCTGTAGGCAGTTACCGTGAATCGCGTGACGATACGCTCCTCGCGCGGCGCGCCGCCATTCGCCGTGGAATGATCTTCGGTCACGATCGCCATCCCGCAGCGCTCCATCTGGAAGCGGAACTCATCGGGCGTCGTTTTCAGAGCAAGATTCTGGCGGGTCGCGCTGCCAGCGTTCAATCCGCTCAGCCCGCCGAATATTCCGCGACGATTGCACGGATCACCGACCTGCACGCTGCCGCCGCTCTGGAAACGCCAAGTGGGGGAGTCCGGCAACTCATCCGCCGGGGCAAAGCCGCCGTATTTCTTGACCAATCCATTGTCGAGGGCCGTCTCGCGAACGGCATTCGCGGGCGAGTATCCCACCGAGTGGACGATCGCCATCGCCCGCTCCTTTCCCGGGACCGGCGTGAACATGACCTCGTACGATTCCCCGTCCTCGCCTCGGGCATCGCCGTCGGGAAAGGACGGCGGCGGCGTCCAGCTAGCAATGACATTCACGAAGCGCCCGGCGGCCCTCGGCTGCGGAGCGCCCAGGGCCGGGTCAACATGACCCAGCGCTTCGGTCGACTCGTAGTAGTTCGACAATTTCTTCGACTTGAGGATCGCGCGCACTTCATCGGGCGACATTCCGAGCTTCACGCCGGCGACGTCCACCTTGTCCGGCGATACGTCTGGCGAAGCGGGAGCTGCCGCTTGTGTCTGCGTCTGCGCTTGTGTCTGCGTTTGCGGCGCCGGGGCAATCACGCTTCCGGCGCCCGCGCTCGAAACGTATCCCGTGGTAACCAGCATTCCTTGCTTTTCTGCTTCGTCGCAGCTGTAGAGCGAGACCGAACCGTCCCTGATGCTGGTCCTCCCGTCACCCAGAACGACCGGCTGACCCAGAACGCCGTTCGGTTCTCGCTTGCCGGTCTTCACATCGACAAGACAATAGTATCGGCGCACGTTCGGCGGCGATCCGAGCTCGAAATGCCCACGCACCACTTCGTGTTCGAAGTCCTTGTTGAAAGCCTGTTTCAGCGAGGAAAAAAAACTCTGCTGAGGAAGCGACTTTTGCGCGTCGCTCGACGGGGAGACCGCCGATGCACCCGTCTCCGTGCCGGCTGGCGGATCGGCCAACGCGCCGCCGGCGCTGCCACAGCACAGAACGAGAGCCGCTGCAAAGGCCTGCGAAAAGTACAGGATTCGCCCAACGGTACCCACGTTTCCCCCCCGCAAGACGCTTCGATTCTTCGGTCACCGGGATTCTAGTCGCTCTGGAGCGGCTCTGCATGATGGGTTGCGCCACACTGAAAGCCGCCGATCCGGCGGAGATTGACGAAATGCCCTTCGCGCCGTAGCCTTGATCCCACTCTGCTGCCAAGGAGATTCGTCATGAGCGAACGGTTTGGCATTCCCGATCACGCCCCGCAGCACGCCCCCGATCACGCACCGCAGAATCCTACGCCGCAAGGATCTTGGGGCGGTGCTCCGGACTGGTCGGCGCCGGCCAGCGGGCCTTCGGGCTACGTCGGCACGCCTTCAGGCTACGTCGGAGGCGCAGCGGCCACGGGACCCGCGATCCGATTGAGAAAGAGCCTGGTTCTGGCAGCCGTGCTGGCGACGGTGCTCGGCCCGCTGGGCCTGTT
>WNFL01329557.1_pt1 | contig 12639 bp, 10 predicted proteins | sample 5400361 | NCBI WGS metagenome assembly WNFL01 (sample SAMN13153351, study PRJNA577476) | soil metagenome | isolation source: 40 cm soil on Douglas fir-dominated hillslope | place: USA:California | collected 2013-09-17
CAGTTTTCCCCGCGCGAATCCCGGCCGCTGTTCGGTGAGAGCGGCCGCGATCTCCTCCCCGGCGAGCACGAAGGGAATGAAAGCGGCCTTACCTTTCCCGGAGGCGTCGGCAGGCAGACGCGCCAAGCCATCGCCGCCATACACGAGTTTTTCGATGGTCAATTCCAAGACAGAATAGCTCCGGACGCAAGTGGCTCTAGCATACCTTGTACGTTGTGCCCGACGGCCTATCCGACCGGATAGACGCTCGTGAGTCGGATAGGTTCTAGGGGCAAAGTCGCGATGCACCTCACCCCACGCATCCACCGCAAGCTGCTTGTTATCAATCGCTTTCAAGGCGACTGCGCAATTCTCCTCGGTGCCGCAGGTTGGCACCGTGCTTGCTTTATTTAAGGCGTGTGGCAGCGACAACGCGCCCGCCCGGGGTGACTGAAGGAAACGAAGGGGGCGCCCTGGCACACATCGAATTTGCGAGTTACCGAGCAGGAGCTAATTTCGGGGGGAAGAGGCTTCAGCAAGGTAGTCCCCGCCAGAGACCAAACTGGTTCTCTGGCGGGTTTTTTGTTCTTACATGTAGAAGAGGCTGAGCCGCGGCAAGCCGTGCTCTTCCAAGAGCCGCTTATTGACGAATTGCTTGTGCAGTTGTTCGATCTGGGCGGCGGGCATTTTTCTGCGGTAGGGAGCAAGTTCGCGGTCAGCGGCAGCGCGTACTTGCAAGAGCGTCTCGTTCGGCGCGGCTGCGTGCAGCACGGCGAATAGCTTTTCTTCCAGCACGGTGAGGTGGCGCTCCAGATCTTCCAGGCTTGAAGCCGCACCCGCCGACAGGCCCTGGGCCAACTCCCGCAGGACTCGCGCCGTTTCTGCCGCTACGGCCCGCGGTGAAGCGGTGGCGCTCTCCGGCAGCTTTGCCGATTCCAGGCATACTGCATTCTTAAGCAGGAACGCAGCGATTTCGGCCGTGTCCATGCCCTTGGCCGCGGACGCCGGTTGCGCGGTGCCAACGGTAGCTTCCTTCATATCCTCGGCAGCCGACAGTACCTCCTGCGAGCAAAAAGCCAGGCCGTTGATTTTGCGCGAACGGGCGGGACGTTTGGCGTAGTGTTCGAAAGTGGAATCAATTCCGCGCAGAACGGCTTCGAGCGGAATGCCGGCGTCCTTCCAGGTCTCGATCAACGCCCAGTCGAGCGTCGAGAGCAGCAAGATGGAGCTACGGTGCCGCTGGAAATGCTCCTCGATCTCGGTGAAGTAATTGAAGTAGTTATCCAAGCATCCCCATTGCAGTATCTCCGCGCAACGCAGAGGCTTCAGTGAACAGGGGCAGGTTTGCGCGGCGGCGCAGGTTTTGCGGTGGCTACGCGCGGCGCTGCATTCCGCTCCCAGATGATGCGCAAGCCTTCCAAGGTGAGCAGGTCGTCCACTTGCGCGATGTGCTTGGAGGCCGGACCAATCAGCGCCGCAAGACCTCCGGTCGCGATAACCTTGGTCCTCTCACCCATTTCTTTGAGCAAATTTTCGAGAATGCCATCGACCAATCCGAGGTAACCGTAGTAAAGCCCAGACTGCAGGCTGCCGACCGTATTGGATCCAATAACGCGCGCCGGCTTGCGAATATCAACGCGCGGAAGACGGGCCGTTCTTTCGAATAGCGCATCGGCGGAAATTCCAATTCCAGGACAAATGACTCCACCCATGTATTCGCCTTTCTGCGAGACGCAATCGAACGTGGTGGCGGTGCCAAAATCCACGACAATGCACGGCGCACCGTACTTTTCGACAGCAGCAACTGCATTGACGATGCGATCGGCGCCTACTTCCGCTGGATTGTCGTACAGCACAGGCATTCCGGTCTTGACTCCGGGCTCGATGAAGAGCGGTTTCAGGCTGAAGTAGCGCTCGCACACTCCGCGCAGTACGGAATCCAGCGGCGGCACGACCGAAGAAATCACGATGCCATGCACTTCGCTGACTTCGAGGTGCGCCATGGAAAAGAGGTTCCGAAAGAGGACACCGTATTCGTCGACGGTTTGCGTCTTGCTGGTAGTCACGCGCCAGTTGGCGAGGAGACGCTCATATTGCGGCATGGCCTCCCCGCTCGCTGCAGAGCGCTCAAAGACGCCGAGGACCGTGTTGGTGTTGCCTACGTCGACGACCAGGAGCATGAACTCACCCTCTACTTCCGGCGGCGTACCGTTCCCGAAACGACTGTCCGCAGACCCTGCGCTGTGCGCACAAGCAAGAAGCCCTGAGCATCCAAGCCTTCAGTGACGCCCGCGAAACTGTCTTCGTCTTCAATTCGCACAGCGCAGCCATTCGTCCAGGAAGAGTGCTCCTGAAATCGCTGTGCAATCAATTCCCGCACATCGGGCTCCGAGATTAATGCCCTATACTCCCGGTCCAGCGATTTTAGCAAAGCCGCCACTAGCTCCACGCGGGAACACACGGTACGGGACTCCAGGTAAAGGGACGTAGCCTGGTCACGAATCTCCTCGGGAAAGGACATCTGGTTCACGTTGAGTCCAATGCCGACAACCACATGGCGCACCCGCGTGGCTTCCGAATGCATTTCGGCGAGAATGCCGCAGAATTTCTTGTTGCCGAGCAGGAGGTCGTTCGGCCACTTCAAATCGGCTTCGAGGCCGGTGACTTCCAGAACCGCGGATCGCACCGCCAGGCCTGCTGCCAGCGCCAACAATAGAATTTGTGCGGGCGGAAGCTCTGGGCGTAAAAGCACCGAGCAATAGATTCCGTCCGCCCGGGCGGAGTGCCATAAGTTACTGCCTCGTCCGCGACCCGCAGTCTGTTCCTCCGCGAGAAATACGCTGCCTCCCGGAGTTCCCGCGGCGCCTGCCTCCAGAGCAAGAACGTTCGTAGAACCGGCGCGAAAGTAGTGGTGCGCCTGCCCCGCGAACATCGTTCCAGCAAGCAGGGGCGCCAGAATATCCGGCAAAAGCAGGTCCGGCATGGCTTCGAGCCGGTAGCCGATGGAAGGATGGCCGGTGATGGCCACTCCGTTCGCGCGCAGTTGCCGGATGAGCCGCCACACCTCCGAACGACTGGCGCCCAACTCGGCGGCGATCTTCGTTCCACTGACCACCACAGTGGCATTGTCGGTCAGCAGGCGAACAATGCGATTCAAACGGCCATCTGTGGCTTCCGGAGTGGGAATGTTCTTGGGGACCCGGGTTGGCGGCGAAGGGGTGATGGAATGATTATGCGCGACCAGCGTCGCGCAGCCAAGCGTGGTCAAGAAGAAGCTACACAGGAACCATGCGCAGGCTCATATCCACGGCCGGCGCAGAGTGCGTAAGAGCGCCGACCGAAATAAAGTCCACGCCGGTTTCGGCGTAGGCACGAACGTTGTCCAGGCGGATGCCGCCCGAGCACTCCAGGGGCAACGGGTGCTCGAGTTTGTGAACGCGTTCGACGGCAGCGCGCACGGTTTCGACGGACATGTTATCGAGAAGAATCGCTTCAGCACCGTGCTGCAAGGCAAGCTCGAGTTCTTCGAGACTGCGCACCTCCACCTCGATGGGCTGCGTGCCACGGCGGTTGCGGTGCGTTCGTTCCAGTGCTTCGACGACGCTGCCAGCCAGCGCGATGTGATTATTCTTGATCAGCACACCATCGGAAAGATCGAGCCGGTGATTGGTTCCGCCGCCGCAGCGGACAGCATATTTGTCGAGCATGCGCCAGCCCGGGGCGGTCTTTCTCGTGTCCAGAATCTTCGTGTTTGTACCCGCGACCGCGTCTACAAACTTCCTCGTCAGCGTGGCCACGCCGCTCAAGCGTTGCAGAAAGTTCAACATGACGCGCTCGCAGGAAAGCAGCACGCGGGCGTTGTGTTGAATCACGGCGACGGGATCGCCTTTGTGTACACGCACGCCATCAAAAATGGACGGATGACTCGAAATTCCATAATGCGAAACCACCGCGCCATCCAAAATGGCGTAGACGTCGAGAATGCGCGCCACGCAGCCGATACCGGCGAGCACGCAGTCCTGCTTGGCCAGCACGGTGGCGGACGCGCGCTGTTGTGGATCAATGCAGGAATAGCTGGTGGCGTCGCGCGTGGCGCGATCCTCGAGCAGTGCATTTTCGATGATGGCGGTAAGGCGGCGGCTATTCCAGTCCATGGTTCATTCTAGATTTCGATTGATTTTGGATTTCGCTAATCCACATTTTTGCTGGTCAACATTTTGCTAGTCCAGCCCGTTCAAGGCGCTGCGAAGTTTTTCAGTGAGCACGATCAGTTCCTGAGCGCGCAGGCGCATCTTCTCCACTACATGAGCCGGCGCCTTGGAGAGAAACTCCACATTCCCCAACTGGCTGTCAATATTCGCCTTTTCTTTTTCCGTCGCCGCCAGTTCTTTGGTGAGCCGCTTGCGCTCCGCCTCCACGTCGATCTTCTTCTCGTAGACCACCCGCACTTCAAACCTGGCCGTGCTGCGTGCGCCCGGCAATTTAGCCAGCGACGCCTCCACAAATGTCACCTTCTCCGCGCCTGCGAGCCGCTCCACCGAGCTTCGGTTTTGATCCACCAGCGTGCGAATCTCAGCGTTAGCGTAAATCTGCACGGGGACCTTTTCCTTGGGTTCGACTTTCAAATCCGCGCGCAGGTTCCGAATGCTCACGATCAAGTCTTGCAGAATTGCCATGCTCGCCTCCGCGGCGGCATCGGCTTGCGCTGGGTCCGCCTCCGGGAACGCAGCCAGAGCAATCGACTTCAGCGGCGGCTTGCCATCGTAAACGGCTTGCCAAATTTCCTCGGTAATGAACGGCATAAAGGGATGTAGCAGCCGCAGTGACGCCTCAAACAACGCGACCAGATTTTGGGAGGCCGTGCGCACCGTGCCTGCGCTCGTATCACCCAGGGCCACGCGAGGCTTGACCAGCTCAATGTACCAATCGCAGAACTCGCCCCAGAAAAAGTCATAGATGCAGTTGGTGGCCTCGTGAAAGCGAAACTCTTCCAGAGCCTGGTGTACCTGCGCAGCCACGGCGTTGAAGCGCGAAAAGATCCAGCGGTCTTCGAGTGTTAGTGTCTGACACCCGCTGATCGTCGCGCTCGGCTTGCCGTCTTTAAAAGATTTCCTGAAGTCATCCAGCGACCAGATTCCCGCCTGTTGCGCCTTGTCCACATTCATGAACATGAAGCGAGCGGCGTTCCAAATCTTATTGGCGAAGGCCCGATAGCCCTGCGTGCGGTCCGAATTGAACGCAATATCCGTGCCCGGAGCCGCCATCGCCGCCAGAGTGAAGCGCGTGGCATCGGTCCCGTATTCTCCGATCACTTCAATCGGATCAAGCACGTTGCCCTTGGTCTTCGACATTTTTTTCCGCTCGGCGTCGCGCACCAGCGCATGAATGTAAACCTGCCGAAAGGGCACGCTGCCGCCGGGGTGGTCCGCCATGAAGTGGCAACCCAGCATGATCATGCGCGCAACCCAGAAAAACAAAATGTCGAAACCAGTGATCAGCAACGAAGACGGATAGAACACTTCCTGATCACGAGTCTTGTCCGGCCATCCCAGCGCGCTAAAGGGCAGTAAGCCCGACGAGAACCACGTATCCAGTACGTCGGGGTCCTGGACCAAACTTGTGCTTTTGCAATGCGAACACTGCTCCGGCACATCACGCACAACCAGAATGGTCTTACAGTCGGCGCAGCGCCACGCCGGAATGCGGTGTCCCCACCAGAGCTGCCGCGAAATGCACCAGTCGTGAATATTCCGCATCCACTCGAAATAAGTCTTTGCGTAGTTCTCGGGCGTGAAGCGGATTTCGCCCTTCTCCACTGCCGCAATCGCCCGTTCCGCTAATGGAGCGATCTTGATGAACCACTGCGTAGAGAGTCGCGGCTCCACCACCGTCTTGCACCGGTCGCATTTGCCCAGCGCCACAACGTAATCTTTCTCGCTGTCGAGCAACCCGCGATCTCGCAAGTCCTGCAGCACTCTCTCTCGTGCCGCGAAACGGTCCAGCCCGGCATACGACCCCGCATTCTCATTGAGGTGGGCTGTATCGTCCATGATGTCAATCTGCGGCAGCAAATGCCGCAGGCCGACCTGATAATCGCTGGCGTCATGCGCCGGGGTAATCTTCACCGCACCCGTGCCAAATTCCGGATTCGCAATGTCATCCAGGATAATGGGAATCTGCCGATCCGTCAGCGGCAGTTGCAGCATCTTCTTGTGCAGATGGGCATAGCGCTCGTCCTTGGCGTTCACGGCGACGGCCGTATCCCCCAACATCGTCTCCGGCCGCGTCGTTGCCACTACTAAATACTCTTCCGAGCCCACCACCGGGTAGCGAATATGGTAAAGCTTCCCCGGAACTTCTTCATGCACGACTTCCAAATCAGAAATCGCAGTCACGCACCGCGGGCACCAGTTGACGATGTACTTTCCGCGGTAAATCAATCCCTCTTCGTAGAGACGGACAAACGCCTCCCGCACCGCTCGCGACAGGCCGTCGTCCATGGTGAAGTATTCGCGGTCCCAATCCACCGACGCGCCCAGCCGCTTCATCTGGTCCTGAATCGCGCCGCCGTACAGCTTTTTCCACTCCCACACGCGATGAATAAATGCCTCGCGTCCCAGCTGCAATCGCGACTGCCCTTCCGCCGTTAGTTGCCTCTCCACCATCATCTGGGTCGCAATTCCCGCGTGATCCGTTCCTGGCAGCCACAACGCGAGAAATCCCCGCATGCGGTGCCAGCGCGTGATGATGTCCATCTCCGTCTGGTTGAGCATGTGGCCCATGTGCAAGCGCCCGGTAACATTCGGAGGCGGCAGAAGCATGCTGAACTGCTCGCGCGGATCGCCCGCCGGCGGAGTCGGCGCGGCAAACAATTTCTCTTGCGTCCAGTACTCCGCCCAGCGCGTTTCAATCGCGCCCGGCTCGTATGCTTTGGGAAGTTCGTGGGCCATGAAGTGTTCTAGGAACAACACGCCCCGTGCGGCCGCAACCGCGCGAGGCAGACAGTAAATTTGTGTCGTGGGTAACTTCTGATCTTACAGGCGAGAGGAAAACCCGGTCAAACTCGGGACTTTCTACTCTCTCTTGGCAGCCAGCTTGCGCGCAATCTCTTCCACCAACTTGGGCCGCATCTCGGCTAAGACACTATCCACAATGCTGGCAATCGAGGCGGAGTCGTGCGCGCTGGCGTCGGGGTTAGCGGTTGGCGCTAAATCCTCTTTCGCCGTCGCAATTTCCGCCAACTGCTCCGTCAAACTCGGCGTGACGATGGTATTGCGAATCTCCCGCCAGTTCGACCACGCCGCGTCCATCTGCGACTTCGTCCGCGAATCAATTTCATCCTCCGGGGCAGCAGGATCCCGCGGAGCCGTGCTGGGAATTCTATCCGCGGCGACATCCGGTGCGGCTCCCGCCCCAGCAGCCGATGCTACAGGATTCAAATCCTGGAAACCCGCCGTCGCCTCGGCCACAGCTTGTGCCCCAGCCGCTGGCATCGCGCCCAACGCAGCGTGGCTTGAGTTGCCGTCCCCGGTTGCGCTGGCCGCGAATGCGATCACGGGAACTTCCGCCGTCACCTCCGATGCTACTGCATCAGCCGCTGCCACCTCGCCTGACGCTACTTCCGAAACGATCGGCTCATCATCCACCGGCTCCGACACAACACTCTCGGCAAAGCTGGCCAAACTGTGTGTGTTGAAGGTCCCTGCCGCGGTCGGGATCCCGAGCGCTTCCGCCATCTCGCGTTCGAGTCGTACTGCGGCATCCGCTGGCGTCAGCTCCGCTGCCTCGGCGATCCAGTGCGGAGCAACCGCCGCCGGCGTCTCCACTGGTGCGGCTTCGAAAATCCGCGGCGCCGCCAATTCCTCCGGCGCCTCCTCCGGTTCCGGAGCCAACTGGCGCGGCATCCCGTCGACCGCAGCCATGTGCAGCACCGGCGCGCGATCCCCTTCCCCGCTCAGGACCTCCACCGCTGCCTGAATCGCCGCGATTTCCGCCGGAGAAATATCCAGCGGCACCCCCGTCCCCTGTTTCGTGGAATCTATTTCTGGAACGCGCGCTTCCACCGCATCCGCGGTAAACGCACTCTCCCGCCGCAGCGTGGATTCGTCCGTGGCAGCCGGCGTCAGATCGCGAAACCCCGTTCCCATCATCGCCGCATCTTCTTCCGGTTCAGGCGCAACCGCGATTCTTGCCTTGGAAGGCATCGCCAGCCGGTTTTTCCATCCCTTTTCCTCAATGCCCGCGTCCGGATCCGGCTCGTCCACCGTGGCTGACACTGCAAACACCCGAGCCAGCGTGCTCGTCTTCGGTGTCTTCGACGGCTTCCGCTCCCCCTTAGAATTCGCGTCAAAACTCGCGTCTTCAATCTTGCGAACCACGGCCAGGAGTTCCGTCGCCTCGAAGGGCTTCACGATAAACGCATTGGCTCTCGCCTTGAGCGCTTCCTCCGACTTAAACGGCTCTAACTTCCCCACCGTCAACAAGATGGGAATCTCCGCCGTCACCCGGTTTTCCTTCAGCAGTTTGCACACTTCCAGACCGCTATACCCCGGCATGTACACGTCGAGCACAACAATGTCCGGCAACAGTTCGTTGGCTTTTTTCAAAGCCGCCGAACCGTTGCTGACGGTAATCACTTCATACCCAGCGTCCGACAAGATCTTCTTGCCCATGTTCTGGGCAGTCACACTGTCGTCAGCCAGCAGGATCTTTCGCGGCACTCGCACGGTCCTCTAAGTAAAGATCTAAAAGAAAAAGATTAAAGATACGGAGTCTGACCGAAGTTATCCCGGACAGGGCCTGAAGTCAATGAGGGGAGGCCGCGCCAGCGGTTACCCCTGTGCAGCAACCGCTGGAGCGCGTATAAAGGCCGCAAAACCGGGGTTGACGTGAGGGTGATGCAGAACAAAAAGGTTACTGAAGTTTCGAGACTTTGTGGGGCGCGGACACCCCTCGCCGTTCATTTCCCCGGCATCTTCAACCCCAGCGCGTTCACCGTTACCGCATCCGGCGCCGCCACGCCGCCCGTCTTCGTCACCACCCCAAACGACCCCGCATAGTCCCACATCGTCCACCCAATCCCATGCTTCTCCAACGTCGTCCGCACATCCGAAATCCATCGCGCCCGATCCTCCGGGTTCATATACTTCCGATAGGCGCCAAACTCATTGCATGTCACCGCCAAGTGCCGGCGCAAGGCCCACTCCGCTACCTCATTCACTTCCCCCTCAATCCGCCCGGCATCCCAATGATCCCGCCCATAGCGGATGATCCATAACTTCCCTAACTCATCCGGCACGCCCTCCGCCACCCTGTTCGCCGATTCCACTGTCGACGGATACGGCAACCCCTTCACCCAAATCCAATATGGCGATCCCCAACCCGCCCCCTGATGCGTAAACGTATGTGGCTCGTAAAAGTGGAAGTTGTATATCACGTTGCCGTCCGCTAGCGGCTCCATAAACACCAACTCATCATCCGCCGACCACCGCGCCCCAGCGGCGATAATCGTATGCTGCGGCGCGCTCTCCCGAATCGCCCCCGCCAGCTTCGCCTGGATACCAAACCACCGGTACCGGTCGCTAGCCTCCGGCTCGTTCAAAATCTCGAAAAACACCCGCTCCGTATCCCACGAAGAATAATGCTGCGCTAACTGCCTCCAAAAGTTCGTGAACCTCTCCACAAATCCGTCGTCCGAGAGGCGCGCCTTGAAGTCGCTCTCCGGGTGAATGTCAATCACCACCGCCAGCCCATGATCCAGAATCATCTTCACCGCTGCATCCAATGAAGCAAAGTATTCCTCCCGCGAGCCATATCCCGGAAAAATCGGCGCCGGATTCACGCTCAACCGCACATGGTCGAATCCCAGCGACGCGATCAGCGCAATGTCCTGCTCGGTCGTGTGCGCGGCGTAATGCTCTTTACTGTAGGTCGCAGGCGGCACCACCTGCGCAAACCATTCGCTGAGGTTGATCCCTCTCCGCAAGTGCGCCAGCCGCAAACTTGGAACCGCAGAAGCCGGAACCGGAGAGGCCGGAACCGGAGACATTGGAACCGGTGCCCCCGTCTGCGCCCAGGCGCTTACGCATACCAGCACCGCCCCCAGGCTGTGCCAACCACTTCGATTTGTCATATGGGAAAGAGCCTAGCAGAAGAGCAAAAGGCGGGATGAAAAACCGGGATGAAATAGCGAGGAGAACGGATGGCTATCCGGCCAGCTCCGGCGTCGACGCCTGCAGGCTTTGCGTGTAGGCGTGTCGTGGCCGTTCCGTAATCTCCTCAGCGGTTCCCACCTCGACGATCTTCCCCCTATGCATCACCGCGATCCGCGTGGCCAGGTACCGCACCACCGGCATGGAGTGCGAAATGAACAGGTAGGTCAGGTAAAACTCACGCTGCAACTGGGCCAGCAGATTCACCACTTGCGCGCCCACGCTGACGTCCAGAGCCGATACCGGCTCGTCCGCCACGATGAACTTCGGCCGCAGCGCCAGCGCCCGCGCGATGCCGATTCGCTGCCGCTGCCCTCCGCTGAACTCGTGCGGGTAGCGTGGCAACGCCGACGCATCCAGGCCGACAGCGCGCAGCAGCTCCCCGGCGCGGATGCGGCGGGCGGCCTTGCTGAGGGACTCATGAATCACCAGAGGCTCGGCGACGATGTCCTCCACGCGGAAGCGCGGGTCGAGGGAGCCGAAGGGATCCTGAAAAATGATTTGCATGTCGCGGCGGAGCTGGCGGAGGCCCGTGCGGCTCGCGGTGCCCAGGTCGTGGCCATTGAAGCGGACGCTGCCGGAGGAAGGTTCGATCAGGCGGAGCACGAGGCGCCCCAACGTGCTTTTGCCGGAGCCGGATTCGCCCACCAGGCCTAGCGTTTCGCCTGCGGAAATATCCAGAGAGACGCCGTCCACTGCGCGGACTTCTCTCCTCGCCGTCCCGAATAGAGAGTCGCCGCCGGCATACGTCTTCGTCAGATCACGAATTTCAACGAGGGCCATATTCGTAATATAGAACGATCAAAAAATGATCAGCGGGTCGCGATGAGCGGCACGGCTGCCAGAGCCGTCAGCATTCCCGCCAGTTTCCAGCGCGTGAAGCGCTCGTGCAGAAAAATGCGCGCCAGCAGAACCGTGATCGCAGGATACAGTGACGTTAGCATGACGGCCGCATCGAGACGTCCGGTCTGGGCGGCGCGAATAAAGAACACTGTGCCAGAAACGTCCAACATGCCCGCAGCAATCCCCAGGCCCACCCGCGATGCGGCCATGCTTTGCCAGGACACCGCGTTGATGTGCCTCCCAGCCAGCACGATCACGCTCACTGCGATCAGCGCCGCGAACCGCGAACATGCCGCCGCCCAGAGCGCGGACACGTCTCCCGCACGATGGATGAACAAGTAGAAGCAGGCAAACCCAACACCGCAAATCACGGCCGTGGCCAGACCTCTGCTGCTAAGTCCACTCTCGTCGGGGCGCGCGATGAGCCAAATCCCAAGGGCAGCCAGCCCAAAGCCGGTCAGCGCCAGTTTGCCCGGCAATCCGTCCACGAGAATCCCCACGGCCGCCGGAATGGCAGCGCCCACCACGGCGGCCACCGCAGCCGTCAGCCCCATTTGGCCCGACGCCAGTGCTCCGTAGAACAGCGAGAGCGCCGCCCCGCCGCAGGCTCCGCCGAGCATGGCCCAGCACACGCTCGCCATTGGCGGAAATACGGCATGCGTTCCCAGAGCCAGCGTCAGCGCCAGAGCCAGGCCGCCCGCGTGTGAAATGGCCGTTAGCAAATACGCATTGGCTCGACGCGAGGCAAATCCCCCGAGAAAGTCCGAACTCCCCCAGGCCAGCACGGCTGCCAGGCCAAACCCGGTGGGCACAATTTGTATTGATGGTGTCATTTCGGAAGGGCCAAACGTTTGAGCTTACCATGCTGGAATCCCGTCCCCCGCCGTCACAGGATGGTAGAATTTCCACAGTCTGCTCAGGAGCACCTGCGTGATTGAACTCGCCCCCTCAATCTTGTCCGCCGATTTTGCGCATCTCGCCGATCAGGTGCAGAGCGCGGTTGCGGGCGGGGGCTCGGTGGTACACGTCGACGTAATGGACCGCCGATCGTGAAGTCGCTGCGCAAGGCCACGGCGGCGGTGCTGGATTGCCACTTGATGATCGAGAATCCGGACCAATACATCGCGGGCTTCGCCGACGCTGGGGCCAACTGGATTTCGGTGCACCAGGAAGCATGCCGCCATCTGAACCGCACGCTACATCTGATCCAGAGCCACAGGGTAAAGGCAGGGGTGGTGATCAACCCGGCAACACCGGTGGAAACGCTGTCCGAGGTGCTGGACGTGGTCGATTATGTCCTGGTCATGTCCGTGAACCCAGGGTTTGGGGCGCAAAAATTTATCCCGAGTGTACTGCATAAAGTACGTAGACTCGTAGACTTACGTGCCATGCACCGGCTAAAATTCCGTATCGAAATTGATGGCGGCGTGGCGCTGGATACGATTCCAGAGATTGTCCAAGCGGGTGTGGAAATTTTGGTGGCAGGCAACGCCGTGTTCGGGAACGGCGATCCAAAGGTAAATGTTGGGAAGCTGTTGAAGGCCGCCACCGAGGCGAGCCTGCTGAAAGTCTAAAACTTCTGGGGTAGTCAATGAATTGGTCTTTG
>WNFL01386404.1_pt1 | contig 12639 bp, 9 predicted proteins | sample 5400361 | NCBI WGS metagenome assembly WNFL01 (sample SAMN13153351, study PRJNA577476) | soil metagenome | isolation source: 40 cm soil on Douglas fir-dominated hillslope | place: USA:California | collected 2013-09-17
GGGGCGAGCGGGCGACCGCTCCCCCTATGCGGATTTACGCGCGCGCTGGCTAACCTGGAATGCGCGATTTTCGGTTACTTCCCGACGACAAGTAAGACGAAGGAGCCGGGCTTCATTTTGCCGCGGCGCTCACCCGGAGCAGGCGGATCGAAGTCGGCGGCCGGGAGAAAGATGTTGTGAGTTTTGAGGTCGAGACCCATGGTGCGGGCGGACTTCTTCGTGGGGACATTCTCCACGACAGTGTACTTGTCGGGCGAATCTTCGTGGATGACAGTAAGGTTGCCATCGCCGCAAGAGGCAAACACGTAACCAGTAGAGGGATCGAAGGCGCTGGCATCCGGTCCATCGCAAATGGCCGGAGTGGCAACGACTTTGCCGGTATCCGCGTTCACCACGGCCATAACTTTCTCGTCGCAGACGGAAAACAGGCGGCGGTTGCTGAGGTCCATGGCGAGACCGGAAGGCGATTTGCAAGGCGCAAGAGGCCAGCGGTGGAGTTCCTTGAGGGTCTGCGCATCGAGATGATGGAGCTCGGAGGTGTCCTCGTTGTTCACATAGACAGGGCCCTTGCCGTCAGCGACGGCGAATTCGGGCCTGCCGCCCAGAGCTATCGTGCCGACAACCGTGCCATCCGCGGCGTTGATCGCGGTGGCGTTTTTGCCGCGGCCGTTGAAGGTGAAGACGCGCTTGCTGACGGAATCGTAGATGATGGCGTCGGGATTCGCGTCTGTTTTGACGGTGCCGAGGGACTTCAGCGTCGTGAGATCGAAGATGGTTACATCGTTCGAACGGCCGTTGCTGGTGAAGCCGCGGCCGAGATCGGAAGCGACGGCGATTCCATGGACGCCTTGGGTGTCGGGGATGTCGCCAACAACGGCGTAGGTGTCCGCATCGAGAACGACGACGTGCGTGCCGCGCGAGATGTAGATGCGGCGGGCGTCACTATCAACGAAAACGTAATCCCAGCCGCCGTCGCCGCCGACCGGGACGGTCTTGATGATGTGATAGCCGCTGGCGCCGGGCGCCGGAGCGGCGGGGCGCGAGAATGCTACCGCAGAAAAGATCGTTGCCACTGCGAGTGAACCAAGGATGGTGAGAAGCGTGAAGCGTTTGCGCATGTTTTTTTCTCTCTTTGAATTTCTATTTTTTTGCTTGAGTCCGGGTATAGCCATCTATACAGCAACGAAGATGAACACAAGATGAATGCCGGGGGTTTGGCTACATTTTTGATTTGTGCTGTTCGAACCAGCCAGCAATATACAGCATTTTAGCGATGTGGTGGCTGGGGCGGCGGGCAATGCCGTGGGGCTCCTCGGGAACGCGGACGAGGACGGTATCCACGTTGAGGAGTTTGAGCGCTTCGTAGAACTGTTCGGCTTCGGAAATGGGCGTGCGATAGTCGGCCTCGCCGGTCATGACTAATGTGGGAGTTTTGACTTTGGCGACGAGATTGGTGAGCGAGCGCTGCATGTAATTGTCGGTGTTGTCCCAGGGAAGACCCGGGAACCAGTATTTGGTAATGAAGGGGATGTCGGAGGTGAGCGCAAAGCTATACCAATTGATGACCGGATAGAGCGCAGCCGCGGCGCGGAAGCGCTCGGTGTGCTCGATGGTCCAGCAGGTGAGGACGCCGCCGCCGCTGCCGCCGGTGACGAAGAGATTGTTGGTGTCGATGTAGCCCTTGGCGATAACGGCGTCGACGCCGCTGTTGAGGTCGTAAAAATCGTCGCCCGGATAGGCGTGATGGATGAGATTGGCAAATTCTTCGCCGTAGCTGGTGCTGCCGCGCGGATTCGCATAGAGAACAACGTAGCCTCTGGCGGCCAGCACCTGTTTTTCGAAGTCGAAACGGTCGCCATAGTCGGCGAAAGGACCGCCGTGAATTTCAAGAACAAGAGGATATTTCTTGGAAGGATCGAAATCCGGCGGATGGACGATCCAACCCTGAATCTTGCGATTGTCCTTCGATGATTCGAACCAGATCTCTTCGACGTGGCCCGGTTTTTCTTGTGCGAGCAATTCCTGATTGAGCGCCGTGAGAACCTTCATGGCACCATTGTTGGAGATAGCGATGTCGCCGGGATTGTCCGGACGCCCATAGGTGAGGGCGATCATGCCGGTGTGGGCGAGGGAAAAGGTGCCGCTGCCGCCGGCACCGGTCGTAGAAGCAAGATGATCTGCAATTTTCTTGAAAATGCCATCGACCGAATAGAAACCGATCTTGGAGTCGCCTTGATCGTCGTAACGGAAGTACACGCCGCTGTTGTCGGAAGCCCATTGCGGGTCCTGGATGTCGCGGTCGAGTTTATCGGAGAGAGAATGCGAATTGCCGCCGTCGCGATTCATGACGTAAAGCTTGGTCGTTTGATGGCCCTGGTAGCGATCATCGTAGCCGGTATAGGCGATGAGTTTCCCGTTGGGAGAGACCACGGGAGAATTGTCGGGGCCTTTGCGATTGGTCAGAGGGCGAAGTGAGCCGTCGACCACGCTGAACTCGTAGACTTCGCTGTCGAGGAATTCGTGATCGGATTCGGGATGGCGATTGACGGAAGCGAGCAGATACTTGCCATCCGACGCCCAGGACGCGCGAGTGGGGCCGAATTCGTTGCCGCCATTCGGAAAGTTGCCGTTCGTCACTTGCCGCGGGGCGCCGCCTTCGCTATCGACAACGAAGATTTGCATGTAGCCGGGTTTGAGATACCCCGATCCATTGAAACGATAGACCAAACGATCGTAGGCGGTGGGAGGATCAGCCCACTTTGCGCCGGAGGGCGGGGCGGGCAGATCGGCGATGTGCGGACCTTTGCCCGGAACGAGAGCCGAGAAGGAGAGCGTTTTCCCGTCAGGAGACCAGGCGATGGCGTCGGGGACCTCCTCGAGATTGGTGATGCGCGCGGTCTGGCCGGTGTCCATCCATCGGACGTAGAGCTGTTGTTTGCCGTCGGCATCGGAGAGGTATGCTAAGCGCATGCCGTCCGGCGACCAGCGCGGAGAAACGTCGCTGCGGTTGCCGGTGGTGAGTGGGCGATGGTCCGTTCCGTCGGTATTGATGATCCACAGATTCGAATAGCGCTTGTCGGTCATCGGATCGGCGAAGCGGCGCACATAGGCGATTCTCTTTCCATCGGGAGAGATCTGCGGGTCGCTGGGAAGCTGCAGCTGGAACTCGTCCAGGGCGGTGAGTTTGTGAGACGCATCCTGCGCCCAGAGGGCGGGGCTTGAAGCAAACGTCAGAGTTGCGGCCGCAAGAGCGGCAACGATTCGCACCTTAGGTGTCACTGGAAAGAGCCTCCTCGCGCGGGGGAGTTAACAACGCGAATGCCGCTATGTCAAGGTTATGAAACAGAGAAATGGATGCAGCTGGAGTGTTTCGCTGACAATTTTGCATATGCTTCGCTAGACTAACCTTTGTAGTTGATCCGACCGTAACTGCCTGCATGGTTCCCCGGCAACTCAACAGTAGAGCATTCGGGCGTTAAATTTCACAAGCAGTTCTCACGCTTGTTCGTTTGCTACCTCGATCACCGGCCTTCCTTGCACGACGGGAATACCGCCTCTCGCCGTGGATCTGGGTTGGGGTGGAAGATAGGATGGGTAAATACATCGTTGGGCTAAAGAAGAATTAATACTGTTTTAAGGTATCTGATTTTGGTAATGACATACTTTCATGGCGCGCGCCAATCCGTTGTGCCCGACCACAGCTGAGCAAGATCAGCCCAGAGCAAAATGCCCTAGGAATGGGAGAGTATGGAAGACGATCGAAACAAATGCGGGCCGGCAGAGAACGGCCCGGCAATACTTTCCCGGCGCAGCCTGCTCGAACTCGCGGGCTTGGCTGCCGCGACTGCGGCGCTTCCGCCCGGAGCGGTGACGGCCAAACCATCCCCCAGCCGGGATACGACCGGGCAAGGGGTGAGCCCGGTCATGGACAAGCTCAGCACATACATGAGCGAAGCCAGCGGCCGCGCGCTGCCCGACGAGGTGACTGAGAGAACGAAACAACACATCCTGGACACAGTCGCAGCGATGATTTCGGGTTCGGAGTTAACACCCGGTCGCGCAGCGCTGCAATTCGCCGGCGCCTATGGTGGCAAAGAGGTCGCGACGGTAGTGGCCTCGAAAATAGTGTGCGGCCCGATCGAGGCGGCGCTGACGAATGGGGTGTTGGCTCATGCCGACGAAACCGACGATTCGCACGCCCCGTCGCAATCGCATCCAGGGTGTGCTGTGGTGCCCGCTGCCCTTGCGGCTGGTGAGCGGTTCGGCATCAGCGGGACACACTTCCTGCGCGCCGTGACGCTCGGCTACGATGTTGGACCTCGCGTCACCATGACCTTGGGTGGACAGCAGTTCGAAGCGGAGAGTCACTGGAGCACGCACAGCATCTCTCCACTCTTCGGCGCGGCTGCGGCCGCGGGCTGCGCGGCGAGCCTTAACGTTGCGCAGATGCGATTTCTTTTGAGCTACACCGCCCATCAATCCTCCGGCCTTGGCGCATGGAACCGCGACACCGAGCACATGCAGAAAGCATTCCACTTTGGGGGAATGACGGCGCGCAGCGGTGTCACTTCTGCCTTGATCGTTCAGGCCGGTTGGACCGGTGTCGAAGACATCTTCTCGGGAAAAGATAATTTTTTTCAGGCGTACAACCCTCATGCCGATCCTGCGGGACTGACCGAAAAGCTTGGCGAGCGTTATGAGATTTCGCGAACGAATATCAAGAAATGGCCGGTAGGTTCGCCGATCCAGGCGGCACTCGATGCCCTCGAGATCCTGCGGAAACACCGTCCCTTCGATTCGAATGAAGTGCAGCAGGTCTGCGTGCAGCTGGCGACGGATGAGGCAGCGATCGTGAACAACCGCGAGATCCCGGACATCTGCCTGCAGCACATGGTCGCGGTGATGGTGATGGACAAGACGGTTTCGTTCAGTACGGCGCATGACAAAGCGCGCATGAAAGATCCGGCGACACTCCGGGAACGCGAAAAGGTGAAATTAATTCCGGATGACCAGTTAGAACGCCTCATGCCTTTGCGCGTGGCGATTGTGGAGGTGCAACTGACGGATGGAACGCATCTCACACAGCGAGTTGACAACGTTCGGGGCACGCCCAAGAATCCCATGACCCGCGACGAAATTGTTGCCAAAGCCCATGATTTGATAGCGCCGATTCTCGGCACGGCACAATGCGCGAACCTCATTGAGAGAGTGCTAAACCTGGATAGAGTGAAGGATATCCGAGAACTGCGGCCGCTACTGCAGCGGGCCTGAACGAATTAAGTTTTCCCGGGGGGAACAGAGTGGTGAGGATTGTAGATATCCGCGAGACGGTAGTGCCCATCAAATCGGAAATTCGCAACGCCTACATTGATTTCAGCCAAATGACCGTGAGCGTCCTGGCGCTGGTCACGGATGTGATGCGTCAGGGCAAGCCTGTGGTCGGCTTCGGATTCAATTCGAATGGCCGATACGCGCCTAGCGGGCTCCTGCGCGATCGTTTTATTCCCCGGCTTAGAGCCGCGGAGCCTAGAGCGCTGGTCGACGAAGGCGGCGAAAACCTGGATCCGGTTCGAGTCTGGGATGTCGTCATGCGGAATGAGAAACCTGGAGGACACGGGGAAAGATCGGTGGCCGTAGGGGTGCTGGATATGGCGGTATGGGATGCTGTGGCGAAGATCGCCGGGCTGCCGCTTTACCGTCTACTCGCAGACCGTTTTCGTGGAGGCCACTTCGACGACAAAGTATTCGTCTATGCGGCGGGTGGCTACTACTATCCGGACAAAGACTTGTCGGCATTGCAAAATGAGATGCAAGGGTATCTCGATCTTGGGTATTCCGTTGTAAAGATGAAAATCGGTGGAGCGCCGCTTTCGGAGGACCTTCGGCGCATAGAAACCGTGCTCAAGATCCTGAAGACTCCGGAGCAATTGGCTGTGGATGCAAATGGCCGCTTTGATTTGGAGAATGCCGTCGCGTACGCGCAGGCACTCGCCCCGTACGGGCTGCGCTGGTATGAGGAAGCAGGTGATCCGCTGGACTATCAACTGCAAGCCAAGCTCGCGAATTATTATCCGGGACCCATGGCGACGGGAGAAAACCTATTCTCCCTGCAGGACGCACGAAATCTCATTCGCTATGCGCAGATGCGATCAGATCGCGACATCTTGCAGTTCGATTGCGCGTTGAGCTACGGACTAGTCGAATACCTTCGAATCCTGGGCATGTTGAAGGAATATGGATGGTCGCCGGTTCGCTGCATTCCGCACGGAGGGCATCAGATGTCGTTGAACATCGCGGCCGGTTTGGGGCTGGGGGGCAACGAATCCTATCCTGGAATTTTTCAGCCGTTCGGTGGATTTGCCGACGGGATAGCGGTCAAAGACAGCTACGTCAAGCTGCCAGAGATTCCCGGTGTCGGGTTTGAGGCGAAGAGCGAAATGTTTCGCGTTATGAAGGCGCTGGCGGAAAACTAGGTGATCTCCATTCGAATCGAACAGAACGTGTCTCCTCAAGTTAAAAAGAATTAATACTGTTTTCAGGCATTTGATTCGGTTAATGACATAACTTGGGTTGCGCGGTTGAGTCCACTCTGCCCGGACAACCTTGAGCAAATTCAGTCCAGCGCGAAGTGCCCGGAGGAGAAGAACGCACATGGTACATGGCGAAGGCAAAGATAAGCTGGCAGGGAGCGGCGGGGCAATTCTGACCCGGCGCAACCTGCTTGAACTCGCCGGTCTGGCGTTAGCATCCACGGCCTTTCCGCCCGGCGTGGTCGCTGCCAAGGCAGCGGCCAGCGAAGATGAGGCGGCGCAAGGCGTGAGTCCAGTTATGGACAAGCTCAGCAGGTACATGAGCGAAGCAAGTGAGCGAGCGCTGCCGGACGAAGTTGTTGAGAAGGCGAAACATCACATTTTGGATACGCTGGCTGCGATGATTTCCGGCTCCGAGATACGCCCGGGACGCGCAGCGATTGAGTTTGTCCGTGCGTATGGTGGTAAGGAGATTGCGACGGTAGTCGCTTCAAACATCGTGTGCGGTCCCATCGAAGCAGCGCTGGCGAACGGAGTGCTTGCTCACGCTGACGAGACTGACGATTCGCACGGCCCGTCCCGCTCGCATCCCGGTGTCTCGGTAGTTCCTGCGGCGTTGGCTGCCGGCGAGCAGTTTGGAATCAGCGGGAAGCACTTCTTGCGCGCCGTGACGCTCGGTTATGATGTCGGGACGCGCGTGACGATGAGCATGGGTGGGCCGGGCTACCAGGCGATGACGCACCGGAGCACGCACGGCACCGTCGCGACGTTCGCGGCTGGCGCGGCCGCCGGCTCCGCCGCGGGTCTTGGAGCGCAGCAGATGCGTTTGCTGCTGGATTACAGCGCTCAACAAACATCGGGAATTGGGGCCTGGAGCCGGGATGCCGAGCACATGGAGAAGGCTTTCCTCTTTGGAGGGAAGCCCGCGGCGGGCGGAGTCACTGCCGCGATGCTGATCCGCTCGGGCTGGACGGGCGTGGATGACGTTTTCTCCGGCCCGGACAATTTTTTTGAGGCCTATGCCCCCAGGGAAAACGGAGTGATGAAGGCCGATCTGACTCAACTCGGCGACAAGCTCGGCGAGCGCTACGAGATAGCTCGGACGAACATCAAGAAATGGACAGTGGGCTCGCCCATCCAGGCTCCGCTCGACGCACTCGCGGGATTCTTCAAACAGCGCACGTTCACCGCCGACGATGTACGAAAGGTCGTCGTGCGGATCGCCAGCGACGAGGCCAACACGGTGAGCAATCGCGACATGCCGGACATCTGCTTGCAGTACATGGTCGCGGTGATGTTACTGGACAAAACGGCCACATTCGGATCAGCTCATGACAAGGCGCGGATGAAAGATCCTGCCGTGATGCGGCAGCGCGCCAAGGTAGAGGTCGTCGCCGACCCGCGGATTGACGCGCGACGTCCGAAGCGCGAGGCCATTGTCGAGGTGACGCTCGCCGACGGCACGCAAATGAGCGAGTGGGTGCGAGATGTGCGCGGGACGGCGGATAATCCCATGCCCCGCGACGAAGTCGTTGCGAAAGCGCGTGACCTCATAACACCGGTGCTCGGCGCTGCAAACTGCTCGATCCTTATCGAGAAAGTGTTAGCTCTGGAGGGCGTGAAAGACATCCGCGAACTTCGGACGGCGCTTCAACGGAGCTGATGGAGCGAAACGTTCCTTAAAGACACGTTTGAGGTGGCTCAGGAACGGAGTGAAGATTAAGAAATGCCAAATGAGGAGCTAGAGAATGAAAACGTACCTGGCGGTAGTCTGGACTTTGTGCATGGTCTTGATCCCGAGAGCGCAGTGTCAGACCGGTGCGCCGCTGAAACAGATCCAGAGCATCCCATTGCCGAATGTTGAGGGTTATTTCGACCACATGGCGGTGGACATCAAAGGGCAGCGCCTGTTCGTTCCAGGAGAGCACCAGAGGACGATCGAAGTTATCGACCTGCGCGCGGGCAAAGTGATCCACACGATCACAGGGTTCGGAGGAGATCCTCGCAAAACGATCTATCTCCCCGAGACCAACGAAATCTGGGTGGACGACGGAGATGCAACGTGCAAAGCATTCAGCGGGGATACGTACGAGCTCGTCAAAAACATTCCGTTGACCGGCCATGAGCTGGACAAAGACTCGAGGAGGGTGCCCGATAACGGGGTTTATGATCCGGCCACCCATCTATTTTATCTGGGTGACAGAGCCGATGGACTCAAAAAAGAGGGTGCGAAAGGGTCGATCGAAATCGTCGACATAAAGAACGGCAAACTCGCGGGAAGCATCGAGGTCGACGGCCTGAATCCTGCTGGCCTCGCGCTCGATCCGGCGTCGCCAAGATTGTTTGTAGTCATGGGTGACACAAGCCAGGTCGTGGTCATTGACCGCGAAAAGCGCACGGTGATCGCCACGTGGCCCATCACCGGGGGGCCGGAGCCCCATGCCGTGGCGCTGGACGCCGCCCATCATCGCCTGTTTATCGGCAGCCGGGTGAAACGCTCACACATTTATAAACCAGGGAAGCTTGTGGTGATGGACTCGGACAGCGGGAAAGTGATCGATGCGATCGACACCGAGGGCGGTGTGGACGAAGTCGTGTTTGACGTGCCGAGCAAACGCATCTACTACACAGGGACAACCGGCTTCGTGGAAGTGTTCAAACAGGTTGACGCGGACCATTACGAGCGTCTGGGAAGAGTTGCGACCGGGCCGATTGCGAAGACCACGCTGCTGGTGCCGGAGCTCAAGCGTTTTTACGCGGCTATCCCCAAGCTCGTCATCCTGGTTCCTCCCATTCCCCAATCAAAGGAAGCAACCATCGAAGAAGCCAAGATATTGGTCTACGACGTAATGCCCTGAGCGTTCACGGTTTGCCGGGGACGGAGACATCCGGATGGGAGCGGACTGGGCCGAGAATAGCCGGTTCGAGTTCTAATTTGGATTTGGGGTGTAGCGTGATTCACCCCGCGCGCTTGCTCCCTGGGCGGCTTCCTGCGAAAAGTTGAGATTGGGGGTGATCGAACGAGGCAAGCTGGGCCAGTTCGGAGGAAGTCTTGAGATTTTGGATTAGGGAGCGCGAAGTACCAGGGTATTGATGCGCTTGGGCACTTCGCCCACCGGGATCACGGCCACCAGCTTGCGAGACTTGGTATCAATGGCGGACACCGAGCGGTCGCCGGAGTTCGAGACGTAGACGTGCTTACTGTCCGGCGTGAAGGTGATCCACTCGGGAACGGAACTAGTGGGGGCGTGTCCCAGGGGATGAACGAGCGGCAATGCGGTGTGCCCAACCAACTCCAGATCCGGCAGGGAGTATTCGAAGACGGCGTTCGCGAGAGTGCTGTTCACCCACAATGACTTGCCATCCGGCGCGACCCCTATGCCATGCGCCGGAGTGTTCACGCGACCCTCGGCAATCCCGAATCCGCCGGGCTCATCTGGCAGGGTGATCCTGGCTACCTCGCTGCGCTTCGCAAAATCCACGACGGCGAATCCGTTGAAGTTGGAAAGCTCGACGAAGATACGACGCGTGGACCCATCGGGATTTGTTTCGAAAGCCATGGGGCGCACTGGGCGATCGAAATTCAGTTTCCATGCGATTTGATCGGCCTGAAGATCAATCACTGTGGCCGACTTGCCTTCCAGGGAACCGCTGACCGCAAATCTGCTGTCAGGCGTGACATAGACATTGTGCACGCTATCGACCTGAATGCTCTTGACGCGGATGAGTGAGACTGTGTCAATCACATCGAGAGCACCCTGCGGCGCTCGGATCCCTACAAGAACTTGCCGGCCATCTTTGGTGACGGCGACGTTGTTCGGCCGACCGCTCAGAGGCACTTTACGGAGAATCTCACCGGCCTTCTGGTCCACGACGTCGAGCACGCTCTCTGATTCGTTGCTGACATAGACTCGCGCGCCATCGGGAGAAAAGGTGATTCCATGCGGCAGCTCAATGCCATGTATCACCTGCACGACTGTGTTGGACGTGGGATCGATGACATCGATGGTATCTCCCGCGCTATTGGTGACGTAGATGAGTGCGCCAGATTTGGGCGAGGAGTCAGGATTACTTTCCGTTCGCGCACCCCGCACCCATTCGGCAATCGTCAGCCAGTCGGGATCATTCTGGGACTGAAACTGATGGCCGCCGGAATGGAACGGATCACCACCTGCCTCGGGCGCAAGCGGATGGATCAACAACCTGCTTGAACCGGGATCTCCGGGGAGAACGTGCTGGAGAATGTTCTGAAAATTGCGCTGAGATTGGTCCTTTGTCCAATTCGCAGCCCCTGGTGACAGCTTCTCCAGGAGAAAGCTTCTGTTGTATTCCGAATGACAGCCGTAGCAGCGGGCGTGTCCTGGCCTTTCTTTCAGGAAGATAGGCTCGATTCTCGATTCGAAAATTTGGAAATTAAGAACATTCGTCGCCGGAGAAGCCGGTTGCGTCGCCAGGGTGCCAGGAGAACCGCGGCGAACCCAGGCAGCAAGCATTTCCCATTCCGGGTCGGCCTGCGACTTCCAGAATTTGCCGCCTGTGTGTACCGGATCACCGCCCGCCTCCTGTGCCAGAGGGTGGAGCAGGAGAGGGCTGCTTAGCGGATCGTTGGGAGTCACCAATTGGGAAACGAACTCAAAGTTTTGCCGTGACTGTTCCTCTGTCCAAGAAGAATCCCCGGGCAAGAAGGGTTGCAGTCGAAGGCGAGTGGTGAGTGTGGAATGACAGTCGTAGCAGCGCACTCCGCCTTCACGCTTCTTGAGAAAGACCGCCTCGACGAGAGTGCGGTACTCCTCGTAGTTGAGAGGGGATTGCCTTTGTACGCCTGCCGCCGAATGATCTGAATTCGATTGCGACTCTTGCACCGGCATTGGACCTACGAGCGAAGGCAATGCAGTCGAACGCTTGACGCCGGCATCTAGCGCGGAGATACCTAGGGCAGCGAATACAAGCAAACTTAGTGTGCGCCTATTTTGCGATGTCACATTCTGATCCAGCAAAGCGGGAGCGGCTACCGGCTCAGCGGCCGTAGACTAGCAATCGAAACGTCCCCGAAACTGGGGTCGGTTGCGGTTTGGGCTGCTCCGCAGTCGGTGCGGCAGCGGGAGCAAAATCCCCGGTGTCAATGAAAAGTCTGTGCGTTCTGGGATCGAGCGCCATGTTGCGAGCCCCAAATTCCGTCTTGACGTTCTCAACTACGCTGAATTTGTCAGGGGTGTCTTCATGAAAGATGTGCAAAGTGCCTTCGCGCGTGGCGGTGAAGAGCAAACCTGTTTCAGGCTCGTAAATGTTCGTGTCTACTCCATCACCGATGGGAAACGTCTGGAGAACCTTCCCGCTGTCAGCGTCCATAATGGCAAGCACCTTGTTGCGCCCGCCGATGAAGAGGCGGCGATGTTGGAGGTCCATTTCCATGGCGGTGGCCCCTCCGGACGGAGCGCTGGGCCAGTGGGCTTTGACAGTATTCGTGCGGGAGTCCAGGACGACGACCTCGTCTTTATCCTCGATATTGTCGTAGATCATCCCCTTGCCGTCAGCCACGGCGTACTCGGGGCGGCCGCCCATTGGAATTGTGGCTACAACGGTCGCCGTGGCCGGGTCTATCACAGTGGCGTCATTGCTTTTACCATTCATCGTGAAGATGTGTTTGGAGGCCGGCTCGTAAAAGATGCAATCCGGATTGCCCCCCGTCTTGATGTGCCCCGTAACTTTCAAAGTCTTCAGGTCGAAAACAACGGCTTCGTCCGCGCCACCGTCGCTGATGAAACCGCGGCCAAGATCAGGGACGAGGGCGATTCCATGGACTCTCTTCAAATCAGGAATACTGCCGAGGATCGCGCCGCTGTCAGCATCCACGACCTTCACTTCCGTGTTGTGCGAGATGTAGAGACGACGCGTGGAAGCATCGAACGTGATGTAGTCCCAGTATTCTTTGCCGCCGGGCGCAGCGCCGAGTTCGTATTTCTTCAGCAAGTGGTAGCCGCCCTCCGGGGGACTTGCGAGGGCAAGCCCGCCCAGGAGCAGGACGGCACCGCACACTCCAAGGCGGAGCAAATCAGAAAGCTTCATGTGGAAACCTCCGCAAGAACGTTCCTCTAGGAAAGCCAGCGGG
>WNFL01018721.1_pt1 | contig 12638 bp, 13 predicted proteins | sample 5400361 | NCBI WGS metagenome assembly WNFL01 (sample SAMN13153351, study PRJNA577476) | soil metagenome | isolation source: 40 cm soil on Douglas fir-dominated hillslope | place: USA:California | collected 2013-09-17
ATAGAATCACGAGGATATGTGAGCACGCCGGTGGTGGTGGCGTCTGCGAACAATTACATGTTCGCGACCCCGGTGAATGCTCCGCCACCCAAGCTGGGCCGCGGAGTGAAGGCTGTCACCACGCAGAATTTCCTCTTTACCAAAGCCATGGCGGCCAATTCCACGATCGACCTGAAAGGCAATAATTTGAGAACCGACAGTTTCGATTCGACTGACTCAAACAAGAGCACTAACGGCAAATACGATCCCAACAAGGCGGGCGCCAATGGTGATATTGCGACGAATGACACCATTACCAACTCGATCAGCGTCGGAAATGCGAACGTTTGGGGAAGGGTATCGACGGGCCCGAGTGGAACGGTTAGCATTGGACCGCAGGGATCTGTCGGCGATACCGCATGGCACACACAGAACGGCGGCCACCAGGGAATCGAGACGGGCTACGTAGCGGACGATATGAATGTCGATTTCGAGAAGGTCGATCCTCCCTCGACATCAGAAACGTTTAGCCCGGGCAGTGGTGACCCTGTCATTTTGAACGCGAACAATGGATATTATATCAACGGCGATCTCTCATTGCAGAATAGGACTCTGCTTGTGACGAACGCGAATACCTTCCTCTACATCACAGGAAACCTCAGCGTCGGGGGAGGCAGCGGGCAGATAGTCATCGCGCCGGGAGCCAGTCTTAAGCTTTATATGGGCGGATCTGTTGACATCGGCGGCCAGGGAGTGGCGAATACCGATGATGCGACGAAGTTCATGCTCTATGGGCTGCCGACCTGCACTTCGATCAGTGTCAGCGGCAATGGTTCGTTCATTGGGTCAATCTACGCCCCCAACGCTGACCTTACCCTCAACGGTGGCGGCAGCAGTAATTCAACCCATCCGGAAGACTTCAGCGGGGCGGCAGTGGCCAAGTCGGTAAGTATGAACGGCCATTTCAGTTTTCATTACGATGAAGCGCTGCGCAAGCGCGGTCCGTGGAAAGGCTATATCATCACTTCCTGGAACGAAATGACGCCGACGGAAATCGCCAACGTGCCAGTTGTTACCCCTCAGTGAGCGGAGTAGTTTGATTCACGCCCGCGCCGGTATTTGACCGGCGCGGGTCTTTCCGTTTTCGCGTCAAATCAATCCTTCCCTTTTGATCCAAGGAGGCAGTGTCGAGCGCGGAATCAACCGTGCATTCGAGTGCATTTCGGTGCATTTGGGTCCCGTAACGGAATTAAAGGTCGGATTGGGCCGGACCAGCTCAATCCGGCCATTTGCTTCACGATGCTCCCGGGGTTGGACGCTGATTTCGTGCTGGCTTTTTGGCTGGCTGGCTGGTAGAATCGGCTCGTTCCACAAAACAAGAGAAGCGACCCTATGAAAGCCGCCATTGCTGTCCTTAGTACGTACCTGTTGGGATCATTTTGCGCGTTGAGCCAGGCGCTCCTGCTCAATCCCGGCGACTCATACGTGTTTAATTTTGGCGCGATGATATTCAACGGGACCTATCGCATTTCGCCAGCGCCGACAACTCTTTCCCTTCCCAATTTTGCCGGCACCGGCATTCTCCGACTGGAGGCCTTTGAGAACAGCCTTGCCGAAGCTCCGCTTTTTTCGACTACCAGTGACACCCTAGCCAATCCAGTCAATTTAGGCGATATCGCCTGGCACGATCTGCAGGGTATTGTCCGCGTGACGGAACTGAGCGGAACGCTGGCGTTGGATGGTTTTTTTACGGCTCAGGTGACGATTCCTTCGGTCAACAGCCCGCCCTACAATGAGGTTTACTTCCAGAGTCTGCCGGTGCCGGAGCCCAGCTCGATTGTGGTCGCCACCTTGTTTTTTGCCGCCTGCGCGCTGTGGAAAATACGGCGACAAGCTGCGGCGTGACCGCGCGGGGTCAAACGCGCTCAAAGCAGCCATTCGAGCGAGGTCAGCAAATGGTCCGGGGAGGGAGGCCGTCAGTTTTACTCCGTTTCACTCAGTATGACTCAGTTTTGCTCAGGATCGGTCAGTGTGGCATCGGTGGCAACTGAGTTGCGCGATGGTCGCTTCTGAGCGCAGCAGAGGGTTTGGAGCCATTGGCCCGGGCCGTGCACAAGCGTGTGCTCTGCTCTGAATGGAGCAGAGCACACGCTTTCCGTTTCGCACAGTCCCTTTCGGCGGCGATCATCGAAACCAGGATTTCAAAGAACACTCAGGAGAACAAACTCTCCCGATCGGAACATAATGTTCCAAATACAGTTCATATATACAGTAGTTCTGTGACTTAGGCAAGAAGAAATTTTGGTCGAATGCTGAGTCGTCATCAGATTCAAAGGGCTCGCGGGGACGCTCGCCCTCCCGGCCGCCCGCCCTCCCGGCCGCCCCATCAAAGGGCTCGCGAGGACCGCAGCCGATTCACGCATAATCGCCCTTGTCGTTCTCTCGGCTCGTTCAAGGTGCAAGCCGAGTTCCTGGATTTGGCATTAAGAATCGGTTGGGCAGGCAGCTCGGCCTCCAGATCAAAATGGGCTCGCGAGGACGCTCGCCTCCCGATCGGGCAGGGTGAAAGGGCTCGCGGGGACGCTCGCCCTCCCAGTGCGCTTTGAGGAGTGTCTGTAATTGGGGCAATTCTGTCCCGTTATTAGGCGTGCGGGAAACGAGTCCAGAACGTTTTGTTGCGCGCGCTTTTGGGGCATTAGATATGCTGTGGTGGATAAGGTTTAGCCGCTATGAGAATGAAACCAGAGATGTCGAGCAGGCGTTTGGGTCGAAAGGAGAGGTCCATCCCTGGATTCACCTTGCCTGAGATGCAGATTGGGCTGGCCATTTTTGTCATTCTGATAGGAGGAATGGCTGTAACCTACCTTTTCGGTATCCGGCTTTTCGGGTTCGTGAAGCCCAAGCTCGATGCGACCGATCGTGCGCGAATCCTCCTGGGGACTCTGTCGTGCGAGGTGAGGTCAGCGGCCAGGATCAAGGTCGGCTCGGGAGATTCCACGAGTTTTACCGAGGCGGCCATCAACACCGCGCAATCAGGGACGGCCATCCAGATTTATCCGGGAAGCGATACCAACGTGTATATTCGTTATTTCTCGGACTCGAGCGATCAGAGCGTCAAGCGGCTGGTCAAAAACGGCAACACGGTGATCGCGACCGTCGCCAGCAGCGTGACCAACTCGGCCATCTTCAGCGCGCAGGACTATGCCGGGAACGTCCTGACGAACAACAGCAACAACCGGGTGATCAGCATGACGTTGCAGTTTTTTGAGAAAGAAGCATTGGTCAACGGCGTCGGCGCCGGGAAAGCTTCTGACTTTTTTCAGCTGCGCACGCGAATCACACGGAGGTCGCTGTTATGAAGAGCCCGGATGGCGGACTATGGAGACCGAACAGAGAAAGCGCGAACTCGCTGGTGCTTGTCCTGGTTTTCACTTCGGTCTGTTTGATAATCCTGTTGGGCATGCTCGGATGGGTGAGCGCCAATGCCCGGTTGACACAGCGTCATTGCGAATATACCCGATCCATCGCGGCCGCGGAAGCAGCCACGGAAAAGGTGCTGGCCGCGATAACGACCGACTACAAGAATTACGGCCAGGGGTACGTTCTGACAAACCTCGACTTTTATCGCCGGCTGGTGCCCACCGTGGCCGAAAATCCCGATTGGGCGGGGTTCACTTTTATGGACGTGGGAGGCAGGACGAACAGGACGTATGTTACTTACACGCCGAGCCCGACTTTCAAGGTGGTCTCCTCGCAGTACGCCGGCCTCAAGGGTTTTGCCAATTCATTTCAAGTGATCTCCAACGTGCGGGAAGTCAATTCGGGCCAGAACGCAATCGGGGCCGTGGTGCAGCAACTACAGGTGTCGACCATTCCACTTTTTCAATTCGCGATGTTTTTCAACCTCGATTTTGAATGCAACGCCCTGCCGAACATAACCGTGACTGGACCGGTGCATTGCAACGCGAATATCTACCTCACTCCGGTCAACACGCTGACGTTCAACAGCGATGTGACGGCGGCCGGGACGATCAACACCAGCCCGAAAGCCGGCAATGGGTGCGGCAACCCTGCCGGGACGATTATTTTCAAGGGGGCCCATGATGCCGGGGCGCCGACGCTCAGTCTGCCGATCGGCACGAACAATTCTCCGACCGCTGTGCGCGAGGTGGTGGAGGTTCCGCCCGCGGGCGAATCCCCTGCTTCGTCGCTGGGCAGCCAGAGATATTACAACAAGGCCGATCTGGTAATCCTGGTAAACGATTCGACCGTCGTGATCACCAACAGCAGGTTTCCCGCAGTGACGATTACGTGGCTGCAGGCGACCAATTTTTTGCGCACGAACAGCAACTTCTATAATCAAAGGGAAGGCAAGAACGTCAAGACAACGGAAATCGATATTGCGGCATTTAACACGTGGAATCTCACCAATGAGCTCCACGGCCTGATCGGCGATATTCGCACGATCTTTGTCGACGACCAGCGAACACAAGGCACGACCAACCAGCCGGGCGTTCGGTTGATCAATGGCCAGCAACTTCCCCCGCGTGGACTGACGGTGGCGACGCCCAAGCCGATCTACATCAAAGGGCATTATAACTGCCCCGCTGCAAATCTTGGCACAACGAACACGTCCGGAAGCCTGCCGGCTTCGATTGTGGCCGATGCGATCACCGTGCTTTCCACGACCTGGAACGACAGCCAGAGCGCCGGCCCATTCAGCAGCCGAGTCGCGGGAGACACGACGGTGAACGCCGCGTTCCTGGCAGGCATCGTGCAAACCAGCACCAGCAGCGGCTACAGCGGCGGGATTGAAAACTTCCCGCGCTTCCTTGAGGAATGGACGAACAGGACCCTGACCTATAATGGCTCGATGGTCTGCATGTTTGACAGCAAATATGCGATCGCAAAGTGGAATAGCATCGGCATTTACTACAATCCGCCTGTCCGCAATTGGGCGTTTGACCAGAACTTCCTCGATCCGCTCAAGCTGCCGCCGGCGGCGCCGGCGGCGGTGATACCCGCCCGGGGCAGTTGGGCCGTTGCACAACCGCAGTCCACCAACGCGGTGTTTACATTCTGAAGCTGCGTCACCGTCCGTTTGCCATGAATCTACAGAGACGACCTGTGAATAGCGGCCAGAGCCGGCAAAAGAAGAGCGGCGTTACGCTGGTGGAAACGGTGATGGCACTGGCCATCTCGCTCTTCGTGATCGCCGGGTTGGTCACGGGTTTTGTCCAGGGAGCGCGCCAAACTGAATCTTCCGCATACGTTCTGGCGGGCCAGGCGCAGGCGTTGCAAGGAATCGAACAGGTGCGCGCCGCCAGGTGGGACACCATTTCGAGCCCGGTGGTCGACCAGGTGGTGAACAGCAACTTTCCAACAGTGGTGCAAACGCTGGACGTTCCGGGATCGAGCACGCGTCCGGTCTACGCGACCAATGTCATCAGCATCAGCACGGTCTCCACCGATCCGCCGTTGCGCATGGTGCGGGTCGATTGCAGTTGGACTTTCCTCACTGGGCGCCTTTTTACGAATTCGGTAGTAACCTACCGGGCGCCGGATCAGTAGTATTTTTTGTCAGTTGTCCGTCGTTTGTTGTCAGTTGCTGCTGAGATGGGACCGCCGGATTGGATTGAGGGCGGCGCGCTGAGGACAGCGCGCCCTACCGACCGCGGCAACGAACGACCGGCAGCCGTCACTTCCCGATACAAAACTGGCTGAAGATGGAGTCGAGCAAATCCTCCGTAGTTGTCCTGCCGACAATTTCGCCGATGGCGTTGACGCCAATGCGCAATTCGAGCGCGACGACTTCGAGGGTTTGATTTTCGCGAAATGCCTCAATGGCATTCGTCACCGCGGTGCGCGCGCGTTTCAATGCGTCCTCGTGCCGCGAATTGACCATCACCTGCAGCATCCCGGCATTGATCTCGCCGGCCCAAACGATCGATTTGATCGCTTCTTTGAGGTTTTCAATTCCCTGGCCGGTTTTGCAACTTACTGCGATCGGCGGGTCGGCGATTGGGTGAGGGAGGAGCAAGCGCCCCGGCAGGTCGGCTATTTCTGAAGGTAATGGGTATCGGCTTCTGTCAGGACCTCCGAACCATCCAGGACCTGAAGGATCAGTTCGGCCCGGGCCATGGTTTCATGGCTTCGGCGGATTCCTTCGACTTCGATCTCATCCCTTGCTTCGCGCAACCCGGCCGTATCGATAAATATGACGGGAATCCCGCGGATGTTCGCGGTCTCCTCGATGGTGTCACGGGTCGTGCCGGCGATGGTTGAAACGATGGCCCGATCATGTCCGAGGAGCTGGTTGAGGAGGCTGGACTTGCCGGCGTTGGGGCGGCCCACGATGGCCACACGGATTCCGCGGCGCAGCACCTGGCCTTCAGTGGCGGTGCGCAAAAGTTCATCGATGAATGTTGCCTTGTTTCCGGGGCAATGTCTTCGTCCGGAAAATCGATGTGAGCCTCGATATGCGCCAGTGCACGCATCAGGTCGTCACGGAGCTGATTGATGCGTTGAGAGAGTTTGCCCGCCAATTGTTCGTTGGCCGCGGTGAGCGCCAGTTCGGTTCGGGCGTAAATCAGATCGGCTACCGCCTCGGCCTGCGCGAGGTCAATGCGTCCGTTGAGAAATGCACGGCGCGTAAATTCTCCCGGCAAGGCCAGGCGGGCTCCGGCCTCCAACAGAGTATCGAGTATCGTCTTGGCCGCGAGGATGCCGCCGTGGCAGGTGATCTCCACCACGTTCTCGCGAGTAAAGGTGCGTGGCGCGCGCATGACAGCGAGGAGCACCTCGTCCACGATGCTCCCTTTCCTCACGACGTGACCGTAATGAATCGTGTGCGACCGGGCGGTTGATGGTTTTGCGCAGCTTTTGCCGGCAGGCAGGAACACGGCCTCGACGATGTCCAGGGCCCTGGCTCCGGAGATGCGAATCACCGCCAAACCTCCTTCGCCAATGGGAGTGGCAATGGCAGCGATGGTGTCGTCGATCATCGGTGGTGGGTTAGCGCGGCCAGGGTCGATATTCTCGTCGTCCCTCCTTCTGGTCGGGCAGACGGAAAAATTCGAGGACGAGGACGAGGGACGAGCACGAGGCAAAAGGACTGCTCAAACATGACCGCAATTGCCCTCGGCATTTTCAGCGTCGCGTCCCTGGAGGAAGAGGCGCGCCTTTTCGTAGCTCTTCTTGTGAAGGTAGTGAAGCAAAGCCGGCGACGTGTCGTTGGGCAACTGGCGCGTCAACTCATCAATGCGGGAGAACAGCGGCAGCAAACTGGGCTTCACCACGGCGGAGGGCATCGCTCGAACCTTCTGTTCGAGCTCGGTCAAGGCCTGGAGGATGTCGTTTTCCGTTTCGGTCATGTTGGTATCAATAGCGCCGGTGTGCGCTTAGACCAAGTGGATTCCTGCGGATCTGGCGGCGTGGCCGCGTGAAGTTGGGCGACGAGGCCGGTGCGGCGCTGCATTCCACGTGAATGAGGCACAAAATAAGCTCCCAAGGCGGTTCGGGACGCGAAGTTGGTGGCCTCCAGCGCCCTGATAGATGAACCAAATGAAAACCCGGTAATGGGATATGCCGCGTGCTGACTGCACGCAGCAGCAGACCGATGTTAACGGCGAACCACAAATCATTTGGGGCTCCATCTTCGCCCAGGAAGGGCGGCTGTCCCGGTTTCTCCCGGCGCGATCGAGCAACAGAGGCGGGTTATGCGATACTGGGTTTGATGCTGGTCCTCTTCGGCCTGGTCGTCGCAGGAGTTATCCTCGCGCCCAATCTCATCCTGAAGGTGGCTGAGAAGAACCAGGATGTGGAACAGAAGCGGCTGACGCGAATTGGAAACTCACTCGTTCAATCAGTCGAGCGCGGGTCGATCATCCCCACGTATACGAACTGGTCGACCGCGGTGATGCCATTTGCAGGCATGGACCAGACGGAAATCGAACAGGTCAATCCGAGCTTCAGCGCGGATACCAATCTGACGCGCGTTTTTCTGATCGATCCAAATTTGACAAGCGGCCTGCTGCCTTATACGCAAACGATGGCGGGCCTGACCGGCACTCAAACCAATTTCATGGGAACCGCAGCACGTGTCATGTTGATCAGCAACACGAAACGCGCGCTGACTTTGCCAGTGATAAGCGGAATTCCGGGTTCGAACGCGTTTAACGCGATCTGGAACTGGGTTTATGATCCGGTGACCAAAGCGCCGCCCGCAGGCTGGCCGGGAAGTTGGACCTCCGCCGGCAATTTCCTGCACGTCTATCCATTGAACCTGGCGAACCTGTTTCATACGGTGACGATGAAAAACCTTCTCTACGGCACGAGCACAAACAGCATGACGAACCTGGTCAGCGCGCAAGCGACGTTCTATTTTCTACGCGGAACCCCGCTGGTCCTCGGCACGACGGACGGGACGCTCAGACGGCTCCACGTGGTGAATCGCGACATTGGCTTTGATTTTGGCAATGCGATCACGGCAATTGCCTGGTGGCAGTTCTCGGAGAGCAGCGGCACGGTGGCGACGAATTCCGGCACGCTCGGCGCGGCGGCCAATGGCACCTACACCAACGGAGTCACTCTTAACGTGGCGGGACCGCGGCCTCCCGCGTTCTCCGGTTTCGCCGCCAACAACCAATGATTATGTGCTGACCACGAACGGCATCCTCAACACAGTTCCCGCCTTTACCATCGCCGGCTGGATCAATCCGGCCAGCGCAAACTTCAATAATATGGACCTGTTCGGGCAACGGGATGTCGTGCAGGTCGATTTCGCGACAGCCAGCAAGCTTGAAGTGTCATGTGCCGCGGGAACGAAAAAAGTGTTTTATACCTATCCCTATGGCGCGAACGCCTGGCACCACATTGCAGGAGTCGGAGACGGCACAACCATGTACCTGTATTTGGACGGCGTTCAGGTGGACACTCGCGCGTTCACTCCCGCCCCAGACTACGGAGCCAGCATCTATCCGTTTAACATCGGCGCCATGGTCTCCGGCACGGGCAACTACTTCAAAGGGTTGATCGATGAAGTGGTCGTTTACAACCGTGCTTTGAGCGCCGCAGAGATTGGGCAGCTTTATCTGGGACAAGTGCTGTGAAAGGACTGGAGAGGCGTGAAGGGTGAAGCCCGGGACTGCTCCGGCCCTAGTTGCTCTGGCCACGCTGGGCCATGGCGATGCGCACCGCGGTGACCAACTCGTCGAAATTGCCGGTCTTTTGCAGGAGCGCCAATACTCCCGCGCTTTGGGCGTGCTCCAGGAACCTGGCGGAGCGATCGGTGGTGTAGAGGATGATGTCGATGCGAGCCTGCGGGAGAGTGTGCTTGATCCAGTTAATAATGCCAAAAGCGTCCCAGGCACTGCTGAAAGGATCTTCTTCGACGAAGTTGGATTCGAGGATGATCAGGTCGGGCGTGTCCTGGAGCATGGAATGAATTGCCTTGGTGCCGCTGGTAACGTTGGTCGCTGCAAATCCTTCCCCGGTCAGTCGGGTTATCAGCGCCCCGCTGGCGCTCTCGTCACCGTCGACGATCAAGATCTTCATACCCTGCGGGCTCCGCCGCTGTGTAGAATGCCCCATTCTGTATCGGCATTTTTTCGGAAAAATTGAGGAAGAAAAAAGCGGTTTTAGAGCGCATCCCCCAAGCGAAGGCGGCAAAAGGAGCAGGGCTGCTAATTGTCAGAAGCGATAGCCGAGACCGAACATATGAGTATTCAGACCTGCGTTGGAAGAACTGAAACCGAGGTTTGACATGTGTTGAAGTCGATACTCGAGAGTTAATCGGGGCGTCAATTTTCCTTCGAGTCCAATATGGGTGGTGAATTGGAACGGAATTCCAAAGTCTCTGGTCTCAAACCGGCTTCGACTCAGGCCAGTGCCGCGGATGCCACTTTCCAAAGCGACGGGAAAGCTCCCGTACCTTAAGGAAAAGACGGGGCCCAATGTCGCAATGAAGCTATCCTCATGGCTATTTATCAGGTAACCACCACTGAGTTCGATTCGCGGCACCAAAGTAAGGTTCGAGGAGAATTGCCATGAAATCGGAAGGTCCCAGGCCGAGAAGAGTTCGACCTGTTTGAATGATTTCTGGTGATCGCTCGAAGAAAACCCTCCTCGCACGCCGGCCGTTAGATCGCTCGGACTCTGACCGAGTGCGCCGCCCGAACAAATCATGACGAACACGAGCGCCAGGTACACGTTCCAGCAGCGCAATGGACGAGCTCTTTCCTGGTGCGATGAGCAGCGGGTTGGCGGCGTACGGGCTCCGAATTGGAACAGGGCGAGGAGCGTGGAATCGTCCTCTGCAAATACAATGATCAGACTCGAACCGATGAAGCAGTGTGACATGGAAGAAGGTGCGCGGTAGTCAGGATTGTCGGCAGAGTTGAGTGTGTCGCCGCAGCATCGAAGAAGCGAGCGAAATTCGGAACATTTCAGAACGGCAGGGCTTTCCATCCATCAATTCGCAGGCGGCTCGGGGCCAGATTTTGACGTCATTCCCGACAGGATTTTTAGGTTCTCAACAGGAGTTGGCGGGCGAGAGATTTCTGTTTACGTCAGGCAACAGAGGGAACGGAGAGCACCCGGAGTTTAACGCAAAGACGCCAAGGCATAGCGCGGCAAAGCCGCAACCAAAGCGCCGGAAGATCAAGATCAAGGATCACGAGCAAGATCAAGTCGGACACCGACGACGGTTCGGACGGTTCCTTCCCCCTCACCCCAGCCCTCTCCCTCGGGGAGAGGGAGCCGTGTTCGGCCACCAAAGAAAATCTTGCCGGAACTGCGCGATTTTGGGCTATTGCACTGCAGAGACGCAAAGCAGGCCAAAGGACGGGAAGCTTAAGATTAAGTAAGGTTAAGAAGAGCTGCGATCCGGTTCCGAAAGTCTCCGCGGAAATGCGCGACTTTAAGCTATTGTTCCGGATTTTCTTAACGGCTGGGGTGAACACCTACTGCACGGGTCGCCGCAAAATCGAGATAATCGATTGTCAATGGGATGTTGCATGTAATCGACTGATGGGACTTATCAGGCGGTCGCGGAGAGGGATGAATGCAGCGTCGCGCCAGGGATGAGGGCCCTTTAACCAGGTGCCAAACCTTCAAAAGGCAGGCGCGTGCGGACGATCCCCGTCATTTATTCCGTTGACTAAGTTTTCATGAAGAACGCAATGCCGCGCGCGTTCAGGCGCGCCTCCGCGCCGCTTCGAGGCGGCTTCTCTCTGGACCCGGCAAGGGCAAGAGTTAGCCGCTCCGGAGTGATCACTGGCCTGCGGATACTGGTCGCCGGCTTAGCCCTGATCGCCGCTGTGGCAGGCATGGAATGGCTTTCAGGAACCGCGCTGGCGGGAGACCCGCCGAGCTATCTGCTTGGCGAGGGTTTCGAGGGGGCCGGTTTTGAAAACACCGGCTGGACGAAGATCGGGAGTCCTGACGAGGACTATACCACGACACCGCTGGACGGGCTGCAATCATTGCACTGCCTGGCCGGACAGCAGATCTCGAGGGCATTTTCATTTTCCGATTCGTTTTACTTCTACTGCAAGATGAGGTTCATCTCGCTGCCCACATTCCAGGGTCTTATGTTCTGGCGAAATGCCCTGGGAAGCACCATGGCGGAGTTCTACTTTAACAACGACTTTGGCAACATGGAACTCATTCACGGGAGCGTGATCGTCCTCAGCAGCAACTTATTCACAATCGATACGACTTACGACGTCTGGATCGAATGGACCAGGGGAACCGGCGCCGACGGGACGATGAAATTGTTTGTGGCCACCGATGGAATCAAGCCGGCAAACCCCCAGGTGAGCATCGCCAATGGCAATGGTGGCGCGATCGACCGGTTTGTTCTGGGGCCGGAAAACCCGGCGCGAGGCGATGTAATTTTCGATCTCATCCTGGTAGACGACGTGCCGATTGGTGACAATCCTGGCGGCAGTCAAAATCATCCTCCTTCGATTTCCAGGATCAGCAATCAAACGATCATTGAAGGAAGTTCCACCGGGCCGATCGCATTTGCGGTCGACGATGTCGAAACAGCGCCAGGCAGTCTGGTGGTAAGCGGCGCCTCCTCCAACCCGGCACTAATTCCGGACGCCAACATTATATTGGGCGGCTCCGGGTCCAATCGCACCGTGAACGTCAGTCCCGCCGCCAATCAAACCGGGAACGCCACGATCACGCTGGCGGTGAGTGATGGCCAGGCCGCAACCTCGACAAGCTTCAGTGTGGTTGTGCAACCCGCCGGCGGACCTACTTACCTCCTCGACGAGGATTTCGAGGGGCCGGGCTTCCAAAACCCAGGCTGGTCGAAAATCGGCACGCCCAACGAGGACTATACGGCGCTGGCGTTGCACGGTTTGGAATCCTTGAACTGCACCGGAGGCCAGCGTGTCTACAGGACCTTTGCTTTTGCAGATTCCTTTTACCTCTATTTCAAAGTCAGGTTTATCACACTTCCGACTTTCCAGGCGCTGATCGATTGGCGCAACAGCAGCCTGATCAGGGTGGCACAGATGTACGTCAACGGCGGCACAGTGAACCTCGCGCATGGCACTGTTTTCGCCACCAGCCATACTGCATTTACCACCGATACAACCTACGACGTCTGGATCGAGTGGACGAAGGGCTCAGGGTCCGACGGCACG
>WNFL01114800.1_pt1 | contig 12636 bp, 11 predicted proteins | sample 5400361 | NCBI WGS metagenome assembly WNFL01 (sample SAMN13153351, study PRJNA577476) | soil metagenome | isolation source: 40 cm soil on Douglas fir-dominated hillslope | place: USA:California | collected 2013-09-17
CGGGCCGGCGTATGCGGTTTATAAGGCGGTTACGGCGATTCGGCTGGCCGAGGAGCTTAGCAAAGCGGGGATTCCGGCCGTGCCGATTTTCTGGATGGCGACCGAGGATCACGATCTTGACGAAGTGCGCCATGTGACGTGGTTTGATTCCGGCAAGCTGACGCGCTTTGAGCTTCCTGGCGATGGAGTGAGGCCTGTTGGCGATGTGCGGCTCGGCCCGGCAATTTCCGACCAGGTAAAGAAAGCGGTCGGGCTGCTTTCCGGGCCGGCGAGCGAAACGATTTCGCAGGCTCTGGAACAGAGCTATACGCCTGGGGAAACTTACGGCAGCGCGTTCGGCAAGTTGTTCGCGCGGCTTTTTGCAGAGCAGGGACTGATTCTGCTTGATCCGCTGGATGCGCGGCTGCATCGGATCGCCGCGCCGCTTTACAAGAAGGCAATCGAAGATCGCGACGAACTGAACGAGAAACTTTTGCAGCGTGGCGCGGAGTTGGAGCGCGCGGGTTATGACGCGCAGGTGAAGGTGACCGCGAAGAGCACGGTTCTGTTCACGATTCGCGACGGCGTGCGGCAGCCGGTGGCGGCGAGCAACTCGCATTTCAAAAGCGGAGACACTACTTGGACGCGCGACGAGGTACTGCGATTGGTGGGTGCCTCGCCGGAAACGTTCAGCGCGAATGCTTTGTTCCGGCCGGTGGTGCAGGACTATCTCTTGCCGACGGCGGCGTACCTTGGCGGGCCGGCGGAGATTGCGTATTTCGCGCAATCGTCTGTGATTTACGAGCATTTGCTGGGGCGCATGCCGGTGATTCTGCCTCGTGCGGGTTTTACGATTCTGGATGCGAAGGCGGAAAAGCTTTTGCAGAAATACGGCCTTTGTGGCTACGCTTTCCGAGAATTTCGACCGGGACAAGGCACAGGTGGAGACCACGCTTGCGGAGCTTGGAGCACAGATCGAGAGATTGGATCCGACGCTGGGCGGTGCGGTGACTACGGCGCGAAACAAGATCGCGTTTCAACTAGAGAAGCTTCGTCGGAAAACGGGCCGTGCGCTGGACCAGAAAACCGGGTTGCTGAGCGAACACGAGCGGTTTCTGGAGAATCTTCTTTACCCCAATAAGTCGCTGCAATCGCGAGAGCTGTGTTTCTTGCCGTTTCTGGCGCGGTGGGGCATGGAGGGGCTTAGCGAACTGCAGGAGCTCTCCGGGAGCGACACCCTAGGCGAGCACCGGATCGTACGGATTCCCTAAGCGGCACCGCCTACCGCCCCTCCCCTCCTTTGTTTTCATAAACTTGCAAATTGCCCCTTCCACTTGATCGATTTGGAAACCCTTTGTTTCCATGCACTTGTGAGTTGCTTTTTTCGTAAGTGCTTTGTATTCACATCCATACAAATTGCCGGGGGTGTGCCCCCTCTGCCCAAAGAATTCCGCCTCTGTGACCCCCCCTGGGTTTTTTCACAAGTGTTGATTCTAAAGATAGTTAAAGTCGTTTGTTTTGATACACTTTTGCAAGTGTTGATTGCAAAGGGGTTGGAAGAAGAAAGTAATGCGTCTCCTGGGCGTTCGCCGTATGTGGCAGAGGCGCTCTCCTTCATTGGTTCAAATTTCTTTCACAAAAGCGCACTCCAAAAATTTACCGCCGTTTTCCGTAAGAGCGGATTCCATGAACTTGCGGGTGCAATTGTCTCCTCGGTTAAGTGGTCGTGCTGATTTTAAAGGTGTTAGGGTTGGCCGAGCAGGGTTGGCCTATAAGTGCGAACTCTAAGAGGTTTGGGGATTGGGTAAGCGGGCGTGTGTTTACCCAGGCGGTATAGTATCAAAACGGTTAGAAAAGTCAAGGGAAAAGTCGGTTGGGGGCAGTTTCCGATGAGCGCGTTATCGTTCACTACACGCGTCTTGTGCTAGTCGAGACGCTCATCAGACCAACTTTTTGTGTGATCCTTGGTAGGAGATTGACTCACTTCGCACCAACGAATCTAAAATGAAAGAGTATCGCACCTTCCCCTATTTATTCGTGATCTGTTAGCTGTAGCAGTTGCGCCAGTTCCAGGGAGCCTCTAGACTGTGACGAGGTTGGCGTCCGATACTCCCTTCTTCCTCCGTCAATCCACGGGCCTTCTACCCCCCTGAAGTCCGCAACACAAAATGGGAGGTGGATCATGGAAATTACGATGAGCCCGGCGCTGGGCGTTCGCAAGTTGAAGCTCAGCGATGACCAGCTGAATCTTTCCTCGAAGTCGCAATTCCTGCGGGATAAGATAAAGCTCATTCGCCAGGCAGGCAAAGCCCCTGCCGAAACGGTTCACCAGATCGAAAGCCATCTCAACGCGGTCACCCAGGAAAGCAATCCGATTGGCCAGTGGAATTCATACGAACTCGCGTACGAGGGTTACATTCCACTCGCTGAGCAGGAGGATCTTCTTGGCCTCATTCTTGATTTGCGCTCCCGGGTCGACGTGCTCGATGAGCGTAATCAGGAGGTGTGGTCCGGCCCAAAACTCGCGCAAATGGAGCAGGACGTTCGCCTGCGCTGTGCGGATTCCAACCTGCGTGTGGAGATCGCTTCGCTTGCACGAGCCATCCATGAGTGTGGGGTGCGGAAAAGGCACGACATCGAGGTTCGCTCGCGGCTCATCCGGCGGGCGTTGTACCTCGCTGCATTCTTGTGTGTGGTCGTGATTTGTTCGCTGTTGGCGATCGAGATCCGGAAAATAGCCGCCGATTCTCCGTGGCAGCTAATGGTCACGGCCGCCTTTGGAGGCATCGGCGCCCTGGTCGTAGCTACTACACGACTTCGGCAGCGGCATCTGGTGGGCAACGAGTTGCAAGCAGATCAGGCCAGTCTCTTGTTCCGAGGAGCTTTTGGCGCCCTGCTTGCCGTGGTGGTCGCGTTGGTCCTGCAGCTACGCGTCATAGATTTTCCATCCTTGCATCTAGATCACTCAGAGCGCAGCCCCCTTTCTCCCGCGGCATTCTACGTCTTTGGTTTTGCGAGCGGCTTGGCAGAAGAAGCGATCTTCAATCTCTTGGAGAGGAGGAAGGCCAAGATTGTCGAGCGATCCGCCTCTCTCGAATCGCCCAGCGGCACGAGCCACTACCACCTGCCAGCATAGAAGGTTGCCCGCAGGCGCGTCAGGCGCGTACATCTGCGTTCGCAGCATCAGAAGGCCGACAAGCCCGGCAAGTTCGGCGTCGACGCAGTGCATTTGCCCGGACCTAGGGGATTGGTGTCGGGCACTGTGTGGTTTTTTCCAGTTGCGACATTGTTCAAGCGGGGGACTTTAGTGGCCATGTTAGCTGGCCGCCACGGTGGTGGGCGAGATTGGCGATTTGGCCGGCGCGGGCTGCGGCTACTCCGGTTTCGACTGGGGCGTTTGGCTCTTTGCGCGACTTGATGCAGTCGAAGAAATTTTGCATGTGGTTGATTGTGCCGTCCTGGAAACTGTCGGCCCTGAGTACCGGGTTGTTTTTGGACGGCGCGCCTTCGCGATGGACGGTAAAGCCGGAGCGGTTGAGCTTCAGGGTTGCGTCGGTGCCGCGGAATTCGAGGCCGCCGTCGTCGATCGAAGAAGCCATCGAGCCCTCGTAAACGACATCGAAGCCGGGATAGCGGAGCGCGGCCTGAAGAGTGTCGGGGCAATCCCAGTGGTCGAAGATGTATTTATCGGCGAGGATTTGGACGTTCCTGGGCTGGTCGGATTTCATGGCCCAGTGGACGACGTCGATCCAGTGGGTGAAGAGATCGGTCATGGCGCCGCCGCCAAAATTCCAAAACCAGCGCCAGAGATAAAATTTTTCTTCGCTGAAGGGCTGAGCAGGAGCGCCGCCGAGCCATTGCTTCCAATCGAGGGCTTGGGCGTCAACGTCGACGCCCCTGCGCGACGTGAATGCTAGATAGTTCTGCCACCAATAGGTCCTGACCTGCGGTACGCGGCCGAGGCTGCCGCCTTGAATGAGATCCACGGCATCGCGAAAGTGGCTCCAACTGCGCTGCTGCATGCCGCATTGCAGGATTTGCTTGCCGGAGCGGACCATGGTGTGAGTGACTGGCTTTTCCAGGTAAACGTCTTTGCCCGCTGATAGGGCGTCGACGGCCATGGGCACGTGCCAGTGGTCGGGAGAGGCGATGAAGACAGCGTCGAGCTGTTGCTCGAGGACCTCGTGGTAATTGACGTGGGTGGTGGCGATGCCGTTCGAGCGTTGTTTTATGGCGTCGCGACGTGGCGCGTAGACGTCGCTCACGGTTACGATTTGGTAGTTGCCGACGACCTTGTCGGCGGCATTTAGCAAGTCATTCATGCGGCCGCCGGCGCCGATGACTCCGACGCGGAGGGTGTCATTGGCTCCGAGGATTCGGGTTGAGGCAAGAGCGGTGAGCCCGCCCGCGATTATGAAACTGCGACGATCGAGTTGATGTTGCATGGCGAGCATCTTAGCGGGTCGCGGGCGATGAGAAAAGCTCACACAGTGGACTTGGGGCGGTAGGCTCCTATTAATCCGGCGATCAGGACGGCAAGGTACAGGACGCCGAGGATCGCTTCGAGGATAGAAAAGGAACGCGCTTGAGGCGAGACGGGGGTAATGCCAGCAGCGCCGAGCGAAGTCATGGTGGCGAAACTGTAGTAAATGAGATCGAAGCGGTCTGGAACGGTATGAAGGTTGGCGCGCGGATCCAGATAAAAGGCGTTTGGCTGGACCGCGGCTACCAATCCGTAGACGCCGGCAAAAGTGAAGCCGACCAGCAGATAAATGCAGAGGGCTCCGAAGATCGTCTCCGATGTTGGCGCTTGCTCAGCAAGCACGTGGCGGAAAATAATCACGACAATCATTACGTCAAAAACAAGGGTCAGGAGAATGTTGAATATGAAAAATGAGTGCGCATTGAGTTGGGGAAGCACGATGCGTTCGAATAAGGCGGGAATGGCAAGCACGACCTATAATGGCGAAGCTTCCGATAATGCGAAATGCGTAGGAACCGACGTGGCTGGCTTCGGCGTAGGGAAATAGAATTAGTGTCGCCAAGAGAAAAACGAAGAGCAAAAAGAATCTGTGGCGGGTGAGAGCCGACTCTGGCTCAGACTTAATTGCATGCATCATGGAAGCGTGCAAAACTCCGTCGGCGATGGTACACCTCTTCGGCAGGAACAGACGGGCTCGCCGCTGGGACGTTGCGCGGATATGATTGCCGTGCGAATAAAGTGGTTTGGGGCTGCGTATTCTCTTCGATGAGTGAGCTACACGGAGGTTGCTGACATGGCCTTCCTTGAAAATTTGTTGCAGGATATACGGTATGCCGGGCGGGTTTTGTGGCGGAGCCCGGGCTTTATGATTACGGCGGTGCTGGCTTTGGCGCTTGGGATCGGCGCGAATACGGCCATCTTCTCTGTGGTCAACACGGTGCTGCTGCAGCCGCTGGCTTATCCGGAGCCGGAGCGGCTTGTGCAACTCGAGTGGAAGGTCCCGCAAGGCAATCAAAACATTACGTCGATTCCGAAGTTCATGGTTTGGCGGGAGCAGACTCAGGTGTTTCAGGATGTGGCTGCGTACGATATGGGCGGACCGGGCGTAAATCTTACTGGCGGTGATCGCCCGGAGCAGCTCAAGGGTGTTCATGTTTCCGCAGGTTTTTTTCGGGTGTTTGGGGCGCGCGTGGTTGCGGGGCGGACGTTTTCTGCGGATGAGGATCGTCCTGGAGGCTCGGCGCTGGTTGTGATCAGCGGTGGCTTGTGGAAGCGGTTGGGCGCGGACCCGAATTTCGTCGGGAAGAGCCTGGCGCTTGGCGATGAGGCATATACCGTAACCGGGATACTCGATCCGGCTTTTGTGTCCGATCCGCCTGCCGATATTTATCTTCCGCTGCGGGCCGATCCGAATAGCACCGACCAGGCGCATTATCTGCGGGCGGCGGCACGATTGAAGGCGGGCGTCAGCCTGGAGCAAGCCAAGGCGGCGATGAACCAGGCGGCAGAACAATATAAGCGGAAATTCCCTGACGGGATGCGCCCGACGGATACGTTTACAGCGGAGCCGTTGCGAGACACGGTTGTTGGCGATGTGCGGAAATCGCTGTTGGTGCTGGTTGGCGCGGTCAGTTTTGTGCTGTTGATCGCTTGCGCTAACGTGGCGAATTTGCTGCTGGCGCGAGCGACGATACGCAAGCGGGAGATCGCCATTCGCGCGGCAATCGGGGCTGGGCGAGGAGCGTTGATTCGGCAATTGCTGACCGAGAGCGTGATGTTGTCGGTGGCCGGCGGCGTGCTCGGGCTGGGACTCGGGTATATCGGAGTGCGTGCGCTGCTGGCGATTAATCCGGGGAACATCCCGCGAATTGGCGAGGATGGATCTGGCGTGGCGCTGGATTGGCGCGTGCTGGTGTTCACGCTGGGAGTGTCGCTGCTGACGGGAATCGTGTTTGGGCTCGTACCGGCGTTGAGCGCCTCGCGGGGCGATTTGAATTTAACTCTCAAGGAGAGCGGGCAGCGATCTGGGGGCGGGCTGCGACAGAACAAGGCGAGGTCAATTTTGGTGGTGGTCGAGATGGCTTTAGCGCTGGTGTTGTTGGTCGGCGCGGCGTTGCTGCTGCGAACGTTCATGATATTGCGCGGGGTTAATCCGGGCTTCGACGCGCACAACGTGCTCACCATGCGGATGTCGCTGACGGGCAAACGATTCGAGACGGCGGCGGGGGTTGCGCAAGTGGTCAGGGAGGCGGAACGGCGCGTAAAGAGTTTGCCGGGAGTCACGTCGCTTGCGTCGACGGCTTTCCTGCCGCTTGAGGGAGGATTCGGTCTGCCGTTCACGATTGAAGGGCGGCCGCCGACGGACGGGCCGTATCACGGAGGCGGGACTTGGTACATCGTGTCATCAGGTTATTTCGAGGTGTTCCGGATTCCGCTGCTTCGCGGGAGGATGTTCACGGACCGAGACGACGGCGGAGCGCCGCTCGTTGTGCTGATTAATGAGGGATTGGCGAAACAGTTCTGGCAGAAGGGCGATGCGGTGGGACAGCGCATTACTATCGGCAAGGGAGTTGGGCCGGAATTTGATGAGCCGCCGCGCGAGATCATCGGGATTGTTGGCGATGTGCGAAATCAAGGACTGGACAGTAATCCGGACCCGATCATGTACGTTCCTGTGGCGCAGGTGAGGGATGGAGTTACGGCGTTGAACAGTCGGATCATTCCGATCACGTGGGCCATTCGCACCAGCGTGGAGCCGAATTCGCTGAGCAAAGAGATTCAGGAGGAGCTGCGCACTGCTAGCGGAGGGTTGCCGGTGGCGCATGTGCGATCGATGGAAGTGGTGAGGGGGGAGTCTACTTCGCGAACGGATTTCAATATGACGCTGCTCGTTATTTTTGCTGGAGTGGCGCTGCTGCTGGCGGCGATCGGGATTTATGGACTGATTGCGTATTCGGTGCAACAGCGGACGCAGGAGATCGGCATTCGCATAGCGTTGGGAGCGAGCTTGCACGATGTGCGGAAGATGATCGTGAAACAGGGGATGATGCTTGCGTTGATTGGAGTTGTGCTGGGCGTTGGGGCGGCGCTTGGGCTTACACGGTCGATGACTAGCTTGCTGTATGGGGTTAAGGCGGGTGATCCAGCGGTGCTAGTGTCGGCGGCGGTGGCGCTGGTTGCGGTGGCTTTGCTGGCGACTTATGTTCCGGCGATGCGGGCTTCGCGGGTGGATCCGATTGTGTCTTTGCGGTACGAATGAACAGACCCGAAGGCACGTAGCTCAAGCTAATTGTCCACTGGCTCTCGTCGAAAGCGGCCATTCGACCAAAAGTAGATGTCAGTTTCGTATTCCTGTTCTGCTGAATCTACCATCAGGATACAGTCTGTCGCCTCTACCCGGAATTTTCGCTTGGCTTCTTCATTAAAGTAGCCACTGATGGAAACTTTCCGGATGAAATAATTCGAAGCTCCCTGGTCGGCGGACCGCTCAATAACTGTCGCTTCATAGGACTGCTGCCCAGGTTTGCGGCCGAAGACCAGTAGCCTATACCCTGCATCCGGGTGATCAGTAGGGACAAGCAGAACAGCGTAGAAGGGTGTGTTCGCGCTCTGGAACAGCCCTACGGCGATTCCCGGACATGCTGGCGGTTTTCTACCCGCCCAAGTCGTCCGAGTGTACTCGCTTAAATTTTCGGGTTCTTGAATCTTCCAAGAACCGAAATCGGCTTTGAGACGATTCTGGATATCTGAAGGCAAGGAACCCAAGTTACAGAGAGCCGGTCCCTCGACACCCCTAGCTGCAGTCGGCAAGGACTGCTCTGCTCGTCCATTAGCCAACGCAGTCGCCATCAAGCAAATTAGTACGGAGACCGACCGTAATCCGGACACGTGTGCTTCTCCTTCTCCAGTGGATTCACAGGGACTTGGGGATTAGGGACAGCTGGCTGGCTATGCAGAGCCATTGAGCGTCGTGCTTGATCCAGGTGTCTGTGAAGCGGCCGTGGTGCTCGTAGGGCTTACCTTTTAGGGCGCCTTTTTCGTGGGTAGAGCCGATTACTACTACTGTGTCGCCGTGGCGGTGGAGCTTCATGTCTTGGGTGGACTCGAGGGTGAGCTGATTGGATTTGTCGCGGATGGTAACTAGGAATTGGGGTTTGTTCAGGACGGAGCCGTCGAAGTCGGTTAGCACGAAGTCGTCGTCGAGCATGTTTGCCATGGCGTCGGCATCGTGAGCGATTTGGATTTGATTCCAGAGATTTTCGAGGGCGATGATTTTGGATTCGTCGCCTTCGGATTGGGCGAAGGTTTGCGGTAGAAGTAGAGATGAAAATAAGAAGAGCGGGATGACGAGACGTCGCATTGGGGCTGGCTCCTTGGCGATTGGAACTGGCGCTTTGGTATGGATACGAGCGTACATGGAGGTTGGAGGATTTGGGGTGGAAGATGTGGGGGCGGTTGTGAAAAGTACACGCGCTGAGGGGGATTGGTGGTTGTGGTGGGGAAAAGTCGGCGAAGAGCCCGCTTCAGAAAGCGGGCGCTACATTTAGGCGAAAAGCCGCAGGGCTGCGCAGACTCCGCCCTGCGCTACATGGGCGGGCAGCCTAGGCTGGCTGGGATGCGCTGAAGCGCACCCCTACAACGTCGCCCGCGCGTTAGCCGGGGTAGGTGCGTTGGCGGTTGGGTTAGCCGGGGTAGGTGCCTGGCTGGATTGGTAACGTTGAGGCGCCGGCGTCCAGGTGCATTGTTGTGCCGGTTACTTGGGCGGACTCGTCGCTTAGGAGATAGATTACGGCGTAGGCAGTTTCTTGTGGAGACTGGGCGCGGCCGAATGCTAATTTTTCGCCGGCTTTGCGCAGCTCGTCTTCGGTGCGGCCTTCTCCTTTTTGGATGGCTAGTTCGCCTTCGGTGAAGACCCAGCCGGGGATTACGTAGTTGACGCGGATGCGATCTTGGGCGAGGGCGCCGGCTAGGGTGCGGGTGAGAGCTAGGAGGCCGCATGTTGACTATGCTGCCGGCGCGGGCTTCGCGCATTTTGGGGACGGCGTATTTGCAGCAGTAGAAGGCGCTGCGGAGGTTTACGTTTAGGACTTCTTCCCAGAGCTGCGTGGTGGTTTCCTCCAGGGTGGCGCGGGGGAACCAGCCGGCGTTGTTGACCAGGCCGTCTAGTTTTTTGTGGGTGCGGATGGTGTCGTTGATTAGGGCGGCGCATTGGGATTCGTCGCGGACGTCTACTGGATGGAATTGGGCGCGGTGGCCTTCGTTGCGGATTGCGGTGGCGGATTTTTCGCCGCGGTCTTGCTGGATGTCAGCTAGGACTACGGAGGCGCCTTCGGCGGCGGCTTGGCGGGCGCAGGCGAAGCCGATGCCTTGGGCGGCGCCGGTGATGACTATCACTTTGTCTTGGAGGCGATTGGACATGGGAGGCAGCTCGAAGAATTTAACACAGGGAAAGGAAAATAAAACGCAGAGGCGCAGAGTGCGCTGAGGTGCGCAGAAAAATCGTTGCTAGACTTGAACACGGTGGAAAAAATGTCGATGGAAACTTTGCGGGTTAAGACGGGCCGGCGGACTCAGCTTGTTGATGTGACCGGGGCGGTGGAACGAGTGGTCGCGGAGTCTGGTGTGGCTCGCGGCATTTGTTATGTTTATGTGCCGCATACTACGGCGGGCGTGGCTATTAATGAGCATGCGGACCCGGATGTGGCCTCGGATTTGGAGGGTGTGTTTGACCGGCTGGTGCCGCGGTCGGGGCCTTATCGTCATGCGGAGGGGAATACGGATTCGCATGCTAAGGCGGTTATGGTGGGGGCTAGCCAGGTGATTTTTGTGGAGGGCGGGAGATTGGCGCTGGGCACTTGGCAGGGGATTTTTCTTTGTGAGTTTGATGGGCCGCGGGAGAGGAAGATTTTTGTGCGGGTGGAGGAGTCCAAGAGTTAAAGAGTGGAAAGGTGGCGGAGTTCAGTGAGAAAGAACGGGGAAAAAGATAACGCAGAGACGCGGAGAGCGCTTATGTTCGCAGAGAGGAAACAACAACGGACCACGCCTGAGGTTTTATGCCTGGGCAAGCTGGGGTGCAGCAGTGCTGCGCCCCTACAAGGACCATGGTGGGACGCGATTCGAGGGCGTGTGCTAGAGTTTTGCTGGCTATGACGCGACTTGGAATTTATGTGCAGGTGCCGTTCTGTCAGACGAAGTGCACTTATTGCAACTTCCATACGGGGGTGGTGTCTTCGGCGCGGTTTGCGCCTTATGTGGGTTGCGTTTGCGGGGAGATTGCGGGGCATCGGGGGCTTTATGAGGGGGCCGGGATTGTTTTGCCTGCGGGACTCGCTGACGCCGTCGTGGATACGATTTATATTGGCGGAGGGACACCTAGTTTGTTGGATGCCGGGCATTTGCGGCGGATTGTGGATGCGATTCGCGAGAATTTTGTGGCGGAGTTGACGGAAGTTACTTTGGAGGCGGACCCGGAGACGGTTACTGCCGAGAAGGCTTCGGCTTGGGTGGCGGCGGGGCTTAGCCGGATTAGTTTTGGGGTCCAGTCGTTTTGCGATGAGGAGTTGAAGGCGGCGGGACGGATGCATCGTCGGGCGGATGTTTATCGGGCGGCGGCGATTTTGCGCGGGGCGGGGATTGCGAATATTAGTTTTGATTTGATTGCGGGGTTGCCGAAGCAGACGCGGGCTAGTTGGCGAGAGTCGCTGGATTCGCTGGTGGAGTTGGCGCCGGAGCATGTTTCGGTTTATTTGCTGGAGGTGGACGAGGGGAGCCGGCTCGGCGCGGAGCTTTTGCGTGGCGGGAGTCGCTACGGGGCTGGCGATGTGCCTAGCGATGATGCGATGGCTGAGTTTTATGAGACGGCTTGCGCGGCCTTGGGGACGGCGGGGTATCAGCATTATGAGATTTCGAATTGGGCTAAGCCGGGATTTGCTTCGCGGCACAATTTGAAATATTGGCGGAGAGAGGCTTATTTGGGATTTGGGGCCGGGGCGCATTCGTTTTCTGGGACGGAGCGGTGGGCTAATGCTCATGATGCGGCGGGTTATGTTGGGGCGCTTGCGGCGGGACGGCTGCCGGTGGAACAACTTGAGAAATTGACTGCGGAGAGTGCGTTGGAGGAGGAGTTGTTTTTGGGATTGCGGCAGTTGGAGGGGATCGATATTGGGCGGATTGAGCGGGAATATGGAGTTTCGTTGGATTCGCGATTTGCGCGGCTGAGTTCTGCGGGATTGATTGAGCGGGAAGGGAGCTTGGTGCGGTTGGCGCCGGGACGGATGAGTGTTTCGAACGAGGTTTTTGTGGAGTTGATGAAGTAGAAGAGTTTAATACTGCAAAGGTGAGAGAGTAAAAGAGTCTACGAGCGAAAGATTTCACCACAGAGTGCGCAGAGGACGCGGAGAACGAACCGAGAAGGAGAGTGACGTGGGTACGGAGACTAGGACGGATGTTGTTATGGAGTTGAATCGGGCTGGGGCTGCTGGCGGGGCGGTGGATTTGCGTAGCGATACCGTTACTCGGCCTTCGGCGGAGATGCGGGCTGCTATGGCGTCGGCGGAGGTTGGCGATGACGTTTATGGGGAAGACCCGACCGTGAACCGATTGGAGGCGCGGGCGGCGGAGATTTTTGGGAAAGAGGCGGCGCTGTTTGTTCCTACTGGGTGCATGGGGAACCTGATTGCGATCAAGGTTTGGACGCATCATGGCGACGAGGTGATTTGCGAAGAGCGCAGCCATGTGAATTTGTATGAGCTGGCTTCGATGTCGGCGATTGCAGGGTGCATGCCGCGGGTGGTGCGGGCGGACGATGGGATCATGAGTTGGAACCAGATTGAGGCGCTGATTCGTCCGAAGATTTATTACGATTCGCAGACGGCGCTGATTTGCCTGGAGAATACCGTCAACATGTGGGGCGGGACGGTGTATCCGACGGCTCAAGTGGAGGAGATTTGCGATGGGGCGCATGCGATGGGGTTGAAGGTGCACATGGATGGGGCGCGGATTTTCAATGCGGCTACGGCGCTGGGGGAAAAAGTTGCGACGATGACGCGTAACGTGGATTCGGCGATGTTTTGCTTGTCAAAGGGATTGGGCGCGCCGGTGGGATCGATGGTGGTTGGGACGTGGGCGTTTATCGAGAAGGGGCGCGTGTACCGGAAGATGTTTGGCGGCGGGAT
>WNFL01321302.1_pt1 | contig 12635 bp, 8 predicted proteins | sample 5400361 | NCBI WGS metagenome assembly WNFL01 (sample SAMN13153351, study PRJNA577476) | soil metagenome | isolation source: 40 cm soil on Douglas fir-dominated hillslope | place: USA:California | collected 2013-09-17
CCGAACACCGACACGCCGCGCATCTCGACGTTGGGATTGCGGCCGCCGTGGTTGAGCCGGGTGAAGACCTCGGTTCCCAGTGCCGCGCGCCGGAATTCGTAGCCGGCGAACACCTTGTACGTGGCCTGGTCGTTGTTGACCAGCGTGTCGCTCACCACGGTCTTGTTGGGGTTCACGCGCAGCGCCTGGTAGTCCATGTAGGGCTCGATTCGCAGGTCGCCGACCTTGACCGGCAGGGCGAGGTACCAGACCTTGAAGCGGTCGGTCTCGGGCTTCTGGCCGTTGCCGTCGCCCATCATCGCCGAGTAGCCGAAGCGGTGGCCGGGGTCCGCGTAGCCCTTGAGCCCGATCCCGAGGTCCGAGGCGGAGCGCAGGCCCAGGAAGTCGAGCATCGTCTTCTCGATCGAGCGGTATTGCCAGAACGCTTCGGCGGTCTCCCAGGTCGGCGTGTTGATCTCGCCGAAATAGAGATCGCCGCGCGGGTAGACGCTCTTCGCCAGCAGGTAGGCGTTCTTGGCGTACACCCCCAGCTTGCCGCCGCTGGTGAGCTCCTTGCCGTCGAGCTCGAGGCGCAACCGGGTGGAGATGCGGGCGGTGAGGTCGTTGTCGAGCTGGAAGTAGACGCGGCGCAGCTGAACCCCGTTGAGATCCTTCCCGATCGCCTTCTTGGCGTCGATGTTGGTCTGGCCCTGGTCCACGCCCTTGGCGTCGGCGAGGTGGCGCGGGTCGCCGACCAGGTTGTCGTAGAGGTCCCCGAACATGTAGCCGCTGATCCGCCCGCGCGGGAAGTCAGGCGGCGTGGGCGTCACCGGGGCCATGGGCGGTGGCGGCGGCGCGCTGTCGGGCGGGGCGCCGGTCTGGGCACGGCATGGGACGGCGGCGGCGAGCGCCGCGACGATCATCAAGGCTCGAAGCTTCAATCGGACCTCCGCGATGTTGGCGCGCTCGCCACGGCGGGCGACGCCAGGGGATGGGGGAGGACGGCGTTGCGAGCGTTCGGGGTCCTGGCGACGCGGCGGTTCGTCGACACCTTCCGGGAGCGACGAGGTGCTGGGCCGCGGCCTCCTCCCCCGCGATCGGCACGCTAGGGGGTGGGGCGGCAAGGCCGCGTGTCGGCGATGTTACGGAGAGGGAAAAAGCGCCACCGCGGAGGGGGGCGGGATCACGAAGCGGAAGCGGCTGCCCCCGCCCGGCGCGCCGTCCACGGTGACCTCGCCGCCGTGGAGCGTCACGATGTGCTTGACGATCGAGAGGCCCAGGCCGGTGCCGCCCTTCTCGCGCGAGCGCGCCTTCTCGACCCGGTAGAAGCGCTCGAAGATGCGCGGCCGGTCCCCGGGCGGGATCCCGACCCCGGTGTCCTCGACCTCGCACCACGTGCCGGCCTCCGCGGCGCCGAGCCGCNNTGGCGAGCACCTGCTCGATGCGCGCGCGGTCGGCGGTGACCGGAAGCTCGGGCCCGGGCTCGAGCGCGAGCGCGAGCCCCGCCGCCTCGGCGCGGGCGCGCAGCGCGCCCGCGACGCGCTCGACCGCCTCGCGCAGGTCGAAGGGCTCGAGCTTGAGCGAGGCGCCGGGGCGCTCGAGCTCGGCGAGCGAGAGCAGGTCGGCGACCAGCGCCTCGAGCCGCACCGCCTGGTCCCGGATGACGCGCACGAACCCCTCGCGGTGCTCGAGGTCCTCGAGCCCGCCGTCGAGCAGCGTGTCGGCGTAGCCGCGCAGCGAGGTCAGCGGGGTGCGCAGCTCGTGGGCCGCGTTGGCGACGAAGTCTTGGCGCACCCGCGCCAGCATCTCGGCCTCCGAGAGATCGTGGACCACGAGCAGCAGGGCGCCGCCCTCGAGCGGCGTGGCGGCCGCGCGCACCCGGCGCGGGCTCGCCCCCCACAGCCGGACCTCGGCCTCGCGCCCAGCGCCCGACGCGCGCACCTGGGCGAGCAGGTCGTCGAGCTCGGGGGCGCGCGCGTAGCCGGTGAGCGGCGTGCCGGGGGCCGCCGGCAGCGGCTGGCCGAGCAGCTCGGCGAGCGCCCGGTTCATGCGCGCGATGCGGCCGTCGGCGCCCAGCAGCGCCACCCCGTCGCGCATCGAGGCGAGGATGCGCTCGCGCTCGTCGCGCTCGCGTTCCAGTGCCTCGAGCCGGACGCGGCGCTCGGCGGCCATGGAGTTGATCGCGCGCCCCAGCCGCCCCAGCTCGTCCGCCGGCTGCTCGCGGGCGCGGATCTCCTCCTCGCCGGTCGCCAGCCGGTTCGCCGCGCGCTCGAGCTGCGCGAGGCGCGCGAGGTGGCGACCGGTCGCCCATAGCACCAGCGGGAAGCTCAGGAGCAGCGCCGCCAGCGCGGCGGTGAGCGCGATGCGGAGCAGCGACGCCTCGACCCCGGCGAGGCGCGCGCGCGGCTCGGCGAGCCGGATCACGGCCAGGCCCTCGACCCCGCGCAGCGGTGCTGCGACGTAGAGCAGGTCCACGCCGATGGTCTGGCTGTGGCGCAGCCCGCGGCCGCCGCGGCCTTCGAGCGCGGCGCGCACCTCGGGCCGCCCGGCATGGTTCTCGACCCCGGCGAGCGCCGCGCGCGGCACCTCGGAGTCGCCGAGCACGCGCCCCTCACGGTCGAGCAGCGTCACCCGCACCCCGAGCAGCGCGCCGAGCGTGTCGGCGAGCGCCGGGGCGCCGCCCGGCGCGAGCGCGGGCCGGGCGGGCAGCGCCAGGGCGGCGCGCGCGACGCCGCGCTCGAGGTCGCGGAACTGGTGCTCCATCAGCCAGGCGCGCTGCTCGCGGAGCGCGAGCGCCGTCGCCAGCGCGAGCGCCGCGGCCACGACCAGCGCGTGCAGGCCGAAGAGGCGGGCGCGCAGGGACAGCGTCATGGTGGGTGCTCCGCGTGCCGGTCGAGGGGAACGTCGCGCGCGGAGCCTAGCGAGGCGGGTCGGGGGCGTCCAGCGCGCGAGCCGGGGAAGCGACCGCGCCGGGCCGGGGCGCTGGGCCACAGCTCGGAGACGCGTAACCGCGGCGGCAATTCGTGGCGCACGCCGACGCGCCGGTCAGGCGCCGCGGCCCGCGGGCGCCACCAGCTTGTATCCCGCCCCCATCACGGTCTCGATCATCGGCTCGGCCTCGCCCAGCTTCTGGCGCAGGCGGCGGACGTGGACGTCCACGGTGCGGGTCTCGCCGACGTAGTCGTAGCCCCACACCTTGCGCAGCAGCTCGTCGCGCGACAGCACCCGCCCGGGGTGGCGCGCGAAGAAGGCGAGCAGGTCGAACTCGCGCGGGGTGAGGTCGAGGCGGCGGTCGCGCGCGCGGATCTCGCGCGCCGCCGGATCGACGCGCAGCACGCCGGCCTCGATCACGGTTTCGCCGCGCTCGGGCTTGGAGCGGCGCAGCAGCGCCTTCACGCGCGCGATCAGCTCGCGCACGCTGAACGGCTTGGTGAGGTAGTCGTCGGCACCGTTCTCGAAGCCCAGCAGCTTGTCCATCTCGGCGCCGCGCGCGGTCAGCACGATCACCGGGACGTCGCGGGTGAGCGGCTCGCCGCGCAGCTCGCGCAGCACCTCGAGGCCGTTCTGTCCCGGCAGCATGAGGTCGAGCACCACGGCGTCGGGGCGCGCCGCGAACAGCGCCTCGAGCCCGCGCTCGCCGTCGGCGGCGGTGGTGACCCGGTAGCCGGCGCGCTCGAGGTTGTAGCGCACCAGATCGCGGATCTCCTTCTCGTCCTCGATGACCAGGACCAGGTCCGGCATGGATCCTCCGCGGCACTCGGGCCCGAATGCTACGAGCCGCCGGCGACGGGGGTCAACCCGCCGCGGCCCGCGCGCCCGCATTTGTCGCCGTCCTGACGCGTTTCGGGTTGTGGCGCGCGCGACCCCCGGGCTAGATTGCGGCGATACTCCGTCGCGCCGCCCCGCGCCACCTCGCCGTCGCCGCGGGGCTCCTCTCGTTCCCGGGCGGCCCGCATGACCGAGACCCGCCAGTCCCCGCGCTGGCTTCCGATTCTGAGCGTGGCGGCGTTCCTCGCCGCCGCGGGCCTGTTCGTGCACGGCCCGGAGCGCGCCCTGAGCCTGGCGCGCGGCGTGGTGCGCGCCGAGCCCAGCTTCCGCGAGCTGCCGGCCGCCGCGGCCTGGTCGCTGCTGCGCATGAGCGTCTCCTACGTGCTGTCGCTCGCGGTGGCGTGGGCGGCGGGCTACACCGCGGCGGTCAACGCGCGCGCCGCGCGCATCATCCTGCCGCTGCTCGACGTCGGCCAGTCGGTGCCGGTGCTGGGCTTTTTCCCGGCCGCGATCTACGTGTTCGTGAACCTGCTGGGCGGCGGGCGCGTGTCGCTCGAGCTGGCCTCGATCTTCCTCATCTTCACCAGCCAGGCCTGGAACCTGGCCTTCGCGGTCTACGAGGGCATCTCGACCATCCCCTCCGAGACCCGTGCGGCGGCCGACAGCCTCGGGGTGCGCGGACTGCTGCGGCTGCGCACCCTGCTGGTGCCGGCCTGCATCCCCACGCTGCTCTACAACAGCATCCTGTCGTGGGCCAACGGCTGGTACTTCCTGATCGCCTGCGAAATCATCGTCGCCGGTCCGGTCCAGTACGACCTGCCGGGGCTGGGCGCCACGCTGTCGCGCGCCATCGCCAACGGCGACCTGCGCCTCGCCACCGCCGCGCTCGCGGTGCTGGTGGCGATCGTGCTGGCGCTCGAGCTGCTGGTGTGGCGGCCGCTGCGCGAATGGTCGCGACGCTTCCGCTACGACACCCAGAGCGCCGGGGAGACGGACGAGGCGCACCTGCGGCTGCCCGACCTCGGCCTTCCGGCGCTGGTGCGCCCGCTGCGCGCCGCCGCCCGCTCGCTGTGGGCGCGGGTGCCGGTGCGGGGCGTGAACCGCGCGCTCGAGGTCGCCGGCCGGCGCACGACCCGCGTCCTCACCGTGCTGCGCTGGCCCGCGCTCGCGGCGCTGGTCGTGCTCGCGATCGCGGCCCTGGCCGCCACCGCGCGCGTGCTGATGCCGCCCTGGCCGCGCGAGGCGGCGCTGCTCGCGCCCGCGCTGCTGCTGTCGTTCCTGCGCATCACCGCGGCCTACCTGCTCGCCCTGGCGTGGATCGTGCCGGTCACGCTGTGGGCCAGCGACCATGCGCGCGGCATGCGCTGGCTGTCGGTGGTGGCCCAGGTGGGCGCCTCGATCCCGGCGACCGGGTTCTTCCCGGTGCTGGTCGCGCTGCTGGTGGGGCGGTTCGGCGGCATGGAGATCATCTCGGTGGCGCTGGCACTCACCGGCATGCAGTGGTACCTGCTCTTCAACCTGCTCTCGGGGGTGCAGCGCGTCCCCTACGACCTGCGCGAGTCGCTGCGCTCGCTCGGCCTCACCCGCGGCCAGATCCACCGCCGCCTGGTGCTGCCGGCCTGCATGCCCTCGCTGGTGACCGGCAGCGTCGTGGCGTGGGGCGGCACCTGGAACGCGCTCATCCTGTCCGAGTACGTCGTGTACCGCGGCCGCGTGTACGAGGTGCTGGGGGTGGGCGCGCTGCTCAACCGCGCCACCTTCGGCACCGGCAGCCACTCGCTGCTATTCCTGTCGCTCGCCGCGCTGGTCATCACGGTGGTGGCGTTCAACCGCCTGGTGTGGGACCCGCTCTACCGCTTCGTGCACGAGCGCTACCGGCTCGAGCGCGCCATCCCGGTGCTCGACGATGTCACGCTCGACATCCCGGACGGCCAGCTGGTGTGCATCGTCGGCCCCTCGGGCTGCGGCAAGTCCACGCTGCTGCGGCTCATGATGGGGCTGCTGCCGGTGAGCTCGGGCTCGATCCTCTACAACGGCCAGCCGCTCGCCGGCGTCAACCTGCGCGCCGCGATGGTATTCCAATCCTTCGCGCTGCTGCCGTGGCTCACCGTGCAGGGCAACGTCGAGCTCGGCCTCCAGGCGCGCGAGCTGCCCGAGGAGGAGGCCCGCAAGCGCGCCGCCTTCTACCTCGACAAGGTCGGGCTCGACGGCTACGAGGAGGCCTACCCGAGCGAGCTCTCGGGCGGCATGAAGCAGCGCGCCGGGCTGGCGCGCGCGCTGGCGGTCGAGCCCGACATCCTGTTCATGGACGAGCCGTTCGCGGGCCTCGACGCCCTGACCTCGGCGAACCTGCGCGAAGAGGGGCTGACCCTGTGGGCCGATCAAGCGCTGCCGGTCAACACCGTGGTCATGGTGACCCACATCATCGAGGAGGCGGTGCTGATGGCCGATCGGGTCGTGGTCCTGACCTCGCACCCCGGGCGGGTCGCCGCCGACCTGCCGGTCACCCTGGAGCGGCCGCGCAACAAGCGCGACGAGGGCTTCGACCAGCTGGTGGACTCGATCTTCGAGAAGATCGTCTAGCGGGGCGGCGGCGCGGTATCATTCCCCCATGGCGCTCCACCACGACACCCGGCCCCTGACGGTCGAGCAGCTCGGTCCCGACGACCTGGTCGAGACCTTCGCCTTCCTCGACCGCGACCCGATCCTCAACGTCTACCTGGTGGCGCTGACGCTGCGCGACGGGCTCGGCCACCCGCGCGACGCGTTCTGGGCCGCGCGCCGCGACGGCGAGATCGTGGCGCTGCACTACCTCGGCCCCCAGTCGGGCGCGATCCTGCCGGTGGGCGACGACGCGCCCGGGCTGCGGCTGCTCACCGAGGAGGCGCTCGAGCGCCTGCCGGTGCTGCCGCGGCGCTTCCAGATCATCGGCCCGCGCGCCGCCGCCGCCCCCTACGTCGCCGGCTTCGCGGCCGCCGGGGTGACGCCGCGCCTGGAGCGCGAGCAGACCTACATGGCGGTCGAGCGCGAGGCGCTGATCGCCGTCGAGCCGCTGCCCGCGCTGCGCCCCGCCGTGCCCGAGGACCACGAGCGCGTGTTCGAGAGCGGGGTGCGGCTGCGCATCGAGGAGCTGGGCGAGGACCCGCGCGAGGCCGACCCGCTCGCCTACGCGCGGCGGGTCGAGGAGGAGTGCCGCGACGGCCACACCTTCGTGTGGACCGACGCGCGCGCGCTGCGCTTCCGCGCCAGCGTCAGCGCGGTCACCGCCGACGCGGCGCAGGTCTCGGGGGTCTACACCCCGCCCGCGCTGCGCAACCAGGGCATCGCGCGGCGCGGGGTGGGCGAGCTGTGCGCGCGCCTGTTCGAGCGCAGCCGCGCCGCCTGCCTGTTCGTGAACGACGTCAACGCCCCGGCGATCGCGGTGTACCGGCGGCTCGGCTTCACGGCGCGCGCCGAGTGGCTGTCGGCGTTCTACACCACGCGGGCGCGCGGCCGCGCCGGCTAGCGCCGTGCGGCGAGGTTTCCGAGCGCCAGGGCCAGGCCCTCGTGCAGCGCCGCGACGTCGGCGGGCTTCCAGCTCGCGGGCTCGGCGCGCACGAACGTGGTCTTGTCTTCGCGGTTGTCGAAGCGCGCGATCGGCAGGTTGAAGCTGCGGCCGCGGGTCTCGATCCGCACCGTGTCGGGCTGGTCGGAGTGCTGGATCAGCCACTCCATGTCGTCGCACCCGTAGTCGCCCAGCATGACCGCCATCGGCACGCCGTGGTGGAGGATCGAGCCGGGGTCGTTGGGATCGGTGCGCTCGCGGTTCTTGCGCCGTGACTCCTCGGGGGTCACCCACACGTAGAGGATCGAGGCCTTCGAGAGGATGGCGTCGCTGAAGCGCGCCAGCGAGTAGCGGTAGCCGAGCGGCGGCGGCAGCGGCATCGCGGCGCCGTCGGGCCCGCCGCGCGCCGCCTCGATCACCACCGTGCAGCCCTGCAGGCTGTCGGGGATCCCGTCGTTCTTGCTGCGCAGCAGCTCGGCGGCCTCGCCCTCGAGGGCGCGCACCAGCTCGCGGCGCAGCGCGCCCGGCAGCGCCTCGAGTCCGGGCTCGCAGCCCACCCGACGCCGCGCCTGATCGAAGCGCTCGAGCAGCCACTCGGCCGCCACCGCGGGCGCCGGGCGGCGCTTCTGGACCAGGTCGTCGTAGTCCTCGTTGAGCAGCTCGATGAGCGTGCCCCAGTCGAGCGGCTGCTTCATCGGCAGCTCGTCGGAGTCGAAGAACACCCCGTCGGCGCCGCGCTGGCGCAGCTCCTGGCTGATGCGCCGCATCATGTGGACGTAAGGGTAGTCGTCGAGCTGGACCGTGGGGCCGAGGTTGAAGTCCTCGCGGCTCTGCTCCGGCGTGAGGTGCGCGAGGTAGCGGCGCACCTCCGACTTCCCCGAGGCGGGCAGCGCGAGCAGCAGCATGATCTCGATCGGCCGGGGCATGAGCGGCGAATATAGCCGCGGCCCCGGGGCCCCGCAATCGCGCGCCACCGAGGGGCGCGGCGGGCGGCGCAGCATTTTTCCCTTGCCGCGCGGCGCCGGGTTTGCCACCGTCCACGGTGGCCGGGAACGATTCCCGCTCATCCCCAGCGGACACGGAGGTTCACCATGAAGCGCATCCTGGCCGCGGCCCTGCTCGCCGCGGCATCACTCGCCGCGGTTCCCGCCGGCGCCCAGGTCTTCGGCCAGCTCACCAGCGCCGAAGTCCTCGCCCTCAACGGCCACCTGGCCGGCTTCTACCTCAACGCCGGCGACAACTCGCTCGGAGCACTCGGGCAGCTGCGCTTGAGCCTCTACCCCGGCTTCGATTTCGGATTCCAGGGCGGGCTGCAGCGCGTGACCTGGAAGGGCGCCGATCGCACCACGCTGCGGCTCGGTGCCGATCTGCGCGCCGCGGTCCAGCACTCCGGCGAGGGATTTCCGTTCGATATCGCGTTGGGCGGAGGCCTGGGCGTCGAGACCAGCGACAACTATCACGTCCTGACGCTGATGCCTTCCGGGGTGGTGAGCCGCTCGTACGGCGTGGGACAGAACGGCAGCATCTCGCCGTACCTGGGGCTCGGGTTCTCGTTCGCCAACGTGGACGCCGGCGCCACGCGGCAGACCTTCCTCTCCCTCCCGTTGCGGCTCGGCGCCGACTTCCGCGTCATGCCCGGCATGAGCCTGACCGCCGAGCTGCACGTCCCGATCGGGGACGATTTCAACGACAGCTTCGGGGTCACGACCGGGGTCAACCTGCCCTTCTAGCGCCGCCCAATGGCGCCCGAAACACCCCGGGGCGGGGCCGCGGCCGGCAATCGCCGGTCCGGCCGCGCGCGGGGCGGGTGGGTCGGCGACCACGAGACCCGCAAGGCCATCAATATCAATGGTTTAGACGCCAAACAAAGGCGTCAAAAACCGCCTTGTCTGCCCCCGGGGCCGGTGCTAGCCTTCCGGCCCCTGAAGCGGCAGCCGTTCCGCGCCGCTTCTCGGACACGGCATATCACCCAACGAAAATAATGACGCTCAATGACTTACCCACAGGCTAGGCGGCGCTGTGGGATTTGGTTTCGACTTCATTGGCAGGCTCCGGGAAGGCGCTGTGGAAGGCCTGTGGAGGAAAGGGGGGTTGTAGGGTCTCAACCGGTTGCATGGATTTGCGTTAGGGCATTTTGATTCAATGTTGATAAACCCCTCTGACGTTATCCACAGTTTTCCACACCCCGGGGCCATGGTCGCGTCGAAATGAAGCTTTCGACCCCCCAACCCTGTGGATTAGCCCGCCACCCCATTCAGCAAGGACAGTTGAAATGGCCGGCCAGCCCGAGAAATTGCCTGACAGTGCGAACGATACCCTGGGCGTCTGGGCGCAAGTTCTCACGTCGGTGAAGAGCCGGATCGAAAGCGAGCAGGCCTTCGAAACCTGGTTCAAGCCGATCACGCCGCGCGCGATCAGCGCCCAGAGCGTCGAGCTCGAAGTTCCCAACGCGTTCTTCGTGGACTGGATCCACGAGCACCACCTTCCCGCCCTGCGCCACGGCCTGCACCAGGTGCTGGGCGGCGCCCCCGAGATCCGCTTCTCCCCGCACGAGCCCACCGCGGCGCCGGCGCCGGCATCCGTGGTTCCGCCCGAGCTGCGGCCGGCCGGTCCCGTGGCGCCGTCGCCGGGCGGGGCCACTCGCTCCTGGCTCGAGAGCCAGCTCAACCCGCGCCTCACGTTCGACTGCTTCGTGGTCGGCCCGAGCAATCGGTTCACCCACGCGGCCTGCCGCGCGGTCGCGGCCCGTCCCGCCACGGTCTACAACCCGCTGTTCATCTTTGGCGGCTCCGGCCTCGGCAAGACCCACCTGCTCCACGCGGTGGGCCACGCGGTCAAGCAGATGCGCCCCGAGGCCCGGGTGTTCTACGTGCCGGCCGAGCGCTTCACCAACGAGATGATCTACTCGATCCAGCACGCCCAGACGCTGGCGTTCCGCAACAAGTACCGCAACGTGGACGTGCTGCTGATCGACGACATCCAGTTCCTCGCCGGCAAGGAGGGCACCCAGGAGGAATTTTTCTACACGTTCAACGCGCTGCGCGACGCCCACAAGCAGATCGTGGTGACCGCGGACAAGGCCCCCAAGGACATCCAGAAACTCGAGGAGCGGCTGACCTCGCGCTTCAACCAGGGCCTGGTCACCGACATCCAGCAGCCCGATCTCGAGACCCGGATCGCGATCCTGCGCAACCGCTTCGAGCAGGAGGGCGAGGGTCGCGCGCTGCCCGAGGACGTGCTGCTGCTGCTCGCCGACCGCATCCGCAGCAATATCCGCGACCTCGAGGGCTGCCTGGTGCGCCTCCTGGCGGTGGCCTCGCTCACCCATCGCGACATCACGCTCGAGCTGGCCGAGGAGGTGCTGCAGCACTACGTCAATCCCGAGGTCGACCAGATGACGCCCGAGCGCATCCTGCTCATGGTCGGCGAGCGTTTCGGCGTGAACGGCGAGGCGCTGTGCGGGCCGCGGCGCACCCGCACCGTGGCGCTGCCGCGTCAGGTCGCGATGTACCTCACGCGCCAGCTCACCGAGTTGTCGCTGGTCGAGATCGGTCGCATGTTCGGCGGCCGCGATCACACCACCGTGATGTACGCATGCGACAAGGTGGGCGGCCTGATCGCGCGCGACGAGGCGTTCGCGGAGCGCATCAACGGGTTGATTTCGACACTCGCCTCCGGATGAGCGGTTAGCAACAGGTGGAGAACTGGGGATAAACCAGGCTGCCCGCGGAGGCTCTTGACAGCGTGTGGGAAGCGCGGGTTTTGCTCACAGCCGGAAGTGATTGGGTAATCAGTTGTGGCTCAATGGATTATGTAGCTAAGACACAGCTTAGTCACATCGCTCACACCACCTTCTACTACGGTCTTCTTATATATTGAAATACATAGACTTAGAAGGCTATTGGGTGCGGCGAAATCGCTTGCGGCCCGCAGTCGCGCCGCATATGATGCGGGCCGTCAGGCCCTAACCCCCCTCGAGGCGGGCCATTGCCGGGCATGGAACTGTCTGCGCCCCTTGGGTTTCCCCCTCGAGTCACGGAGCGATCTATGGAGCTGACCATCCAGCAGGGCGACCTGGCCTTCGCGGCCGCTCGCGCCCTGGGATCGGTTTCGAGCAAGAGCCCCCTGCCGCTGTTGAGCTGCGTGCTGGTCGAGGCCGAGCCCAACGGCTTGAGCGTCACCGGCACCGATCTCGACCTCACCACCTCGGTGTTCGTGCCGTGCAAGGTCGCGACCCCGGGCAAGGCGGCGGTGTCGGCGCGGCTGTTCAACGACGTGGTGCGCAAGCTGCCGCGCGGCGAGCTGTCGCTGGCGATCAAGGGCAGCCAGTGCGAGGTGCGCTACGGCGGCGGCAAGGGTTGGTCGCGCTTCCCCACCCAGGCCGCCGGCGAGTTTCCGCGCATCCCCGAGCTCAAGGCCGAGACCCGGCTCAAGATCGAGGGCGAGGCGCTCTCGCGGCTCGCCGGGCGCACCAGCTACGCGATCTCGAACGAGGACGCGCGGCCGCAGCTCAACGGCGTGCTGATCGAGACCAGCGACAAGCAGATCGCGCTGGTCGCGACCGACGGGCACCGGCTCGCGAGGGCGACCCGCAAGGGCTCGTTCGCGGCGCTCGACGGCAAGGGGCTCATCGTCCCGGGGCGCGCGCTGTCGGCGGTGAGCCGCACCGCCGAGGAGGCCACCAGCCCGGTCGAGGTCGAGGTCGCCGCGGGTCGCAACCAGGCGGGCTTCACCGCCCAGGTCGGCGAATACCGGGTGCGGATCCTGACCCGGTTGCTCGAGGGCGACTATCCGAACTACCAGCAGGTGATCCCCAAGGACAACGCCAAGGAGCTCAAGGCGTCCCGCGCCGAGCTCATCGCGGCGGTGGACATCGTCGCCTCGCACGCGGACAACGTCACCCGCCAGGTGCGCTTCTCGCTGAGCAAGGGCAAGCTCGGCATCTCCTCCACCACGCCCGAGCTGGGCGCGGGCGAGCAGCAACTGGCGGCCGAGTACGGCGCCGACGACATGGAGATCGGCTACAACGCCAGCTACCTGCTCGACATCCTGCGCAGCATCCCCACCGACCAGGTCGTCTTCCGGCTCAAGACCGCGCTGTCGGCGGGGCTGATCGAGCCGGCCGGCGACCTGCCGGAGGGCGACGAGAGCCTGCTGTGCCTCATCATGCCGCTGCGCCTGCCGGACGCGGTCGGATGAGCATGGAGCCACTGGCGGGCGTGCTGTCGCGGCTGTTCGGACGCCTCGGGCTCGAGCGCGGCCTCGAGGGCTGGCGCGCGGTCGAGGAGTGGCCGCGCCTGGTGGGCCCGCGGGTCGCGCGCCACTCGCGCGCGGTGTCGTTCCG
>WNFL01140250.1_pt3 | contig 12634 bp, 9 predicted proteins | sample 5400361 | NCBI WGS metagenome assembly WNFL01 (sample SAMN13153351, study PRJNA577476) | soil metagenome | isolation source: 40 cm soil on Douglas fir-dominated hillslope | place: USA:California | collected 2013-09-17
ATGCGCTGTCTCCAAGAACAGCAGAACAAATTCTTAAGAGTAGATTAATATTTGCCCCAACTTCTTCAAATCCATACGGCTTTAGTTCATCGGCTAAGTCTTCAAATTTATCTTGAAGTGCAAAGTCATCGCTCCATGTCCATGCTGATAGAAGTTGGAATGTATCCAAAGGAACGCCCTTCCTATTAATTCTTTCAAAAACGATTGCAACCTTTGTCCTGTCATTTGTTTCTAGCGTCTGATAAGGTATTTTCGATTCCTTGAAGAGCGATTGCAAAGAGTCTATCTTTCTTACATCCTCCTCGGATAATTTCTCGGTCGCTAATCGATATTTCACTGTATCAAATAAGCAGTTCAGGGGAAAATGTCTATTGCCATCCACTTCTTCATCGGCGAGCGCATAGAATTGTGACTCCTGAATATCCGGCTGCGCTTGAAAGTCAAAATATATGTTAAACGGGTTATCGACGTGTCTGTCGATTTCAATTTCAGTTTGAAAAACTCCAAAAATAGAGGTCAGCCTTTGCTGTCCGTCGAGTACATAATCAATCGGATAGTCAGGGTCTTTTTCAAAGAGGTCAAATGGCCCCAACTTTCGTTCGCTTGTAAGTTGTTCTTTTGTCCTCCAGAGTTGAATAGTGCCAAAGGGATAACCTTTATATATACTATCCATCAAGAATGCAACAGAATCTGAATCCCAGACAAATCCGCGTTGAAATGCCGGAATTCGTATGTTACCAGTGGCGACCTTATTCAAAATGTCCCTTATCGAAAAATCACTCATAAGTTATAAAACGGGGTAAAATGTTTGTAAAGATACAACAGTAAAGGAAAAGCAATGGACAATGGCAATCTATCCATTGCTTCAGCGTATGGAAATTTGAACATCGTGTATGCCTCTATACAACTTTCACCGGCTTGGCCTTGCCTTTTAGTGTGTTTCTCAATTGCGCCATATCCTGACTGATCTTAAGGTCAGTAACAACGGCATATTGGGATGTGATTCTGGTGGAAGTGTGCCCCAAAAGCTTACTGATTGTTTCAAGGCTTATACCATTTGCAAGGGCAATAGTAGTTGCAAAAGTCCTACGCCCAACATGACTTGTCAGGTTCTTATTAATACCACACAGTTCTGCTATCTCATGCAGATAAGCGTTGAATTTTTGGATGCTGTAAAACGAAAACAGTGATCTACTGGGGTTGTTATCACCGGTATTATACTTATGTATGAGTTCCTCTGCCTTGGGTAATAGTGGTATTGCTGCCCTTACATCAGTTTTCTTACGTCTTATTATTATCCATTTATTTCCATCTATACCCGGAGAAACATGTCCTGCTGTCAATCTTGCCATATCGCTATAAGCTAGCCCTGTGTAACATTGAAAAAGGAATAAGTCTTTGACTAGTGAAAGTCTTTCCAGAGGTAATGTTTTTTCCTCAATGATGGTTAATTCGTGTTGCGTCAAGTATACCCTATCAACATCCTTATACCCGGTCTTAAACTGTTTGAATGGGTTATCTCTTATCCACTGGTTAATCACTCCTACATTGATAATCTTCTTAAGATTTTGCAGGTATTTTACGGCAGTATTGTGTTCATTCTTATCATGATTTTTCAGATAGAAATCAAAATCTGCCATGAATTTGTGACTCAGGTCTTTTAGCCGGATGTCTTTCTTGTTGTATCTGTAAGGAATAAACGCAATCAGCTTACGGTGTAGAATATCATACTTCTCAAAAGTGGAAAAAGTATAATCAGTGCCTATCCGGGATTTAAAATCTTTATTGTGATATTCTACAAGCTCCATCAAGGTCATATTGTTCACGTCCCTGCCAAAGAAACGGTCAACCAGTATATCCAGATTAATGTCCCGGTCTTTGAGCATATCATTGAATAGTTCCATCAATGTTGCCTTAGTCTGGGAAATGTAGGAATTGATTTTAACGGCATCGTCCTTCGTTCCCTTCACCATGCTTTTGCTTTTATCCCATCGAGCAGAATTGATATTAAAGCCGGTTGATATGTTCTTTCTTTCCTGATTGTAGGTTAAACGCAGGTAGATAGGTGCTTCCTGCTGCTTGTTCTTTTTTGACTTGTAAAGCCAGAATAATATGTTGAAGTTATTAGTTGCCATGAATGAAGATTTTGGAAGGGAAACCTTTGCCAAGAGGTTTTAAATGTTGTTGTGTGAGAGAAGAAAAATGGAAACCCTTGTCTGTGGCGGGTTTCAACGGAAAAACTGGTTACCTTTTTCTCAAAGGCATGGTTACCGAATTGGAAACCTTTTCCGTCCTAAAAGGGTGTTCTATGGAGGTCTACAAACAAAAAAGCCCTCAGAAACTATGTTCCGTGGGCTTAACTGCTCCTGCTGCTGGACTTGAACCAGCGACCCTCTGATTAACAGTCATCATTTTTATGGTCTCATATGGATCGATATGTTTTCAAGTGTATTAAAATCAATGTCTTAATTTTCATATTGATTTGAATAATTTTATAAAAAGCCATTAATCCTGTGCAAATCCTGTGCAAATTGCTCGTATCTTCATAGCATGATAAATACAAATATCGTTGTTTCACTTGACACCCGAAGAATGAAAAAGGGTAATACTTATCCCGTTATCATGAGATTAGGGCACAGTGAAAGGACAACTTCAATTCCACTGGGAATTAGTGTTCAAGAAAAAGATTGGGACAAAAAAAACAAGTTGGTTAAGAAATCCTACGTTGGGCTGACTTCTGTTACCCGTCTAAACAATACAATTCAGAAAAAGAAGGCGGAAGCAATGGATGTTATTCTTAAGATGCATGAGACTGGGCAATTAAATCTCCTTTCAGTAACGGCCATAAGAGATAAAATAGTTCACCAAAATACCAGTCAATCCTTTTTTTCGTATGCAGACCTACATATTTCTGAATTAATAAAAGCAAATCGGATTGGTACCGCTCGCTCATATAAGGGGGTAAAAAGCGTTTTAAAAACTTACTGTGATGAGAAGGATCTTCTTTTCCATGAAATTACCTACGCTTTTCTTAGCAAATTTGAAACAAACCATAAAAGCAACGGAAATGGGGCAAATGGACTTGCTGTATACATGCGTACTATAAGAGCAATATATAATAAGGCTATAAAAGAAGGGGTGGTTGATAAAGAATTATATCCCTTCGATGACTATAAAATAAAAACTGCGCCGACAGAAAAAAGGGCGTTGGAGTGGGGATTTTTAAAAACAATTATTGAAAAAAAATTAAACCCAGATGAACCATGTTTTGACGCTCGCAGCTATTTTGTTGCTAGCTATATGATGTATGGGATGAACTTTAGCGATATGGCTTTTTTACAAAAGACCGATATTGCCAATGGTAGAATTACTTACCGAAGAAAAAAGACGAGCAAATTATATGATATAAAAATTACTGATGCCTTAAATACAATACTTGCATATTATTTAAGTCAAAATCCTGATTCCAAATACATCTTCCCGATTATCAGACGGGAAGCTCCGATTGAGCAAGAAAAAGACATTCAATGGGCAAGGAAAGGATATAATAAAAAACTAAAAGATCTTGCTGGACTTTGTGGAATTGAAAAAAATATCACCAGCTATGTAAGCCGACATTCCTTTGCAACCCAAGCAATGTTACAACAGGTGCCTTTGAATGCTATTAGTTCGATGCTAGGACATTCAAGCTTGAAAACAACGGAAGTATATCTAAAAAGTCTGCCGTCGAATATTTTGGATGATTATAACGCTAAGGTTTTGCAATTCTAAAATTTGAAACTCTTGACCCGCTGTGGTCGTATCGGCTCACCTTCGTTCCGGGCATATTTTAGCCGATTTATGGGTCGGCTTTTTGCTAATGTAACAGTTGGAGGTCAAACTTAAGTGCCGAACATTTCTCCTCGGCTTTCCTTAATTTAGCAGTCACCATTCTCTGAAAATTCTATAGTATGCCGCCTACCAGAATTGAACAAATAAAAGTATATCTTACTAAGGTTAAAAATGCGAGCAAAGAAGCAATCAAAAAAGAAGCCTTTAAAGATTTATTAAACCGGCTATATTCTCACAATCCTGAAACGGAGAAGGTTGTAGATGCCATTACGATGGGCGCCGAAAAAGCCGTATTTGATATTCCAAGGAAAGAAAAATTACGTCGGGGCAGTGCAGACACCCTCTATAATAAAGTGATTATTGAGTTTGAAAAGAATCTCAAGACGAGTGAAACTCATGCCAAAGAACAATTAGCTGGCTATTTATTGTCTCAATTTAAAAAAGGCGAAGGATACAATTTTACTTTGATAGTAAGTGATTGTATTAACTGGAAAGTGTATGCCCCCGATATTTCCTGTCTTGATAAATTGGATACTCTAAAAGAAGATGAACTAATCTTAAATGAAATTCCTTCTGCTTCTTTTACATTAACGTCTTCCAATGCCGATGATTTTTATTTCTGGATTGATCGTTTTCTATTTAAGGAGGAAAAGCAACATGCTACTCTCAAAAGAATTGAAGAAGCTTTTGGATATCAAAGCGCAGTATTTATTGAAAGCTACAGAGAGCTATCCGCATGGTTTGGTGAAGCAAAGAAACATGGCGAAGTCCAGGTTTCATTTGATGAGTGGAAAAAGTTTCTCAGCGTCGCTTATGGTAAGTTTGATGCAAGAGAAAGCAATTTCTTGATTCATACATACCTCAGTGTATTTTCGAAAATGCTCGCCTATAGTGTAATAAGTAATGACGATTATATTGACGAGCAGGAGCTAAAGGATATTCTTGACGGCAATATCTTTAACAAATTCAACATTCGGAATTTCGTCGACAATGATTTCTTTCATTGGGTTAAATCCGATTTGAATTTCCGGAACCTTAAAAAATCCTTCCGGCTTCTGGCACAGGAAATCTCCACTTTCGACTTTACAAAAGTTGAAGAAGATATACTAAAAGGTGTCTATCAGGAATTAATTGACTTAGATACACGCCATGCCTTAGGAGAATATTATACCCCAGACTGGCTTTGCGAAAGAATAGTAAATGAATTTAGATTTAAGAAGAACGACAAAATACTTGATCCCGCTTGTGGCAGTGGTTCTTTTCTTCGGGCAGCGATTCATCGAATGAAGCTATTACATCCCGAGATGACAGCTGAAGAATTATGCAACCAAATTTATGGGATAGATATACACCCATTAAGTGTCCAGATAGCGAAAACAACAATGCTTCTAGCATTAGGTGAAGAGATTAAGAAGCTTAAACGCCCTATACATGTAAATGTTATTCTATCCAATACCTTATTATCACCCGAGGGTGTAAAAGATCTCTTTGGTGGTTCGTTTAAGATGAATATAGATAAGGAAACTTTCAGACTTAATTCTCAGGTGTTAGAAGATATGTCTTTGTTTGATGAAGCTATTGATATTTGCGAAAGTCTTGCCGAACAAAGTCTGCATAAAAGGAATATACCCGAAATTACTCTTGCCAACAGCTTAAAGAATCAATATAAAAAAGGGGGAATTAATCAGCAGATAGTCGAAAGCTTTTATAAAATTTATGAAGGCTTAAAATCTGTAAAAGAAAAAGGGAGAGACAGTATCTGGAAATTTATTCTTCAAAATCTGTATAAGCCGTATTTCCTTTCAGAGAAATTCGATTATGTAATTGGTAATCCACCGTGGTTTACATACAGCTCAATAAAAAATGAAGATTATCAGAATACGCTGAATGAACTGGCAGAAAAATACAATGTAAAGCCTGATAAAGTAGCTAACTTCCCCCATCTTGAAATTGCCGCTATATTTCTGGCTCATTGTACAAACTATTTCTTGAAAAAGACCGGAAAGCTTTCGTTTGTGCTGCCCCGCAGTTTCTTTAGCGCAGATCACCATGATAATACAAGAAGCGGTAGTGCAAAAGGCTTCAGACTTACTGGCATCTGGGATTTGCAGGGAATGGCTCCACTGTTTAGAATCCCAAGTTGTGTTCTATTTGCAGAAAGAGTTAAAGATAAAAAAGGAATTCCTACGGAAGGGTTGTCTGGACTCTCCTTTCAGGGCAAACTACCAGCACATAATTGCAACCTGAAAACCGCGGTGCATAAATTAACAGAAAGACCTGCAACATGGTTTTACGTGAGACAAGGCAAGGCGACTGCATTTTCTGAAAAGGTAAGTAACAACGGGAAGTCAAAAATAAACCCTTATAAAGCATTATTCAAACAAGGTGCTACCATTGTACCCAGAGGTTTCTATTTTGTTGAACTAACTCAAAAAGTTCCTGATTTTGATGACAGGATTATTCATATTAAGACAGCTGAAGCCATTAAGAAAGATTCTAAAAAGCCCTGGAAAGATGTCATAGATTTTAAAGGTCAAATTGAAAGTCAGTTTTTATTTAGAACCGCACTTTCTAAAAGTGTTTTACCATTTGCCTTGTATAAGCCTGATCTGGTAGTATTACCTATTCGAATAAAAAAAGGCGACGATGGAATTAATAATATTGCCTTGCTGAATGCAGCAGGAATTCAAAGAGAAGGTTTTTTGAACGCTTCCAAATGGTTTCAAGACTCAGAAAGCATTTGGCAAAAATATCGCACAGAAAATAATAAAAATATAAGCAGCGAAGATTATTTAAATTGGCAAAACAAGCTTTCTGAACAAAATCTCAACAACCAATTTGTAGTGCTGTATAACACTTCAGGAAAGGATGCTAATTCCATTGTAATAGACAGGAAACAAATGGATTTGGAATTTTTAGCTGATCATAAGGCATACATATTTACAACTTCATCGAAGAACGAAGCATACTATCTTTCAGCGATACTAAATTCCTCTACTCCAAATATAATGATGAAAGATTTTCAATCAAGAGGTTTATATGGCGCTCGAGACGTTCACAAGAAAATATTAGATATCTTTTATCCAAAGTTTAATGAACAAAGTAAAGTGCATAAACAACTTGCAGAACTCAGTGAACAGGCACATAAAAAAGCAAAAGCTTACTTGACAGCTAAACCGCCCAAACAAGAACTTTCAGCAATTCACTTAGGAAGATTACGGCTGGATATTAAAAGACATTTAAGTAAAGAGTTGAAGGAGATTGATGAATTGGTGAAGGAGGTGATACAGTAAAATGGAGAAACTTACTTTAAATATTAAATATCATGGAACTAATAAATAAATTAAAAGAAGTCTTATCGACTATAACTGAAGAATCACAAACTGCTTTTATTAAAAAAAGTGAAGAACTTGGCTTTGACATTAACCGTGGCGAAATCCCCCTTTCTGAAGCTTTTTATAATTTAAATCAGGCAAAAGATATCTTGGTCGACGCAATCGAAAAAGGGAAATTGAATCAAGTGCCAATAAGTATTCAAAAGGATTTACTGAAGGATTTAGACGGTGTCAATGCCTTCTTTTCAGGGTTATTATCCGGAGGAACTGATGAGATAGTCAATGTTGTCAATTCAATAGAGCAATTATATGTAGTCCTTTGGCAATATAATATTCACAATATTTCTGATGAGCATCTCGGCTATTTGAAAAAAATGAATCAGATGAAATATCAGATCACGAAGGCTAAGGAGCTTGAGAAAGAATTGGAGGAAGGAATAAAAGTCAAAACAAGATTAACAAAAATTGTCGAAGAATTTGAAACAAAAGCAAATGAAATAAATGGATTACTGTCCAATTCGACTGTTAATAGCTCATCGATAACTGAAAGCTTAAATAAAAATACAGAAACCAACCAGAAGATCTTTTCAATTGTGACAACTATCGAACAAAATGAGAAAACGATACTGAATTTGGTTGCTGAATCTAAGACGAGTGATTCTGAAATCAAAGCTCTTGAAGGAAGATTCAAGGCTTTTGCAGGTGAAATAGACGGATATAAGAAGACGATAGGAGACATTTCTGACACTGCTAAATCTACTGTAGAAGATAATAAGGAAGCAACAAAAGAGCTAATTGACGAACTGCAAATCCTGGAAAATCAAATTAAGGATCAAATTGAGAAAGCAACGGGACATTCGTTATTTCATTCATTTCAAACTCGACAGATAAGTATTGATAACGGAAAAAATAAGTGGCTATATGGTATTGCGGGTTTAGTTATTGTAACGCTGGGCTTGACAGCTGTAATAGCCTTTTCGCATAACACCTATGATGTGGCCTTTTATTTAAAACTCTCCATGTCCATCCCATTGATATTTGCTATTTCATTTTGCACGATTCAATATTCGAGAGAAAGAAAATTAGAAGAAGAATATGCCTTTAAATCTAACATTTCAATATCGTTAATTCCATATAAAGAGCTGGTTGAAAAGATGAGCACGACTCCAGAAGAAAAGGCAAAATATACTGCATTTTTAATAGATTCTATTAATAAGGTGTTTACGTCTCCGACCGAAAAGATATTTGGAGAAGATCATGGTAAGGGTTCCGATAAATCACTTAAGGACTTAGGAAAAGCCCTAGAGTCCGTGTTGAAGCCGATAGAACCGGTTCTGAAAATCCTGCAAAATAAATAGAGTTTAGATGCTCGGCCCAGATATCACTATCGCGGTGCCACAATTCAAGATTCATAAATGAAGAAAGTTTATTCTGAGAAAAAGTATGTCGAGTGGAAAACTGCCTTTGCTGCAAAAAACTTGCGTTCAAAGGAATATCGAGAGTGGAGAAGAAAATTGTACAGAGCAGAAAAGTCTCTGTTTACGAAATGGGAAGATCATGAACCTATTCCAGCTCCTGCCAATTTTCGCTTTATTGATGATACAATGGATTGCTTGAATTTTTTTAGAAGAATTCGTGACAAAAGAAACCATTATTACCGTGAAGGCAAATATTTTGTCGCCCTTGAATTAAAGAGAGTTGAACAAATTGATTACGCTTCAGTCAGTGTTTTAAAAGCGCTTTTATTAGATTTGAAACCGCAAAGAACTTTTGTCCAGGGAAGTTCTCCTATAAATAGTGATTGTTTTAATTTTTTAAAAACGTCAGGTTTTTACGATGGCCTTTTAAGTCTTACAGATAAAAGTTTTCACGAAAAAGGAAACTCCGATCGTATTATGTTTGCCCAAGGAGCTGGTATGTTATCGGACGAAGAAGATTTCGCTGTTTTAAAAATATTAAAAAAAATTAGAAAACATTTAACCGGGCAAGATGCTCATTGTCCGCAATTGAGGACAATCATCCTAGAAATTTGCGGTAATTCAATCGAGCACTCCCAGTCATTTAACAAGCAATGGATGTTCGGGGTAAAATATGAAACTGACAGGGTTATAATTACTTTGATAGACACTGGAAAAGGAATATTGAAAACACTTTATCGGCGGTGGGGGCGTAAGTTTGCTGACTTCGTTGCTAAAACCCATGTTGAGGTGCTGGAGGGGGCCTTCGATAAAAAATATGGGTCGATGACATTAGAGGGAAACAGGAATAAAGGGTTGCCTGTTGTCAAACTCCGGTATATTGAAGGATACATAAAAGGTTTAGTTGTAATTACCAACAATGTAATTTTAAATTTTGGCGAAATGCGTGAATCTCGGTATTTTTCTCAAACTTCTGGATTTGATGGAACGATTTTTAAATTAGAATTGGACAAATCTTGTTTTAAAGCTAATGCATAAACTATTGAGCATATTCAGAGAATTTTCAGAGTTTCCCAAATTAAGATATTCTAAATTAAGTGAAAACTCTGCGGAAAAATTTTATCACGATTTATTAAACTCTCGCTTTGCCGAAGCCCTTCAGGCCGACGAAAAACTCGAACTTAATATTGATTATACAGCAGGCTATACATCTTCTTTTTTGGACGAAGCTTTTGGAAATTTAGTATATGATTTTGGTTTAGATGCGGTAAATGAGAATTTGATCATTATTTCTAAGGATGAGCCCTATTGGCTTGATATGATTAAGAATGAGACTTTTAATGAATGGGAAAAACGTCGAATTGATAATAAGCCCCCCATTAAGACTGTTAGCCACCCAGCTTGGTTTCGGTTAGTCAATAATAAGCTGGAAAAAAAAGTCTGGGTAAATGTGTGAAATTAACTGGGAAATTGTAATAAATGCTCTTGGAATAATTGTTAACGCCTTTTTGGCTTGGTGGATTGTTTCGAGTATTCAAAAAAGGCAAAATAATGAGCGGGCTATAAAAGATCATTTCACTGAAGAGTTAAAAGACTTGCGCACAAATTGCCGAACTTTCCTCACGGCGATTTACCAGGGGAATAAAATGCATCGAGAGATAATTCCGACCCTAAAGCTCATTGGTATAAAAGCCTCACATCTTATGAATGCCTTCGAGTATGGATTTGGAATGGATAAGAACTATCTTAATTCTTATTTGGTAGAGATGAATAAAATTATTACGGACGATCCTAATTTTATTTCTTGTTCGAACCCATCTGAATGCGTTACATTAACTCCAGATAGTCTTGACAAATTGTTGAGATTTCAATCATCACATCAAAATCGATTTAATGATTTGGTACTTGGCATAAATGAAGCCAAGTATAGGAATCTTTGGAACTAAGAGAGATGTACAACCTTCATCACTCCGTCCAAGTCAAAGGATCGAAATAATCCTTACTAAACTTTTCTATCCTTACAGCCTATAGCTTGGAGTCGGGATCAATGGAGAGCACTGCCGATAATGGCAAAACGACCAGGTTGAGGCCCGTTAATTTCGACACTATTTTCGAGGATATTTAGTCTCCAGGAAAAAAAGTAGTTTCAACAACTCATTTTCTAGAAAAATTTTACCGTTATTACTCTCCTTATTATCCGCAATATTTTTTTATGAGCTTTTCTTAAATTTAATTACACAGGATAGGTTATTTTTGGAAAAACCACCACTTATGGAGGTAATTTGCCTGGAAGATGAAGCCTTTTACGCTCTTGTAGATCAGGTCGTCCTGCGCATAAAAGAAAAGGAAGGGATAAAGGAAGATAAATGGATCTCACCAGAAGAGGCCATGCACAAGTTGCGTATAACTAGCAAGACAACGCTACAAAAATTCCGGGATGAGGGCAAAATCCGATTTTCCCAGCCAGAAAAAAAGCACATTCTTTACGATGTAGAATCTATTGATCGGTATCTCGAAAAACACGCAAAAGACCCCTTTTAACTATGAGCTATCAACAAATTCAATATATCAAAGGGTTCAACTCTGGATACCTTTTGGCGAAACATATGCCAACCCTATTTGCCAAAATCGTAAAAAATGTAACGCCTATAGACGAATTCTCCGAAGGTCTTTTTTCTGGCAAGGAAGAATATGAATTAGAATATTCTAAGATTCAGGCAGACGATCTCAGAAACCTCAGGTACAAATCTCAGAGTCGGGATAAAGGACATGAAAGAGAATAACTGTCCTTTAAGGACTATTCATTTTAACGAGGCTTAGCGAGCAATTTTAGCCTGACATACCCGCGTAAAAACCAAGGAGGGTTGGCAGGTCTAAAATTGATCATGGAGGGCCAATTATTAATTGGCCTCGCTTGTTTGGACAATCAAATGCTGAACACAAATTCAAAGAAAGAAATACTAATTAACCCGCTTTGCTTTGCAAGATTGCATTTCACCCCGGTGAAACGCATCTTGACGAGGGTTACACCCCCGTGCCCCCAAAGGACAATTACAGAGCGGCTTATTGAATGGGCAGGCTTATTCCATTTCGTCTGCTGGGTAATCTGAGTCATCTGTATCGCCGTTTTTTTCTTCATCATCTGCTTCTTTGTCTTCATCTTGACTATCTTTTAATTCATCATCAGCGGAGGCCATGCTGGGATTTTCATTGGTATCGCCGCCGCCGATTTCTCTGCCCTGATCGCCACTCCTGATCTCCGATAGTTCATCCATTAATTTTTGTTCGTCCTTATCAAGGATGGTGGGAATATTTTTTTTAGAATCTCCTTCTTCAATCGTTCTTTTTACCTCTCTGCCGCGACCTGCCCGAAGATTCTGAAGGTCGGCTAGGGTCTTATCCTGTACTATTTTTAAATGATCTAGGGCCTGTAGTTTAGTCTTATCAAAGCCTAATCTGCTCAGCCGGTATTTTGCCTGGCCTTCATATCTTAGACCCTGTAAATGACCTGAATCTTTAAGCAGTGAAAGAAAATGCTCCAGGGATTCTGACTTCGAATAATTTCTTTCAAGGCATTCAAGTAAAGCCTGCTTATCTGTTTGCCTTTCTGTTTTCATCCGTTCCACAATGGCTTCCTTGGCCAGTCTTCTACCTTTTCCGTGCTCGGGAAGTGAATTTTTTAATTGGGGGTATTTTTCGCGCTGGTATTTATCAAGCGCCAGTTTTATGGAATGAAGCTTCTGCTTCGTAATCCGGCTGGATCGGCCATTAAGCTGGGTACCTGAAATTGCAATGTGTAGATGGACATGATCTTTGTCTTCATGTTTTGTTCCTGCATACAAGTTATTGAGCCCTCGTTCTTCAATGAACCGTCTGGCAACATCCTTTAACAGCTTGTCATCTATATGCTCTTTATCCTTATTCGAAAAGGATATTATAGTGTGAAACAGCATTACACTGTCTTTTCTGTGGACTAGGCGGTACGATTCATTCTCTTTAAACTCTTTAATAAATCCCTTTTCCGAGCGAGAGCGGATATTATGGCGGATA
>WNFL01005538.1_pt1 | contig 12632 bp, 10 predicted proteins | sample 5400361 | NCBI WGS metagenome assembly WNFL01 (sample SAMN13153351, study PRJNA577476) | soil metagenome | isolation source: 40 cm soil on Douglas fir-dominated hillslope | place: USA:California | collected 2013-09-17
CCGGCCGAGGCGATGGTGCTGCGTTTGACGGCGGACAAGGCCGGGCAAATCTCCTTCGCCGCAACCATGGACCGGCCGGAGCGGTTTGAAACCGGCGGTGATGGAAAAAACGGTCTGCTGATGACCGGCCAGCTCGACAACGGCGTGGATGGCAAGGGCGTGCGTTATGCGGCGAGAATCCGCGTGGTGAACCAGGGCGGCAGTGTTTCCATGCGCGGAAATGTTTTGAGCGTGAGCAAGGCTGATGAGGTGATTTTGTTCATCACGGCGGCGACGGATTATCGCGGCTTTGCCGGACGCCAGTTAAGCGATCCGGTGGCGGCGACGTTGATTGATTTGAACCAAGCCGCAGGCAAATCTTACAAGTCTCTCCGCAAATCGCACATTGCCGACTATCAAAAATATTTCCAGCGCGTTTCGCTTCAGATCGGGCCATATGATGCCGCAGCCGCAGGCAAACCGACACCGGAACGCATCATGGCTTTCAAGGCGGGCGCAAATGATCTGGCTCTGCCGGTGTTGTATTTCAACTTCGGCCGCTATCTTTTGATTTCATCTTCGCGGCCTGGTGGATTGCCGCCGAACCTCCAGGGAATCTGGGCGGAAGAGATTCATACACCTTGGACGGGTGACTGGCACTTGGACGTGAATGTGCAGATGAATTACTGGCCGGCGGAAGCCTGCAATCTTTCCGATCTGACCCAGCCGCTCTTCGCGCTGATCGCCTCCTTGCAGGAACCGGGCGCAAAAACGGCGAAGGCTTATTACCACGCCCGTGGCTGGGTGGCGCATGTCATCACCAATCCTTGGGGCTTCACGTCACCGGGGGAAAGCGCGTCATGGGGCGCGACCACCGGCGGCTCGGCGTGGCTGTGCCAGCATTTGTGGGATCATTATTTGTTCACCCGCGACCGGAAATTTCTCGAATGGGCCTATCCGATCCTGAAAGGCTCGGCGCAATTCTACGTTGACCTGCTCATCGAGGAGCCGAAGCATCATTATCTCGTCGTTGCGCCTGCAAATTCGCCGGAAAATCACTTCAGCATGCCGGATGGAAAAGACGCGTCAATTTCGCTGGGGGCAACCGTTCACGCGCAAATGTTGCGCTACCTCTTCGGCGCGTGCATTGATTCATCAAAAATTCTCGGCATTGACGAGGATTTCCGAAATGAACTGGTTGCCAAGCGGGCGCGGCTCGCGCCAACGCCCATCGGTTCAGACGGGCGTGTCATGGAATGGCCGGAGGAATATAAAGAGCCTGAGCCGCTACACCGCCATATATCACACCTATGGGGTTTATATCCCGGTGACGAAATTACGCCCGAAGGCACGCCTGATCTGGCGAAAGCCGCCCGGAAGACCTTGGAGGTTCGCGGCGACGACGGCCTGGGTTGGAGTTACGCTTACAGAGCAGTATTATGGGCGCGACTGGGTGATGGCAATCACGCATGGCTGATTGTAAAACGGGCTTTGAGTCCGGTGGCGACGCACGAAATCCGCTACGACAACGGCGGTGGCGTTTATCCAAACCTGTTCGACGCCTGTCCGCCGTTTCAGATTGACGGCAATTTTGGCGTGCCGGCGGCCATCGCGGAAATGCTGCTGCAAAGCCAGGATAGTGTGATCCGATTGCTGCCCGCGCTGCCAGACGCGTGGAAGGATGGAAAAGTTTCCGGCCTGCGCGCACGCGGCGGGTTTACCGTGGACATGGCTTGGAAAGACGGGAAGCTGGCCTCGGCCACCATCCATTCGGCCATCGGCGAACCCTGCTCCGTCAGCTACGGCGGAAAAACCGTTGTCTTCAAAATTAAAAAAGGCAAGTCCATCAAGATCAATGAAGGCTTGAATTTGAATTGAAATTCCACCGGACGTTAAGAATTGGTCATTACTGACTTTCCCGGCGTCTTTATCAATCCTCCCGACACTTGCGCCCGGCCGCGTTTCCCCTGAAACTCTGCGGCCATGGACTGGCTTGATAAGTTATCCCTGTTCTGGCCGCACCTGGTCGCGGGCTTTGATTTTCTCGCCGCGTCGCTCGCCTCCATCCACGCCCTGCTTCACAAACGCGATTCCCGCGCCGCGACGCTCTGGCTCGGTCTCATCTGGTTTCTGCCCGTGCTCGGCCCGGTTCTTTATCTCGTGCTCGGCGTCAACCGCATCCGCCGCCGGGCCGTTTCGCTCGGTGTGCATAAGGCCATCAGCCGTCCCATCCCGGAAAATCTGGGTGAACCGGAACCTGAAGGCGCGGAACATCTCAAAATGCTCGCGCGCCTCGTGGGCCGCGTCGTCGCCCAGCCGCTCATGTCCGGCAACCAGATCCAGCCGCTGATCAATGGCGACGAAGCGTTTCCCGCGATGCTCGCTGCAATCAACTCCGCCGAGAAGTCCATTTCGCTGGCGACCTACATCTTTGACAACGACCCCAGCGGAAAACAATTCGTGGATGCGCTCGGACGCGCCGTGAAACGCGGCGTCGCCGTGCGCGTGCTGGTGGATGCGGCGGGCGCACGCTATTCTTGGCCGCCCATCACCTGGAAATTACGGCACGCCGGCGTGACCGTGGCGCGCTTTCTGCCGTCGTCCTTGCTCGTGCCGTGGCGCGTGGCGACCATCAACCTGCGCAACCACCGCAAGATTCTCGTGGTGGACGGCCAGGCCGCGTTCACCGGCGGCGTGAACATCCGCCACGGCAACGTGCTCGGAAAACGATGGGGCGAGACTCCTGACAAACCGGCTCAGCCCTCTGCAATTGGCAGGCCGGCTCGCGAGGACGCTCGCCCCACCAAAAACGCCGTTCAAGATCTGCATTTTCGCGTCACCGGCCCGGTGGTGACGCGCTTGCAGGAGGCGTTCGCCAACGACTGGACGTTCACCACCGGCGAAGCGCTCGATGACGACACTTGGTTTTCTGAATCCAAGGAATGCGGAAACGTCATCGCCCGCGTCATCACCGACGGGCCGGATGCCGATTACGACAAGCTCCGCTGGACGCTGCTCGCCGCCGTGGCCGAGGCGCAAACCTCCATCCAGATCCTCACGCCGTATTTTCTGCCGGACAACGCCCTCATCACCGCGCTGAACCTCGCGTCGCTGCGCGGCGTGCGCGTGGACATCATTTTACCCGCGAAAAATAATCTGCCGTTCGTGCATTGGGCGTCGCGCGCGATGTGGTGGCAGGTGCTGGAACGCGGCTGCCATATCTGGCTCACGCCGCCGCCGTTTGACCACTCCAAGCTGATGATCGTGGACGGCCACTGGGTTTTCCTGGGCTCCGCCAATTGGGACGCGCGCAGCCTGCGCTTGAATTTTGAGTTGAATGTTGAATGTTATGGCCGCGAGTTTGCGCAGCAGATGGAAAATGTCATCGAAAACAAACTGGCCGGTGCCCACGAAGTCACCCAGGCCGAAGTGGACCGGCGCTCCCTGCCCGGCAAGTTGCGCGACGCCATCGCGCGGTTGTTTTCACCTTATTTATGAACGCAACCGGTGGGGCGGTGCTGCTGCGCCGCCAACATTTTGAAATGGGCTGCGCAGCAACGCAGCCCTGCCAATTTTATTTATGAAAACCTTCGACAGCCTCACCGAACAGGAAGTCCTCGCCCTCGCCATTTCACTGGAGGAAGAGGACGCGCGCATCTACGAAGATTTTGCCGATGGCCTCCAGGAAAGTTATCCCGAATGCGCGGTGAGGAGGACGGCCATCGTCATCGCCTGCTTGAACATTACAAATCCCGCTTCGGCGAGCACGTCCCGCATATCCGCCGGCAGGATGTGCGCGGCTTCGTGGATCGCAAACCCGTCTGGCTCGTGCGCCCGCTCGGCTTGAAGACCGTGCAGAAGACCGCCGAGACCATGGAAGTCGAGACGCGCCGCTTTTACGAGGCCGCCTGCCGTCGCACGACCGACGCCGGCATCCGCCAACTGCTCGGCGACCTCGCCGAAGAGGAACGCAACCACGCCCACACCGCCGAACAGATCGCCCACACCAAGTTAAGCGAAGACGAAAACTCCCAGCAGAAACGCCTGTTCGTGCTGCAAGTCGTGCAACCCGGACTCGCCGGCCTGATGGACGGCTCCGTCTCCACGCTCGCGCCGCTGTTCGCCGCCGCGTTCGCCACGCACAACAGTTGGGCCACGTTTCTCATCGGCATGGCCGCGAGCGTGGGCGCGGGCATCAGCATGGGCTTCGCCGAGGCGTTGTCTGACGACGGCTCGCTCACCGGACGCGGCCATCCGTGGGCACGCGGACTGGTTTGTGGCGCCATGACCGCGTTGGGCGGCCTTGGCCACACCCTGCCCTACTTGATTCCCAACTACAAAACCGCCACCACCATCGCCGTGTGCGTGGTGCTGGCGGAACTCGGCATCATCTCGTGGATCCGCCACCGGTTCATGGACACCCCGTGGGCCTCGGCGCTGTTTCAGATCGGCCTCGGCGGCGCGCTGGTTTTTCTGGCGGGGATCTTAATTGGAAATTCGTGACAAGATCACGAATTACGCCGCCAACAATTGCCGGCACGCCGCATCCAGCTTCTTCAAATTGGACTTGGACTTGGCCTCGATGTAGCAGCGGATGAGCGGTTCGGTGCCGCTGGCGCGGAAGACGACCCATTCGCGGTTCGGCAGGAGAAATTTATAGCCGTCGGTGGTGATGAACTTCTCCACCTTGAACGCGCCGACGTTGTCCAAACCCGCCGCCAGCTTCGCCAGCAACGCTTCCTTCTTGTCCGGCGGGATCACGACGTTGATGCGGTCGCTGTAAAATTCGCCCGTTTGTTTTGCCAGTTCGCGCAAAATCTGGCCCAGCGATTTCTTCTCGGTCGCCACGAGTTCCGCCATGAGCAGGCAGGCGAGGATGCCGTCCTTTTCCGGCACATGACCCTTCACGCTCAAGCCGCCGGATTCCTCGCCGCCGACGATGATCGGTTCGCTTTCCATCAGCGCGCCGATGTATTTGAAACCGACGGGCGTCTCGTGGACTTTCACGCCAAGCAATTCCGCCACGGCGTCCACCTGATGGCTCGTCGGCACGGTGCGCACGACCGCGCCGGTCCAGCCGCGATTCTTTTTCAAGTGATACAACGTCAGCGCGAGCACCTGGTTCGGCGTGAGCCACGTCCCGTCCTTGTCCACGATGCCAAAGCGGTCGGCGTCGCCGTCGAGACCGAGGCCGATCTGCGCCTTGCCGCTGCGGACGAATTTGCTGACCTCGGCCATGTTCGCGGCGTTCGGTTCAGGATGATGCCCGCCGAACAACGGATCGGGTTGTTCGTGAAACAATGTGACCTTGGCACCTGATTTTTCGAGCAAGACATCCAGATAGCCGCGCCCGGTGCCATAGCAAAGGTCCACGGCCACCTTGAGCTTCGCCTGTTTGAGCGTTTTGAAATCCACTAGCTTGTTGAGCTGTTTGAAATAGGCGGGCACGGGATCAAAAGTCTTGCATTTGAAGGTGCCGATGACCACGCCGTTGAACGACCAGTTGCCGAGCTGCGCGATGTTCGCCTCGACCTGCTTGGTCACGTCCGGCGGGGCAGCCGCGCCGTTGTGGATGGAAAATTTCAGGCCCTGATATTCCGCCGGATTATGGCTGGCGGTCAGGTTGATGCCACCGATGGCCTGCCGGTGGCGGATGGCGAAGGCGATGACGGGCGTGGGCGCATCGCGTTCGCAGAGCAACGGCTCCAGTCCGTTCGCCGCCAGCACCTCGGCGACCGCCAAAGAAAATTCGCGCCCCAGAAAGCGCGTGTCGTGGCCGATGATGACGAGCGGCCTCCGGTTGTGGATTGCGGATTGCGGATTGCGGATTTCCGTTTTCCAGTAGCCAGCGATGCCCTGCGTGGCGAGCCGGACATTGTCGAAGGTGAAATCGCGCGCGATGATGGCGCGCCAGCCGCTGGTGCCAAATTTGATTGCAGCCATGGAAATTGAAAAGTCGGAGGGACGAGTTCCACAAGTCCCAGCTTAAATTCACGACAAAACAGGGACACGTGGAACTTGTCCCTCCGAAAAATCAACCCTTCCAATCGAACGCCTTTTTCTTCAGCGCATACAGATAACCGGCGAACAGGATCACCATGAAGGAAAGCATGGAGCCGAGGATCAGGTTCCGCGTCGCGTGATCGGCCAGCATGTCGCGGTAAACCACCGCCCACGGATACAGAAACACGACTTCGATGTCGAACAGGATGAACAGCATCGCCACGAGATGAAATTTCACGGAGAAGCGCGGGTTGTTTTCGCCGATGGGATTCGCGCCGCATTCGTAGGGCATGTCCTTGGCCTTGGAACGCTTGGCGCTCTTGCCGAGGAAAACCGAAACCGTGAGCGTGCCCGCCGCGAAGCCGATGGCCACGACGAGCAACATGAGCACCGGAAGATACTGCATCAATTGCGACTGTTGCATGGGCGGTAATTTAGGAACAACGCGCGGCAATTTCAACAAGGAAAGCAGGAATTCAGGAACAAGACTGGCAAATCACGCGCTTCACCGTCAGCGGCATCGTGGCAAAATTCAGCAACAGGCCATGTTCCAAGCTGACAGCTTTCAAATATGAGCGAACGATTGCAAAATGGATGTCCTCCAGCTCAGAAATCGCTTTCAATTCGACGACAAGCTTATCTTCCACGAGCAGATCAAGACGGTGCTCCCCCACCAAAACCTCGCGGTAAAAGACTGGCAATGGCTTTTGTGATTCAACTTTCAAACCAGCGCGTTTTAATTCAGCCAGCATGGCGGCTTCGTAGTTGGATTCCAGAAAACCCGGCCCAAGCGCCTTGTGAACCTCAATCGCACACGCGATGATGCGGCCGGTCAGTTCTTCATGCACCAGTTTATTCATGCTTCTGAATTTTAATAAGGAAAACAGGAAGGCAGGAAAATACAAATGAACAAAACACCTCCTGCCTCTTTTTTTTATTCCTTATTTCCTGCTTTCTTCATTCAAAAAAGTGACCAGCGCAGCGCCGAACGGCGCGAGGTCGCGCGGCGTGCGGCTGGAGATCAAGTTTCCGTCCACCACGACCGGTTCGTTCACCCAGATGCCGCCGGCATTCTCCAGATCGTCCTTGATGCCGAGCGAACCGGTGACGCGTCTGCCCTTGAGAATCTTGGCGGAGACCGGAATCCAGCCGCCGTGACAGATGAAGGCGACGAGCTTGCCCTGCTCAAAAAACTCGCGCGTGAGCGACAGCACCTTCGCATCGCGGCGCAATTTGTCCGGCATGAAACCGCCGGGCACGAGCAGTCCGCAAAAATCTTTGCTGTCCGCATCCTTCAACAACAAATCCGACGCGGCAGGATAACCGTGCTTGCCGGCGTAGGTTTTGATTTCCGGCGCGGCGCATTTTAGCGCATAGCCCGCTTCTTCCAGGCGGAGCTTGGGATACCAGAGTTCGAGGTCTTCATAAACGTCGTCCAGAAACGCGAGCACTGTCTTGTTTTGCATGACGAAGTTATTCTCTAAATCTTTCAATTAGGAAAGCAGGAAAAGAGGAACCGGTCGCAGCGAATTCAATTCCTCGATTCCTGCCTTCCTCATTCATCAAAGTCTTTTGCGTTTTTCCTTTTACCCGATGCTGTTTCCCCTTTCAATTTCCCGCCATGTCGCACGAATACGTCCTCAAACCGTTCACGCCGGAAATCCGGCTGAACATTGACTACGCGCGCGAACTCAATCCGCAGCAGCTTGCCGCCGTCACCGCGCCGCCCGGCCCGGCGCTCGTCATCGCCGGCGCGGGTTCGGGCAAGACCCGCACGCTCACCTACCGCGTCGCGTATCTGCTGGAACAGGGCATTCCGGCGGAAAGAATTTTACTGCTCACGTTTACGAACAAGGCCGCCGCCGAAATGATGCGGCGCGTCAGCGACCTGCTCGGCCACGAACTGCGTTCGCTCTGGGGCGGGACGTTTCACTCCATCGGCGCGCGGATTTTGCGGCTGCACGCGGACGCGATGGGTTATCAGCGTGATTTCACGATTCTCGACCGTGACGACGCGAAGGATTTGATCAAGGCCTGCATGGCCGACGCGAAGATTGACAAGAAGGACAAACATTTTCCCAAGCCGGATGTGCTGAATGAAATCTTTTCCCTCGCGGCCAACACGCACAAGACGATTACTGAACTGGTCGAAGGACAATTCAGTTACTTCTCCGAGTTCGTTGAGCAGATCGCCGGCCAGCACGCGCGTTACACCGCCCGAAAGCGCGCGACGAACGGCATGGACTTCGACGACCTGCTCGCGCTCTGGCTGAAGCTGCTGCAGGAACACGCCGAGGTGCGCGAACAATTTCAGCGCCGCTTCCAGTTCATCCTCGTGGACGAGTATCAGGACACGAACAAGCTGCAAGGCGACCTCATTGACCTGCTCGCCGCACGGCATAAGAACGTCATGGTGGTCGGCGATGACGCGCAGAGCATCTACGCGTGGCGCGGTGCGAATTTCGCGAACATCCTGGATTTTCCGAAACGCTATCCGGGCGCAAAAGTTTTCAAAATCGAGACGAACTACCGCAGCACGCCGGAAATCCTCAACGTCGCCAACGCCGCCATCGCCGCGAACGTGAACCAGTTCGCCAAGGAACTCGCGCCCGCGCGCAAATCCGGCCTGAAGCCGGCGCTCGTGGCCTGCGTGGACGCCCGGCAACAGGCGGCGTTCATCGCGCAACGGGCCTTGGAACTGCGCGACGAAGGCACGAGCTTGAACCAGGTCGCCGTGCTGTATCGCTCGCACTTTCACGCGCTGGAATTGCAACTGGAACTGACGCGGCAGCAGATCCCCTTCTCCATCACGAGCGGCATCCGCTTCTTTGAGCAGGCGCACATCAAGGACGCGACGGCGCATCTGAAATTCGTCGCCAATCCGCGCGACGAAGTTTCGTTCAAGCGGCTGACATTGCTGTTGCCAGGCATCGGCGCGAAGGGGGCGGACAGACTGTTTCATGCTTTTACTGCAACGATGAATACTGGCGCATTGAAGATGGAAACATCTTCACAGCCAAAACTTGCCACCGCGCTGCAATCCTGCACGAAAGCCGTTCCGAAGAAAGCCGCCGTCGCGTGGACGCAATTCGTCACCACGATTGCGCAACTGGAAGACGATTCCACGCGCAAGAGCGCGGCAAAGATGCTGCGACTCGTGATGGACGCGGGCTACGACGATTACCTCAAGGAGACTTACGACAACTACGAACGCCGGCTGGAGGAAATCCAGCAGCTTGCCGAGTTCGCGTTTCAATTCGGCAGTGTGGAGGAATTTCTCACGCAGCTCGCCCTGCTCACGAACGTCGAGGCCGAAGACGATCCGAAAGATGATTCTGAAAAAATCAAACTTTCCACGATTCATCAGGCGAAAGGATTGGAGTTCGAAGTCGTGTTCGTGATCATGCTTTGCGACGGCTTGTTTCCGTCCGCGCGTTCCACCGAGAGCAATGACGGCGAAGAAGAAGAACGCCGGTTGTTTTACGTCTCCATCACGCGCGCGAAGAACGAGCTGTATCTGAGCTACCCGCTCATGCGCGGCGGCTTTGGCAATTCCGGCGGCGACACCTATCAATCGCCGTCACGTTTCCTCTCGGAAATCCCCAAAGGGCTGATGAATGAATGGAATCTGCGGTGATTGGAGCGCGGGTAGCCTTGTCCACGTTCCGCTGGCTTTACTTGCTGATGACGCGTTCACTGGTGCGGGCGAACTGGACGAGGTGCTGCACTTCCGGCAGCGGCGGCAATTCGGCTTCGATCTTCACCAGCGCGTTAGAGACGGAAAGCCCTTCGCGAAATAAAATCTTGTAGGCCTGCTTGAGCGCGTTCTGCGCCTCCTCGGAAACGCCGTTGCGTTCCATGCCAATCTTGTTGACGGTGCGCGTCTCGGCGGGATTGCCATCGGCGATCATGAACGGCGGCACGTCCTGCACGACCTTGGAGCAGCCGCCGATCATGGAAAATTTTCCGATGCGGCAAAATTGATGGATCGCCGCCAGGCCGCCGATGACCGCGTGATCCCCGACGGTGACGTGGCCGGCGAGCGTCGCGACATTCGACATGATGACATGGCTGCCGAGCGTGACGTTGTGCGCGACATGGCAGTAGGCGAGAATGGTGTTGTGCGAACCAACGCTCGTCACTTCGCCATCGCCCGTCGCGCTATGAATGCTCACATATTGGCGGAAAGTATTATGGTCGCCGATCTCTGTGCGCGTGACGCCGCCCTTCCATTTCAAATCCTGCGTCTTCAAGCCGATGCTGGCGAACGGAAAAACTTCATTCCCCTGCCCCAGCTTCGTGTGACCGTCAATGACGACGTGCGAATGCAATTTGCAACCGTCGCCGAGCGTGACGTGTTCGCCGATGACGCAATACGGGCCGACCTCGCAGTTGGGACCGATCTGCGCCTTGGGATGGATGACCGCTGAAGGATGAATCATGAAAATCTCAAGTTACGAATTTCGAATGACGAACCGCGGATTTTCAAGCTTCTGCGGCTTGTCCGTGATTCGGGCGGTTTTCTTGGACTGAACCATGATGGCCACCAGTTGACTCGCCTCATTTTTGAGGCGTAAAAGCTCAAGGTTGTTCGATGCAATTAAATTTTCCAATAAATCGAGCCAGTATTCTGATTCGTCAGCCTCCTCTTCAACAATGGAAAGTTTGTTGATGAAATCCGCCTTGGATTTCGACCGGCAGGCCGCACGATAATTTGCTCCAACAGACGTGCCCGCGCGCATTAACTGGTTGGACACGACCCGGAATTCAGCCTTGGCTGGCAGCGTAGAACAAAACCGGAGCACATCCAGCGCAAATCGCCGGGTTCGATCTTTCAAATCATTGGCCATAGTTTCAGAAATCGCTCGAACAGATTTTAAATCCGCAATTTGCAATCCGAAATCCGTAATTAGGTGGCGTCGCGGAGCATGAAGGTCACATCCGCCTCGCTGACCACTTCATCGCCGACCTTGCAGGTGCCTTTGGCCTTGCCGATCTTGCCGCGCGCCTTCGTGAGTTCCACCTCGATGATCAAGACGTCACCCGGCACCACCGGCTTGCGCCATTTCACGTCCTCGGCGGACATGAAATACGCGACCTGGTTCGCCGCCTGGATGATTTTCAGCAGCAGCACGCCGGCGACCTGCGCCATCGCTTCGAGCTGCAGCACGCCGGGCATGATCGGGTGAGCGGGAAAATGCCCCTGAAAATACTGCTCGTTCATCGTCACGTTTTTGATGCCGACGATCTTGTTCCCCTCGATCTTCAAAATGCGGTCCACCATCAGAAACGGGTAGCGATGCGGGATGAACTTCATCACTTCCTCCACGTTCATCGCGCCGCTTTCGGAAACCACCGGCAGCGGCACGGGCTGCGCCGGGTTCGCGGGTGGCGGGGCAAACGTCTGCGCCGCGCGCAACGGCCTGTTCATCTGCAACTGGATCAACCGGGCAAATTCACAATTCGCCGCGTGGCTCGGCCGCACCGCGATGATGTGCCCGCGGATCGGCCGCCCGACCAGCGACAGGTCGCCCACGATGTCGAGCATCTTGTGCCGCACAAATTCCTCCGGGTAACGCAGCGGCTCCGTCGTCAGCACCGCGTCGTCGCGGATGACCACGGCGTTCTCCAGGCTGCCGCCCTTGATGAGGCCGTTCTTGATGAGGTATTCGATCTCCTCGTAAAAGCAAAAGGTCCGCGCGTGCGACAATTCCGCCTCCCACGTCTTGGGCGTGATTTCCGTGCTGTAAAACTGGGTGAAACGCCCCTTCCGGTCGGCACTCGTGCAGGTGATCTTGAAACCGTCGTCGGGAAACAATGTCATCACCGTCTCGCCCGATTCCATCTGAATGGGCTCGGTGGGCGTATAAGCCTCGCGTTTCTCGGCCAGCGGCACGATGCCCGCCGCCTGGATGATCTTGCAGAACTCGCGCGAACTGCCGTCGGCGATCGGCGGCTCGTTCGCGTCCAGTTCGATGATCGCATTGTCAATGCCGTAACCGGCGAGCGCGGCCAGGACGTGCTCGACCGTTTGCACCTTCACGTTGCCCTTAGTCAGCGTGGTGGACCGGTTCGTCTCGCCGACATTTTCCACGCGCGCCTCGATTTCCGGTTTGCCGTCGAGATCCACGCGGCGGAACCGCACCCCGCTGTTGGCGGGCGCGGGCAGGATGGTCATGTTCACCCGGTTGCCGCTGTGCAGGCCGAGGCCGGAAAAAGACGCGGGACGGTTGAGAGTCTGCTGGTTGAGCACGCGCAGATTAGACAAAACACCGGCACAATTGGCAAGCGACATCAATTGTCCCGCCCGCGCACGTCTTCCGCAGAAGTCGTCAGCGCCAGCTTCCGCAGCCGCAACGGCGAGGCGCTCAAGGTGGCGGAGAAATTCCAGGGCGGCGGCCACGCCAACGCCTCCGGCGCGATGTTCCCCAAATCCATCCGCAACATCCCCGAAGCCGTGGATTATCTGCGCACGGTCTTGAATCCAAAACGCGGCGCGCCCCTGAACAACCTGGAAAGTTTGTTCGCGGGGATTGAAGCGGAGCAAAGGAGTAAAGCGACGCAGGCTGGGAGCGTCCGCATTACCAATAGCTGGCGAGCGTTTCTCCCTCTCCCCGGGATGAGGGCGGTCGTTCACTCAATTCTTTTCT
>WNFL01424374.1_pt1 | contig 12632 bp, 14 predicted proteins | sample 5400361 | NCBI WGS metagenome assembly WNFL01 (sample SAMN13153351, study PRJNA577476) | soil metagenome | isolation source: 40 cm soil on Douglas fir-dominated hillslope | place: USA:California | collected 2013-09-17
GACAACCTTTGAAGAATCCGGAGAACATGCAGTATCGCTATCACGTGATTTCGAAAGATGAGATCAATAAACGTAATTTCGAAAAACTCGGTCTCGATCCTGAAGATTACGGAATGTACGGTCGCACTGCACCCGACCAGGTTGAGTATTCGATGTTTCTTTCTGCAAAAAAAGTAGAAGAATTGAAAGCCCTTCCGTTTATCAAGTCTGTTGAGTTACCTCAGATAAGTAAAGAATCCGATCCCCGCATTTTTGCCGCCTCGAAATATTCGCCTTGGAACGGAGATAATTTTGGTCCGCTTACACTTCCTAAAGAAGGCATGACCATCGACATCAACGACTCTACGCTTTCAATTTACGGACCAACTATTCGCGATTACGATCATAACAAAAATGCGAAAATCGAAAACGGGAAACTCATCATCGATGGAAAGGAAGTTACGAAATACACCTTCCATCAGAATTATTATTTCATGATGGGCGACAATCGCGACAACTCACTTGATTCGCGCTATTGGGGCTTCGTTCCTGAGGACCACATCGTAGGCAAAGGATTTTTCATCTGGCTCTCGCTTGATAAATATGGAAGCTTCTTCAATAAAGTTCGTTGGAAGAGGTTTTTTAAGTTGATTGATTAGGCATCAGGGATTAGGCATTAGGTCTTAGGAGTTTCTTATACTCAATACCTAATCCCCAATGCCTTCATTTCTTCTGTCCCAACGAGAACCAGTTGCCTGAGTCATCAACAAAGAGCGCTTCGAATCCATAGAATTCTTTGGTCGGTGGTTTTTTGAAAACGATTCCTTTTGCCTTCATCTCTTCGTAGGAAGCTAAAAGATCGTTGCACTCGAACACGCCAAACCCAAATGTACCTTTGCTCACCAGCTCACGCATCTGTTTCGCTGCCGCGCCTTTGAACATCATCCCTTCTTCAATCGACATCAAAGAAATTTCGAGATCAGGTTGATCAGGCGGGCAAACGGTAAGCCATCGCATGCCTGGCCCCATAGGTGCATCAGTATGAACTTTAAAACCGAGTTTGTTTACGTAAAACTCATAAGCGCTGTCCTGATTGAGAACAAACACGCTAACGTGGTTCATTTTAGTGATCATCGATATGTTTAATTATGCCTCAAACATCATCAATGTCCGCTCAACCCATTTCTTGAAAATTGCTATTTTTTTGTCCAGCCCTTATTTTCTGCCCAGCAGTTGGGAATGAATTGCAAAGGTTGCAAAAATTGACGCTGATAAACAGAGGGCGAGATCTTAACGGCACGCTTGAACAGACCCGTAAATGAACTCAAACTTTCGAAGCCAACCTGAAAGCAAACATCGGTTACGGATTGCCCCTCTTGCAACAACTCCTGCGCCTTTTCGATTCTTACATTTGTTAAATACTGATGTGGGGTCTTCCCATAGATATTTTTGAACAACCGAATAAAATGGAATTTTGAGAACAATGCTTCATCAGAGATGTCATCGAGATTTATCTTATCGGCATAATGTGAATCGATGAACAGTTTAGTCTGTACGATCCTTTTATAGAGATAGACCTTCGGATATTCTTCAACTGATTTTTTCATTGGGTTTAAGAATTACCAATCAATCTCTTTTAAACCTTTGCTTTTCAAATAGTCATTTGCCTTACTGAAATGTTTGCACCCAAAAAATCCCCGGTCGGCCGAGAAGGGCGAAGGGTGCGCACTCATCAGCACCAAATGCTTCGATCGATCAATTACTTCTCCTTTTTTTTGAGCATAGGCACCCCAAAGCAGAAAGACCACATTCGACTTTGCGTCTGAAATTAATTTGATGGCAGCATCTGTAAAAGTCTCCCACCCCTTGTTTTGATGTGAGCCTGGTGATGATCCGCGAACAGTTAACGTTGCGTTGAGCAAGAGCACACCTTGATGGGCCCACCTTTCCAAGTCGCCTGAGGCAGAAATTGGCTTTCCCAAATCCTTATTGATCTCCTTGAAAATATTCACCAAAGATGGCGGCAGTCGAATGCCCTCACGAACAGAAAAACACAACCCATTAGCCTGACCGGCACCATGATATGGATCTTGCCCAATGATCACCACCTTCACATCTTCAAATGTACAGCAATCAAACGCTCGGAAAATTTCTTTGCCGGGCGGATAAATGGTCTGCGTTTGGGGTATTCCTGTTTAATAAATTGAATCAGGTTTTCGAAATACTCCTTTTCAAACTCTTTTTCTAATGGGCCCTTCCACGAGGGAGCAATTTTTACTTCAATCGCCATGATCTTATTTTAATTTATTTCACCGCAATGTCGCGAAGGCGCCAAGTTTTTATCGACAAATTTGCCATTCCCTTTGCGTCTCTGCGTCTTGGCGGTTAAAATAGTACAAACTCCCTTTTTTGCAATTTGTAAATTAGAAAAAATTAATACTTTTGACCAGATGATTGCTGAAGTAACACAAGGCGTAAAAGTAACTGTTGAGACGGAATACCAACCTTCGTATTCTAATCCGATTCAGCATCATTTTGTATTCACCTATCGCATCACCATCGAAAATCAAAGTGAGTTTACTGTGCAGCTACTGCGCAGGCATTGGTTTATCAATGATGCTGCGTTTGAGTCCCGCGAAGTGGAAGGCGAAGGTGTGGTAGGCCAGCAGCCTGTGCTAGAGCCCGGCCAATCGCATCAATATGTTTCGGGTTGCAATCTTAAATCGGGTATGGGCAAAATGGCCGGCACCTACTTAATGGAACGCGTAATGGATGGCTCAAGGTTCAATGTCACCATTCCTGAGTTTATTATGATCGCTCCGATGCGCCTCAACTGAGTCAAAAACCACTTACCGATTTTTTAATCTACACCATTCCCAATCTTCTATCTTTGGTAAATTAATTTTCGGTGCCCAATTTCTTTCGTGTAAAATCTTTTCTCAATCACTGGCTTGATGTCGTTGACGAACATTCGATTCATTCTCCTTTCTTTTTTGACTTTTATTATAGAGTTATCCGTGGTGAACGCGATCCAATGTTTATTGAAATTGAGAAAACAAGAGGGAGACTGTTAAGCAATCATTCTTTTGTTAACGTAAAGGACCTTGGCGCAACCTCGCCTCATTTCAAAAATGATAACCGCACCATTTCAAAAGTGGCTGCCACAAGTCTGAATGACGAGAAGCAGTGCGAGCTATTTTACCGAATCGCTAAATACAGCGATGCTAAAAATATTCTGGAACTGGGGACTTCCATGGGCATTACCGCTCTTTACCTGTCAAAAATAGAGGAAAGCAAGGTGACTACCTTTGAGGGCAATCCAGCGATGATCAGCATTGCCCGTACCAATTTCGAGTACTTCAAACAGAAAAATATTGAGGTGATTGAGGGTAACATTGATCAAACACTTCCTGATTATTTGCAAAATCCCGCCAAGATTGATTTTGCTTTAATTGATGCAAACCATCGCTATGAGCCCACGGTGCGTTACTTCAATCTCATTGCCAAGCGAATGAGCGATACCGGTATCATGGTTATTGATGACATTTATTATTCGAAAGAGATGGCCCGTGCCTGGCAAGAATTGAAAAAGCACGATCTCGTCTATGGAAGCGTGGATTTACTCCGATGCGGGGTTTTGTTTTTTGATCTTAATCTTAACAAGCAACATTTTATCTGGTGGTATTAAAAAGTTTAATTTTGTAAACCGATATAAAAAATTATGGCTGAACCTTTAGAATCGATACAAGAGCCAAAGAAGGGAAACAAAGTATCCATCTTCATAGGATTGCTGGTGGTCATTATTCTTATTCAAAGCGTAAAAATCTACCTCGATTACAAAGAGAAAGTGGAGGTAAAGGAGCAATTAGCTACTACCGAGGAAGACTTGGGTGCGACTATGCAAAAATTGAAAGGGATTCAAACAGAATTGGATCAAAAAATTGCTGAGGTTACCAAACTGGGTGGCGATGTAAAAGATCTGGAAAAGGCAAAAGCGGAAGTAGAGTTGGAGTTAAAGAGAAATAATAAACGTAGCGCGAAAGCTTTGCAAGAATTAAAAGATCGGGTTGAAGGCTATGAGGAATTATTGAAACTGAAAGATGAAGAGATTGAAAAACTCAAACACGTTAACACGCAGCTATTCAGTGAAAATAAAAATCTAAAAACCAAACAAAACAAACTCAGTGACTCGATCACACAGTTATCGAAAGGAAAAGATGAACTGGCCACTAAAGTTGCAATAGCTTCACAACTGAAAGCAGAGAACATTTTGGTCAAAGCAGTAAACAATAAAGGAAAAGAGAGAGAATCTCCTTTTAAAAACCGCCAGCTTCAAAAATTGAAAGTAGAATTCAATCTTGCTGAAAATAAAGTAGCGCCCATTGAAGGAAAGAAAATCATCATCCGCATCATTGATGAAAATAACCAGGTGATCTTTGATGTGGCCAAAGGCTCGGGCACATTCATTTACAACGGAAAGGAAGAGTTCTACACGGCCGCCCAGGAAATTTTATTTGACAACACCAAGCAGCGGCTTACCTACCTCTACGAAAAAGGCTCGGAATACACGGTAGGGAAATACACAGTTGAGATTTACTCAAATGATTACAAAATTGGCGCAGGAATATTTGAAGTGAAGTGATCAGGCGCTAGCCGCTATTTTGCCGGCCATTGGGTAGTCAAACAAGCCTAATTCTTTAATGGCTTCTTCTACTTTGTGCGGAACAAATTTTTCCCATCCCGTTTCACCTTTCCTGATCATCGCCAAAACGTTATCCGAAATAATATGAAGATTACCAATGTTCGCATCATCGATGTCCTCTAACTTATTATTGTCCATCAGATAGCGAAAAAGGTTCTTAACGTTGTTGGGTAGTTCAGCTTCAAAATCTTTGAGCGTGAACAAGGTATTGTCTTTTCGCAGAGCCGGGTAAATATAGAGTTTGATATTACTTCCAAAGAGAGACGCAAAGCATTCAAGAATTCCGCCACGAATGTTCTCATAGGTCTTTTCGTCAAAAACTTTTTGCAACGCATAGATCCCCATGACCAAGCCCGTTTTGCGGCCCCTCGTAATACTCGACAAATAATCCACCAAACGATAATATTCGAAATAATTAGAGATCAATACGTTCTGGCCGAGGGAGCAAATAATGTTTACTCTGTGCAAAAAATCCTTTTCATCAATGGTGCCTTCAGTACTGAGATCATTGAGTGTAAGTTCGGTGATCGTTACCAACTTATTTCTGTCGACATCGGCTTCATGCAAAAAATGCCTGCGTGATGTAAGCAGCATGTCCACATTAACGTGGGTCACGGGGCGAAACCGACCACGCAAGGCAAGCACATTTTTTTTATACAAATACTCCGAAGGTTGCATCACGTGTCCATCGGGACCGAACATGGCTGCTTTGGTCAAACCATTTTTCACCAGTTTAAGAGCCATCAGCCGGTTGTCCACGTGCTTCAAGTCAGGACCATCCAGGCGGAACATGTCGATCTCAACTCTGCGATTGGTTAGTCCATCGAGCAGCGATAGCATAAAGTCCTCGGGGTCATCTATGAACATACAACCATATAATAAATTCACCCCACTTGTTGCTGCAGCGGATCGTTGTCACCCAATTTCACGTGGATAACACAATCGTTGTAATCCCCTTTGGGTTTTGTCTGGAAACGAATTCCAATCCATCCATTGCCTTGATTGGTACGCTCGAAGTTCAATGCCTCAACCGTATCGGCAAACGCAAAAAAACGGGAGGTTTCTATTCGATGGGGTAGTCTTTCAGGGAGCAATTGATATTCGTGATCGAGCATTCTCATGAGGCGGTCTTCGCTTACATAGCGTTCGCACCGGCCGTAGATGGCATCGCTGAATTTCATGTCATAGGCTGACATGGTTTTCGCAATGGTGCCACTTGCTCCGCCTACTTTAAAAAAATTGGCTGCTGTCTCCTGCCCCGCACCCACTTCGGCAAACGAACCGTAAATGTCTTTGCTTAAATTGATTTGGAGCGCTTTCTCCTGTGTGGTAAGTTTCTTTTCGCCTTCCATAGTCTAACTAACGAACATAAATTTCACTTATTTTCTGAAAGTAACTGCCCAAACCAGCTACTATTTTCTTAACGCACTTTTAGGGATTTTGGTTTAGTAAAAGCGGAACTTCAAAGGCGGGAGGTTACCAACAGATCTGGAAAGCAATTGAAATAATTACTTCTTCACGAACATCTTCTCCGCGTCTTTCACGAGGTCTACCCATTCATCGGCCGGGGGAGTGTCTCCTTTTTCAAAGACTTCTTGCAGCAGCCATTTTACAATATCTTTTTTCAAGTCGTACTTCTTCACTAAATTCTCACAAAAGGCGATCTCGCTTTTTTCAACTATACCGTCTGCCCACACCATCTGCATGATGTCGTAAAGTACGTTCATCTTGTCACGAAAATTGTCAGGTACATTTATTTCAAATTTCTCTTTGCTATCGATAAGTTCCTGCACTTGGCGGTCTTTCAGCCCTATCCTTTTGCCAATCTTGAACAACATCTTTTTTTCCTTAGTATGAACAGTGCCGTCTGCCTTCGCGAGGGAAAGTAAATTTTTGATGTGGTTTTTTTTGTACGAGAGGTACTGGTTTTCGAAAAAGCCCTTCATTTTTTTTAGACGTTAGACTTTAAACATTAAGACACTAGAACAGAAGTGAAGTTAGGGAAATTTGTCTGTTGGTTAAAAGTTTCGCAAGTGCAAAGCGGATAACCTTTAGCCTGCTCCCTTATCTTTTTATTTGAATCCACTTTTTGTTGGATTGTGCCGCCTTCACAACTGTTTCCACAAACGTCATCCCGTGAACTCCATGATCTACGCCAGGGAAATCATATTTTTCCGGATTGATTTTTTTGCCAGGCTTATAATCGCGCATGGCTTTGGTAAAGGCACGATAAATGTTGGCGAAGGCTTCAAGATAACCCTCTGGATGACCCGCTGGTACGCGAATGAAGCCTTTAGCATCGTCTGAGAGATAACTCCAGCCTGCACGCATAATCTCTTTAGGTTTGTCAAGCCATTTCACCACGAGAGAGTTAGGCTCCTCCTGCCTCCATTCAATTCCTCCTTTTTCACCATAAACGCGAATACTCAGATTGTTTTCCTCACCTGCAGCCACCTGAGTGGCCAATAAAACGCCTGTAGCGTCATTATCAAACTTTACAAGCATTGAAGTGTCGTCATCGAGCATTCGGCCAGGCACCACCGCATTGAGCATGGTGCACACTTGAGTAATAGAAGAATCAGTGACGTACTCGGCAAGGTTGGCTGCGTGTGTGCCTATATCACCAATGGCACCGCCCATACCTGACTGTTTTGGATCCGTGCGCCATGAAGCCTGCATGTTGCCTGTCTTTTCTAAAGCCTTAGAAAGCCATCCTTGGGGATACTCCACAAATACCTTACGCACTTTCCCAAGTTTACCCGACTTTATAAAATTCCTGGCTTCTTTCACCATGGGATAGCCCGTGTAGGTGTGCGTGAGCGCGAGGATCAAACCGGTTTTCTCAACCAATTTCTGCAATGACTTTGCTTCGGCAACAGAAAATGCAATGGGCTTTTCAACGACAACATGAAACCCAGATTCAAGGGCCATTTTTGCCGGGGCATAATGAACGTGATTGGGAGTAACTACGCTGACAAAATCAATTCGCTGATCAGGGGGAAGGTTTTTTTCCTTCTCAAACATTTCGGGGTAAGTTTTATACACTCGCTTCGGGTCAAGGTAAAGTGATTTACCTGTCTCTATTGATTCAACAGGATCGATACTGAACGCCCCGCATACTAATTCTATTTGACCATCAATGCCTGCGGCCATGCGGTGCACAGGGCCGATAAAGGAGGTAAGACCACCGCCTACCATCCCCATTCTTAATTTTCTCTTCACGCTTTTTTGTTTTTACCCTTTTCTTTTTTTGTTTTTTGTTCAACCTCGCTCATCAACTGAACTTTTGCTTTTTGCAGTTCTTGTTTCTGGGCCTGGCTAACTTCGGGGTAAGATAGTTTCAATTTATCAAATTGCCTCGCAATAATTGTGGCAATGGCAAGGCGGGCAAACCATTTATCATCGGCTGGGATCACGAACCAGGGTGCATGCGCTGTAGATGTTTCGCTCATTGCCTCTTCGTAAGCTTTTTGGTAATCATTCCAATAGGCTCGCTCCTTTAAATCAGAAAGAGAGAACTTCCAATTCTTGCCCGGGTCTTCGATACGCTCGAGAAAGCGTTTTTTCTGTTCCTTTTTCGAAACGTGTAAAAAGAATTTCAAAATTATCATTCCGTTGTCGGCAAGGTTTTTTTCAAACCTTCGCATTTGTTTGTAGCGCTTGTCCCAGAATTTTTTATCAATGTCCTCTACCGTTTCAACATCAGGAATATTTTCGTTCAATATCCATTGGGGATGAACTTTCGTCACCAAAACGTTTTCATAGTGAGAGCGATTGTGAATGGCTATTTCTCCGCGTGCAGGCAACGCCAATTCATGACGCCAAAAATAATCGTGATCCAATTCCTGTGCATTCGGAGCTTTGAAACTATACACCTTTACACCCAGCGGATTAAATCCGGACATAATGTGTTTAACTGCTCCATCTTTTCCTGCGGCATCCATTGCCTGCAAAATAATAAGTACGCTATATCGATTGTGCGCGTAAAGTTTATCTTGTACATCAGCAAGGTATTTCCGACTTGCGTCCAGCATCTTTTCCGAATGCTGTTTATTCAGAGCCTTACCCTTGTAGCTCGTGTCAAAATCGTTGAGTTTGATTTTCTTATTTGGCGTAACCATCAGTTTTTTGATGGGTATTAACTTATCATCGCTGCGCATAATATTGAGGGGTTTATGAGAACACAAGCTAAGTGAACCCACCGGACAGAACAAATGATTTTGTCCCTTGGGAGGGGTGAGAAAAATCAGGTTTTTGTTCTTTTTGAGCATGGGATTGATTAAATTCATTAACACAATTCAACTGCTGCATTATGAAAAACAAAGTCATCATTTCTTCTTTCATTGCTTGGCTTACCTGCGCTACTTTAGGCGCACAGCCAAACGATGTTGCCGCTATTAAGGAAGTGATTGCCAAGGAAACGGAATCATTTTTTGCTGTGAACAAGCCAGGGTGGGCCGAGTGCTGGCTCAAGGTGCCTTATGCGTATTGGTCGTACTCAGATTCTACGGGTACGAGTTTTGTGCAAGGATGGGATGGTGACAAGGGGTTGGAAAAGAACTTTGACAATTATTTTAAAACTTCCAAGCCTTCGAAAGCTTCAATCGCCAACGACTGGCTCGATGTCAAAGTATATGGCAATGGTGCCTACGCAAGATTCTTTCAGATTGTAAAAGATGAAATAGACCATGACATCACCTCTCAGGTGCGAGTACTTGAAAAAAAGGATGGCAAGTGGAAAATAATTCATGTGGGTGCAATTGCGAAATACCCCAACCTGCCGACTATGAATCATTGAAAATTAGGAATCAGGACTTAGTTCTTGGGTGTTAAGCGTTAGGAATAATCACCCTGAGGTTAGACCACATTTTAGTACTGCCCTGTGCGTAACATAACAAGTGTACAAGCTTCCAGTGCTTCAATGTTTTTCTCTTCCAGTAATTTTTCCAGTTCGGGGTTTTCTGTTCCTGGATTGAATATTACTCTTTTCGGACTCAGCTTAAAAAAATAATCATACCATTCTCGCTGGTGCATTGGGTTGATGTAAAGTGTGATGGTGTCAATACCTGAGATCTCAGGATGTTTTTTTAAGTCGAGAATTTCTTTTCCAAATACAAAACCTTTCTTAATTCCGACCGGAACAAATTCAATTCCGTGCTCACGCAAAGTCTCTGCCGCTGTATAAGCGAATCGAGATTGATTCGGGGTTGCTCCGATAATGACTGTCTTTTTCATTTGTTGAAATATAGTTTCGCAATTGCTTCAGCACACCGCTCACCATCCATTGCTGCCGACATGATTCCCCCGGCATAGCCCGCTCCTTCTGCACAAGGAAACAACCGCTTCACTTGCGGGTGCTCCAATGTTTCCTTGTCGCGAGGAATACGTACAGGCGATGAAGTGCGGCTCTCCACTCCCACCACCTGGGCTTCGTTTGTCAAATAACCTCTCATCTTAGTCCCAAAGTTCCCGAAGCCTTGTTTCAGGCTTTGAAAAATAAAATCGGGCAGGACAGATCGCATGTCCACGCCATGAAGTCCTGGTTGATAAGATGTCTCAAGTAATGAGCTTGAAATTTTTCCATCTACAAAATCCACAAGCTTTTGGGCCGGAGCTGTCTGACTATTGCCAGCAACGGAACAAGCTCGTTTTTCAACTTCACTTTGAAAATGCATGCCGGCCAGTGGCCCGTATTTTTCAAAGGGTTTGAAATCATCTTTATCAATTGCTACAACAATTCCGGAGTTTGCATACTTTGAATCTCTTCGGGAGGGGCTCATGCCATTGACGACCACTTCTCCCTGTGAAGTAGCTGCTGGAACAATAAAGCCACCGGGGCACATACAAAAGGAAAACACACCGCGCTCAATGCTATTCACTTTTGCCTGGTGCACCAGGGCGTAAGATGAGGCGGGCAAAAACTCTCCCCGATCGGTTGCGCAGTGATATTGAATTTTATCAATAAGGTTTTGCTGATGCTCCACCCGAACTCCCAGCGCAAAAGGTTTGGCCTCAATCAAAATTTTTCGTTGATGAAGCAATTGAAAAATATCCCGAGCCGAGTGGCCTGTGGCCAGGATAAGGGCATCACCTTCGTATTGGGTACCATCAGCCGTAATTACACCTTTCATTTCGCCACCCGACAAAATGAAGTCGGTCACCTTTGCGTTGAAATGGATTTCTCCTCCCGACTGAAGGATACTTTCTCGCAAGGCCGATACAATTTTCGGAAGCTTATTGGTACCAATGTGCGGATGAGCATCAAACAAAATATCTTCATGAGCGCCATGGGCAATAAGTATTTCTAAAATGCGCTGTACATCTCCGCGTTTGTTCGAGCGCGTGTAAAGTTTACCATCAGAGTAAGTACCTGCTCCTCCTTCACCAAAACAATAATTTGACTCCGGATTTACGATGTGATCTTTATTGATGGCCGCGAGATCGCGTCTGCGCGCCTGAACATCCTTTCCTCGCTCGAAAACTAATGGTTTTATTCCTAGTTCAATTAAGCGAATGGCAGCAAACAAACCTGCAGGACCAGCGCCTACGATAATGACCACCCGTTTACTGCTTACGTCAGGATAATTTTTGGAATAAGAAATCTCCGTTTGACCAACGGGATGCAGTTCAACCTGTATCTTAACAGTTACATTTTTTCCCCGGGCATCAATTGATCTGCGAATGGGGAGGATATGGACTTCCTGAGGATTGAGTTTTAGCTTTTCGTAAAGCGAAGGCATAAACCGCGCCTCATCAAAAGCTTCTTCCGGCCGGAGACTGATTTCAATTCTTTTGTCCATGGAAAGGGAGTTATCCTTTCAGTGAGGTAAAGATACAAGGATTTAAAATTTCAAAGCTCAAAATACAAGGTTCAGGGTTTAGTGTTAAGTCAAAATTCTAAATTTCATAGAGACAATCTTGGGGTGTACGACACTTTTGTAAGTCTTTTGTCGATGCCATCGCTCGCCCTCTGACTCCCTGAAGGGAGAACCACAGCGCGCTGGCACCCTTTAGGGCTAGGGTGCGGGAAGGAATACAAAAGTGTCGTACACCCCAATCTTGAATCTTGAATATGGAATTTTGAATCTGTGCTATATTTGCGCCTTATTTTGATCCATGAAGGAGAATTTTGTTCAAGAGCTTAAATGGCGTGGCATGCTGCATGATGTAATGCCGGGCACAGAAGAACAATTACTGAAAGAATCAACCGCTGGCTACATCGGCTTCGACCCAACAGCCGATTCATTGCACATCGGAAACCTTGTACAGATCATGACTCTTGTGCATTTTCAACACGCTGGGCACAAACCTGTAGTATTGGTTGGCGGTGCAACCGGAATGGTGGGTGATCCCTCCGGTAAATCTGCCGAACGCAATTTATTATCAGAAGACGTACTACGTCACAACCAGTCTTGCGTAAAGAAACAACTTGAGAAATTCATCGATTTTTCTGCGAGAGCAAACAGCGCAGAAATGGTAAACAACTACGATTGGTTTAAAGGCCTAACCTTTCTCGACTTCATTCGAGATGTCGGCAAGCATCTTTCTGTGAGTTATATGATGGCAAAAGATTCAGTGCAGAAAAGACTGGAGACGGGTTTATCATTTACTGAATTTAGCTACCAGCTTGTGCAGGGCTATGATTTTTACTGGCTCTACAAAAATAAAAACTGCAAGCTGCAAATGGGTGGATCCGATCAATGGGGCAATATTGTAACAGGTACGGAATTGATTCGCAGAAAAGATGGTGGCGAAGCTTTCGCACTCACTACTCCGCTGATCAAAAAAGCAGATGGAACAAAATTCGGGAAAACGGAACAAGGAAACGTATGGCTCGATCCGCAAAAAACTTCTCCTTATAAATTCTATCAGTATTGGCTCAATGCCTCTGATGAGGACGCAGCCAACTTCATTAAAATTTTTACACAAAAAAATAAATCCCAAGTAGATG
>WNFL01272485.1_pt1 | contig 12630 bp, 10 predicted proteins | sample 5400361 | NCBI WGS metagenome assembly WNFL01 (sample SAMN13153351, study PRJNA577476) | soil metagenome | isolation source: 40 cm soil on Douglas fir-dominated hillslope | place: USA:California | collected 2013-09-17
GTGCCTGATCTGTTCAGCGCCAAGCCTGTGATTCTCACCGGGCGCTACACGGGAAATGGCCGCGGAACGATTCGGCTGAAAGGAAAAATGTCCGGCCGCGATTTTGTGCGCGAGATCCCTGTCGATTTCTCTAATGCACAGCAGCACGACGTGCTGGCGACACTTTGGGCGCGCACGCGGGTCGATGATTTGATGAGCCAGGACTTGAAAGGCGCGCAACAGGGCACAATGAAGAACGAAGTGAAGCAGGCCATCACACAACTTGGTCTGGACTATCGCCTGATGACCCAGTTCACGTCATTCGTGGCGGTGGAAGAGATGGTCGTGACCGACGGTGGTCAGCCGCGGCGGATCGATGTGCCGGTGGAAGTGCCGGAGGGGGTGAATCGCGCGGTGGTGTTTGATCAAGAAAGCCGGAGACCAAGCGGAACCCTTAACGCCAGCTTTGGACGAAGCGTCTCGGGCCTTTATCTGTCAACTGCGAGCCCACTTCAGGCAAGCGCCCAAACGGTTGTGGTGACCAAATCGGGAACCAGTCCGGCCAAAAAACGCGCGGCGGGAAGCGGCGGCGGCGGCGATGTGACTTCATCGAGTCCTCCTTCTCCAGCCAGGGCTGTGAGAATGGCTGATGAATCATTTGCTATGGATGGCAGGCCGAGCCTTTCGCCGGAAGAAAAGAAGCGGGCTGACTTCCAGTCAAAGTTTCATCCGTCGGTGCTGGCAGTCATCGATCGTTTGAAAGATCCCAAAGCGCAGCCGAATGCGGATGAAGCTAAATTTATTCGTAACCGCAAGGCTGAAGTTCAGATCTGGTTGACTGAGAAATCAGACGAAAACATGGCCAAACTCAAGGAACTCGGCTTTGAAATCGTACTTGATCCAAAGACGGCCAAACTGGTAATCGGCCGGATGCCGATTGAAAAGCTGGCGGCGCTGGCTGATCTGAAATTCGTCCGTTACGTGGGTCCGCAAATGTAGCGCGAGCCGACGGCATTCCGATTTGGGGTGCGGCGACTTGTCGCGGCTTTAAAGAGGGCGACTAATCGCGCCGGCCAAAGCGCTGACAAGTCAGCGCACTCCATATTACTTGAGCGAACGCTCGTCGATCGCGTCGAGTAAGAAAGAAATCATGGCCCGATTCAACAATCCACTTAATCACGCGCGGGTCGCGGCGCCGTGTCCCGCCGACTGGGACCAAATGATTGGCAGTGAGCGGATGCGTTTCTGCGGCCAGTGCCGTCTTAATGTTTATAACCTGTCCAGCATGATCAGGTCAGAGGCCGACTCCTTGATCGCTCGGAATGAGGGACGATTATGTGTCAGGTTCTATCGCCGCTGCGATGGATCGATCATTACTAAAGATTGTCCGGTTGGATTGCGCGCAATCCGCCGCCGAGTAGGTTACGTAGCGAAGGCGATTAGTTCCATGGTGCTTGGGTTGTTTGCTGGCCTGGGTGTGCATGAAACTCTCTCAAGCATCGCTTCCTTTAGAGCTGAGAGAACAATGGGAGCCATTCCTCTTCGAGTTCATCCACTGCTGGCAGATCCACCTAAGGTTGACATGCCAGTTCCGCTAGAGACGATGGGGAAAATGATATGGAAGCCACCTAATCGCGCCACGCGTCAAGACCGCCAGAGCGCGGCGGGTCGTGACAGGCGATGAGTGCGCTATTTTCAACTTGTCATGCTCTTGTCGGGTAATAGTTCACTTTGAACCTTCACGAACAGCTTGTTGCTGGGAGCGCGGACGTCCTCGTCGGCATTGAGCGCGAAGCACGAATAGATCGATGCAAGAACAAGTGCGCGCCTTGCGGCACGGTGCGGACGAGGACAGTCCGCGCTCCCAGCATTAAGCGACAAATGGCGTACAATGCTCAGCAGATGAATCTGAAACTTGCACCCGGCCTCTCTATTCAAAAATCTTCAATCAACGGCAGAGGCTGCTTTGCGACTATTCATTTTCCGCGCCGTCGCAAGATCGCCGAATACACCGGCGAGCGAATTCCGGATAGCGAAGCTCAACGCCGCGCCCATCGGGCAAAGCTGCGCATCTGTGATGTCGACGGAGTCTGGAGCATCGATGGCAGCCGCGGTGGCAACGGTACGCATTACATCAATCATTCGTGTGAACCGAATGCTTATGTGCGGACGATCCATGGACACATTGTGTTCTTCGCGCTGCGCGATATTGGTCCAGGCGATGAAATAACCGTGGACTATGAACAGACGCTGCATCCCGATTCAAAGCGCTGTTACTGCGGGGCGGCGAGCTGTCGTGGCCGGATTAATAAGATCCTGGGTGTGTAGCAGTTTCAACTGCGCGTCATTTGGAGAGCCCTGGGTTAATCCGGGACCACAAAACTCGAACACCAGGAAACACCGAATCTGAATCGGCGCCCCACTTTCCCCAAACAAAAATCGACTAATCTTTGCGCGCAAGCGTCTCAGTTGCAGATCGTTCAAAGGGAAGAAAAGGAGGGCGATCTCAAATGAAACGATCATTGTTACTGACGCTAACGATTCTCTCGGCAGTGCTCATCGCCCGCGGTCAAAGCGGTCCTGCCATCGTTAACCCGGCAATTGATATGCAGGGTTACCTCCGCATTTCAGCGGAGGCCGCGAAGTATCGAGAGTCGCGAAGGCTAACCGAAGAAGAGTTTATCCAGATGAGTCGACAACCTGGCGTGGCTATTCTGGATGCCCGCAGCCGGGAGAAATACAACGAATTGCATATCAAAGACGCCATCAACCTGAGTTTTCCCGACATCACGGTTGATAGTCTAAAGAGTATATTACCGGACCAAAACACGCCCATCCTCATTTACTGTAACAACAATTTCGTCGGTGCGGAGGGCGCTTTCCCGACAAAGATCGCGGTCGGATCGCTTAACCTTTCAACCTACATCGCTCTCTACAGCTATGGATACCGCAACGTTTATGAACTGGGTCCGCTGCTCGATATTAAGACCTCAAAACTGGAGTTCCTTCCTGTGAGTCCCTGGCACTAGCAACCCAACAAGCTTGACCGAACCGCCTTCTGCTCCAACTGGATTAGAGATCCTGTCGCCGGGAGAGTTAACCAGAGCGTTGGGTTTTAATCTCGAGATTTCAGCAATCGTGCCCGGGTGCTGATTGACGAGAGAAGCATTCCCCGCAGGACTTCAATGTCCCGGGCCTGATGAAAACCGCGCTTGGGAATAATTCGGAGGTCGTACTTGCTAAGGTAAATCTGAAGCGAGTGCGGTTGCTCTACTATTCTCAGGACATCCTTCCAGGAGATGTGACTAAAGCTCTCGCCGCTGGTTACGTCATATCCGTCGCCGTGCTCGTAGAATGTGTACTGCAATCGCCGCTGAGGTTCAGTCAGGCCGGCAACATACTTCCTGCACGCGGCGTGTAGTCGCACAATCTGACCACCGACCGCAACGAGCGGCAGAGCTATGAACAGCGGCGATGTCTCCAGCAGAATCGTTTTTTCATCGATTACCAGGAATAAGAGCACCATACCTGAGATCAGGCAAATGCTGAATGCGAGGCCAAGCATTAGCCTGACCCTGGCCAAGCTAAGACTTGCGCGAAACAAATCCCGCGTCTCGATCGAAAAGTCGACGTAAACAGTCTTACAGGTTTCGATGGCCAAAATATTTGCTCAGAGCCGCGGCAGGGCAAAACTGAATTTCGATCCGCGTCCAACTTCAGACTCGACGGCTACAGAGCCACCGTGTTGTTCGACCACTTCCTTCACAAAAGCCAGGCCGAGTCCGGTTGACTCTTCGTCTTTTTCCTGGCCGTCGCGAGCCACGCGATAAAACTTTTCCCAGATACGGTCGATTGACTCAGCCGGTACACCATAACCGCGGTCATCGACGACTATCCGGACAGCCTCAGCCTCCAGCACTGTCGAGACGGTTACCGAAGTGCGTTCCGGGCTGTACTTGATCGCGTTTTCCAGCAGTCTGGTGAGCACTTGAGTGATGAGGCTCTTGTCGGCGGCTACGGGCGGAATATGCCCGTTGGGTTGCTCGATCAAGCGAATGCGTTTCTTTTTGGCGAGTGGCTGCACCGTGCTCAGCACTTCGCGAACAACCTCATCCAGCCGCAAAGCGCCTTTCGTAACTTCCTTTTTGTCCGCGCGTTCAAGCTGAGTCACAGAGAGAAATGTATCGATCATGCGGGACATCCGCTGAGACTCGTTGGAGATGATTTGTAGAAATTCGCGTGACTCCCCGGGGATCTTGTCGTCGAGAGCCAGCAGCTCAGCGAAACCGTTTATGCTGGTGAGCGGAGTTCGTAGCTCGTGTGACATCAGCGAGATCATGTCGCTCTTCAACTGCTCGAACTCTTTCATCTTAGTCACGTCGCGAACCCGGATGGCAATGCACAGCGGGGGCGACCCGGCCCCGTTGCCATTTGAGCCGTTTCCATTGCGATCAGTTGCGAGCGCAATTCGCAGCTCCAGAGTTTGATTGCGACCGGCGAAGTTCAACTCGCGTTCATAAGGCTCGCCCGACTGGAGCACCCGACGGACGGCAATCGACGGTTCATCGAAGACGCCGGAGCGAAAACGATCCAGTAATCCGAATAGATTAAGCCCTTGCGCTTCAGACTCATTCAGGCGCGCGGCCCAGAGCATGGCCGGATTGACAAAGCCGAGTGTGCCATCGAGATAGGCGATCGCATAACCGTCTGAAGCCTCGGCCAGGACCTGAGCGCCAAAACGGTTCTCAGTCAAGACGCCGCTAATGACATCAAAAGCGTGTAGACGATGACTGGATGTTCGCGCGGAAATGAGTGCCGGCAGGTTGCCGCTGAGCTTCCTTTTGCGGGCCTCTTCGCGCTGAAGATTCCGTGCGACCTGGCTACTCACAGCCGAAAGCAATCTGCGATCGCTCTGATCAAAACGCTCACGCAGACGCAAGAGCAAAGCTCCTACGGTGCGGCCTTCGTGGCGTAAGGGGAACGCCACGTCCTCCAGAGAATCGATCCGTCCGGCGGGAGTCAGGGCCATCTCGCTCGTCTCCACGGCGTGATCGCAGAGTTCAATCAGGCGGCGCCAGACGGCATTGCGTCCAGATTCGAGAGCGCCGCTGGGATTGGTGCGCAGGCGGGCGCAGGGAACCAGAGTTCCCAGATCATCCAGTTCGAAAACAACTGCCTCTTCCAGCGGGAGAATGGTTTGCAAGAGCCTCAGGCTGCTGGTCAGACGACTTTGAGCGAGACTCTCGGCGGTATCCGTTCTCGCCGACGTATCGTTAAGGCGTCCGGTAAGTAGCGTATCGATTAACCAGAGTCGATGGATTTGCACCAGGAAAACGGCGCCAGTTGCGCCCAGCGCCATGGGCGCGAATAAGATGTCGATTTTGAGATACCTGGAAGCGATCAAGCTGGCAGCCGCAGTCGCCAGAAAACCCAGACCCAGGATCAGGAATGACCGACGCGCGCCGGCACGACTGACAAAGAATCCAGCGCTGGTGCTGATGGCAACGATGAGGAGCAGTCCAAGCCAGGTCTGAGGAGATTGGAGCGGAGCTTCTCCGCGGCCCACGTTTACCACAAAGCCTGCTTGTACCGAATCTATCAAGCCGGCACTCCAGATGGCGCACGTGGCGGCGCCGGCCAGGAAGGCCAAGCCAAGCGAGACGAGCAGCGATTTCCAGGAAAACGTTTTCAAAATATTTAGGGAATCTCGAGAGGCGATAGAGCCCGTTAGGGCGCTCGCTCGGGCAGCGAGGCGCGAGATGTCAACGTAATTATACACTGCCGCGCATTGTTATGCGCAAGAATAATGAATCAAATTGGGCCTTCTCGAGCTCCTTGGGAAAGAAGTAGTTAGGTGTAGGCGTCAGGTCGGTTTCTTCGGTCAGATTGGGAGAGAGAGGATCGCGCCCTCCAGCGCGGGCTCTTCACTTTCGGCGAAGGTACGCAAGTCCACCACGACTCGGTCATCAACAATCCGGGCAATCACGGGGGTCTCCGCGCGACGTAAAGCGGTCTCAATTTGGTTTGGAGTCAGTCCTTGGTGAGCTATCGAAATGAGCACGGTAGGCAGACGGGAGGTGGGACCTGAGCCGCCTCCGACAGCCGACTCGCCCGCTATGGTATCCAGTTTTACTGACTCAGGTATGTTGGCCAGCAGCCGCTTGATCATGCTTTCAGCGCGCTCCCTGATTTCCAGAGCTGACAGCGCAAGTAAGCGGTGCGACGGAACCTCGCTGGCTGAAGCACCACGAGCGTATGAGTCAAGGGTGGCTTCGAGCGCAGCTATGCGGAGCTTATCAGCCCGCAAGACTCGATAGAGCGGATGACTTCGCAGGCGTTCGATAATCTCCGAGCGGCCGACCAGCAGGCCGGCTTGCGGCCCACCGAGTAGTTTGTCTCCGCTGAATGAAACGACGTCGGCGCCAGCTTCGATTGAACTACGAATCACCGGTTCGCCCTCAATTCCATATTCAGTGAAATCGAGTAAGGCGCCCGAGCCTGCATCTTCATAAAGGGTCAGCCCGGCTTCATGGGCAAGATCAGCGAGCTCTTTTAGCTTCGGAGTCCTGGCGAAACCAATGATGCGATAGTTCGACGGATGCACGCGAATGATCAGACGGGTATTTTCGGAAATCGCTTTTCGGTAGTCCGACAGGCGAGTCCGGTTGGTAGTTCCCACTTCCACCATTCGCGTGCCAGATTGCTCCATGACATCGGGTATCCGAAAGTCGCCTCCAATTTCAACCAGCTCACCGCGCGAGACAATTGTCTCGGCATGTCGGGCCATGACCGTAAGCACAAGCAGGGTTGCGGCCGCGCAGTTATTCACGACCAGGGCAGCCTCGCTACCCGTCAAATCGGTAAGTAGATCCTCGGCCCGGGGACCCCGTCGTCCTCTTTCACCGCTAACGGTGTCATATTCCAGATTGCAGTAACCGGTTGCCTGATCAGCAATCGCTCGCCGAGCCGCATCGGACAACGGCGCTCGTCCGAGGTTCGTGTGCAACACCACGCCCGTCGCGTTAATAACGTGTCGCAGTCCGCTGGCGGTGTCACGCAAATGCGTCGCGGCGAGTCGATTCTCGGCTTCCCTGAGAAGGATCGCTCGAGATCCGCTATCTGCCGGCTCAGCGCCTTCACCCGAACCGGCGGCGAGCATCTCACGACGCATCTCATCCGTAATTTGGCGGGCAAGGGAACTCAATCGGCTCGCACCCACCTGCGGTCTTATCGACCGAGCAGTCTCAGTGCGCAACAGGGTATCCACCGAGGGAAGTGCTCTGAGCGAAGCCTGGGTCTGCGTTTTAGGCATTTAGTGTTTCGACTTTTACCCCAATAAGTGTCAGCAGAATATTCTGTTTCACCCATCCGAGGCAATTGCGAAAAACAATATTGACACCTGGTGAACCGAGCCCCTACACTGAGATCACTGGTGGCGACCCTGCTTGCGCCACCGATAGGAGTTCGGACTTGTCCATAAAAGATAATAAGTTAGCCAGGCTCGCCAAAGAGCGTCGGGACCGGAACAAGACCGGGGTGTCCGAAGAACCCACTATTGATGATCGCCTGGGACGGCTCGAGGAAGAGATCCGTCGTCTGAAAATCGAATACGATGTTTACTTTAATGGTGGCACGAAACGTCCTCCTTATGACTCAAAGATGCGCGTTGAATCGCATCTGAAGCGTCTGGGCGACGACCGTACACTCAATTTGGCGCAGCGTTATCACTACAACTCTCTGGCTACCAGATACGCTTCGTTCCGCGAGCTGTGGCGCCGCATTCTGCAGGGAAAGGAAGAAGGGCGTGATGTCAGTGCGGCCGCGCGGGCTTCTAACCGGGATAATGCCGTACCATTTACTCGCTCCGAGTTTTCATGCACAGACGTGCGTCACGACGTGCGCACCGTTAAAGGTGTCTACGACGCCTTGATAGAAGCCAAACGAAGTTGCGGGGAACCGACAAGGGATCTTTCTTTCGCAAAGTTTCATCGCCTGATAATGGAACGCACGGAAAGCCTGAAAGGACAGATAGGATCTGATCGCTTAACCTTTTCGGTCGAGGTGGAAAGCGGTCACGTAAGTTTCAAAGCGAAGGCGGACAAGTAAAGAGTCGAGTTGTCCGACGAACTTTAGTTTGTCGTGGCGTTTGCGGGCAGAACTAACGGGGGCGACAAACTTTAAAGTTTGTCGGACAAAAGAACAAAGGCGATCTCGTTAACGAGATCGCCTTTTCCTTTTCGCGTCTTCCGGGCTCACGACCGGAAGCGGTCAGTGGCTTTGCTAAAAAGCAAGCCGGGGAGACCCTACGCTTTGGTCACTTTCTCAGCCTGTGGTCCTTTCGGGCCTTGCGTCACTTCAAATTCAACTTCTTGACCTTCTTCGAGAGTCTTGAAGCCGTCACCTTGAATGGCGCTGTAGTGAACAAAGATATCCGAAGAGCCGGGCTGTTCAATAAAACCGTAACCCTTCGAGTTGTTAAACCACTTGACCTTACCGGTTATTCTAGACATACAAACGAATCCTCCTAACGATTCGGCAAAACGGGCTGAAGTAACACGGACTGAAGGGCTGTGCTACTTCTCCTCGTTAAGGTTAATGCTGTGAGCCGGACGCGCTTTCTAGTTGGGGCGCAATACGGAAACACACAACGAACAACGCACACGCGATCCTCGCCTTCGAGCGATCATCGTGCACATACTTCCAAGCAAAATCTTAACTGCATCTGTCTGTTTGCGCTTGCAATTCGAAATGCAAAGGCGGGTGTAAAGCCAACCCCGGCACTGATTGAAACGACGGCGAATCCTAAACGATGCGGTTTTGGCCTGTCAACATAAAAATCCGGTCCTCCGAATCATCACCGGACAGCTCAGGCACTGTTAATTCGGCCAATTATGAGACTTTCTTAATGCTGGTGATGAATTTCAACGCCTCGTCAGCATGCTTTTCCGCGATTCCGGGCGCGGCAAAAGTCAAAATAATCACGACCTTCTTAGCTGCAAGCACGTCAACACTCCATTCGATGGTGGTGCCGTTGACCTCGCCTGTCCCGCCTTCGCTGAAATGCGGCATACCATTATGCGTGTCTGAGGTCCCCTTGTCAGTGGTCTTTATCTTCTGGACTGTCTTGCCCAGTTCGGTATCCAGATCTTTTACGGCTGCGTCGAAAGTGTCCTCATCGGGGACCCAAAAAACCATCTGTAAACTGTCGTCCGCGGTCGAGACCGTTATTACTTCACCATCCGGTTTTGCCTTCCAGCCTCTGGGCAGTTCGAATTGGACGCCGGCCTCCTTGTGGGTGAAGAACCGGTTCTCCTGAGTAACCGGAGCGCTCGATTTGGTGATGCGCTTCGATGATGCGACTCCGGCAATTACTGAACTTGCCAGCGCCAGGCATAGAATGATTGTTACTTTCTTCAAGATTGTCTCCTCTCGTCAGGTAGTTGCTTTGATTGGTCCGGCCGGCCATCAGGCTGCACGGCGCAACGCGCCTGGCGCGTTCTTAATATCCAACTCTTTCAAGATATAACCGGCTCCTCCGAACTTATCAGCAATGAACAACACATACCGTATGTCGACTGAAATCGCCCGGCCCTTCGCATCGTTGTAAAAGAAGTCGTTGCCGAGTCCTTCATAGTTGCCATCGAAGATGATCCCAACCTGTTCTCCGCGTCCGTTCATAATAGGCGAGCCTGAATTGCCGCCGATGATGTCGGTGGTCGAAAGAAAGTCGACCGGCACATTTTGGCCATCCGGCGTCGCGTACGGTCCAAAGTCGCGATTGCGATAGAGTTGCTTCAGTTTTTCAGGCGCGTCGAAGGGCTCGCGGCCGGTGTCTTTTTCGATCACTCCCGAAAGACTAGTGAACGCCTGGTAAATCGCTGCGTCGTGTGGAACATATCCCTCGACGTTGCCATAGGTAAAACGCAGCGTGCGGTTCGCGTCGGGATAGGGGATACCACCTCTTATTTCGCTGATGCCGCGCACCAGGAGAGGCCGCAAGCGGCCCACGATTCCGTTGAAAGCGCGCGTGCGAGCAGCTGCCTGAGCATTGAGCGCCGTAATGTCCGCGGCGAAATCGATCAGCGGTTCGTTCAACTGATGTAACTGTGCCGTCGTCATGTCGAATAGCCTGGACACCGATTCCGGGGTGCTCAGGTTCTTACTCTCGGTTACCGCGCGGGCAAACTCTTCTTCGGCGTGAACGCGAGCGTCACCCGTGAGATTGCCAAAGCGCTTCTCAATTACCTCAATCTTTTGCTCCGGAGGTAGTTCGGCTGCTTTTCGTAACAGGAACACGAGCATCTCGCGCTCGAAGTTCGCCATGCGATCGGCGAATATCTCCGCCAGAGCCGCGCGCGCCCGCAACGCTCCCATGGCGAGGTTGGGATTTCTTTGCGCCTGAGGCTTTTCTTTATCGGCGGCAGTGGAACTGATTAGCGCCGCGACCGCAAATAAATCGCTAAGCCCTGCCATTTGCTGGATCAGGGTGTCTCGTGGCTGGGTTTTCAGCAAATCGACATATGCCTTTTGTAACGCCGGCAAGACGTCGGCATATTTTTTTTGCCGGTCGGGATTCTCGTTGACCCAACGAGTGAAGGCGGCTTCCTCGCGGCGTTTCTGATCGACGATGCCAAAGCGACGCATTGCCACAACCGACCCTTCGAAATCCTTTACGGTGTTGGCAATGTCGAAGATTCGGCTCTGTAGCTTAATCTGAAGTTCGCGGTCGCTCTTGCCCGCGTCCTGCAGGATTTCGATCTGCCTATTGAATAAGTCAATCAGGAAGGGCATGAACACGTCCTGGTTATATGCGACTGAATAGCTTTCGCGATAACGCCGCGTCGAGCCTGGGTATCCCATCACCATAACAAAGTCGTTTTCCTTCACCCCACTCATGGAAATCGAAAGGAACTTCGCCGGCTTGTACGGCATGTTACTGGGCGAGTAATCGGCTGGCTTGCCATCAGCGCCGGCGTAGACGCGCATGAATGTGAAGTCGCCACAATGTCGCGGCCATTCAAAATTGTCGGGATCACCGCCAAAGAAACCAATGTTCTTGGGCGGCGAATAGGCGATGCGCACATCCCGCAGTTCAAGATAAGTGAACAGGTAATACGACAAACCTTCATTCATTGGCAGGACACGTGCGGTAATGCCGGCATTGGGTTTTGCGCTGGCGATCTCGATTGCCCGCGACTTGCTGTCAATCGCGGCATTTCGTTCAGACTGGGGCGTCGTATCGGTGACTCCGCTCAAAACCTCCGCGGTAACGTCCTTCAATTCCTGTGTAATCTGAACGGTATAACCTTTGGCGGGTAATTCCTCGCTACGGTTCTTCGCCAAATAGCCGTTCGTGGCGTAATCCTTCGACTGATCCGAAGCGGACACCAGAGCTTCGAAAGCGACGTGATGGTTGGTCAGCAGCAGTCCCTCGGACGAGAGGAACTCGCCGGTGCCGCCATCAACGATCACAATGGCGTCTTTGATGCTGGGGCCATTTGGATTGTAGATGTCGGTGATTGGGATCTTGAGTCCTCGTTGCTGTAGTTTTTTCAGAGGAAGCTGGCTGATCCTGTCGGGCAGGAACATGCCCTCGTCAGCCAGTGCTGAGACGGGAAACAGACTGATAAAGACCAGAATAGAAAGCCACAGCGCGGTCGCGCGCGAGTACCTCAAAGTCATTGAGTTCTTCCTTTGTGAACTAATTTTGAAGAAGGTGGAGGATATTATCAGAGGCGTTCCGAAAAGCGGAAATGACTGCGCCGGTTCTGGCCGACATGTTCAGTGTACCAACTCCAGTTTGGTCTTTGTCGAGGCCAGGGCTCAACTGGAGTTGGTACTGCAAATACGCAGCTACTGCTTTTCAGCTCCCGGAAGATAAGGTCGCGGGTCAACTGGTTGATTGTTAATGCGAACTTCGTAATGCAGATGAGGACCAGTTGAGCGGCCAGTCGATCCGACCAATCCGATTGTTTGACCGCGTGTCACACTTTGACCGATGGTGACATCAATCTCTGAAAGATGACCATAACGCGTTGACAAACCGGCGCCATGGTCGACATATACCACGTTGCCATAGCCTCTCTGCCATCCGGCGATGATCACTCTTCCCGTTGCGGCAACCTGGACCGGCGTACCCTTAGCTGCATCGATGTCCTGGCCCTCGTGATATTCGAAACCACGGCCCCCGAATGGATTCCGGCGTCCGCCAACGCCGCTTTCGAGCTTGCCCGCTACCGGCCATATTGAGGGAATCATGCCGTGTTGCCGAAGGAAAGCCTCGTACATTCGCATTTGGCGCTCGAGTTTGGCGGTCTTTGATTCCAGTGCTGCCAATGCCGCGGCGCTATCGACCGGATGTGCCGGGCCGCCCTGACCATGATCTGTCTGAGCATCAGATTGAGCGCCTGGCACCTCGGCGGCCAGCTTTCGTGACGTGTCTTCGACTGCGTCCACTCGATTGTTCAGATTTTGCAGTTCCTGGCGTTGCTGGTCGTTTTCGGCACGCAGGCGTTGATTTTCGTGCTCGATGCGCAAATGGTTCGCTTGCTGGGTGAGGCCGTAGAATCCATAGGCCAGACCACACATTACGGCGAACAGTCCCAGAGCAGACACTTTCAGCCAACGTTTATGGACACATACGCGACGGAT
>WNFL01070226.1_pt1 | contig 12628 bp, 12 predicted proteins | sample 5400361 | NCBI WGS metagenome assembly WNFL01 (sample SAMN13153351, study PRJNA577476) | soil metagenome | isolation source: 40 cm soil on Douglas fir-dominated hillslope | place: USA:California | collected 2013-09-17
GGGCTCGGCGGCGCTCGGGGCGCCGCGAGAGAGTGGCGAGAGGACATCGACCCGGGAGGCGGCTCGGGAGCGTGTTTTCCAGGTCAGAGTGGGTGCGGCGGCGGCGCCGGCCATGGTCTCCGGAGCCGTGAGCGCAGGTTCGCATCCTGCTGGAGGCGCAGGTAGAAGAATAAATTCGAACACAATAACAATCAAGCTCGAGCAACCCGGCGGGTCTGTGACCTGCGCAAACGCTCAGGGCTTCCGGATCTTGCGCCCCGCTGGCGCCCCAGATCACGGCGCCTAGCACCCGAACCTGCAGGCCAGCACCACCGGCTGATAACGGCCCGCGGGCCGTTGCCCTTACCCCAGGCCGTTGCCCTGGCACCAACACAACCGGCCTGACCAGGCCGTTCTCCCCCAGCACGACCGCCCTTCCATTTCCCGGGCACGGCGGTGCCAACGCTCGGCCACCCTCTCGCGGGAGGCCTGGCGACCGGAGTTCTGATGACAAGCCGAGCGCCGCCGGCGTGACCCTGCTCGCCGGTGATCGATTCTGCCGGCCCTCCCCCGCCGAGGACATGGTCAGCCACCTTCGCCTCGAATGCACGCGCGCACAATCGGCTCGTTCTGTACGGACGCATGTGCTTGGGTCGCTGATCACAGCGAATGCAGAGCAGATCTTCTGGGTGTCATTCCCCTGAAGACGCGAAACTTGGCAATGCCCAGGTGCGGCCCTTGTGGCCTGGGTTGACGGCCGGCTAAGCGGGCGAGGCGGGCTGCCCGAGCTAGCCCGTCGCGAAATACCTCCGAGACGTAAGAGATCAGACGTCGGGCAGCCTGCGACTCACCTGGTCGTGGGCTATCCCATCCGCGTGGTGAACTGGTTGATGTCGAAGTAATCCCGCCAGGCCTTGATCTTACCGTCACTGATTTCGAAAGTTCCCATCACGGGCAGCTCGAACGACCTGCCTGTGAGCATGAAGACGTCAACTCGCTCGGTCATCACGACCGGACCGTTGGCTGCGATGTTGATGACCCGGAAGTCGATGCTTTCGATACCTGGCCGACCCGGGCGGATAAACGTGGCGATCGTGTTTTCGATGTCATCTCTCCCGGCGACCGGCTTCAATGGAATGTTGTGGTAGACGGCGTCGTCGGTGAAGAATTCCGCGAGCTCGTGCGCCGCCCTGTTCTCGGACCATGCAGCACAGAATCTGCGTACCACCTCGATCGGACTTTGCATTCTCTCCTCCTGCGGTTGACCATCGGCAAACGGCTGGCAGGCTGGCTTGTCCACGATCGCTTTCGTCTCCAGGTCAGGCGTCGTGACACACTCGCCGGCCAGTCGGTCCCACTGGCTGACGTGCCCGCGGCCAAGGTTTCCAACGCCGGTCTCGTCGCCGTTTCCTGGCCGATGCGGCTCGAGGCCTCGATCAACTCGACCGTGGCCCATGGGGAGAACCACAGCTCGGCGGGTCCTGCTGGAGTTCCTCGCTCGCGGCGGCGAATGCCTCCTGGTACCGGCCGAGACCGTTACGCAAAACCGCAGTGGCCCAGCGCGCGAGGCCTAGCCCCATTCCTTCTCCGCTGGCAGCAAGGTCCCTCGTCGCGGAGGTGACCAGCTGACGGCGTCCTTCTCACGACCCCGCAACGCGGCGACCGCGAGTGCCGCATTGGGCACCGTGCGGTTGTCAGTGACGTCGGCGACCGCCTGCACTTGTTCAACGAGCGAGCTGGCCAGCGCAAGTCGTCCTGCGAACAATTACACGCCCCCGCGGGTGCTCAGAGTAAATGGAACCGCCCGCATGCAGGTCCGCGGACAGGCCCAGGTCCAGGAGCCGGACCCAGGCCATGCGGTGGGCATCTCGCTCGGGCACACCGGCTACCGCCTCCGATCCGGGCACCGGCTACGCGTGCACCTCGCGTGCAGCGACTATCCCCTTTACATCTGGCATCCGGGAACCGGCGAGAACCCCTGGCATGCGACCCGGGGCCAGCGCAACGAGCAGACTCTCATCACTGGCGGCTCAGCGCCCTCACACCTCAGCATCACGGTGCTCGGGAACGCATAGCGTGGCACCGCACCGCACCGCACGCCGCACCGAGGAAGGCGAAGCGTATGAACCGAATCGGCCACACCGACCTGGACGTGTTCCCGCTGTGCCTAGGCGGCAACGTCTTCGGCTGGACTGCCGACGAGCCGACATCCTTCGCGATCCTCGACGCCTACAACGGCGCTGGCACCGCCGGGTGGGTGGCAGTGCCGGGCTCCTTCAGGGACGTCGGGCGGGGGGACCCGACGGCTCCGGCTCAGGCCGGCTAAGGCGTCATGACACCCAAAGCCAGTCTAGCTGTTCGGCGAAGGCCAGCCTCTGTCGCAGCTAGCACGCGCTCCCGCGCCGCCTCGCACGAGTCGATCGCGGATCAGGGCCTCCGTGTTAGTCACGACGACCGGCCTGCCTCGTTCCTGGGCTCGATCAGGATGCGCAGGCTTGCGTCCAGGCCGACGAGGGCGGTGCCCGTCCTGCACTGGTGGAGCATCACCGGCTGACGCCGCCGCGGCTGACCCGGCTCGTACGGCGTGAGGACGACGTCCAGGTCCGAGGACTCCTTCTCGCGCTCGCGTCTGAACCACTTGCGCGTCTGCTTCCTGTGCCTGGCTGCGGCCACCGCGCCAACCCTGGCAGGCTGCCGGCGCGTCGGATTAATAGGTACGACAACGGTGGCGCGCCGCCGGGCTCGAAGGCTGGCCGGCCGCGCGTCCGGCCGCGGGTCTGGTGAGTCTCATGGGTGCATTCCGGCGTCTAGGCAGCGGCGGCGTCGCGGCGATGGCCGCGGTCAGCGGGGCATCATGTTATTGCCCGTTCGGGTCCAATGTCGTAGGGTCTCAGGCTGTTGTGTCGATCGTTGTCTGCCCGCGACGGGTACAGGAAGGGCCATATGCCAGCCGGACGTCGGTTCGCCTCGGTTGTTGCCGCGGCTTCAGCCGCTGTTGTTCCGGTAGTGCTCACAGGCACAGCCGGGGCTGTCGCCGCCGTCCACGCGCTGGGGGCCGGGGGAACGTCCGGGGCGGGTACCTGGGGTGCTGCGCTGACGCCGCCAGGTCTCTCCTCCCTTGAGCAGGGAGTGGGTCCGGCTAGCTCAGACGTCAGTGTGGTGTCGTGCGCCTCAGCGAACAACTGCAGCGCAGCCGGGTATTACCCCCGTCGCGCCAGCCAGGGCGGCGGAAACCTCGCGGGATACGTCGTCAACGACGTGCACGGCACCTGGCGCAACGTAATCAAGATCGCCGGCATCACTCTCAGCCCACGCGGAGCGGGCATAGTGCAGCCGTTGTCTGTGTCGTGCGCGGAGGCGGGCGAGTGCAGCGTCGTGGGCGATTATGAAGCGGCGCCCTCCGCTCCGTATCACGCGTTCATAACCAGCGAAGTCCACGGCACCTGGCACGCAGCCACCGCAGTCCCCGGGATCGTCGCGCTCGACCATGGCGGGAACGCGGAGCTCGGGTCGGTGTCGTGCACCTCACCGGGCAACTGCAGCGCCGGCGGGGGATACTCCGCGTCGACCGGCATCGGGCAGGCATTCGTCGTTGATGAGATACACGGCATCTGGCATACCGCCGTTACAATTCCCGGCATCACCGGCCTCAATCACGGCAGAGCAGCCATCACCAGTATTTCGTGTGTTTCGCCGGGCAACTGCAGCGCCGGCGGGGAATATCAGGACAACGTGCGACGAACGCAGGTGTTTGCTGTCAACGAGGTGAACGGCACCTGGCACAAGGCCATAGCGATCCCCGGCATCGTCGGCCTCAACCCAGGCGGGTTCGCAGTGATGGCATCGGTGTCGTGCGCCTCGGCAGGTAACTGCAGCGCGGGCGGGACATATACCGACGGTTCGAAGCACGAGCAAGCTTTCATCGTCAACCAGGTAAACGGCACCTGGCACGACGCCATCAACGTCCCCGGGACCACCGCCCTCGAGCAAGGCGGAGGCGCCGGACTTAACTCAGTCTCCTGCGCCTCAGTCGGCAACTGCAGCGCCGGCGGCTACTACAACTCGGGGGCATTTGCGTTGCGGTCGATCAGTATTCGGTGGGAGGCGTCGCCGCTGTCTCCTGCGCTGCGCCTGGCAATTGCAGCGCCGGCGGAACGTTCCGGTCACCGCGGGATCCCCTCGGGCACGAGGATGCGTTCGTGGTCAACGAGGTGAACGGCACGTGGCACACGGCGATCGCGGTACCAGGTCTGGCCCGTCTCAGCCAATCTGGCTCCGCGCACTTCTACGCGTTGTCCTGTGGTGCGGTGGCCAACTGCAGCGCCGGCGGCATCTACGACTTTGCCGACAACCCCGCCAATGAGCAGGCATTCCTCGTCAGCGAGAAATAGCGGCCCGCCACGCCGTCTCGCACCATGGCTTACGCAGGTCTTGCCAGGTGAGACCTCTGTAGCTGTACACCGCTGTCCAGGCGCATGCTCATCTTGAACCAGTCCTGCGCGGCCCGCGACATCCCGGGCGCCAGTTCAGCAGCCAGCTCCGGCGCGTGAGCCGAGGCAGACTGGGTGAGGCTAAACAGATCATCTACCTCGCCCGCGGTTGGCCGCCAGTCCGCGAACACCCCCTGTTGGTGCTGTCAGGGCCGATGGCTGGCGTGCCGGGGAGGGCGTTGCTCCCCGTCGCGCGACTGTTTTCGAGGGTGCGTGAAGCATCGTTGCTGGCGCCGCGGTCGACTCCTCCGCTCCCGCGGTGCTATCTGCTGGGCTGACACCGCGACCGGGACCGCAGCTCAGCCACGTTGCGCTAGACAGGCATCGAAGATCACCATCGACACGCGACATCGATGTCAGCTAGCAAGCTGCCCACGTTCGCCGCTGCCGAAGGCTACGGTCATGTCATGCCGCGGATAAGCGCTTTCTACGGTGTGGTGATCTACATGTACTGGAACGAGCGAGATCATCCGGTCGCCCACTTCCACGCCTTCCACGCCGGACGGCGCGCGTCCGTCTCCGTCGACGGGACCGTCCTAGCCGGAACTCTGGAACCCAGGGCGCTGGCATTCGTCCGGGACTGGGCCACGCTCCATCGCGCCGACCTGCTGGCCAACTAGGAACGGCGCGGCGTAACGAGCCCCTGCTCGCCATAGCACCGCTGCCATAGAACCGCTGCCCTAGCATGGTGACTATGAGCGAGAAGTATATGCCGGTCGTCGCGGGCGTTGCGGTCGTCGCCGACCACGTGCTGCGCTTGCTCTTCAGCGACGGCACAGCAGGAGACGTGGACTTCTCCGCGGAGCGGTGGACCGGCGTCCTGGAGCCGCTTAACGACCCGGCGTGTCGCTCGGGTGATCGTCGATCCCGAAGCGGGCACCGTCGCCTGGCCCAACGGCATCGACCTAGCCCCCGAGCCACTGTACGAGCAAGCCCGCGCCCATCCGCTCATCGCCGCCTGACACCCCGCTTATGACTGCCTCCACCGCCCAGAGCGCCCGTCCGATGAGGGCCTGCCCGAGTCGCCTCCGCTAGGACCCCGGGGCCGAGCATTCTGCCCGACGGGACGCAACTGGACCCAGCCGGACAAGATCACCAGCCGGCCCGGCCGGCCGATCTCGGGACACCCACCGTGACCTGTGGCAACGCCCGTGGCCCGGCGGCAGGGGCAAGAGCCGCGAGAGAATCACGATAGAACATCAGCCCAGACAACGAATGTCGGCACGTTTCCGCAGGTCACGGACGGTGTCGCTGCGGCTCCGCGCATGGTCTCCGGAGCCGTGTGATCTATACTCGTCTACCTCTTTTCCGGTCCGCCAGCTTGGACGAGATAGCATGAACATGCCATCTACCAGGCGTTTTATGACTCTCTGCCACAGCACACGGCCGTCGAACCGGTTGCCCGCAAGCCTGCTCGCGAGAGACCTGCGAGAGAGATTCCCACTCTCAGAAGGGCAGTCGTCGGGTTGCCCAGCTAGTCGGGCTGCTTGAGCGCGCTGTGCCACGGTCGATCAGACCGTGTGCCCAGATATCACCTTGCGCCTGACCCGATATGGAGACTGGAACGCGCATATACGGCTCGATCTGTATCCGCGAGCGCCGGTCGGTCCGGTCATCCGCGTCGCGCCTAAACGGTTAATCTGCGCAAGGACATTTGGTTCTGGGCGCCGGCGGCGATGAGTTCGGGCCGCTGATGGCATCCCGATCTGCCCGGTTAGGGCCGTCGGGGCGCCCGGGGCAGCTAGTTCAGGGGACGGCTCATTCCGACGCGAAAAAGTGATCCACGCCGTGCAACCTTTACCGAGCCGGCGCAGTAAATGGAGTATGGGGTCGATTCCGCTGGAGGCAGCGGCGAGCCGAGACGCGGGCGGTTGCTTCGAGGAACTTGTGCGCGGCCGGTCGACGCGCCTGTTCAAGCTGCCCCTGCTGCCGATAGGGCGGAACCAGGCCGAGGCCGGAGGCCGCGCGATGGGTTACCGTGCCGCATCGCTGGGGCACCCGCGCCCTTGGCGTTCCGCGGCTTGGCCGGGTGGTCGTGAGCTGGCTTGTCGCTGGAAGCCGGGGCCATGCGCTGGCGGCATGGTGGGGGCGGCCGTGAGCCGTCGCGCCGGACTGGGATCAGCGGCCACGGCGCTGGTGCTCGTGCTCACGGCCGGGGTGGGGTGCGGGAGCCCGGTACGCCGCACGCCGGGACAGGGTCACCCCGGCGCGCAGGCGGCCGCCGCGAAGCCGCAGCCTGCGGTCGTCTCGCTTCCGCGGGTTCGGGGCGGCCTGCCCTGGCCGGTCAGGCTGCGGGCTGCCGACGGCATGTTCGTCATCACGCGTGATGGAGCCATCCGCCGGCTCGGGCCCGCCCAGCCTACGCGACCCCAGGTCGGCCACCCGGCGGGATTCGTCTGGGTGAACCGGTCCGCGGGCACCTGGGCGACTATGCGCCTCGGCCACTTGGTGATCATGCGGAACCGGGCGGTGATCTGGCAGAGCGCGGCACGGTACGCGGTCCAGGACGCCGCTAACATGGACTGGATCCTGCTCGGCCGCCCGGGCATCGCGTTCCGGGTCCGCCAGTTCGGCCCGTGGTTCATAGCCAGCGGACGCGGCCCTGAGCATCCGGTGACCGCGGCGGGGTGGCCGGAAATGTGGACCCGCTCCGGAAACCTCATCGCCGTGCTGCACCGGCCCGGCAGTCGGCGTCTCGGATACGCGGTCTTCTCGCCCTCGGGCATCCGCCTGGCCACGCTGGCGACCGGGCTGACGAATTCGGTGGCAGACCAGCGTGTCGATGATCTGGGCACCGGGACCTTCTGGTACCTGACCACCGACGGGAACCTGTTCCGAACCGACGGGACGGCAACTAGGATCATCGCCAACACCCGCGCCCTCGGGCTCACGGGGATACCCGCGGTCGGAGTCCTGCGCGGCGGGCTGGTCCAGCTCCTTTCGGTCTCGGCCAGCTGGCGACAAGGGCAGGTCATCCTCTACCCCAACGGCCAGCTGTACGCGAGGATCCCGGCACCAAGGGGCCAGACCGCCGGCTTCGGGGAACTCTCGGCCAGCCCGGGCCGCCGCGTGGTTGCCTACATCCTGACGAGGGAGCCTGGCAACGCAGCGACTGTTTTCCTTGTCCGGCCTGGCGGTGCTCCGGTCGCCGTGTACCGGGCCGCCCACGGGGGCTCGCCCTGCACTCTTCCCCCGCTGGCCTGGCACGGGTCGTGGCTGCTGTACACCCCCCGCGGAGGCCGCGCGGTGCTGATCGACACCGCCGGCAGCCACCGGATCATCCGGCTCCCGCCCGCGCTGCCCGGCAGCAACGGCCGTACGCTCCGGGTTCACGCCGTCTCCTGGCGGCTCGGCTTGCCGGTGATATTCTCGGCTCACCCAGTTCGGCGGGGTGCTTGATGCACAGGAACGCGATGCCAGGGCGGCGAGGTCTGGCGCGAGTCGCACGGGCCAGGGGCGCAGGCGGCGTGGTCCTCGTGGCGCTTGTCCTGGCACCGCTTGCCGCCTGCAGTGCCCGGCCGGTGCCCGGCCAGCAGGCACCACGACACGTGGCGATCCGCTCCGTGCCTGCTCTGCATGCCGCAGCAGCCAGTCAGCACCGACCGCGCCTGCTTCTCGCTGCGTTTCAGACGAAGCGGACCTTTCATCTTGGCGCCGGGCGTGCCACCAGGACGTTCACGTTCGGGGAACGAGACGGCGTGATCCTTCGCAATCGGCTCACCGTCCGGCGCGGAGTGCGGGTTGTCGTCGACGCGCGCATTCCGGGCACCGCGGACGTGAAGATCTGGAGTTGGGCGCGCCGCTACGACCCGTCGTTGTCCTGCAGCCTTCATGGCGCCTTGGACGTCTGCACTCAGGGCGAGCAGTGGTGCCCGATGCCGCAGGCAACCTGGCATTTCCTCCTCGTTAAGCTCAGCGGGCCGGCCGGACCGGTCCGACTCGATTACGTCGTTGCTGCGCCGCCTAAGGAATTCTCGGGTTGACCGGGCCGAACGGCATCCCCCTGCGGTAGATGCGGGCCGATTAGCTTCCCTGCTGGCCCAAAGGCCATGCCTCGAGCGCGCGAGCGCATGATCTGTGCAACCCCTGGACTCCGACCCAGGACTCGGCTGCAGTACAGACTCGGCGCTCGATTGTCCCATCCCCTCCGCTTACGGTGCGTGATCGGCTCTTTGGAGCGGTGATCGTCTGGGGCCGCGCTCCTGCGTTGGGCTGGTGGGGTCACCTGAGGTGTTCGCCATGGGTGATGGGGTCCTGTTGCCGCAGGCTGGGCCCGGCCGATGAGCGCGCTGGCGAGGGTCGGGCTGGCCGGCTGTCCTGGCGGCGGCAAGAGTGTTGATGGCAGCCTGGGCTAGGATCATTCGGTGCCCATCTGTGCCCGGGCTGCCCTGCGTCGGCATGCGGGCGGGAAAGCGCCCGCGGCAGCGGCTAGTGTGGCACCGCTGCTGCGGCGCGGTGCCATGGCCGTGGCGGCCGGGCGGGTGGCGCTTGGCCTGGCCGCGCTGGCCTGGCCGACGGTGCCGGCCCGCCCGTGGGTTGGCACAACCGCGGATGACCTGGCCGTCCGGGTCTTCGGGCGCGCGTTGGGAGCGCGTGACCTCGCCTTGGGGCTGGGGGCGCTGTCGGCGCTGCAGCGCCGGGTCGGCGACGTCGGGTCAGCCAGCGCATGGGTCGCGGCCGGCGCCTTGTCCGACGCGCTGGACGTGGCCGCGAGCGTCCGGTCGTGGCGCGAACTGCCGCGCATGGGCCGGTGGCTGGTTGCCGCATCCGCTGGCGGCGCGGCCCTGATCGGCGTCGCTGGAGCGTTGGCCGTGCGGCCAGCGCCAGACGGTGCGGCTGCCTGAGGTGATCCTTCGCCGCCGGCCGCCAGCATGGCACCGGACGCCAGCGAGTAATCATAAGGCCGCAGGCACGGCTGCTGGTCATGGAACATGGTGACGGCATGCCGGGCCAGCGCAGCGCGGCCATGGCGCCGGGGCTGCCGGGTGCGGGCAAGGTTGGCGGCCACCGGGTAACTGCGCGCCCGCGATCGTTGCGGTGCCTGATCAGCCCTGGTCTCGGGCAGCAGCGTGTAACCGCCGTTATCTCAAGCCTGAGTTTGGGTGTCTCCGCTGTAACCTGCGCGGGGTCTCGGGCCTCGGCGTGGACACGTTATCTATAGCGGTGTCTCCGCCGTCACCGCTGTGACGAGCCCGGTTGGTTCTTGGTTTTGTCCATCCTTCGGCTTGCTCGACCACTTGCGCTGAGAGCGCCTCGAGTTCGCCGGTCAGCTCGCGAAGGCGCTTGGTGTTGTCGAACAGCGGACGGTAGCGCTCGAGCTGTGAGGGGCTGAGCGTTCGCGTGACGGTCTTGGCTCCGACGTTCCGGATCCAAGTCGGGTAGGGGCCGTGGAGCTAGCTGGGGTCGCTGTGGCATCGGCACCGGGGCGAGCCGCAGCGGGTGGTGCGCTCTACGAGGCTTCCTGGGAGGAAGAGGCCGAGCTTGGCGATCTCGCCGGCGATCTGGCGCTGGCGGCGTTCGGCGTTCACTGGCGCTGAGGGCATGCCTTGTTGCTATCGCATCGTTGCTCCCGGATCGGCGAGGCTCCACCATCGGGCGGGAACCGGCCGGGCTGGCCGGATTGGAGGGGCGTGCTCGTTCAGCGGGTGCTCATGCCCGTCGGCGGCAGAGAGTCCTGGACGCTGCTCGGGGACGACGGCGAGGTGGTGGAGCCCGCAGAGCGCTACCTCGCCTGCCTGGCGGCAATCGAGCGCTCTCCCAACACGGTGCGCGCCTACGCGATCAGCTTGAAGCTGTGGTTCGAATTCCTCCAGCGCACCGCGGCGAGCTGGGACGAGGCAGGCGTTGAGGACGTGGCCCGGTTCGTGGGCTGGCTGCGTGCCCCGGCGGGCAACGTGATCGTGCTCGCCGGTGGGAGCGGGGCCCGGGGCCCGGCCACCGCCGTGAGCGGGCGCCTGAGGACGATGGCTGCGATAACCAGGGCGGCGGGGGCGAAGCAGGCGGCGGCCATGAACGCCAGGTGGTATCCGCCGGTCTGAGCCGGGACCTTGGCGAGTCCGTCACTCCTAAGCCGGTCGTAACGGGCGGTGGCCGCCACCGCCAGCACGGACAGGACGGCCGCGCCACCAACCCTGCTGACTGGTGTTGAACAGGCCGGATGCCAGCCCGGAATTCGCGTCCGTGGCCCCACACCGCCATGAGATCACCGACCCGCGCCAGCTTTGACCGCCACGCCACCTGCATCGCCGCCGGAGCAGCGCCCGGCAGACGCCCGCAAACCAGTAGCTCCTCGCATGGGCTGGGAGCCCAGAAACGGGTGATCTGCGCGCGCCAAGCGGAACGACCGGTCCGGCTGTCAGCCGCTCCGAGTCGTTCGGCGGCGGACGCGCCGCGTAGCGATCCGGATGCCGCCCACTCACTGTGATGACCTCCCGTACCATCATCATGACTGTCAGCGGCCAGACCCTGATGGCCGCCCGCAGCGGATCGGCGGCGCGGGTCATGGCGCGTCCCTGCGCAGTTCGGCGAGGCCGTGCCGCTAGCGCCGGGCGACACCTCGATATCAGCGATCGCGCAGCGTTGCTGCTGACAATGAGAATGCCCTGAAGAGGGCGGGAACGCCGAACGGCACTGTGGCTACGGCGCTCGAATTGGTTTGTCCCCGGCAACCTGCGCCGTCATCCCGCTGGTGGGGCTGTTGCCCGGATCGCGGTCGAGGAGGCCGAGCTGGCCCGGGTACCGGCGAGCAGTACCGCAGCTACCAGAAGGCAACACACCCGCCTTGTACCGGGATTGTGCTAGGCAGCCGGCGCCGGCTGTACGGCGGGCGCGCGGCCGGCGTGGCAAGCTGGTACCCATGACTGCGATGGTCGATCTCACACCGGCGGCCCGGCGGCTCTCCGAACTCGTGCGGCACATCGACGACGACCAGCTCGGTGCGCCGACCCCGAGCGACATCCGGGTGGCTGACATGCTCGACCACGTGGGTGGTCTGGCGGTGGCTTTCGCCGCCGCGGCGGCGAAGGACCTCGGGTCGGTGACCGCGACCCCGCCCGCATCCGACGGCGACCGGCTCGGTACCGCGTGGCGCACCGAGATCCCCGGTGCCCTGACCGCGCTCGCGCAGGCGTGGACCGATCCGGCCGCATGGGAGGGTATGACCCAGGTCGGCGGGGTCACGCTGCCCGGGGAGATCGCCGGGCAGGTCGCGCTCGACGAGGTCGTCCTGCACGCCTGGGACCTGGCCCGCGGCACCGGCCAGCCGTACCAGCAGGATCCGGCTACGCTGGAAGCCTGCCTGGCCGCCATGACCGCCATGTACCCGCCCGACAACCTCGATACCCGCAAGGGCATCTTCGGGCCGCCGATACCGGTGGTCGACGACGCGCCGCTCGTTGACAAGGTCGTGGCGTACAGCGGACGCGACCCCGGCTGGCCCGGCAGATAGAGCGCCTGGCCGAGCCAGCCGGTCCGATGGTCGGGAGGTCAGGGGCAGGTCGGCATCGACCTTCTCGCGGACGGGAAGCAGCGCGGCGAACATTTCCCGGGCCTCGGCCGATCCCCGGCCCGTCCGGTCCAGCTGGCGAGGTTGGCGCGATCGGTCAGGGTCGCGGGGTGGTCGGCGCCGGAGACTCGCTCGATGACGGGCAGCAGCGCGGCGACCAGGTCGCGGGCAGCCGCCGCGTCGCCGGCCTGCCCGGTCCGGTTGGCGAGGTTACCGCGGTCGGTCAGGGTGTCCGGGTGCTCGGCGCCCAGGACCTTCTCGATGCCAGGCACCAGCGCTGGGCGGAGCGATACCGCCGTTACTCATCGGTCTCTGACTCGCGCAATGACGGATCGTCTGGGGAAGGCGTGGCGGCGGCAGGGTCGATTTTGTCGAGGTACTTCGTCCACATGTCGCCTCCGTTGACTCGAAGCCACGCTATGAGCTGGGGCCAGTCAAGGTGGTGGTCGAGGGCATCGACGAGCTGGCTCTGCCACGTGAACCCGTGGTCCTTGCCGACGCGCAGGTAGTCGGCCAGTGCCTCCCGCACATCCCACGCAAAGTGGCCGACTTCGTCGTCAGTTATTGCGGGTGGCTCGCCGCCATGAACTGCCGCCGACCGCACCTTGTCGTACAGCCAGTAGGTTCCGCTAGGGTACACGAAGCCCCGTCCCAC
>WNFL01163683.1_pt1 | contig 12628 bp, 14 predicted proteins | sample 5400361 | NCBI WGS metagenome assembly WNFL01 (sample SAMN13153351, study PRJNA577476) | soil metagenome | isolation source: 40 cm soil on Douglas fir-dominated hillslope | place: USA:California | collected 2013-09-17
CGCCGACCGTCCGATCATGGCGCGGCTGAAAGAGAATCTTTTCGATTGCGGTTCGGCGGACAGCTACAATGTCTGCGAATGGGCCAGCATCGACCGGCTCGAGCGTGGCAAGCGCGGCGGCAACATCGCGGGACTCCGCTCAGCGGTTGCAGCCCAGGCGATCCTTTCCTTCGAAGAAGCCCTGCAGGTTCCGCGCGATCTCGCCGATGTGCCGGTGGTGGTGCAGGAATTGACCGGCTCGCACTACACGACCATCCAAATGCTCGAAAGCGCGGTCGGAAAAGAGCATGTCAAAATCGAGAATGGCGGGCTGCCCTATACGCGTTGGGCGGGATTGAAGAATGGCACCTATCGCGCCGTGACGGTGATGGAACCCTTCATCAGTCTTGGTCTCAAGGAAGGCGCGCACATCATCGCGTCGGCCTTCTATCGCGGCGGCGAAGTGGTGGCGCCGGACCTGACGCCCGAACAGCGCAAGGCCTATTATGATGCGGAAAATCAGGCGGTCGACCTGATCAACGCCGATTTCTACAAATACGCGCATCACGTGACGGCATCGGCCAAGGGCGCGATGGAGCCGCATGAATTGCTGAAGGCCTTCGTGCGCTACAAGCATGTCGACTATTACGCTGCCGAGCTCTTTGGGCGGGCGTATGACTGGATGAAGGAACGCGGCCTGACCGAAGGCCAGAGCCAGCACGACAAGCTTGTGGTCGGGTGAAACGTCTCGCCTCCTCGACCGCCTATCGTTGGAACATCTTGGCTCTGCTGGCCGGCTCGCAGGCGATCGCCTATATCGACCGCGTCAATTTCGCCGTGGTCGGGCCGCAGCTCATCAAAGTCTATCACTACACGCCGGGTCAGGTCGGCGTTCTTCTCTCCATCTTCAATTGGGCCTTTACGTTCTCCTTGCTTGCCGCGGGTCCGTTGACCGATGTCATCCGGCCGCGGCGCTCTTATCCGCTCGGTGTGGGAACCTGGTCGCTCGCCACCGCCCTGTGCAGCCTGACCAAGGCGTTTGCGCCGCTCGCCGGTTTTCTCGCGCTGCTCGGCATCGGCGAATCGCTGATGATTCCCTCGGGCGCTCGCGTCATCCGCGAGACCTTCGACAAAAAGAACCGCGCCTTCGCCGTCGGCACGTTTTTCGCCGGTAACAAGATCGGGCTGACGATCGGCATACCGTTTGCGTCGGTCGTCCTGGTGAATTGGGGTTGGGAGTGGGTGTTCTACACCACGGGCGCGCTCGGCCTTCTCTGGATCGTGTGGTGGTTAGCGATCTATCGCGCGCCGCCGCACGAGGATGCGCACGCCGCGTCCGCTGAGGCCCAAAGCCAAATCCGCTGGGCGAGCCTGCTGCAATATCCCACAACCTGGGGTGTGATGCTCGGGCAGGCGGGCTACCTCTATATCTATTATGTTTTTGCCACTTGGCTGCCGGGCTATCTCGTATTGCAGCGCGGAATGTCGGCGCTGGCAACCGGCTGGGTCGGCATGTTGCCGTTCCTCGTCGGAACCGTCTGCGTGATCCTCGGCGGTTGGGCAGGCGACAGGCTGATCGCCGCGGGCCGTCCCGTAACCCTGGTGCGCAAGGGCTTTGCCGTGGGTGGGCTGTTGGGCGCGACGCTCTTCACCGTGGCCGGCGCCTACACGCCCGACGATGTCCTGGCGATTGCCTTCCTCATCCTCTCAGTAGCGAGCGTCAGCTTCTCCACGGCGGCTGTGAACTCGATGCCCATCGATGTGGCGCCGCCCCATATTGTCTCCTCGCTGGTGTCCTTGCAGAATTTCGGCGGCAATGTTGGCGGCTCCTTCGCGCCCCTCGTCACCGGACTGTTGATTTCGCGTTCCGGAGACTTCACGCTTCCGCTCCTTGTCGCGGCGGGCGTCGCACTTATCTTTGGTTGTGGCTCCTACGGGTTGATTGTCGGCAACCTCGATTCCGAGCTTGGCAGACCGGCAAAGCTGTGGGACCCAGTGCATGATCGCGGTCATCTTCGAAGTCTGGACCAAGCCGAATAGGCAACAGGACTATCTCGCCATCGCGGCGTCGCTGCGGCCCGAGCTCGAAACCACGGACGGGTTCCTATCGATTGAACGGTTCTCCAGCCTCTCCGAGGAGGGAAAGCTCCTGTCGCTCTCCTTCTGGCGAGACGAGGAATCCGTGCGGCGCTGGCGCGAGAATCTTCATCATCGCGAAGCTCAGCATGCCGGACGCGAGTCCATATTTCGCGACTACCGCCTGCGCGTCGTCTCGGTGTTGCGCGATTATGGGATGAACGATCGAAGAGAAGCCCCACAAGGATCGGTAGGTGGTTCATGAAGCCCAATGTTGCGATCATCGCGCCCGGCCAGATGGGAGCCGCCGTCGCCAAGCGGCTGACCGATAACGGGTTGACAGTCGTCACCTGCCTCGAAGGGCGCAGCCGCGACAGCATCGGCCGGGCGGCAACCGCAGGGATGAGTCCCATTTCGCTCGATCAGCTCGCCGCGGCCGATTTCTTCCTTTCCATTGTGCCGCCAGGGGACGCGGAAGGCCTCGCGCACCGTCTTGCGCCCGTTCTCTCGCGCGCGCCGAAGAAGCCCATCTATGTTGACTGCAATGCCGTCAGTCCACGGACGGTTGGCGCGATCGCATCCATTGTGGAGGGTACGGGCACGCCATTCGTCGATGCCGGCATCATCGGCGGGCCGCCGAAGCCAGGGGCGGCGGGCCCCATTTTCTACCTTTCGGGAGAGAGGGCCGGCGAGGTCGCCGCGCTCGGCGAATTCGGGCTCGCCTGCAAAGTGCTCGATGGCCCCATCGGCGCCGCCTCGGCGCTCAAAATGTCCTATGGCGGGATCACCAAAGGGCTGACGGCGCTTGCGAGCGTGATGATCCTCGCCGCCACGCGGGCGGGGGCAGCGGGCGCCCTCCGCCGCGAGCTTGCCGACAGCCAGCCCATGCTCCTCGCCTGGTTCGAGCGCCAGATTCCCTCGATGTTCGGCAAGGCCTCTCGCTGGGTCGCCGAAATGGAGGAAATCGCGGAGTTCGTGGCGCAGGATGCTGCCGCGCAGGAGCTGTTTATCGGCAACGCGCATTTCTACGAGCGCCTGGCAGCCGACTTCGCAGGTGCGAAAACGGAAAGCGGCCAGCTCGCCCTGTTTTTCGAAAAACCCCAGTGAGCGATTCGGCCCGCGGCCCTGGAACTGTATCGCCCTCTTGTATAGATTTCGCCGACGCGGGCTCCGCAATCGGGGGCGCCTGACTCGGCCCAATTCGAAGATGAAGATGATCATGACCCAGCATCATGCATGGACGGCGCTCGTAATGGCGGCCGCGATCTTTCTCGGCGCGCGCGTCGAGGCGGCTCCCAACGGCGAAAACTACAAGGCGCGACTGTCGGTCGTGCCTCTCGACATCGCGATGCAGGCGACCGTTGCCGGCCAAGGCAATCTCACGGCGACCCTTGCCGGCAATCGGCTGACCGTGAACGGGACCATTCAGGGCCTGCGCTCGCCGGCCATCCTCGATCTGACGGTCACGAAGGCCACCGCCGCGACGATCAGCGGAACAGTCGAGCTGTCGCCTTCGCAACTTGACGATCTCAAAAATGGAAATCTCTACGTCCAGGTCAACTCGGAGCGCGCCCCCGACGGCAATCTCCGCGGCTGGATATTGCCTTGAAGGAGCAGACCATGCGCGCGACCAAAGCTTTTCTCTTTTTGACAGGCGCCGTTTCCGCACTCGGCATGGCGATTGCCGCCGCGCAACAGCCGCCGGGCGGGAACGCTGTCTACACCGCCGAGCAGGCCACCATCGGCCAGACCGCCTTCCAGACCACCTGCGCGCGCTGCCATCAGGCGGATCTACGCGGCAGCAACGAGGCTCCGCCTCTGGCCGGCGCAAATTTCATGAGCGCCTGGCGCGGCCGCTCGACCAGCGACCTGTTCAACAAGATCGCGACCTCGATGCCGGCGGACAATCCCGGGTCCTTGCCGCAAGAAGCGGTCACCAGCATCGTCGCTTACATCCTGCGCCAGAACGGTGCGCCCGCAGGCGCTCAGGCATTCACGGTGGCAACCACCGTTCCGATCGGCCAAGTCGCCACCGGTGCCGCGCCTCCCGCGCAAGCGGCCGCCGCCGCGCCTGCCGCTGCGGCCCGGCCCGCGCGCATTCCCGCCGCTCTCACAATGGCCGGCAATATCCAGAATTTCACGCCGGTCACCGACCAGATGCTGCTGAAGCCCGATCCGGCGGACTGGCTCATGGCGCGCGGCGGCTATTCGGGCTGGAGTCACAGCGCGCTCAAACAAGTCACCAAGGACAATGTCGGCGGTCTGCAGCTCGCCTGGGTATGGGCGATGAACGACGGGCTCGGCGCGAGTGAGGCAACGCCTCTCGTGCATAACGGCATCATGTACCTCGTCAATGTCGACAATATCGTCCAGGCGCTCGACGCGCGCACCGGCGAGCTGTTGTGGGAAAATCGCCTGCGTCCTTCCGGCGCGGTGGCAGGCGGCACCGGCGCGATGCGCAACATGGCGATCTATCAGGACAAGGTGTACGTCGCCTCGACCGATGCCCATATGTTCGCGCTGGAGGCCCGCACCGGAAAGGTCGTCTGGGACACGGTTCTGGGCAACAACGCCAAGGGCTTCGGCAATTCCAGCGGCCCGATCATCATCAACGGCAAAGTCGTGCAAGGGCTGGGCGGCTGTGAGCGCTACAAGGCGGCCGAAGAGGACCAGGGCTGTTACATCAGCGGCCTCGATGCCCAGAGCGGCAAAATCCTCTGGCGGTTCAACACGACGGCCCGCGAGGGAACGCCCGGCGGCGACACCTGGGGCAAGCTCCCCAACATGCTGCGCGCCGGTGGCGATACCTGGATCACCGGGACTTACGATCCCGATCTCAATCTGACCTATTGGGGCGTCGCGCAAGCCAAGCCCTGGATGCAGGCGAGCCGCGGCACCACCGGCGCCGATGGCGCGCTCTACACCACCTCGACTTTGGCGCTCAGGCCCGACACCGGCCAGCTCGCCTGGTACTTCCAGCACGTGCCCGGCGAATCGCTCGATCTCGACGAGGTCTATGAGCGCGTGCTCGTCGATGTCGGTGGCCGCAAGGTGTCGTTCAATATCGGCAAGGCCGGCATTCTTTGGAAGCTCGATCGTCAGAGCGGCCAATTCATCGACGCCAAGGAAACCGTTTTTCAGAACGTCTTCGTCTGGAAGGACAAGTCGAAAGGCGTCCTTTCCTACCGGCCCGACATCCTCGAGCAGAGGACCGGCTATTGGGTCCCCGCCTGTCCGGGCACTGCTGGCGGCAAGGATTGGCAAGCGATGAGCTATGACCCGGCGACGAGCACGCTGGTCATTCCTCTCACCCAGGCCTGCATGGAGATGAATGGCCGCGTTGTCGAAAAGAAGGACGGATCGGGCGGTACGATGGCAGACCGGCGCTTCTTCGAGATGCCGGGCAGCAACGGGAATGTCGGCCATCTCGCCGCGTTCGACGTGCGCACCATGCAACAGAAATGGAACTTCGATCAGCGGCCCGAATGGCTGACGGGGGTGCTGACGACCGACGGCGGCATCACCTTTGTCGGCGATCTCGACCGCACCTTCCACGCCTTCGATACGGCCACCGGCAAGGAGCTGTGGAAGACCCGCCTTGGCACCTCGGTGCAGGGCTTCCCGGTCTCGTTCAGCGTCAACGGCAAGCAATATATCGCCGTGCCTTCTGGTCTTGGCGGCGGCAGTCCGCGCCAGGTGCCGCGCACCATCGAGCCGGATGTGCGTCATCCGGCGAATGGCAACGCGCTCTATGTGTTTGCTTTGCCCGACCGCTGAATCGGGTAAGGGGTGAGTTCTTTTGTGAGAGAGGGAATTCGCCATGCAGTCTCGCTATAGGATTACGCGTCGACAGGTCATGCTGGCGGGCGCCGCGGGCAGCATCGCCTTGGCCGCCGGCGGACGGCGCGCCCTTGCCCAGGGAGCCAAACGCATCGAGCGGCTGGCGCCCGAGTTGGACGCCATCATCGCGACCTCCGAGCCCATCCGCGAACTGGCCAGCGGCTTTGGCGGCGACATCGGTCCCGCCGAAGGGCCGGTGTGGTTCGCGGAAGGCCGCTATCTGCTGTTCAGCGACATCCAGACCGCTAGGCGCATGAAATACACGCCGGGGCAGGGCGTGACCCTGTTCAAAGACAAGACCAACGAAGCGAACGGCACGACGCGCGATCTGCAAGGACGGCTGCTTGCCTGCGAACATCTGACCCGCCGCGTGACGCGCACCGAACCCGATGGCAGCATCACCGTCGTCGCCAACAGCTTCCAAGGCAAGAGGCTGCTCCGCCCCAACGATGTCGTCGTCAAATCCGATGGCGCCATCTACTTCACCGACCCCGGCGGTCCGCTCGCGCCCGAGCAATGGGATGTGACGGTCAGTGGCGTCTATCGCGTCAGCCCCGATCTCGGCTCGATGTCGCTGCTGATCGAGGACATGATCGCGCCGAACGGCCTCGCGTTTTCGCCCGACGAGAGCGTGCTCTACATCGATGATTCACGGCGCCGGCACGTCCGCGCCTTCGATATGCTGCCCAACGGCACGCTGGCCAAGCAGACGAGCCGCGTCTTCGCCGATCTCGGCGGTGCCGAACCGGGCGTGCCCGACGGCATGAAAGTGGATTCCGCCGGCAACGTGTATGTCGGCGGCGCGGGCGGCCTCTATATCCTCGATTCCAAGGGCAAGAAGCTCGGGCGTATCGTTCACGGCCAGCCCGCCACGACCAACATCGCCTTCGGCGGGGATGATTGGAAGACGCTCTATTTCACCACGCGCGGCACGCTGAACATGGTCAATATCAAGATTGCGGGCGTTCCGGTGCCGGCACGGAAGAAATAGATCTACCGCAGCCGCGCGAAATCCAAGCGTCCACCGAGCATGACGCATCCAACGACAATGAGGACCGCGGTCACATGCACCGCGAGGTCTACGATTGTCACGTCGAAGGGGTGATAGAATTGCAGGCTGGTTGCAGCCAAAGCCGCTACACCAAGTCCGCCCACCGCCATCACGCGCAACGGATCGAGCGGCAATGCCCGGCGCAACGCCAGATACAGCGCAATGCCGACCGGAATGCTCGTCGTCAGTATAAAGATGAAACAGTCCGACGAGCGGCCCAACCGCCAGCCCTGGGGTCCATCGGAGATCCAGTTCTCGTAACAGCCATAGCCGCTGCTCGCGAGCCATAGCGCCAACGGGGGTAGCGGCAGCATCATCCAGAAGCGGCTGCGGTCCGGCAGGCTGAGGTAGAATGCAGCAATCACCGCGGCCACGCCGGTAAGAAAGGTCGCACCCATCTCGACCGCAAAACGCGTCAGGCCGAGACGCTCCACCATCAGCGGCCAGGCCCCGGTTGCCCAGGTCACGGTCGCGACAATCCCGACAAAGGCGCCAAGCCAAAGGGCCGCGCGCGCGAGCGGCGGCCGCAACCGCCGGACCGGCTTCGCATCCGCGGCGAGGGAGTCGATGAGTTGCGCCGTCGTAATCAAATCTTTTCACCCTTTCCGTCCAGTAGCTTCCTCAAAGTCTTCACCGCCCGGTGTGTCGACACTTTCAACGCCACGATCGACATTCCCGTCGCCGCCGAAACCTCCTTCAAGGATTTCTCCTCAATCTTCAGCATGGTTACCGCTCGCCGCTGAGCCTCGGGCAGCCGCGCGACGGCTTCGCGCAAAGCCGCCGCATCAGGCTCCGCCTCATATAGGTTCGCTTCGGGGGCGGCAAAGGTTTCATGTTCGGGGCTAAGAAATGTTTCCCGCGCGCGAATACGTCCCTGGCCGCGCAGCCGGTCGAAAATGCGCCGTCGGCCGATCGCCACCAGCCAGGGCTTGAAGGGCCGTTCAGGATCATAAGTGTGGCGGATCGCGTGAACGGTCAACAGGATGTCCTGGACCGAATCCTCCACATCCTGCGGCGCACGGTGAAAGCGCGCCGCCAAAGCGCGCAGATAGGGCGCAATGGCGGCAAGAAGGCGCCGATAGGCCGCCGCGTCGCCTTCCTGTGCGCTCGCCATAAGCTGCGCCCATTCGTCTTCGCCGCTATGTCGCTCTGCGCCGGTCATCCGCCCGCACTAATTACACCGGGCACGCCTGCCGCGGCAGCAATTATTTCTGCCATTCGCCGTAACCTTTCCTCGGCGCTCCCCGAACCTGTTGCTGTGAGTCTCGAAGAGAGACGCCCCTCAACAGGAGTGCCCATCATGAATCGTATCACTGCCGCGACTGCCCTTTCGACGGCTATCGGCCTGGCAATCGCCATGCAAGTTACGCCTGGCCAGGCGGCGCAACAGATGCCGCAGATCGTCAAGGACAATATGGACCGCATGGCGAAAGACCACCTCGAGAAATGTTACGGCATCAACGCCGTCAGCAAGAACGATTGCGCCGAAGGCGTCCATTCCTGCGCCGGTCAAGCCACCCAAGCGCGGGACACGAAGTCCTTCGTCCTTCTTCCCACAGGCGTCTGCGGCAAGATCCAAGGCGGCAGCACGAAATCGGCCTGACCATGAGTGCGCGACGGTGGTCTCCTCCCTGGCCTGCCGCGCAATTCGCGGAACGCGGCCCGATCCCAGCTCGTGCGGGGATCGGGTTGCGCTTCCCGCATCATCGGGTTGTGGCGGAATCCCGCCCGGACATCGCGTGGTTCGAGGTTCATACGGAGAACTATATGGGTGGCGGCACGCCGCTTCATTACCTCGATGTCATCCGGCGCGATTATCCGATCTCGCTGCACGGCGTGGGTCTGTCGCTCGGCAGCGCGGAGGGTATCGATGCCGCGCACCTCGCGCGCGTGCGTGAAGTCGCTGCGCGTGTTGAACCGGGCTTTGTGTCGGAACATCTGTCCTGGAGCGTCGTCGGCGGGGTCTATCTTGCCGATTTGTTGCCCCTTCCTATGACCGAGGAGGCCCTGGAAATTATCTGCCGCCATGTCGATCAAGTGCAGAGCGCGCTCGGCTGTCAGCTTCTGATCGAAAATCCATCCACCTATCTGCAGTTCCAGCATTCGACGATTCCCGAATGGGAATTCATCGCGGCTCTCGCGGCACGGACCGGTTGCGGGATTCTGTGCGACGTCAACAACATCTATGTCAGCGCTTGCAATCACGGCTGGGATGCGTCGCGTTATCTCACGGGCCTGCCGGCAAACGCAGTTCACGAAATCCATCTCGCCGGCCATGCGGTGACGGAACACAACGGGCGCACACTGCGCATCGACGATCACGGTTCGCCCGTCGACGAAGCGGTTTGGGCACTTTATGCCGAAGCGCTCACGCGTTTCGGTCCCGTGCCGACGCTGATCGAATGGGACACCAATATTCCTCGTTTCGATGTGCTGGTCGAAGAAGCAGCGCGGGCCGAGTCCGCGCTCGAACAGGTGAGAGGACCCCTCCATGGCGACGCTGCTTGAGCTTCAGCGCGCAATCTTGGCGGCTGTCCTCACGCGAGAGAGCGATGAGGCCGCGCATTTCATTGTCGGTGATGGTTTTGCTCCCGACGGGCGGCTGAATATCTATCGCAACACATTTCTCGCAAGCTTGAAATCCGCTCTGCGGATTTCCTTTCCCGCCGTGGATCGCCTGGTTGGTGCGGAATTCTTCGATGGCGCTGCCCAATGCTTCATCGAGACCGAACCGCCGCAAAGCGCCGATCTCTATTTGTATGGCGCCGGTTTTGCGGATTTCCTGGCGCGATTTGCGCCGGCCGCATCGCTTGGCTATCTGTCCGATGTCGCGCGTTTGGAATGGGCGGTGAATTGCGCGCTGCACGCTGCCGATATCACACCGCTTGCCACCGAATGCTATGCTGCGATCGCGGAAGCCGATCCGGCGGGTTTGGCGCTTGTGCCGCATCCGTCCATGACAATGCTGAGGCTGGAATATCCCGCCGATGCCATTTGGCGCGCGGTTCTCTCCGAAAATGATGATGCCTTGAGCGCGATCGAGCTTGGAGCAGGGCCTTGCTGGCTGCTCGTGGAACGCAGCGCGGAAGGCGTCGAGGTTTCTCGACTGCGCGAAGCGGAATGGCGATTCACGTCCGCTCTGTTTGTCGGTGAGACTTTCGCCACCGCTACGGATCGAGCAGGAACAATCGATGTTCCGTTGCTGTTCGCAGGCCATCTTGCAGCGGGCCGGTTCGTCGAATTCCGCATTGCCGGAAAATGAATTCCTCCTGGGAGAACGCCCATGACAAATATCTCGGTTTCCGCACCTGAGCATTCGTCGCTGATCGCCGGTCTTATTCGCCTTCGCTCGCTGCTGGAGTCGGTTCCCTATTCGGTGCTCGCGGTTCCGTTGCGGCTCGCGGTGGCCACCGTTTTCTGGAATTCCGGCATGACCAAGCTCGCGAGCTGGGACACGACGATTCGGCTTTTCGCCGACGAGTACCGACTCCCGCTGCTGCCGCCGGAGCTCGCGGCCTATATGGCGGCGTCGATCGAGCTGACGACGCCGGTACTGCTGGTTTTGGGATTGTTGACCCGGCCCCCGGCTTTCGTCCTGCTCGGTATGACGACGGTGATCGAGGTTTTCGTCTATCCCCAGGCTTGGCCCACGCATATCCAATGGGCCGCGATGCTCCTCATCCTGCTCTGCCGTGGACCGGGGCGCTTTTCGTTGGATCAGACAATCTGGAGCCGCATCCGCCCGCGGTGAGCCTAGTCCGGGACGGGTTCGGTTTGCGGCTTGCCCTTATCGGTGATGTTGAGCTCGATCGAACGTACGGGCCGGTTCGTCAGATTCTGGTTGCGATGGATCGTGCCGCGCGGAACATAGACATAGTCGCCCGCCTTGAGCACCCGTGGCGCCTGTCCCTTGATGGTGAATGTGACTTCGCCTTCCTGCACTGCCCACCATTGATCGCCGGGGTGACGATGGAATTGGTTGCCGGCGCCGGCCGGAATGACGACCGATTGCAGCCGCACCACGCGGGATGCATCTTTCTCGAGCGGCATTTCAAAATAGGGCTTGGGCTGGAATCCCGAACCCGGCTGCTCCGACGCAGACCATGCGGTTGCCGCCATGATACCACTGGCCACGATAATGGCTGGCACTATCAATTTGTTCATCGGTTCCTCCCGTTGCAGAGCCGCACGGAAGATAGAGCACTTGAGCCAGTTGCGCCATCCGCGGATGGCTTTCGCCGCCCTTGCTTGTATGCGACCGTGAGAACGCCCAGACGCATGCGGGTGGGATAGGTCCACGGCGCAGCTTGCGGAGCGCAATCGTGGTTGATCTTTGTATATCATCCGATGACTTGTTGCTTGATAGGCTGCAGCGCGCCGCATTCGGCTATTTTCTAGAGGCATTCAATCCGGCGAATGGGTTGATTGCCGATAAGAGCCGTGCCGGTTCGCCGGCCAGCATCGCGGTCGTCGGCTTTGCTTTGGCGTCCTATCCCATCGCCGTGGAACGCGGTTGGATGTCGCGTTCCGAAGCCGCCGAACGCACGTTTGTGACGCTGCGCTTTTTTTGGGCCAGTCCGCAAAGCGATAGCCGGGATGCTACCGGTTACAAGGGGTTCTATTACCATTTTCTTGATATGCAGACCGGCAGACGCGTGTGGGAATCGGAATTGTCGCCCGTCGATACTACGTTCCTGCTCGCCGGAATACTGACGGCGGGTGCCTATTTCAGCGGTGCCGGTAAGCGCGAAATTGAAATACGCGAGCTTGCGGAGTCTCTCTACCGGCGAGTTGAGTGGCCATGGATGCAAAACGGCGCAACCGCCGTGTGGCAAGGATGGAAGCCGGAGTCCGGACATCTGCACTATGGCTGGGAAGGCTATAGCGAGGCGATGCTTCTCTATGTTTTAGGGATGGCGTCGCCCACCCACCCCCTCGCCGATACCAGTTATGAGAAATGGACGTCGACCTATCAGTGGGAAAATCTCTACGGGTACGACTTTCTCTATGCCGGCCCGCTGTTCATCCACCAATTCTCTCAGGCCTGGCTCGAGTTGAAAGCTGTGCAGGATCGCTTCATGCGCGAAAAGCGATGCGATTACTTCGAGAACAGCCGGCGCGCAACCTATATCCAGCAGCAATACGCCTTGCGCAATCCGCACGCATTTGAAGGATACGGCGAGAATTGTTGGGCTCTCTCGGCAGGCAATGGTCCGGGCCCCACGACCGCGAGGGTCAATGGCCACAATCGCCGTTTTTTCGGCTATGTCGCGCGCGGCGTACCCCATGGACCGGACGACGGAACGATAACTCCGCCGGCAATGCTGGCTTCGCTGCCCTTCGCACCGGAGCTTGCTTTGCCGGCAATTCGTCACGTTTGCGCGCGTTACCCGCAAATCGCGGACGAATACCGACTGCACAACGGATTCAACCCGACCTTGTCCGAGGACGGCTCGCACTTTTGGATATCGGAAGATTACCTCGGACTGGACCAGGGGATGCTCATGCTGATGATCGAAAATCATCGCTCACGGTTGATCTGGAATCTCATGCGAGAGTGCCCCCACATCAGATTGGGTCTGCGCCGCGCGGGTTTCAAAGGAGGCTGGTTGTCGCAGCGCATTGCCAAGCGCGTTACAAGGAGCAATCCATGATTTCGTCTGCTTTATCGTCCGATCGGAA
>WNFL01091644.1_pt10 | contig 12626 bp, 9 predicted proteins | sample 5400361 | NCBI WGS metagenome assembly WNFL01 (sample SAMN13153351, study PRJNA577476) | soil metagenome | isolation source: 40 cm soil on Douglas fir-dominated hillslope | place: USA:California | collected 2013-09-17
GGCCGTGCGGTCCCCGCAGAGGGCCAAGGTCGATGGCCGGGAGCGCGGACTGGTGCACGAGGTCGACCACGGTGATGGTGTTGTATGCGCCGCCGCCGTAGTTCGAGATGTACGCAAACCGTCCGGCCGCCGACGCAACGACCTCGTGTGGGTCAGGGCCAGCCGAAACCTGCGCCACGATGGTGCGCGTGGCGGGATCGACGATGCTCAATACGCGATCGGCCTTTGAGAGAATGAGCAGCGCGGGCGATGGCGTCGGGCCGACGACGACTGTGCCCTGTGCCCGTGCGCTGGAGCCTGTGGCGTTGAGGAGCAGCGCAACTCCGATCATTACGAAACGCATTCGCTGGCGCACGGTACCTCCGATGATCGCCATCATACGCGAGCCAGTGACGGGACGCAATCAGCGGTGCGTCGTGAAGCTCCTGCGCAGCGGTCACAGAGACGCGGAAATGCGCGCGTCACGGGCCCATGTACTTGTCGAGCCACTTCATCGACTCGGCCACGAGGTCCGTGCGCGGGAGGAAATGCCCGCCCTCATACACGATCTGTCGCTTGTCCGCCGGCGGTGAGCCGAGCAGGCGAAAGAACGGTTTCTGCGACAGCTCGTACGGGAACACGCTGTCGTATTTGCCGCTCAGCATGAGAACCGGAACGTGAATGCGCGGAAGAAAGTTGACCGGATCTTCCTCCGGACGTACCACCGTCATCTTCAGCCCGGGAACGTTCAGGACTCCGACCTTGAAGCGCGGCTCGATCGCCATCATCACGCCGCCCAGCCGGGCACCCCAGCTATAGCCCACGTAGGCCAGCCGAGTGCTATCGATGTCGGGACGCGTGACGGCGTAATCGATGGCCCGCCGCATCTCCTTCGCCCAGCGCAGCATCTGATCGCGATGTGTGATGGTCGCGTCGGGCTCATCGCTCCCGATGGTGCTTCCACGTCCGTACGTGTGTTCGTAGATGGGATACAACACCGCTCGGCCGCTGCGGACGAGGTAATCCACGAACCACATCGACAGCGTGCGCCTGTCGTGCATCGCCAGGACATCCGACGCGGGCCATACCACAATCGTCTGGTACGGCGCCTTCGCGCGCCTGGGCAAGAGCAGCACTGCCGGCATGCGGCCGCCACCGGGCGCGTCGAAGGTCACGTCCTCGCGGATCCAGTCGGCGGGCGTGGTGTCACGCGACTCGACCTTCGCGTTGAGCGGCGTGTGGTCGTAGTCGTACAGAGTGAGAAAGCCGCGATACGTCGCGTCGTCCACCGGCCGTACCGTCTTGTAATCGCGCGTCAGCCCAGGAATCGGCGCGCTCGCGGCCCGCAGATCCTTCCCCACACCGAGGCGCTTCACCAGCCGAATGCCGTTGATGGCCGACCGGTCGAGCTCCGGCTGCGNNNNATGTATCGACTGCCTGGCTCGCGCGCATTCACCGTCCACTCGCGAACGTTGCCGGCCAGGTCGTACACGCCGCGCGGGCTCACTCCACGCGCGTCGCCACCGCGTACGGGACCGCTGGCCTCGTACCGTCCGGTCGGGACGACCCATCGCGCCGCCTCGGGAATGGCAGCCGCGTTCCACTCGTAGACCGTTGGTAATTCCTTCCCCGCCCAACGCGCATATGCACGCGCCTCGTACCAGCTCACGCCGCCGACGGGCAGTTCGTCGCCATCTGCCGGCGGCGAGCCGCCCTCCCACGACGACGGACCGGGACGGCCGGTCTTGTCGATGAACGACGCGATCGCCGCTTCCCAGGGGATCCGTCGGCCGTCGCGCACGATCGTCGAATCCCACCAGATCCGATTTGTGTACCCACCAGCGTTCACGAATGCCCGGTACTGCCGGTTCGTGATCTCGCGCTTGTCCATCAGGAAATCGGCGAGCTGGAAGGTATCGGCGGCGGCTAGTCCATAGAGCGTGCCCCTGAGGCGGCCGCCACGCAGCTCCACCATGTCGGAGTCCGGGTCAGTGACGCGACGCAACGGGATCGAGCTCGGGATGGGGACGTAGCTGCCCCCAAGTCGCGCGCCCATGATCGTGACCGTCCTGTAGCCGGGTTTGGAATAGCGATAGAACCACGCGTTCTTCGGGATTCGCAGCTCGGCGGTGGGAGTAACGCCAATTGGAATCCATCGGGTGGTGTCGCTCACGGATGCGCGGGTCACCGTCGCACCAGCCGGCTCGCTGAGGAACGTCTGCGTCTGCGAGATGTCGCGCCACATCGTGCCCAGCAGGGAATCATTTGGCGCGCGGTCGGAGGCCGTTGTAGCGAGCGCGAAGGCCGAGTCGAGCTGATCGGACTCGATGAGCCGCGAGATGGAGGGAATCGCGGTGTCATGCACCCATCGCACTCGGCGGTCTCGGACGATGAAGAGCGTAAGTACTCCGATCACCACGATGGCGGCCGCGCCCAGCCCAGCCATCAAACGATTTCGCGCACGTGTCGGCGCAATATCAGCAGCCGAGAGCGCGGCCGTGATGTGCTTCAGCTCCTCCAGCAGCGCATCTGCCGAGGCCGGTCGTGCATCGGCGTTCCGTGAGAGACAGCGCGCCACGAGCGCCACGAGTGGTTGCGGCGCCGCCGGGCAACGGACGGCGAGCGACGGCGCGTCCTTGCCGAGCTTTTCCGCGAAGATCTGAGGAAGAGTGCCCGCAAACGGAGGTACGCCGGTGAGCATCTCATACAGCATGGCGCCGACCGCGTAGAGATCGGCGCGGTTGTCGATGATCTCGCTCCCCGACACCTGCTCGGGCGCCATGTACACAGGAGTCCCCAGCGAGACGCCTTCCAGCGTGAGCGCCGCTTCCCCGCGCGCCTGCCCCACCGCTTTGGCGATGCCGAAGTCGGCGACGACCGCGTGGCCACCGGACAGGAGCACGTTGGCCGGCTTGATGTCGCGATGGACGATGCCGTCCCGGTGCGCGTGTGCGAGTGCCTCGGTGACTTCGCTCGCGAGGCGCACCGCATCGGCCATGGGGAGCGCGCCCTCGCGATCGAGACGGTCGCGCAACGACTCGCCGGTTGCGAGCGGCATGACGTAGTAGACGAACTCGCCGTCACCCGCGTCGCCCGAGTCGAGCAGGGCGAGAATGTGCGGGTGATTGAGTCGCGCGGTGATGCCGATCTCGCGCAGGAACCGTTCGCCCGTGATGGATTGGGACAGTTCCGGATGCAGCACCTTGATCGCGACCTCGCGATGATGCTTGAGATCGTGCGCGAGGAACACGGTGGCCATGCCGCCGGCGCCGAGCTCGCGCTCGATGCGGTAGCGGTCGGCGAGCGCAGCGGAGAGGCGGGCGAAGTCAGTCGGTGCGGGCACCTCCAAGTATGGCGCGCCCCAGGACAGCGCGCCAATTGACGACCGGTCTGCGGCTGCTAATTCGAATCTACGGTACCTGAACCTGCACAGGTGAACCAAGCTGGCCCGGGGTGCCCGAGACGATCACGAGATATCGGCGCTGTGTGCTGCCCTCGCCCCGCACCACCTGTCGGATCGGCCCGACCGCGTTGACGATGGCGGCGCCCGCTGGATTGGTGGTGAAGCCAGCCAGTGGCTCGAGCACGCCGCCGCCCTTCGCCTCGGTTGAGAGCGCGAGGACATAGGCCTGCTTCGGCTGAAGTCCGGTGACCGATGCCTGCAGCACTTGCAGCAAGCCCTGATCGAACAGCGACACGCTGGTCGGAGCGCTCTGCGCCCCGCCGGAGAAAGTGCCGTTAGCCAACGGCGCAAGGGCGAGATGCGCGACCTGTCCCGCGACGCCGAGCTGCTGTAGTCCCTCCGTACCGTCGCCTTGAGGTACCGCGTTCGGGAGATACGCGATGGCCTGAGGCGCCTGGCCGATCGGCACCGTCGCGAGCAGCGCGTTTGTCAGGGTGTTGATCACGGCGAGTTCGTCAGCGTTCTCCAGCCCGACGTAGATCCGGCTGCCGTCGCCGGACGGCCAGACTCCGTGCGGCAGCTTGCTGACGGGAATGGTCGCCACCTTGGCGAAGTCGCTCGTGCGGAAGACCTGGACCTGGTTCAATCCCCCGACCGTCACGTATGCGAACGTACCGCTGGCATTGCTCGCGAAGTTGACGTGGTTGGTGATCGGTCCCGTGTCGATCGTCCTCAGAACGGCGAAGGGCGGACGGGCGTCGAACACCATCACCTTGCCGACGTCCTTCAGCGTGAACCAGACCTGCCTGCCATCCGGCGTGGCCGCGATGTTGGGACAGAAAGGACTCGCTTGCGTCACCCGTCCGACGATCTGGTGATCGGCCACGGAGATCACCACCGTCTGAGGGGTAAAGGAGGAACAGACGTACCCGTACTTTCCGTCCGGCGAGAAGATCTGCATGCCCGGTCCTGGCGGAACCTTGATCCGGGACTTCTCCTCGTAGCTCTGGCCATCGAGGACGGCGACGTAATCTTCTCCGCGAACGGCGACCCACACTTCCTTTCCGTTGGGCGTGAAGAACGCCTCATGTGGTGCGCGACCCACGTACGTGACGTGCTTCACCCTGTTCGTTGCCGGGTCGATGAAGGAAACCGAGTTGGTGCCGATCGACACGACGGCCAGGGTTCTGTGATCGGGAGAGAATCCCATCCCGTGCACGAGCAGCTGTCCGCGGTACAGGGGGCTGAAGTTGCCCGGCTGCGGATCACCGAGGCGAATGACGCCGAGCACCCTGTTGTCGGCGGGGTCGGTGACGGTGACGGTCGCGGTCGCGATGACTGATGGGCACCGCGGGAGCGGATGCCGCTCCCGGCGCCTGCCCGCTGCCCTGAACCTGACCTACGCTGGTGGACGGAACCGCCGCGAGTCGCATTACCACGATCTCCTGCTGCTGCGACACGATGATCTCCTGAGCCAGACGCCGGAGCTGCTCGTTCCGGCCGTGACGAAGCTCGGCCGTCGCCATGTCGATTGCGCCCTCATGATGCGGAATCATCGCCGCGACGAAGTCGGCGTCCGCATCGCCCGACGGCTCCACATTCATGGCCGCCATCATCTTCGCCACGGCGGCGTTGTTCTCGGACAAGAACGAGGTGTTCCGGGAAGAGGTGGTCAGTGCCGGCGCCACACCGATGAGCGCTGCCGAGCACAGCGCCAACCCTGGGCGAAATTGCCGTCGCGCGGAGAGAGGCATCCTGCGTCTCCTTTGGGGGAATGTGTTTGTCACGCAAAAAGCGCCCTCTCAGGCACGCTGTTGCTGAGAAAGTGACTCTTCGGCATGCTTAGCGTCTGAAAAAACGACCGGCAGCGATGATGTTCGTGCTATCGGAGGTTCATCCCTTCGACGACGGCAATGGCCGCGTGGCGCGCGCCTTGATGAACGCGGAACTCGTCTCGGGCGGTCAGCGGCGCATCATCATTCCGAGCGTGTACCGCGACGAATATCTGACTGGGCTTCGCGTCTTGACTCGACAGAACCATCCGCTTCCCTTCGTCCAGGTCCTCGATTTCGCGCAAGGCTACACGGCCGCGGTCGACTTCTCGGATTACGATGGCGCAGTCGCGACGCTGCAAGCTACCAACGCGCTCGATGACGGCAGGATCTCGACGTAGCCGTCCGTTCCATGAACGCGGATCCGTTGCCCATCCCGGATGCGCCGAGTGGCGTGCTCCACCCCCACGACCGCCGGCAGGCCGTACTCCCGTGCGATCACCGCGCCATGTGTCATGAGGCCGCCGACCTCCGTCACCAGGCCCTTGATGCCGACGAACAATGGCGTCCAGCTGGGGTCCGTGTAGACCGTGACCAGGATGTCGCCCGCTTCGAGATCGGCCTCCGCCATGTCCAGGATGACGCGGGCTCTCCCTTCGACGGTGCCGGCGGAAACGGGTAAGCCGATGAGCGCGCCCGCCGGAAAATTCCCGCGTCGGTACGCCCCTGTGACGGCCTCGCCATCCGACGTGAGCACCCGCGGTGGCGTCAGCGCCTGATACGACCTGAACGCGTCCTTGCGCTGACGAATGAGCCGGTCATCCACGTGGTGCGTGCGCACGACATCCCGGATCTCCTGGAACCTGAGGTAGAAGATGTCCTCCCTCTCGCGAAGCACATGCGCCTCAACGAGACGCTCGGCTTCTTCCATCAGAGCCTGCTTGTAAACGAAATAGCAACTGACCATGCCGTACTTCGGATACTCCCGGTACCCGGCAAAGGCGCGAAGTCGGTCGATCATGCGTTTCGTCTCTTCGGCTTTGCGCGCTCCGTCCGGCACGGCGCGCAAGCGTTCCAGCAGCTCCTGTTCTTTCTTTGCGGCCTCCTGTCGCCCTTGCTCGAAGCGCCGCTCGCCGGCGCCCGGCTCGAAGTTCCTGATGTTGCCGAGGATGATGGGCACGAGCGCGGTGGGGCGTTCGCTCCATCGCGGCCTCGTGATGTCGATCTCGCCGGGGCCGCGCATGCCGTACTTCTCGAGCCAGGCCCGAATGGCATCTCGCGCTTCCCGCCCGCCCGCGAGCCTGGGCAACTCGTTTAGAAAATCCTCATCGTCGACCCGCTGGAGAAGCGCCACCACCTGCGGATATGGGCGGATCACATCTGCGACATCCAGGAGTGCCAGCCCCATCTCCGACGTGACGTTATTGGGGACGGACTGCGCGAGCGTGTCCGCCGCGTTCTTCTCGCCCAGCCACTCTTGCATGTGGTCGTTGAGCCACCAGGCGGCCTCCATCCCCGCCATGACCACCTGAATGCCTCGCGGATCGAACTGGATCCGTCTTAGCTCCTGGATGTCCGCCAGGATATAATCGAGCAGCGCCACGCCCGACTTCGTCCGGATCTCGCGCGTCGTAGACGCGATGGACGCCTGACTGCGCGCGATCAGTTCGTCCACAAGTGTCGGATCAGTTTCGATCGCGGCGGACCCCGCTCCAGGCGGCGACCACCCGGGTCCTTCGTTCGAGAGCGACGGGATGAAATTGCCGCGGTCGAGGATCGTTTGTAGTGCATCCCCGATCAGCGGATCGGATTGCCCCACCAGACCCATGAGACCTGCGCGGCTCGCCGGTGAAGCCAGCGCCTGGGTGACGTCGACGAACAGCCTCCCGGCGGCTTCGGCCATGGGCCGCGGCGTCGTCAGCTGCCATACGGAGAGCCCGAGGGGTTTCATGGCGTCAGTCATCATCTGCTGATGACCGACGGAGACGTAGACGTGGTTCTCCTCATCGACAGCCGCTGGGATCGGGAATAGCGTGGTGATCGGCCGTGCCTGGACGACGTGGAAGACATCGTCAACGAGACACCATTCGATGTCCTGCGGGCGGCCGAAGTGCGCTTCGATTGAGCGGCCGAGCTGCGCCAGGCGAATGATCTGCGCGTCCGTCAGCACTGGCTGCTCCTGCCGCACCGCCCTGGAGACGACATCGCGGTCCCGCACCTTGTAGACGTCCGCGTTTACCAGGCCGGAGACCAGCGCTTCGCCGAGGCCAAAGGTGGCCTCCACCGAGGTGACCTTCCGATTGCCGGTGACGGGATCCGCCGTGAATAGAATGCCTGCCCCCTGCGGGAAAACCATCTCCTGTATGACGACCGCCATTTTGACCTTCCGGTGGTCGAAGCCGTTGCGCAGGCGGTACGTCACAGCGCGCTCGGTGAAGAGCGACGCCCAGCACTTGCTCACGTGCTGGAGGATCGCCGCGGGCCCCACGACGTTCAGATATGTGTCCTGCTGCCCCGCGAAGGACGCCGTCGGCAAGTCCTCCGCTGTCGCACTGGATCGAACCGCGTACGCGACGTGTTCACCGAGCCGCGCGAGTTGGCGGACAATCGCCTCCGCGAGATCATCGGGGATGGCGATCCCCTCGATGGTCCGCCGGACTTCCACGCTGAGCGTGTGGATCATGACGCGGTCGTCCGGCTTCAGCCGCGACAGCTGGTCGAGCTGATCGTGCAGCGACGGCGCGTCGGCCATGATTCGCTCGAAGGCCTCCGTCGTCACGCAGAAGCCGGCCGGCACGCGGATGCCTTCGATCCGCATGACTTCGCCGAGGTGCGCGCCCTTGCCGCCAGTGACTGCGACCTGCGTCTGGTCGATCTCCTCGAGATTCAACACGTAGCGGCCCATCGTTGTCCTCCCTTGTGCGTCGTCTGAAGAATGTGACGACTCTAAGGCAGGCCCCGGGGCTTGCTGCAAGCCCCCGGGTTGACTACATGTTGAATGTGGGGAGGAGGAACTCCTCTCCTCTTCGCTTGTCCGCGGTTGACGAGCGTCGCTCGCTGCCGCGGTCGACACGCTCTGTACGACGGAGCGGCTGAACTTTCGTCAGCCCAAGGCGTGTCACCAACCGGAGCTCACAGCATGTTACGAGTTGATCCATGCGAGCTTGACACTTCCGTTGACGGACACGTCGAGTGACAAAGGCGTGGTGAGGTTGCCCAGGGAATAGCTCCCCGGTGGCACGTTCTGATAGTTCTGACCGTTAAAGTTGACGTTCAGCGATGCCGAACCTCCTCCGATACTGAACGCGAACCAGATCGCGTTACTCGCATTCGCCGGCGCTTGTGTTGACCCGTTTGCGTTCGTGCCGGTGATGATCGCTACGTTCTGCGCTCCCGACGGAATCGGCGCACCTGCTGCATCTGCTGTTAAGGTTTGCGACATGTCACGTCTCGCGCTCGAAGGTGATCCTGAAGGGATTCGGATCCCGAGTATAGGCGTCCAGGCGACTATTAGCAAGCGCCAAAGAGATGCACTCACTGCTTCCATACCAGCGTGGCGCACAGTTCTCTTAGGATTTCTTAAGATTGCACGTCTCTGCGCCATAAGATTCCACCCATCCCGTCGATCATGTCCTGCCAGGATCGCCTGAGCCGTCGCGAGTTTCTCACGCGGAGCACGCTCGCGGTCGCGGGTGCAGCCGCGGTTGCCGCAGGTTGCGGTTACGAGGGAGTCACTGGTTCCACTCTCCCCACGAACCAGGCGCCTCATCTACAGCTGCTCGCCGACATCAATCTCCATGGACCAGCCCATATCGCTGCATACTTCCCGGTTCCCTCGGCGGTCAATCCTCGTCTTGGAGGCAACATCATCAGTGTCGCCGATGTGCTTGGACGATCGGGGGTTCCCGATCTCGTGCCGGCCGGCACTGGATTGGGAGGGTTGCTGCCTTCGTTCGACCCTGCCACCCTCTCCTTCGACATTCCAACTCAAACAGATCTGATTTCAGCAGGTGGCTACTCCCCGCTCTTCAACTACCAGCAGGTCAAGTCCATTCTGGTAGCTACGAGAAGCGCGGGCACTACGAGTCATATCGCCGAAATTGTAGCATTCAATTCTGCGCTTGGTGTAGACGCGCCATGCTTTGGGGTTGCCAATGGCGCAGGAGCCGATCCGACCTGGGACGCCTATTGCAACCGCCACATCGCTATTCCTGCCGACGACTCCCTGCGAAGCACCCAGGCACTCGATGTCAGCGTCTTTGCAATGTCCGGCGTAGCTGGAGGAGCCCACCGTTTTCGTTCGAGCGGCATGACCAACGCCCTTGATACTATCGGCACCTTCGCCACTGACGAGGGCAACACTGCCTACCTCCGCCTTCGTGGCGATCAAGGGGTAACGCAAGTCCCCAATCCCGTCTACGCCGTCATTGTCCTTGGGGGCCAGTGGACAGTTCCGCAGGCAACGGCATTCGAGCGTTGGGCCAGGGATCACATCTCCGGAGTAGTGAACTCGGCTCGAGTGCCTACGCCGTTTCCATTCCTCGGCCTCTATCCACGTGGACCGCTCAACTACGTCGATTACAACGGAGACTCGATTACAGCAGGCTTTACTCTCGTCGATGGTCCTCGCCAGAAGTTCGCCTCACTCCTCCAGCCCCTCCTTGGGGCCTCGTGGGCCTTCGCAGAGAATGGGGTGGTGGGAATCTCGACTGCGGCAATGGCCGTTGCTGCCCAGCCCCTCAAAGGTCTCAACGCACTCAACTCCGATAACATCGTCGTCGTTCAGGAGGGCACCAATGACCTCGTGAGTCTCAACCTCGACTACACAAAGGCTGTAAACCAGATCATTGCCTACTGTCAGACGTTATGGGACGCGGGCTACAAGCCCATCGTCTGGAATATGCTCAAGGGGACTGATTCGTCCCGGATCCCGGGGTGGAACGCCGCTCGACTGGCTTACAATGCCCTTCTCTCCACCCAGTGGAAGAACGGTGCCTTCGGCTTGTTCGACACAAACACCATCCCCGAGCTTCAGGCTGCTTCCAGTGACGCTGGTAATGCCTATTTCTCCGACGGTCTCCATCCCAATCAGGCTGGTCATGTCGTCATTGCGAACGCACTCCTTCCTGTGATTCAACAGGTCCACCTCGTTCCATGGCAGAGGCGCGTCTAAAGGCAGACGGTCTCTCTAGCGAATCCCAAGGGACCATGTGACGCGGCGGCACGACAAATGGTCGACCCGCACGATCCGCAAAGCCGATCGATACACCCGGATGGGCTAGCGCACATGGACCAAGAGGCTCAACGGTGGGGCATACGTGTTCGGCACGACGGTCGCATCGCCGATTCGTTTCCCAGTGACTCGCCCCGTTGCGCTATCGACTTGTACTATCGTAGTGTCCGAGGAACTCCAGCGCGCTCGCCCGGGCGCCGGTGCGAAGATGTTGGTACATGAACCACCTTCCTCATACGTCACGACGAAGGACTGGCCAACAGCGATTGGTCGCTCTGTTTCGCTCAGTCGTGACAGGCCCGTGCCCGCGCAGTCACCACAACTCGACGCTGATGCGAGTAACGCGCCAATAGCATATGCACCCGGCAATCTCATGCTCTCACTCCGAAGCAACGACAGACGTCCTTTTGTGAAATGCCCGACAATTGCTAAGCTTACGATCTTCACACCTCGCCCGCTGACAAGAATGCTCACACTGACACTGAAGGATTTCGAGGACGCCCGTGCCCGGATTGCCGAGCACATCAAGCGTACGCCGCTGCTCACATCGCGCCAACTGAGCGAGGCGACCGGATATGATATGCGCCTCAAGGCGGAGAATTTCCAGCGCGTGGGCTCGTACAAGATTCGCGGACCGCTCAACAAGTTCGCGCAGATGTCAGACGCCGAGAAGAAGCGCGGCGTGGTCTGTTCGTCGGCCGGCAACCACGCGCAGGGTGTGGCACTCGCCGCGCGCATTCATGGCATTCGCGCGGTGATCTGCATGGCGGAAAACGCCACGCCGTCGAAGATTGCCGCCACGAAGGCATACGGGGGCGAGGTGGTGCTGCATGGCACCATCTGGGACGAGGCCAACGAAAAGGCCAAGGAGCTCGTGCGCGATGAAGGGCTGATCTACGTACACCCGTTCGACGACGCGCAGCTCATTGCCGGTCAGGGCACCCTTGGTCTCGAGATCGTACAGGACTGGCCGGAGGTGGACGCCGTGGTTGTGCCCATCGGTGGCGGCGGGCTCATCTCGGGCGTGTCGATGGCCGTCAAGAGCTTCAATCCGAAAATCCGGGTCATCGGCGTGGAGTCGTCCGATGGGCCTGCCATGAAGGCGAGCGTGGAAGCAGGCGAGCTCACCACGATCGACTGCCGCACCATCATCGATGGCCTTCGCGTGCGCCGCGTGGGCGAGCTCAATTTCTCCGTGGTGCAGCGCTATGTGGACGAAATCGTCGCGCTCCCCGATCGCGAAATCTTCGACGCGATGATCTGGACGATGGAGCGGTGCAAGCTGGTCATCGAGGGCGCCGCGGCCGCGCCCGTGGCGGCGCTGCTGCATGGTCTCGTGGAGCTCCCTGCCAAATCACGCGTGGTGGCTGTGCTCTCCGGAGGCAACGTGAATCTCGACCAGCTTCGCGGGCTTCGCTGGAACTGACGCAGGCTGAACATCGATGTGTCCGTCGTTCTCCTCCAAATGACCGATGCCATCCGCAGCCTCCCCGCCGGTAGAGTACAGGTAGAACCTCTTCGGAAGGCATTGGCATGGCATCGAGCACTGCACCACTCTCACTGACCGATCTCTCTTCACAACTCTCGTCCACCGTCGAACGCGCGTCGCAGTACACCGTCGCGATTCGCGCGCGGCGGCGGATTCCGTCCAGCGGCATCATCTGGCGCGATGGACTGATCGTCTCTGCAAGTCATACGGTTCGTCGCGACGGCCGCGTTCCCGTCACCCTCCCAAACGGCGACTCGCTCGAGGCGACGGTTGCCGCTCGCGATCCGGAGACGGATCTCGTCATCCTCCGCGCGGATGGACTTCCCGCCCCTGCGCCGCGAGCAAAGTCGAACGAGAGTTCCGTCGGGTCGTTGGTTCTCGCCGTCGGACGCCCAGGACGCACGACGACTGCGAGCTTCGGCATCGTGAGTGCCGCGATCGACGGATGGCGCTCGCCACAGGGACGACGGGTTGACGGCGTACTGCGCCTCGATCTCTCGGTGTACGACGGGTTCTCCGGCGGCCCACTCGTCTCGGCGTCGGGCGGCGTGATCGGTCTCAACAACTCCGCGCTCGCCGGTGGCGCCGCGGCGGCCCTTCCCGCCTCCGTCATTGATTCAGTTGTCGACGATCTGCTCTCGCGTGGGCACGTCAGCCGACCGTATCTCGGCGTCGCGGTCCATCCGGTCACGCTGCCGCCGTCGACGGTGGGCCGGCTCGAGCTGGACCGGGCCGACGGACTCCTTGTGC
>WNFL01115831.1_pt2 | contig 12623 bp, 11 predicted proteins | sample 5400361 | NCBI WGS metagenome assembly WNFL01 (sample SAMN13153351, study PRJNA577476) | soil metagenome | isolation source: 40 cm soil on Douglas fir-dominated hillslope | place: USA:California | collected 2013-09-17
TTCGCTCTGTCTTCAATGCTCGTAATGGATTCGAGTACTTTTTCGGCGCGGTCGCGCTGGCCGTAAATAACCCACGCGCGCCAAAGCACATAAGGAGGATACGAGGAAGGGGCGGGCGACTTTGCGTATATCCGCTCAGCATCGTCAAGGTATCCCCCGCGGGCTAGAATGCTTCCCGCCCATTCATGCGGCTCACTTCCATCCTTCAACCGGCGTATCTTTGCAGAAGCCGCTTCCGCTTCGAGTACGAGTGCACGTACCTGCGGATAGAGGTCGGTCGTCTGAGCGCGAAGGAAGAACGTCGCAGAGAGGGCCAGCGCAAGCGGTTTCACGGTATGTCCAAAATCTAGCCTACGTCGCCGAGTAGCGACTTGAGCTTGGCGTGCCCCGAGCGGCTAACCGGCAACTGCGTACCGTCGTGGAGCACGGCAACGCGGCTGTCCTTGGTATACGGCTCGATACGCGCGATGCGCTCCAGATTCACGATGTAAGAACGATGGATGCGTACGAAGCGCCTGGGATCAAGCTGCGTCTCGACGCTCGAGATGGTCTGCTGCTTCAGGTAATTCTTCTTTTCACTGCGTAGCGCGACGTAATCGTCCTGCGCTTCCACGTAATCCAGCTTGTCGATGGGAATGATGTGGACGCGCGTGCCGTCCTTGACGACGATTCGTTCGAGCTTCTGATCGGGTGCGCGGGCGGCGGCGGAAAGCTCGGTAGCCGGCGCGTTGGACACGCGCTTCGGCTCACCCAGTCGCATGCGGGCGCGTTCCAGGGCTTTCTTGAAGCGATCGGACGCGAACGGTTTTAGCAGATAATCCACCGCGTGCGCATCGAAGGCCCGCATGGCGTGCTGATCGTAGGCCGTGATGAAGATCACGGCGATCGAAGGATCGATCAGCTCCAGCACTTCGAAACCGTCCAGCTTGGGCATCTGAACGTCCAGAAAAACCAGGTCGGGTTTGTGTTCGGCGATGGCTTTCACCGCCTCGAAACCGTTGGCGCACTCGGCGATGACCTCGACGCCAGCTTCCTTGAGATGCTCACGCAAAAGGATGCGGGCGAGTTCCTCGTCATCCACGATCACGGCGCGCAGGATCGCGTTGCGAGCGGATTCCGCCGATCCCCCGGTCACGGTTCGCTCCAGGTTGCGCAGATCTACGAGCAGCTCGCGGGCGGACTGATAGCGCCGGTCACGATCCTTTTCGAGGCACTTCTTGACCACGCGCTCAAACTCCGGTGGAAGCTCGTAGTTGAGGCGCCCCAGCGCGTCCGGCTGGGCGTTGAGAATTCGCGCCAATGTTTCCGACGCGTTGTTTCCCGAAAACGGCAGGCGTCCCGATGCCATGCGATACATCACCACGCCCAGGCTGAACAGATCGGTGCGCTGATCCACGTTGCGCCCTAGCGCCTGCTCCGGACTCATGTAGGAAACCGTCCCCAGCACCACGTTGCCGCTGGTCAGAAACTGGGTGGCGATCTGGCTGGACGTTACGGCCGCTTCGGGCCGTTCAGGAACGTACTTGGCGAGACCGAAATCGAGCACCTTGACGTTGCCGCGCGTGTCGATCATCAGGTTGGCAGGCTTGATGTCGCGATGCACGATCCCGCGCGAATGCGCTGCGTCGAGCGCGTCGGTCACCTGCGTGGCGACGCCGAGGATCTGGCCGATGGGCAGAGGATCGGCCGCGGCGCCGGCTTTCGAATCGCCCAGGCGCGCCTCTAGCGTCTCTCCCTCCACGTATTCCATGGCCAGAAAGTGCGCGCCGTCCTTCTCTCCGATCTCGTAGATGTGCGCCGCGTTGGGATGATTCAGCGCCGAGGCCAGCCGCGCTTCCTGCACGAAGCGTGCGAGGCGCTCGGAGTCGGTCGCGACCTCGGGGAGCAGGACCTTGAGCGCGACCTTGCGCTGCAGGCGGTCGTCCTCCGCCAGAAAGACTTCGGCCATTCCGCCGGCGCCCAGCCGCGACAGGATCCGGTAGTGGTTTAGCGTGGTGCCGGGTTCCATCTCCATTCCGATTCTATTCCGCCTCTTCTATTCTGCCCTCTCACAGGGGACCACCATTTCCGCGCGAAACTGATTATTCTCCGCGTGCGCTATCAGGCGCGCGTTGCTGCCGAAGCGCGTGGACAGGCGGCTGCGCACATTTCGCAGACCCAGGCCGTGACGGCGCGGGGAAGGCGAGTCGGGATCGTAATCGTTCTCGACGCTAACCTCCAGCTTCCCGCCGCGCACATGCCCTTCGACACGAATGATGCCGCCGTCGACCAGCGTCGCGATGCCGTGCTTGACCGCATTCTCAATCAACGGTTGCAGGACCAGCGGCGGAATCAGGCAGTCGGAGCATTCCTCGTCGACGTTCATCTCCACGCGCAAGCGGGCTCCGAAGCGCACCTGTTCGACCTCAAGATAAGTGCGCGCCAGTTGCAATTCCTCGCGCCACTGGATGCTTTCGCGCTCGCCCAGGCCCAGCGTGTTGCGCAGAAAATCGGAGAGGCGAATGCACATTTCGCGGGCGCGCGCCGGGTCGACCGTGGTCAATGCCGTGATGGAATTCAGACTGTTGAATAGGAAATGTGGATTGATCTGCGCTTTGAGCGCGCGCAATTCGGCGTCGCGAGCCTGGATCTCCGCGCCGCGCGAGGCTTCGACCGCGAGCAGGGTGTAGTGCAGCGTCACCGAGAACGCGTACAGCAGCAACCCCAGAATATCCAGCATGGGGATTTCGCTTTGCAGGCGCTGGCCCAGGCCCATGGCCATGGCGATGAAGCGCGCCAGTTGCACCCACATCACGCTGGCCAGCACGGCGCCGCCGAAATGGGTCAGCAGAATCCGCGCAGGCGAAGTGGATCGCAGCGGCAAGCTGCGGCAGGCGTACCACGGCGCCAGGCACACGAAGGCATAAAACAGACACAGCGGAAATGCCAGCGTCAAGGCTTCGCGCCAGTCGAGCGCGCCGGGCAGGCGCAGCAGCGCGGCCAGCAACGCGGCGGTTCCCATCCAGACCGACAGGTAGCCCACCAGTCGCCAGGGCCTCAAGAGGAGCGGATGCATGAATCAGTTCTTCACGGAAACGCCGCCGAACACGGCCGACCCCGCGATGATCAGGCGTGGACGCTTGACTCCGGTTTCACGCGCCGGAGCGGTCTCATCGTCATAGCCGCCGAAAATGGGCGTCCCGCTCATCACCACTTCCCAGGTATCGGGCGTCCTGATTTCCACGCCGCCGAAGACCGCGTTGACGTCGATGATGGCTTCGTCCTTTTTCATTCCCGCGCCGCGCAGATCGATTTCGGCGCCGCCAAACACGGCGGTCACTTCCCCGCCCTCGAATTCCTGCGTGTCGAGCTTGCGGCGGACGCCGCTGAAGACGGCCCACTCGTTCAAGATCGAACTGGAGGTCGCGCCGCTCAAGCTCCCAGCGACTGCGGTCGGCATGGGGCCAGCCGCGCAGCCAGCTGAGCCAGGACCGGCTGACCCCGGACCGCCTGACCCCGCTGCCCCCGGACCGGTGCCAGTTCTGCGGGCACTGTTCTGACGCTCGATGTTCTTCACCAGCATGCTGATCCCGAGACCCACCAGAATCAACGGCCAGAAATGCCCCCAGCGGATGAAGGGCAGGATGTCCAGATTCTCCAGCAGGAAGATGCTGCCAATCAGCACCAGGGTTCCGCCCCACACGCGTCCGCCCCATCCATAGGAACTGGCCGCGCGGGAGAGGCCCAGCACGATCAGGATCACGGGCCAGAAATCCCAGACGTTATCGAAAAAGCGGATGCCCAGGTTCTGGAGCAGGAACAGAACCCCGATGGTGGTGAGAATGACGCCTACGAACAGTCCGCCAAAAGGGTGGCGATGGTGGCGAAACGGAGTCCCGGCCCTCCAGGCCGCCTGCCGTGCTTCCCAACGGGCTTGACGACGGTCCCACTTGGCCTGCCAACGTGCCTGCCGGGCGTCCCAACGCGAACCGTAGCGTTCCCGTTCCCGCGCCATGCGCTCTTCCTCGCGGGCGCGGCGTTCCTGCTCTTGAGCCTGCTGCTGCTCGGCTCGCTCGCGATCCTTGGGATCATTGTCGGGCATTGCTAATCCTTCTGGGCTAAATCCTTCCGTAAGCGATAGTAACAAGCTTTCCCCGGGGGTCCCTGGCGGATTCGGCGAATGGCGTCGAGGGGCCGGTAAGTGACAGAAAGGGAATGGTCGCGGTTGAAATTGGGTTCCATTTGCAAAATCGATTTTTTGGCCGATACCACGGCTGCCCGTTTGGGGGATCCGTTCCGGGAAGCCGTGGCTGCGGGCTGAAGCCCAGCCACAATTGGGTTCGTTTTGCAAAAAGCATTCCGCGGCGGGGTTGCAAACGGCAGGCGATGCGGAGGTGTCAACTAACTGGCTCATCAGAAGGAGATTACGGCACGGGAACCGAGGAACGGAGACGCTTGGATGCCATCTGGTTGGGGGGAAACAGGGAAGCTCGCGACCAAGCCTGGTGAACCGCGCCAGCCCCCAACTTGAGAAGCAGAAGAACGAAGTTGGAGCCCTCGAGTTTTAGCCTGAAGAACGTGTGACAGGCCGAGTTTTCGGGTCAGCGTTTGCGTGGCAAGTCTGGACTTTGGACCACTGCGCTTTTCTGTTTTCGGGCGCCGCGTCTACATTCACATGGATGCTTGCCACAGCCCCCACAAAGGCCCGCCGCCCGACGCTTAGCGACCTTTCGGACGGCGATGCTCTTCTTTCCGTGCGCCTTCCGCCATTCCCGTTCACGTCGGTCGATCTCGGCCTTAGGAACGGCGATTACGGCGCGGAACAGAATATCTTGGGACTCGAATGGTAGCCCCTTAGACTGGCGTGGCGCTGGTGAGGGAGGCTTCAAAGCGCCTTGATCCCCAGCACGGGGTTCGTCTCCGTTTTCGAACTTCGTCGCTTCCACCCATACGTCCAATTCCATTGGCCCTGCGTGATCGACTGTCCGGCACGGATTCCAAGCTATGCCGCAAGCACTCATCACTGCCAATCTACTCCTTTGTGAACGCATTCTGAACGAAAGAGATGATGTGCTAAGCCGGATGGATCGGTCATCCCCGGCAAACGTCCCGACCCAAAGCTCCTGTTTGAGGATGGAGTCCTCTAGCATCTTGAAAAACGAAAAGCACGCGAACGACGACTGGCTGCCGAAACTGCCGCCGCGTCTGACCCAAGCCAGAATCCTTAACCCTCCGACTTCCCGCGTCCCTGTCGCGCCGCTGCCTTCTCAGTTAACCTCGGTTTCTGCCACCTTGCCGGTGACCTCGGCCCAAGTCAAGCCTTTACCGACGATCCGACGTACTGGCAAGTCAAAACGGTCGCCGTCATCCATGTCCTCGCGGTTGTTAAACCGGAATGACCAGCTCATCGAGGTAGTGGATCAAGTTCGACGCTGATGTCCACGCAAGCCGCGTTTCAGAAGGCCCCAGGGAGCGAATCCGCCCCAAAACTTCAGGCACACAATCAGTGCACTGCCCAGTGTCGCTTGCCAGAATTCGCCACGACTGCCCGGCGGTGTTTACCAGGGTTTTTGAGCGACCATCAGCAGCGACTGTCCGAGCGGCAGGTTGCGGCCGCGCCCGATCCAGCCCGCTTCCATTTCGAGCGGACGGTAGAGCATCCGGTTGACCCAGGGCGCGGTGGGGCGAACTCCACTCGAGGGCTGCTGACGAGTCAACGGTTCCCAGACGCGAAATTTTAGTAGCGCCGCGGGCAGCAGCAGCGAGTTGGCGAAGGTCAGACGCTCCACGCGAAACCCGGCGCGCTCCGCCGTTTCCGCGAGCCGCTTGCGCGTGAAGCGCTGCTCTTCTCCCGCGAATATCGAATGACGGCTCCGCAAAATGTCGAGCGCCGAGGTCCGCAGCACCAGCACGCCGCCCGGCGAAAGCACGCGGAACGCTTCCGAGATCGCAGCGTCTTCGCGGCCGCGCTCGAGATGCGCGATCACGTCGATCAGAAAAAAAAGGTCGAAGGCCCCGCTCGGAAACGGCAGCGCCGTCGCATCGCTCTGCACCACGCGCTCGACTCCGTTCGACCGGGCGATCGCGAGTCCATCAGGGCTGTAATCGAGCGGAAACATGGTCCATCCATAGCGCTGGGCGAGGACCTGCGAGAGATAGCCGGTGCCGCATCCGGCTTCGCCCCCGCGCTCGAACTTCCGCGCGCGCGCCAGGGGATCGAGCACGCGAAAGAGAATCTCGCGCATGCCGCGGTACCACCAGAAATCGCGCTCCGCCCGGGCGATGTTGGCGAATTCCGCCGGGTTCATCATCCGGAAATTATGCTGGCCGGGATCATCATGCTAGCCCGGTTCATCCTGCCGGCGAAATCAAGAGACAGCGGCATTGGCTCGCTCGAAGAAGGCACGCAGCTCGGCTTCGAGGCCCGGCGTGCAGGCCACCGCGTTGGTTCCATAGATGGTGCGCGCCCCCTGAAAATCAAAAAACACGGCGCCCGCTTCTTCCAGGATTACCTGCGTCGCGGCCAGATCCCACTCGGCGACCGTGGGCTCGATCCACGCATCGATCTGACCCGCAGCGAGCATCATCGCGTCGGGCGTGCCGCCCAGGCAGCGATAGGCCCAGAAGCGACTGGCCCAATCGATCAGCCCGCGCGCAAAGGGCATTTCACGAATTCGATTCAGGCCGTTCACGGAGAGCACCGCGGCGCCTGAATCGGTGATCTTCGAAACCCGCAGGCGCGCGTCATTTCGAAAAGCGCCGCCGCCGCGCGAGGCCCAGCAGGTATCGCCCAACACGGGCAAGTGCACCACGCCGGCCTGCACTTCGCCGTCCTGCTCCAGCCCGATCAGCACGCTCCACAGCGGGTTGCCACGGACGAAGTCGCGCGTGCCATCGATGGGATCGATGATCCAGCGCCGCCCGTTGCGCGAATCCTTGCGCGAACCTTCTTCGCCCAGAATGCCGTCCTCGGGAAAAGCCTGTTCGAGCATCGAGGCGATCAGTTTTTCACACTCACGATCGGCCTGCGTGACCGGTGACGCGTCGGCCTTCGTTTCGGTCCGGACCCCGGCGGCCTGGTGCCGCAACGCGAGCGCGGCCGAGCGTTCCGCGGCTTTGCGCGCGATCTCAATTTCCTTTCCGAACGGCATTTCATTGGCATGGTAGCATTGTGCGGATGAAAACCCGGACCGTTTTCTCGCTGCTTGAAACGGCGGCGGAGGCGCACCCGGAACGGGCCGCGCTGCACCAGCCGCAAGGCGGCGGCAAATACCGAAGCTGGAGCTGGCGCGAGTATCGCGATAGCGTAGTGCAAATCGCCGTAGGACTGCGCGAGCTGGGCGTGCACAAGGGCGAGATCGTCGCGCTGCAATCGGAAACGCGTGCGGAGTTTTATCTGGCCGACCTGGGCGTGATGGCGGCGGGCGCGATCGCCGCGGCGCTGTACACCAGCCTGCCGTATGCGGATCAGGTTCGCACGCTGCTCGCATCGGACGCGCGCGTAGTGTTCGTCGAAACGCTCAAGGCGAAAGCGGCGCTTGAGACCGCGGCGTCGGCGAGCGGAATCGGTCCGTTAGACGTTCAGTGGGTGCTGCTGGCCGACGAATCGGCGGGCGTGATGACGCTGGAGCAACTGCGCGCGTTGGGCGAGCAGCGCCTGGTCGAGGATCCCGAGGCGTTCGAAAAAATCCGCGTGGAGCTGGACGCGCACGACACGGCGATCCTGTACATGACCTCGGGCGCGACGGGCGAGCCGAAGATGGGCCTAGTCACGCACCACGCGATCGTATCGAACGTCGACGCGGCGCCTAAAGTTCTGCCTCTCACGCCGGACGATGCGACCATCGCGTTCCTTCCGTCGGCGCACATCGCGCAGCGCGTGGTGGTGGAACTGGTGCCGTTGCGGACTGGCGCTGCAGTGTGGTTTTCAGAAAGCCTGGGCAAGCTGCCGCAGGAATTGCGCACGGTGCGGCCGACCTTTATTCTGGCGCCGCCGCGGGTGTGGGAACGCGTCTATTCCAGCATTTCGACCGAGCTTCGAAAACGGCCCGCCGCGGTACGCCGTCTGTTCTACACCGCGCTCGGTCTCGGGTCGGAAGCCGCGCGTCTGCGGCAACTAGGCAAGCCCGTACCGTTGTGGCTGCGTGCATCGTTGCGTGCGCTGGATCCCATCGTATTCGCGAAGATCCGCGAGCGTCTCGGCGGACGGTTGCGCATCGCGGCTTCGGGGGCGGCGCCGCTGGGGAAGGATCTGTGCGAGTTTTATGCGGCCATCGGGATGCCGCTGATCGAAGGCTACGGGCTCACCGAGGGCGGCGTGGCGGCGCTGAATCCGCTGGATCGACCCAAGGCGGGCAGCATCGGCGTGCTGCTCCCGGATACGGAAGCGCGCATCGCAGAGGACGGCGAGTTGATGCTGCGCAGCCCCCACCTTTTCAGCGGCTATTACAAGGATCCGGAAGCGACCGCGGCGGTGCTGCGCGACGGCTGGCTGGCCACGGGCGACGTCGCCGAGTGCGATGCCGACGGTTACTACTACATCACCGGCCGCAAGAAAGAGCTGATTGTTTCTTCCAACGGCAAGAAGATTTATCCCTCGCGGATCGAAAGCATGTTCAAGCGCGAGCCGCTGATCAATCAAGTGCTGCTGGTGGGCGACCGGATGCCCTACGTCACTGCGATCTTCACCGTGAACGGGACGCCGGACGAAACGCGCGGCGCGGTGGAAGCTGCAGTGAAAGGCGTGAATCGCCAGCTCGCGCCCTTCGAGCAGATCCGCAAATTCAAAATTCTGGAACGCGAATTCTCGATTGCGCAGGGCGAGGTGACGCCCACCATGAAAGTTCGCCGCAGCCGCGTGCTGGAAAATCATCGCGCACTGGTGAGCGAGATGTATATGGGCAGAGACGTGGAATAAAAGACACGTAGAATGGGCGTGTGTCTCACTCCGTCACTCTGATTCCGGGCGATGGCATTGGCCCGGAAGTAGCCGCCGCTGCGCGCCGCGCCGTCGACGCCACCGGTGTTTCGATTCAATGGGAGCCCGTAGAGCTGAATGCCGAGGTCATCTCCCAGACCGGCCAGTCGCTGCCGCAACATGTTCTCGACAGTCTGGAGCGCACGCGCGTCGGACTGAAGGGTCCGGTCACCACGCCCATCGGCGGCGGATTCGCGAGCGTCAACGTAGCGCTGCGAAAAAAGCTGGATCTGTTCGCCAACGTTCGCCCGGTGCATTCACTGCCGGGTATCGCGTCACGTTTCAGCGACGTGAAGATCGACATGGTGATCTTTCGCGAGAACACCGAGGATCTGTACTCGGGCCTCGAGCACGAAGTGGTGAAGGACGTGGTCACCAGCCTCAAGGTGATCACGCGGGTCGCGTCGGTGAGGATCGCCGAGTATGCCTTTGCATTCGCGAAAAAGGTGGGGCGAAGAAAAGTGGTCGCGATCCACAAGGCCAACATCATGAAGCTGGCCGACGGCCTGTTTCTGCGCTGCTGCCGCGAAGTTGCGGAGCGGAATCCGGAGATCGAATATAAAGAACTGATCGTCGACAACGCGTCGATGCAACTGGTGATTCGCCCGGAGACTTTCGACGTGCTGCTGCTGCCGAATCTGTATGGCGATATTGTTTCCGATCTCGCGGCTGGCTTGGTGGGCGGCCTGGGCGTGGTTCCCGGCGCGAATATGGGCGAGCATCACGCGGTGTTCGAGGCGGTGCACGGATCGGCACCCGACATCGCTGGGAAGGGCATCGCGAATCCCACGGCGATGATGCTTTCGGCGGTGCTGATGCTGATCCACCTGGGGGAATTAGACGCGGCGAATCGTCTGCAAGCGGCGGTCGAAAAGGTTTACGCCGGCCGCGAGGAAGTGACACCCGACGTGGGCGGACGCGCGAGCACGAACGGATTCACTGACGCCGTGATTGGTCATCTGTAGAGGAGCTTATATGAAATCACTCTGCATCATTTTTTTCGCGGCTGTCTGTTCAGCCCAATCGCTCCCGGTGAAATGGGAAGAACTGACCGCCGGCGATTTCGTCAAAGCTATCCAGCGCGCGCAAGGAACCTGCGTGCTGCCGTTTGGGATCCTCGAAAAACATGGGCCGCATTTGCCGATTGGGACCGATCTGATCAATGTACGTTACGTGGCGCAGCACGGCGCTGAGCAGGAATTCGCGGTGGTCTTTCCGGAATATTATTTCGGGCAGATCTTCGAGGCGCGGCAGGAACCGGGAACCATCGCCTACAGCGCGAAGCTGCAACTGGAGCTGTTGCAGGAGACCACCGATGAGATGGCGCGCAACGGCTGCAAGAAGGTCCTGATCGTGAATGGCCACGGCGGCAATAATCATCTGCTGCCGTATTTCGCGCAGGCGCAGATGGCAGCTCCGCACGATTACGTGGTGTACGTGATGACCCGCGGGCAGTATCCGCCGGGCCGTCCGGCCATGAAGGATCGTGTGGATTCGCACGCCGGCGAATCGGAGACTGCGCACGTTATGGTGTCGCGCCCCGAGCTGGTGCATATGGATCGCGCGGCCCAGGAATCGGGCGCCGATCAGAAGCGGCAGGATCTGCCGTCCAACGTTTATACCGGTATCTGGTGGTACGCGAGATTTCCGGATCACTATGCGGGCGACGGCGTTCCGGCGACCAAGGAGCTGGGCGAGTTCGACATGAAGGCGTGGTCGGAGCAGGTCGCGACGGCGATTCGCGCTATCAAGTCGGATCAGGTGTCGCTACGGCTGCAAAGCGAGTTTTTCGAAAAAACGAAACACCCGATCGACGCGAAGCAGTAGCTGTCATCGCACGATTGCAGGCGAAACCGCCTGCGCCACCCCATCGACACAGAGCAGTAACCGCTTCCTCCGGTCACGGCTCGGAATCGGCCTGAGTGACCCCTACTTCGTCACGACTCCGTAATAGCGCGCCATCCAGTACGGCAGCAGGTAGTCGATGCCGGGACCTTCGATCAGCCCGGAGCCGCCGCCCACCAGTTGGAACGGACTGCGCTGCCACAGAAAATCGGTGGGCACGCGTTGAGGGATCGGAATCGGGGAGCATGCCTCCGCGCCATCGTCAGTGCAGGACGGGAATTGCCCGCGCAGATCGACAAAGAAATCGCGCCGCGGCCGCGTCAGCCATTGGTCAAGATAGGCCGCGGTATTCGCATCGCGCGATTTGTTGCTGCCGTTCACCGCGCGATCGATCATGTTGAAGTGCGGATTGCCGTGATCGTCGGTGGTGTTCCTCAGGACGTCATACGCCTTCTTGTAAATCACCTTCCGAAAGAAACTGTCTTCGAGCGTCACCAGGTGATACAGATTGATGGTGTCGAGATTGAATTTGAAATACGAGGAATGAACGTCGGTGGTTTCGAGCGAAATCGCCGCGAGGACGGAGATCGCGGTGAAACACGCCAGGTTCTTGTACACGCCACTGAAGCGCGAGGAGTTGAGCTTGCGGCCGATTTGCAGCAGCGCCAACTGCTGGTCCGGCCGCGCCAGAAACGACGTGCTGATGCTGTGATCCGGCAGCACCACCGTCCACGCATGATCCAGCAAAAATTGAAGCAGCCGCGTACCGAGATCGGAAACCCGCGCGCGGAATTTCGAATCGGAAATGTAGTTGTACGCGACGCCCAATCCGAAGAACACCCCAATGTACTGATCGCGCGACGTGTTCCCGATCCAGTAGTAGGACGTCCCGCCGGCGATCCCGGGAAAGACGCCGTTATTCACTTCCTCCTGCGTAATCCCAGCGGCAAACTCCGACGTAACCGGCACCGCGCAGCGCGCCAATAGGTTGGTTCCCGTGACGTCTGTCAGCAGCGTCAATCCGTCCAGCGCGTGCGATGCGTTGGCGAGCGCCTCCGCCGATCCTGTGGCCTTGTATCGAAAGGCTTCGGCGGCCAGATAATGGCCGGTCCAGATCGCGGAATCCCCGCAGCGCGTGTAACCGACGATCTGGTCGCTGTCGGCAGCGGCGAAAATCGGATCGAGAATCGTGCCGAACGGCATGTGCCGTGCGAGCAGGTTCTTTTCGACGGAAAGGGCGTCCTGCTCCGCGGCGCGCGCCCAAGGAAGAAGTGCGAGAAAAAGTACAACCGTGCGCATGAACAACTACTCCGTGCGCACAACACGACGCGGAAGAGCCGTGCGCTTCCTAAAGTATAATCCGTTTCCCCGCCCTCGGCCGCTACTTGAGCTCGGCTGCTACTTGAGATTGATACGAACCGTGTTGGCCGTGTGGCCGTCCACAGTCAGAATCAAGTCCTTCTCGCCATGCCCCGCATTCGTCGGCATCACCACGTTCACCTGATCGAGACCTGGGAACTGCCCCTGCGCGCCGGCGAACAGAACCGTTGCGTCGACTCCATTGATGGTGGCCGTTACCTTGGCAAGCGAGCTCCTGCCGCGAATCCCCGTTCCAAATAACTCCAGGAACACCTGCGCGTCCGGTCCCGTATCGATCCCCGTCGAGTCGCACACATTGGCGTTGCAGTGGAACACCGGGACCTCGGTGTCGGTCTGGGTGGCTATCGAGCGCCGGATCGCGATCGCAGCGGGCACGCCTGTACCCGCGCCGTTCACCGTGAACAATCCCGGCGCGACGGTCGCAACCTGCACGTCGACGGTC
>WNFL01017160.1_pt3 | contig 12622 bp, 12 predicted proteins | sample 5400361 | NCBI WGS metagenome assembly WNFL01 (sample SAMN13153351, study PRJNA577476) | soil metagenome | isolation source: 40 cm soil on Douglas fir-dominated hillslope | place: USA:California | collected 2013-09-17
ACCGCGTTCTTCACGGAAGATTCGCCGTTTCAACCAAATAGTCCCTACGCAGCATCAAAGGCCGCGGCCGAACATCTCGTGCGCGCCGCAAATCATACCTTCGGGCTCAATACTGTAATTACGCGCTGCGGTAACAACTATGGGCCCTGGCAGTTTCCCGAGAAGTTCCTTCCGTTGATGCTCGCTAACGCTCTCAGTGACCAACCAATTCCTGTTTATGGCGACGGTCTGAATGTACGGGATTGGATTTACGTCGACGATCACTGCCGGGCCATCCTGCTCGCGCTTGAAGGGGGCCGCCCTGGTGCGACTTATAACATTGGGGCACGAAACGAGCGCCGAAACATTGACGTGGCAAGGTCTGTTCTCGACGCGCTTGCGAAGCCTCATTCGCTGATTCGATTCGTAAGAGATCGGCCCGGCCACGATCGCCGTTATGCGATCAATCCCTCGCTGGTTGAGAATGAGTTGGGCTGGCGCCCGAGAGAAACGTGGGAAACCGGTTTGCGCAAAACGATCGATTGGTATGGGACCAACAGTGATTGGGTGGCCCGAGCCCGCAGTGGCGCCTATCGCGAGTTCTATGCGCAGCAATACGGGATCGAGGTCCCAGCGCATTGAAGATAATTGTCACTGGTGCGTCAGGACTGGTTGGACGCGCGGTTGTCGCGCATTGCAGAACTCTGGGTGAGCGCGTCGCTGCCTTCGATCACCAGGACCTCGACATTGCTGATGAATTCAACCTGAACCTCGCTGTCGAGCGCGAACGTCCGGACGCCTTAATCAATTGCGCGGCCTGGACTGATGTTGATGGCTGTGAGCTTGATGCCGAACGCGCCATGACAGTGAACGCGCGCGGCCCGGAACTGCTGGCGCTCGCTTGTCGGAAGGCCGGCGCTCAACTAATAACGATTTCCACGGATTACGTGTTCGATGGCGAGAAGGACGGCTTCTACACTCAACGAGACCAGCCGAATCCCCAGAGCGTCTATGCGGCCGCCAAACTTGCAGGAGAGCGACGGGCACAGATCGCATGGGCCAACACCATCGTAGTCCGCAGCGGATATATCTTTGGTTCTGGTGGAAAGAACTTCTTGAGCACGATCATCGCCAGAGCGCGCCGCGGCGAAGGCCTGAAGGCGATTAGCGATTCGCTCGGAACGCCAACTTACGCGCCGCATCTTGCTCGGCAACTTTACCGCCTTTCTCAAATTGATATTCCTGGAGTTTATCACGTCGTAAACGCGGGCGAAGGCGCGAGCTTCGAGGGCTTTGCCCGGTTTGCGCTGGGGGTGGCCGGGCTAAGCGAAAATCGCCTGGAAACCGTCAGTCTTGGTGACCTGAGACGGCCGGCTCCTCGCCCTCGCAATTCACGATTGCGGTGTGTGCTTTCAAAGGCAGTTGGCCTTGAACCTTTGCCTTCGTGGCAAGAAGCGGTCAGCGAGTTTGTCGCAGAGGATTCTCCTGCTCTGCCCGAGGAGGCTCGTTTCGGTTCAGTTTGACTTGCCTGCCGCTGCACGTCTGCTATTATGTTCAATCCGCGAGGGCTCGTTGCAAGGATAAGTTTTAGAGGCAGGGTTTTCAGATATGACTCAAGATGAACGCTTGGTTCCGGCACGCTCCGGCCGCGATTTGGACAGCACGTTGGCCGAACTCACCCAGGGCAAGCCGTATAGCCGGTATGGCTCGGCGCCAGCCGAGACAAATCTTCGCGAATATCTCTTCGTAATTCTTAAGCGCAAATGGCTCATCATGAGCCTTATCCTGGTTATCACTTCGCTGGCTACCATTCAGGCGTACAGGGAACCTTCAGTCTATGAGGCCAAAACAACCATTCGAATTGAACCAAAGGGCAACATCCTGACCACCGGCAATCTTGTAATTAACTCGCAACCGGATCCAAACTTTTGGGGCACTCAATTGAAGCTGTTGCAGAACCCGGAGCTGGCGCGCCAGATCGTGCTGACGTTGGGTCTGCAGAGCAATCCGGCTTTCCTCGACGGTGGAGGGGGCAGCGGTGTGTTCGACTCGTTGAAGCGAATTTTTTCGGGCGAAAAACCGGTGCAGCCGAGGTCTTCCGCTAAGGTTGTCGAGCCGGTTAGCATGGAGGAATTGAAGGACCGGCAGTTCACTCCAGAAGAGTTGGCCCAGCTTGAACCCTACGAAGATGTGATTGCCGCAAATTTAACGGTCGAGCCGACCATTAATACCAACCTGGTAACCATTCACTATATCCATACCGATCCCGAGTTGGCAAAAAAAGTGGCCGACACTCTGGCCGATGTTTTCATAAACAACAATATCTACCGAATCACTTCTAACCGCAGCGATGCGGAAATGAAATTGGTCAAGACGATTGCCGAAACTCAGACCAAGATTCAAAAGGAAGAAAAGGATCGATTTGCGTTTGCCAAGGCACACAATCTGCCGCTCGACGCTAAGCCCGGCAGCGATCTCGAGTCGATTAAACTGCAAACCTACGCTCAACAGCTCATGGAGGCCCAAAACCAGCGCCGGACTTCGATGGCGACCTATGAAGCAGCGAAGAATGCTCCGGATCCCTTCTCGGCCCCCGAAGTACAAGGCGATGCGCGCATTCAGAAACTTCGCGACAAGCTGGGCGACTTGAAGGAGCAACGCGCGGCACTGTTGCAGATATATACACCGGAATGGCCGGGAGTCAAAAAAATCGACGCGCAGATTAGGCCAGTTGAGGACGAACTAGCCAAAGCCCCGAAGGAGGTTCTGGCTTCATTGAAGTCACGCGCCGAGCGCGACGCGGCCCGTGAAACGAGTCTGACGAAGACGTACACCGGACAGCACAACACGACGACGCAGCAGACCAAAGACCAGATCGACATGGCCGTAATAACTTCCGAGCTGGAGGCCAATAAGCAACTTCTAAATACGTTTAGCCAAAAGCTGCGGGAGCTGACGCTCGGCTCCGGAGGCGGCACGCCCAGTGACGTTACTGTTTCAACTTATAGTCGCCTTCCCCGCGCACCGGTCGGACCCGCGCGCCTGCGCACCATTATTCTTGCCTTCATTCTTTCGCTGGTGGCCGGAATCGGGCTCGCATTCCTGCTTGATTTCCTGGACGATACTATTAAATCCGTCGACGACGTTGATCGCTATATTCATCTGCCGGCGCTGGCCCTGATCCCGGCCGGACACGAAAAGCCCAGACTGCGGGGCACCGAAGCCGCTACCGCAAGTGACATGACTGCACTCGCGCTGGTGAACGACGTGCGTTCACCCATCGCCGAGTCGTATCGTCACTTGCGCACCTCATTGCTGCTTTCGTCGGCCGGTACTCCGCCAAGGACAATCCTCGTCACCTCAAGCCAACCGTCCGAAGGCAAAACCACGACTGCGATAAACACAGCTTTCATGTTGGCCCAAACCGGAGTGCAGGTTTTGATCATCGATTGCGACCTGCGCCGCCCGCGGCTGCACGCGCACTTTAATCTGCCGAATACTCGAGGTTTGACGAGCTGCCTCTCGGGAGAGTCTGACGACCACGACTCTCCCGAGAGGCAGCTCGACTTGAAGCTGATGCCTTCGGGTCCCGTGCCGACGAACCCCGCGGAGCTGCTGGGCTCTGATGAGATGCGCCGCTTGCTCACGACTCTGAGCGAGAAATTCACACACATCATCGTTGACTCGCCTCCGGCAATTTCATTCACAGACGCTTCGATTCTGTCGACCTTCGTCGATGGAGTCATCCTGGTTGTGCATGGCGGCCGAAGTTCCCGCGCGGTGGTGCGGCGCGCCAAGCAGCAACTGCTTGATGTCGGCGCCCACATCTTCGGCGTGGTTCTCAACAACGTAAAGGTCGAATCGCACGACTACTACTACACCGGATACGCGGGATACTATAAATCAGAGTATTACAGCGATGATGACAATGGCGCGGCAGATAAGGCCAGCCCGACCGTTTCCAGCTGATCAACTCGCGATCGGAATATGATGACAGGTTCGCTGGTTGGTCGCTTAAGTCGGTGATCTGCGCGTAAGCTGGTCAAATCGCTCTGGTCCGACTAGTGGGCGTAATCGCTCCTGACGTCACGCTCGGCCGCGACGTCATTATTTACAATTTCGTCAACCTTTATGGTTGTGAGATCGGCAATGGCACCAAAATCGGTTCGTTTGTTGAAATCCAAAAAGGCGCTTTCGTGGGGCGCAACTGCAAAGTTTCAAGTCATACCTTCATTTGTGAAGGCGTCACCATTGAAGACGACGTTTTCATCGGTCATGGGGTTATTTTTATCAACGACAAGTATCCGCGAGCTACTAATGCAGAGGGTTCGTTGCAGTCAGCGGCCGATTGGAAGGTCGTGGAAACGATCGTCGGGCGCGGGGCCAGCGTGGGCAGTGGGGCAACGATTCTGTGCGGTGTTACGATTGGCGAGTATGCCATCGTAGGCGCCGGCGCGGTCGTGACCAGGGACGTCCCGGCAGGAACGACTGTAGCCGGAAATCCAGCGCGCGTTCTGATCAGGGAGATCGACTAGGTTCTCGACAGGAAGAAGCTGGAAATCTGAGCGGTTGCCGGCTGCTAATCATTCTGTGATTGTCGCCTCGGCATTTCTGACACTCGACCGCAACCATCAAAAATAAAGAAAAAGCGCAGGGGACCCTGCGCTTTTTCGGCATTTGTGTCGCTCACCGCGAGTTCAGATGAATCGCGCGGACCTAGACGACAATGCTTGCTTCGTCATCTATCGCTACCAAGGTGCGAACGCGTTCTCGCAGGGCCAACTCAAACATGCGAGCTTCTTCCACCTCGATAAACGAAAGGGCGCGGAGTTCTTGCTCGATCCGGCGCCGATAGTCGGATACCAAAGAATCAGAAACGCCCAATGTAGATGCAACTTCCAATTGCGTCGCGTGGTCAGGACTCAAATAACAGTGCCACAGCACGCCCAACATCCGGTTGTACTGCTTGATTTTGCCACGGACGTTGCCGCGCAGATTTGTTAGAAACTCGTCGACAGAGCCCGCTGCCTCTTGCTCTGACTCATGGCGCAATAGACTCTCTTCCGGATTTTCGCGCAGGTCGGCCGGGTCGTAGCGGGGGCCATCCGAATCAGGATCATCGCCGCCCAGTGGCACCAGGTAAATGTCCATCACCGGCAAACGCGACATGACCAGGCTGCGCAAGGTGCGCACGTCGGCCGGTGCGTCAACGGCGTCCAGTACCGAAACGATCAGATCTTCCAAATCCGAATTGCTGATTACGATTTGAGCATCACCGGTGCATCCGACCATGCGCGTGTCGCGCTGGCGAACCGGAATCATATGCGCTCGTTGCTCCATCTCGTGCGAGCCGCGGCCTGATTTGCTATCCGGCCATTCGCTCAGTCCGTAGACACGATCCGCCAGACGGCGGTGTTGCTCTTCGCCAGTTCCGCTGCTATCAAAGCGGCGAAAGTTGGCGCTCGATTGTATTAGGGTAGAGATGCGGCGCGCGAGCCGGTAACTCTCCGGATGGCGCTTGCGCAATTCAGCGGTCAAGAGGTTCGTTAGTTCTATCTGGCCAATCTCACATTCGATCTCGGCATTCGTCATAGTCGTGTCGAGGTAATGCTGGAAACGCGACTTGGTCAGCAACTGCACAAACAGTTCCTGGGTAAGATCGGTGTAGGCGCTCGATGCTCCCTCTTCAATCAACAGCCCGGCACTGCGAGAAGCGCGCACCAACGGGTGATTGCTCACGATGCGGTGTAGTTCCGCCCACAGACGATTGACGTCAGAGTTGCGCAGGCTTTCAACCCAGTGGCCTGCTCTGGCGCTGCGTTCGGCCGCGCGGCTCGTGCGCGGTACTTCACGAGGCACACCGACGGAGGAATCTGGGGTCGTTTTTTGAGTAATTGATTTCACGAGTTTTTCCGATAAGAAATAAGCGTGGATGCGTGACTGGTTGGCAACTAGTAACGTGATTGGAGAATCAGCGACATCCGTGGTTGGCTGTATACCAGACTCTCAGGTTGTTCGATCGAGCCGCTGGAGGGTTTTGAGAGGCTCGCTGTTGGCAAAGCTAGCCCGGCTGAAGACAGAGCGGAGGCGGCTTCATCGAGACACGTACAGCTATTCTTTGTACCTTTTCAATCCCGGAAAGATGATGCTTGTTCCCGACTCTTCTCAGCCGGGTATAAGCGGGAAACTGCGGTTCGATGAGTGCTTCAACTTCTCGGTCTCATCGAGAAGGAGATCGAGGAGTAAATCACCCTCAATCAACCTGCGAGATATCTTAGCAACAATTTCAAGAATGGGCAACATTTTTTTACACATCGTGCAAACCACTGAGCCGCTTGGAGAAGACTATGGATTACCTAGAGTTGAACTCTGGAATAATGAACCTATTGAAGCTTTTGTGCTGGTAACCCGGAGGTAAGTCAGCGGGAATTCATGTATGTCTTCGTCGCCCACACGTGTGTTTTGCAAGACCGCCGGGTGCCCCACGTCGCACGCGCTCATGGCTTATGGCCGGTCACTCCTCAGTCCCAGGGATCTGGCGTTCGTTGAGAGTCATCTGGCCTATTGTGACTTCTGCAGCGCCGAGCTTCAACTACTTACTCGTTATCGCAGCGAAGTCGAGGAGTATTCGTTCGTGGAGATGCCGGCCCCACTTCGCCCCACTTCGCCGGCTGGCTGAAGCTTTGTTGAAGCGAGATTCGGCGCCCTTCAAAGGATTGGAAGAACTCGTAGAACACGGCAAGGTTTCCCACTAAACAGGCCTGATGTTACTCGGCGGCCCTGGCTGCAAGGCGACTTTCCCCAACGCCATCGATCGGCCCAGGAAGCTCGATCGCAAATTGGGTTCCCTCACCAAAGCGCGACTCGACGGTAACTTCGCCGCCATGAGCCTTCGCCAGATGTTTGACTATGGCCAACCCCAAGCCTGTGCCGCCAAGCTCGCGCGAGCGGGCTCGGTCCACCCGATAGAAGCGCTCGAACAAGCGATCGAGATGGTGCGCTGGAATTCCCTCGCCGGTGTCTGAGACGCTAATCCGATCAACGCCATAGCTACCGTACTTGATTGCGACCGTGCCGCCTTCCCGGTTGAACTTGATTGCGTTGTCAATCAAGTTGGTAAGCATTTGTACCAATCGATGTGGATCCGCAAACACTCTTGCTTCCGGCTCGACGAGGTTACGAACGACGATGCTCCGAGTTGCTGCTGCGGCTGCCAAGCTCGCAATAACGTCCTCAGCCAGCGCATGTAGCTGCACGCTCTCAGGTCGAACCTTTACATTTCCTGCTTCAATTGCGCTCAATTCCAGGATGTCGTCGATAAGCCGATGCATTCGCGCTGCATTTCTTTGGATGATTGAAAGAAATCGTCGATTGTGTTCCTGATCGTCGATCGCCCCGGCTTCAAGAGTTTCGGCCAACGCTATGATGGAGGTTAAGGGAGTCCGTAATTCGTGCGAGACATTAGAAAGAAACTCCTGCCGCACAAGTTCCAAACGCTCAAGTCTGGTGACATCGAAAAATACTCCAACCGCGCCGGTGGCGCGGCGTCCGTTTCCCGCGCGCAAAGGCACGACCCGCAAATCGAAAACCCGCTTTGTCTGGCCGTAGGTTTCAACTTTTACCCCGACTCGCTCCGTTCCACGCACGCCGTCAAGAAATGCGTCATAAATGGCCGGGTTCCTTGTCAGCTCAGTCAGACGACGCAAGTTGATTGCGTCATCCACATGTGAAAACAGACTGCGCGCGGCCCGGTTCGAAGCTACTACGCGCATCTCGGCATCAATTACCAGCAAGCCTTCGCGCATCTCGTTGACCGTCGTATCAAGCAGATCGGCAGAGAAGCCGATGGGGGCCTTCCCACTCGAACGGTTTTCCCGATCGGATGCGCGGACTTCGCGATGAACAGGCGCCCGCCGTCTCAACAGCAGACCCAGACACAGCCCAAGCATTAGAGTCAGCCCGGAGAGAATGAACCAGTGCGGAAATCCTGAAAAATAAACGATGAGAATGACCATGGCTGCGAACACAGCCACGAAGAAGCCGAAGAGAAAACGATAATTAGTCATCCGCCGTGGCAGCGGTCAGTTCCCCTGCTGCGCAACCTACAAAGCGATAGCCAACGCCAACTACGGTTTCAATGCAATCACCGCACGCCCCCAGCTTTTGGCGCAGGCGGCGTATATGGACATCCAGAGTTCGCGCATCGCCGTAATAACTATATCCCCAGACCTGATCGAGAATTTGCTGACGATTGACCACGCGGCCACGCTTTCTGGCGAGGGCCGAAAGCAACTGGAACTCCTTGTTTGTCAGTTTCACGTTAACGCCGTCGCACGCCGCGCGAACGTCCGAGTAGTCAATGGTTAGACGGTCATCTTCATAACGTTCACCAGCTTCGTCGTCAATTCTTCGCAGCACCGCACGCACCCGCGCAAGGAGTTCTCGCACCGAAAATGGTTTAGCGATGTAATCATCTGCTCCGATATCCAGACCGGCTACGCGATCGGCCTCTGATGTCTTCGCCGTCAGCATGATGATCGGCGTCCGGCGCGTCTGGTTCTCGCGCCGCAGCCGGCGACACAATTCCATACCATTCATTCCGGGCAACATTAGGTCGAGCACTATTACCATGGGCGGGTTCTGCGTATCGAGGGCGAGTTTCAGTCCCTGCTCGCCTGTCGACGCCACAATCGCCGCGAAGCCAGCCGACTCGAGATTGTATTTTACGCTTTCAGCGATGTCAGGATCGTCTTCGATGATTAGGACGGATTTCGGCATTGACACTGAACGCTTAAGCGATTATTAGCGGCGAATAAGTACGGCTCGTGACGCGAATGGATTCTCAACCTGCCCGACCGACGATTCCCGAGATCAATTCGATGATGAAGAAGGACACCGCCGCAAACGCGGCCGCTGCCGGAATAGTCAAAACCCAGGCCCACACGATTCTTCCGGCTACGCGCCACTTGACAGCCGACAGGCGCGTGGTCGATCCGACTCCGGCAATCGCTCCTGTAATGGTATGGGTCGTCGACACCGGAATCCCGGCCGCAGTGGCGCCAAACAAGGTAATCGCTCCTGCCGTCTCGGCGCAGAAACCGCCGACTGGCCGCAACTTGGTAATCTTCGAGCCCATCGTATGAACAATGCGCCAGCCGCCAGAGAGGGTGCCCAGGGCAATCGCCGCATGAGCCACCAGCACAACGTAGAGCGGAATCGCAGGTAGGGATCCTTTGTCTCCCATACGCAAACCGAACATTCCTCCGGTGGCCAATACTGCGGTGATAATGCCCATCGTTTTCTGGGCGTCGTTGCCGCCATGACCCAGTGAGTAGGCGGCGGCTGAAAGCAGTTGCCCACGACGGAATGTCTTGTCGACCTGAGCTGGTGTCCAGCGGTGAAAAATCCAGTAGACAGCGACCATTAGCACGAACCCCATAACGAATCCGATCACCGGGGAAGCTACGATAAATATAAGCGTCTTGATCCATCCTTCCGGTTTCAGCAAACCACTCACGCCGTGGTAAGCCGCAACCGCCGCGCCCGCATAACCGCCCACCAACGCGTGTGAACTGGAAGTCGGCAATCCCAGATACCAGGTGATCAGGTTCCAGATAATTGCTCCCAGCAGTCCGGCGCACAAGACATAAAGGCGCTGGTTCTGTTGAATTAGATCGATTCTCACCAGATCGCCGCCGATCGTCTTTGCGACCCGCGTGCCAAAGACGGCGAAAGCAATGAAGTTGAAAGTCGCGGCCCACATCACTGCATAGCGTGGCGAAAGCACGCGCGTGGAAACTACTGTGGCGATCGAGTTGGCCGCGTCATGAAAACCGTTGGTGAAATCGAAAACCAGCGCGATAACGACAATCAAAAGCGTCAGGGCAACTATCCCAGTCATTCGCCTCCGCAGAATGTGAGTAAGATTGAATGAAACGCGCGCCAATTCAATCACACTTTCGAAGTCGCTGGCTAGTAACTCGAACCATCACTCGAAATGACAGTCGAAATCAATGTCGGTGTTTGATAATCGCAGCCTCTGCCATGTAAACCGTCAACTCGCAAATGTCGGTCACATAGTCGCCAATACGCTCAAGATGTTTGGCCACAAACAGCAACCGCGCGTTTCGAGTAGCGGTCGAGGGTTCTTCGGTCATCATTTCGATCAACTCATGAAAGATTTGATTGTAGAGATCATTGATTTCAGCGTCGCGTTTAATAACCTCCCGAGCCGCGGTGGCATCATTCTTCGTAAAAGCGTCAAGGGACGCTCCTAACATTGACGAGGCGATCTCGCCCATTCTCCGCAACCCCGAATAGTCTTTCGGTTCCGGCTCTTTATTAAGATCGATCGCTCCGCGAGCTATGTTGGAAGCGTGATCCGCGATGCGTTCCAGCACCGGCGCCATTTTCGCCACCGCCATCACAAAGCGCAGATCGCGTGCGGCCGGCTGCCGCAGCGCAAAAATGTCTATGCATTGGCGATCAACTTCGACCTCCAGTTGATCGATTTCGTCGTCATGCTCAAGCACCTCGCGCGCTGCCTCGCTGTCTCGCTCGGTGAGGGCGCGCATGGTTCTGATCAGTGCGGCTTCCGCTTCGCCGCCCAGGCGCAACACGCTGGCGCGCAGCGCGTCGAGCTCTTCATCAAGGTGCCGGTGAACTTCCATGAACTTTTTGATCCTGTCAGCCAAATCGGCCGGTGATGTAATCTTCAGTCACCTTTTCAGCCGGAGCCGTAAACATCTTTTCAGTCGTATTGACTTCGATCAGTTTGCCGAGCAGAAAAAACGCGGTCACGTCTGACACTCGCGCAGCCTGCTGCATATTGTGGGTCACGATTACGATCGTGTACTGCCTTTTAAGATCCACGATCAGCTCTTCAATCTTCGAAGTGGCGATCGGATCCAGGGCCGATGCCGGCTCGTCCATCAAGATCACTTCAGGACGAATGGCCAGTGCGCGCGCAATGCAAAGCCGCTGCTGCTGTCCTCCGGAAAGGCTGAGTGCCGAGGATTTTAGCCGATCCTTCACTTCCGACCACAGCGCCGCATCCTGCAAGGCCTGTTCAACCCGACCGTCCAGATCCGTTTTGCTTGCACTGAGGCGATTAATCCTTAGCCCGTAGGCAACATTATCAAAAATGGACTTGGGGAAGGGGTTCGACTTTTGAAAAACCATTCCTACTTTGCGGCGCAAATGGACCACGTCCGATCCGGGGGCGTAGATGTCCTGGCCGTCGATCAGGACGCTGCCCTCGACTCGAGTCCCCGGGATAACGTCGTTCATGCGATTGAGCGTGCGCAGAAAGGTGGTCTTGCCGCAACCTGACGGTCCAATAAAAGCCATTACCATCTGTTCGGGGATATCGATGGAAATGTTTTGCAACGCCGGGGTGCGGCCATAATAGAAATTCAGACCGGCGACCGCAATCTTGGTAGCGCGCTCAGCCGATGAGGCGCGGCTCGGAATCGCAAACTTCGGAGTTGTCAGGGGCCTGGATGTCGACATTTCGTTAACTAAACTTCTTGCGGGTCAGGAATCTCACTCCGATGTTGATGCTCAAAATAAGCGCCATTAGAACCAGGGTCGCCGCCCAGGCCTGCGCGTGCCATTCGTCATATGGAGAAATCGCATAGTTATAGATCTGCACAGTTAGCGAAGCGATCGGCTCGTTCAAATTTCTCGGGAAGAACCGACTGCCAAATGCCGTAAAAAGCAGCGGCGCCGTTTCTCCGGAAATGCGGGCAACCGCCAGCATCGCGCCCGTCGCGATTCCCGACGCTGCGGCCGGAATCACGACGCCCAGCGTCACTCGCCATTGGGGCGCCCCCAGAGCCAGCGCGCCTTCGCGCAAACTATGCGGCACCAATCGGATCATTTCTTCAGTCGTACGCGCCACGATCGGGACCATGATTAGCGCGAGCGCGATGCCACCGGACAGCGCGGAAAAATGTTTCATACGGAGCACCAGGACCGCATAGACAAAGACTCCGGTTACGATTGAAGGAATGCCGGTCAAAGTGTCGACCAGAAACCGAACGACGCTCCCGAAGAGGCCGCCACCGAACTCTGACAGATAGACTCCAGTACCAATGCCTGCGGGTATGCCGACGACGCACGATAGCAGAAGCAAGACGGCGGAGCCGACAATAGCGTTGCCGATGCCGCCGCCCTCGCCGACGGGGCGAGGAGGATCAACCAGAAACCGAAGGCTGAGTGCGCCGATCCCGCGCATGGCGATGTAGGAGAGAATGACTACCAGCGTGCTGACCGCCAATAAAGTGCACACCGCCGTGAACGATGTCATAACAGCGCTGGTGGCACGTCGCGATCGATCTGTTCGTGAAAAAGCTCTCATAACTGAGGCGCACGTAGTTAACTTGCGCGCGCAAATTTGCAATTAGCGCTACACCGCCATTCCAGCTCCGGCTGTCCTGCGCGCCACCCTCCACACCAGCACGCGCGCGACGGCGTTCGTGACAAAGGTCACCAGGAAAAGAATCAAGCCCAACTCGACCAGCGAGCTCAAGTAAATATCAGCGGTGGCTTCGGTGAACTCGTTGGCTATCACCGAAGCGAGAGTGTATGACGGTTCAAATAATGAAGGACTTATTTGCGGTCGATTGCCGATTACCATAGT
>WNFL01233690.1_pt1 | contig 12622 bp, 14 predicted proteins | sample 5400361 | NCBI WGS metagenome assembly WNFL01 (sample SAMN13153351, study PRJNA577476) | soil metagenome | isolation source: 40 cm soil on Douglas fir-dominated hillslope | place: USA:California | collected 2013-09-17
GACAGGCCCATCGCCGAGTACCTTCAACCACTCGAAACCAGCTTCGATCGCACTGCCCTCCTTGACCGAGAGGTTCTCCACCGTGAGTGCCATAACCCGGTCGTTCCAAACTAAATGCCCAAACTCGAAGCCGAACATGGGTGATGTGCCCTCCTTGAGTAGCTGTGCTGATGCATTCCACAGAGCCAGTTCGGTCTCCTTGGACTTCGTGTGTGTGATCGTAATGTGCGGCCTCGCCGGGACTCGTTTCTTGCGCCGGATCAATTCCCACATCTTCTTCGCGTCCTCGTGGGCATCCTCGGCACTGAGAACCTGTCCCATGACAGCTTCCAAATCGATCTCGGGGAGAATGCCATAGTACCGCGGGCTGATGGTCTTTCCCGTCGATCCTGCCTTCTCCTTGCCCTTAGAGCTCTCGCCAACCCCGTTCCTCACACTCGCCTGATACTCTATGGCCTTCCGCAAGGCTTCTCCCATCTGCTCGTCTGTCGGCTTCTCCAGCCCGAGCACATCCACGACGCCGTTGACGGCTCTCGCAAGCGCATCCTCGATGCTCTCATCCAGCTCCATCTCAATCACATCGTCCACCTCATTCTCATCCAGCTCTTCAGCTCCCTTGATGAACCGCCAAACGATGTCTTCATAGCGGGCAGCGCTGCCTGGACGAAGCGTCTGGTGGTTCTCTCCCCGGGCAAGGATCCTGTCGCAAGCGACCCGGTGGACAGTCTTCTTCGGAAGGTTCGCAAAGGTCCAATTGAGAGCGACGAGTTGGGGGTGGGGGCGAATTCTCTTTACGGCATTACGAATTCCATCGCGGTGGACAATCATGTGGTTGTTCCGATCGGCGATGACGACATCGTGGGACTCGAGGAGCGCGGCTACATTCTTGTGGAAGACGTCGCCGGCCTTTTTTGCACGGACATTGTCGCTTTGCGTATGCGCAAAGCCGAAGAGATGTGCGAGGGCAACTGCAATAGTCGTTTTGCCTGTAGAAGTGGATGAGACCTATGGTGCTGGACATACAAAAGGGCCTGACATACCGCAGCCTGGAATGGCGATTGGAACAAGGACGGTTTTCGTCGGTTTGGGTCCGTCTTGGGGCGGAGGGGTCGCAGGACGCATCGACTCGGCCACCTGCTCACCCTCAGGAGTCTCTCTCCATTTGAGGAATGCCTCCCTGACGGCAATGATACCGCGGTTATTCTGATAATCCGCAAACGCCTTGGGATTGCGCAAAATTTCCTTCTCAACCCAGTTCTTATATTCTACCGTCTCTCTCCTTTTGAGTTTCGCCTTGGAAATCCTGGCACCGGCGATATTGCCTTTTTGCTTCGCGCTTAGGAGGGACTTGGTGATCTCGCGCCAGTCGCGGTACATCATATACGGCTCGTCGAATTTGACCTTGAAGAAGAAACTCGACCCAGGCGAGTAGGGGGGCGTATCGTGTCCTTTCTCCTCAGGTCGAGGACCAATGGAGGTGCGAACGACAAAGTCCACTTGCCAGTCTTGCCAGCTTCTTCGCAAAACTCACGCACTTCCCGGATTGAGTCGATCGTTATCGAGTCGGTCCCGATGAATCCCCACTCTGTGGCGAACGCGTCGACTTCAGGCTGCGCCTGGGTGTTAAACTCACGCCCGTTAACGTTTAGGCCGTGCAGGTGAAGACCGGTCAACTCCGATGGGATGGAGAGGACGTGCTCCTCGAACGAATCATCGCAAAGTTCCGCCACGGCCGTCCATTTTTTCTCCCAAAGCGTCTGAGCGAGTTGCTTCTTCGTTTTACCTGCAGTCGCAAGGTGCTTCTCTAGCCATGCTTCACCGACTTGTGCGTGAGAGCGTTTCTGCCCCAGGACTGGACCGAGCGAATGCTTTGAAGTGACGAGAATTTTGTTTGGAGACAGCGCCGCGATGAAAACGATGCAGCCGTTGGACTTGAGGGTGAGGCAGTACGGAGCGGTCGTATGGCGTTCGATAGCGTGCCACTATTTTGAACAGGTTTCAGTAAAGGAGGGGAGGGGAGGGAGGGAGGGAAAGAGAGATGCGCCCACGTTGGTCCAAGGAACCTCGCCGATGTTGAAGAACTTGTCATAGCCGCGTACGACGATCCTGTACTTGACATTGGTACCTCCTTCTTCGTCGGCATTTTCAGTTGTGAAGAGACCACGCGCAAGGGTGGGAAACGGGCTGGGAACATCATAATACTTGAACTCGTTCATTTTCCAGCTGGTAACCTTGATCGTATTATCTGCGGGTGCTTCATAGTTGGAACTCTTGACGAGCTTTGGTTTCTTCGCAGAGAGTTCATAGAGCGCTTCTGTCAGAGCAGAAGAATCTACGGCCATGTTGGAAAAGGAGTGTTGACGACCGAGAAGGTGAAGATGTCGGCGTGAAAGGGGGACTAGGCCCCGTACAAGAGGGAAGGGGAGGAGCTCGAGTCGCGCCAGCTTGATATGTTGGGGGGCTTTTTACAATCGGGCTCTGACGTTCGGTCGATAGATATTCGGAAACGAGTCATGTTAGTCGCCATACCTCATTTTCGAGTCATACGAGTATGTACATTCACCGATCTATCCTATCATCACGTGGCAGCTGTAGCGCCAATGACTGACATGAGTTACAAACAGCAGGGCCAGAGGAGAGGGCCAAGTACTGTATGCTCAGGAAGCCTTTAACCGCGTATGATACGCGGGTGGATGCCATGCAGCTTAACGAAAGGGAGGGAGGGACACCTACAACATGCAAGGCATTGAACCCATGATATTGGCTATGAAAACGCTTGAAAGGGGACGCAATTCAAGTACTGTCCCTAATTTCAATGAGGTGCCATTGCATTTGTGGTGGAGGAGGGCGGAGGTTCGACGGTTTTTCTCCAAACGTCAAACACAGTTTGACCAGGGGAAGTCACAAGTAACAGCATTTTGACGTGTAATACATGAGAGGGACATCAAAACAAATTTCGATATGAGGTGGAGAAAGGCGCATTCGGCGTCCACACACGCTTTTGGCGATATGGGCTATGACGCCCAAAGAGTACCTCCGTTGAAATACTGTGCGAGAACTATGTTTTTTAGAAACCGAATAGACCATATTTCCAGTAAGTCACTGGCCGTTATCGATGGGTGGTTCAACCGAAATCGGAAGGCAATCGACCAAACACTGGTCATCGATTTGGCCTTGTTCCACACTACCGCCGTCGTTCCCTCGTCGAGTAAATTCACCAAAATGTCCTGGCAAAGTCAGTGCGTATCGATGGACCTTCCGATCTGCTCGCTCATAGAAGCTTCCAGCATACATCGACACCAACCTCGTCGGCACGGGGAGTGTGTCCAAGGCAGCGATCATTGGCTTGCAAAGTAAATCAGCCTGGGCGAAGTCTGCTGATCTCCAGGTTGGTCTTTCCTCCCATGGCCATCCCAATCTGTGCCAGATCCAAGCCGGCGCTGAGTGCACCACTTGAGACCATTAGTCACTCCGACATACGCTGAAACAATATACGCTGAAACGTACCTTCGTCTCTCATGTATACAGTTTTTACCCGGAGAGCTCGAAGCTATCGCCACTGCTTTTGATACACCAAAGACGGTGCAGGAGAGTGGACTGAGAATTTCTGGCACGAAGTACTTCTTTCTCTTATCAAGTGAAGATAGCATCCAGCTGAAGCAGAAGGTCAGTCCAAATTCCACCCTACCTCTGGGTCTATTTCAACTCGCCTTCTGATGCACGCCTTCTGATTCATGTAGCTCGATGGGGCGTGTGTAGTCAAGACGAAGCAAGCGATTATCCTAGGTGTTTATTCATCGCCGATCCAACAGTCTCAATGCTTCAACGTCGTCTCTAGTCTCGGCGATTACCTCAAAGGACTGGACTATTAGATCCCTAGACTATCGGGAGTTCGAACGCCCCATTACTTCTCTGTAGACTGTTCCTGATTGGGGGAGCGCCTACGAGACACGGGGAACCGAGCGCACGTGGAAAGATGACCGAGAACGTGAAATGAACATATTGAATATATTGATTTTTTTTCCTCTTCTCTGCTTCGTTTTCCTACACTTCTTTCCTTGAGGAGGATCAGTACACAAGAATACAGAAATCCTGACCCACAGAATGGTAAATCCCTTTGAGCAGTCGCACACTCGACCCTCAGACAAGCAATCAAATATTGATGAATCCGTCTTTTGCAGCCCTGGATCCAAGGTCTCAAAATCCAAGTGGCTGCTTGCCACCTTCAATGGCGATCGCACGCCATTACAGGTTACAGTGCCACCAAAAGTGACAACAGTGCCCTAATAGGAACGTCTCTCATTTACAAGTCCAAAACACATTTACTCAGAGGGACGACAGTAATCGAGTAGAATGTAGTGAAAAGTGAAGCGAGATTAATATAGGCTGAGCGTTTGTGTCGCCCTATTTGACCGTGTTATACACTCCACAATAGATGATCAGATATGTCTCATCACAGAACGTGAGTACAGTTGAGTCGCTCATACTGGATCACCTCGTATCGCATAATGCATCACCTCCGGGTCGTGGGAGTTTACTCTACCAATTCATTTCAATTCAGTTGGAGCCCTGGTAATGCATAAAATTGATACTGCATAGCTTTGAGACACTATCCATTATGAGCGACTCGACTGTAATCGATGCCTACCGGCATTTGCAGAATGTCGAAGTGCAAGAGAACAGCCATATCAAGGTGATAATTCAGCACACATACAGTCGTGTTCGTGCGCAATGAGTGCTGAGTGAAACCGTGGTGCAGTAATGACAACCTCCAAAGCTTCTAGTATGGGGGACGCCCTGCAGCATACAGACCCATACAGACCCCGCCCCGAACTCATTGCGACTGTGACATATGTTCTAGGCAACCGAGCTCACGAAACCGAAATCAGGTTGAGCACCTTTGTTTCCCGAATGAGGCTGGGGTCGACCAAGCAAACAATCCGAAGTTACTACCACTCTGCTCTGTTCGTGGTTCGAAAGAAAAAAATGGTAGGGATTTTGTCAGCCGATCACAACGCGTTCTGACAGTATTCTTTGCAGCCACCAAAAGTTAAGAAGGCCACACAGGAAGCCACGGTCTCGCTCGGGCCCCAAGTCGCCGAGGGAGAGCTGGTATTCGGCGTTGCCCACATCTATGCCTCCTTCAACGACACCTTCGTCCATGTCACTGATCTCTCGGGCAAGGAGACCATCTCCCGTGTGACTGGTGGGGTTTCTTCCTGTCTCCCACTTTTCTGCACTGCTGACGAGTGATTCGATCTGGGATATCCGCGCGATACCAATAGGTGGCATGAAGGTCAAGGCCGATCGGGACGAGTCCTCACCCTACGCCGCGATGTTGGCTGCTCAGGACGTCGCCGCTCGATGCAAGGAAGTCGGCATCACCGCCCTCCACATCAAGATGCGCGCTACTGGTGGTACTGGAACCAAGACCCCAGGCCCTGGTGGTCAATCCGCCCTCCGTGCTCTTGCCCGTGCTGGAATGAAGATCGGCCGTATTGAAGATGTTACCCCCGTCCCTACTGACTCGACCAGGCGGAAGGTATGTATTTCGTAACCTCCGGCGAGTCGTCTGGCTAATGTGTGACTCGTAGGGTGGTCGCCGTGGTCGCCGTTTGTAGATACTCCCCATCCTTACGGTGACGCTATGGCGCATCAAAACCAACCTCGTCTAGTACTAGTAGTATGTGATCTACATCTCGTCGTGCAATAAATGTCGCGCGCGACACGCAACAAATCATGCTTCTCGGTGATTTGTCCCGTGGTCGCGCAAGTTCTACCCAACCGAAGATTGACACCACGACATCCCTGCGTATCAGAAACAGACCCTTGCTATCCAGCTCACTCGGGATGAGCCTTTTAGCCAGCCCCGTCCCTATCTGAGTCGTAAATAGCATCCATATGAGGGATGATAATGAGTACTAGCTGGCCTGGTACTGCTCCTCATATCCCGCATAGGCATACAGATGCACAACCCGCGCGCACTCGAATACGCAGTGCCATCCCCCGTGTTGAGACGACCAAGGCACAAATCTATCGATGCGCACAAAACGAGTGAGGACCTCCGTCATCAACGGTCTGAAGGCCGGATGAGAAACGCCCCCACATTATTGCCACTGCATGAGTATATATGGCACTAACACCATTGTCAAACCCCATATCGTACCTCGGGTCAAATGAAAAAATATAGGCAATATATGTTACTATTCTGCCTGTGAGGGACTTGCTCATATTTTTTGCGCCTACGATCGGTTTCGACTATTGGAGGCTGGGTGGCTGAACCGTTTACCGAAGTTCGAATTATTTTCGCTAACAGTTCATTTAGGCGAAAGTCTGTGTACCCTATTCCAATGTACATAACTATAAGCTACTATTCTAGGGACGGATGAATATGGCCACTGATTATCACCCCGAATTGCCACATCGAGATGGGGTTTGCGGACAAATACCATCCAGAATGCAGAGTGGAGTCTACTGGTGTTAAACAAAACTGTACGGTCGGGACGTCCGTCGACATGTATCCACGGTACAAAACTGAATCCACCCGACCGGAATCGAGCCGGTGACCTTGAGATTGGCATTGAACTTTACAGTCTCACGCTCTACCAATTGAGCTACGGGTGGGCTCCGATAAGCTAAATACAAAGTCAACTAACTCAACCAATTCTCCCCACTCCCAACCTCCTTTCCCAAGCAGCCGAACTTCCTTACTCGCGCCTCGCAGGTAAGCAATATCGCGACTCATTCACAGTTGGTAGTACTACAGATCTATACAGCTTGCGGAGAAATGTTGTCCCGTCCTCGGACTGCGAGTTTTACGGTGGCAGGAGCGGCAGGAAGCGGCAAACCTTGAAGGCTTTCAGGAGCAGGCCTTCGTTCGCCGAGTACATCGCCCCAACGGTCGGAATACTCTATCGATATCCGGAACGACGAAGATCGGAGAAGGTAAACACGGGAATCTTCGTTCACATACTACGGGGGCAGTGGATACATCATTTAAGGGATATAAGGTGTCGCTCCATCATTTTAAGTCCCGCACGTCGCATACAAGCCGCCCTAGATGGGTTCGAAGCGCAATATTTCTCGTGCGAAGACTACGTGAATCATTTTGAACCTGACATGTGTCTCATATGGGCCCAGATGACGATCTTCAACCTTGAGGGCTGAAGCTGGAAATCGAGAGGCTTGGACCTGTCGCCTCCCGGCCATTTCGAGATGCGCTTCGGACTTGCTCCAGTCAGAGGGAAACCCAAGGACCATCGAGAAACACGTTATAGAAGAACATTTGGCGAGAACACCTATGGCCTACTCAGCGACTCGGAATCGTCGGAGCAGGACTCGGATGGTTATGTCGTGGAGGACGACAGCGACAGTGATTATGACGGCAAAAGAAACAATTTCTGCTATGCTTCAGAGTCTGAAGTACCTCCAAAGCCCAAGTGCGTCCCTCGTTCATCGGGTGGTACCAAAACTCATACTTGCACAGGTCATTGAATCGTCTACACCGCACAACAAAGGAAGAAAAAGAACTCAGCAATGCTATCGCTTCTATAAGATTGCACGCCAACTATCAGGACCCTCTCGAGGAATGGCAACGACAGGTCAAGATGGAAGCGTTTGTGAGTTGGACATTCCGAAGACGACTGATGCGCGGCTTGCCTTATAACCGAGTTTTAATGTTACCGGGATATTACTACACCAAGTGATGCCCCATTTGGTGACTTACAACCCCCATAAATGGACACGCATTTGATGTCCCTTGAGCTGCGGCGGTCTAGCCCTTGAATTACCCACACACGCGCACCGAACGCTTTTGACCCTTCTACATGAAGTAGTCACCCTGCTTGTTTTCGTTCAAGCCCGCCGCGTTCGACCACTGAAATGGTTACTATCTAGGAAAATGCCCAACGACGTCAACGAGAATCGAAAACCTCTTTGATAAATCTTTATCTCACTGCGGCCCAAATGACGGAAGAGCGCATTGAGAGGACGCGAGCGGAGCAGCTTGCTGAGGTGGAACACATTCTTGCTGAACAACGGCTGAAGCACGAAGAAGCTACCAACGCAATACAAGCAGTATGGGAACAAAGAACCAAACAACTTTGGGAGAGTGTTGATCGGGCGACTGCCATCGTCAAACAACGGCTAGAAGAGGAGCAGCGCGCCATCGAGCACCAAAAGAAGCAACATGAGGAAGAGAGGCGAAGGAAAGAGGAAGTCGAACGGCTCAAGAAGGAGAAGGAGGAGGCCGACCGAAAGAGAGTCGAGGAGGAGAAACAAGAGAGACACCGAAGCAAAGCTTGCTGCTGAAAAAGCAGAGCTCGATAAATACGAGAAGGAGCGTCGGTCTGCGGGTTTCACAACTGTGGACGAGGATTGGAAGACAATGCTGAACGTGGTCAAGGTATTGCCCTGTAACTCCTTCCTAGTAACCACTGACACCTCCGCAGAGCGTCAAGCATGGTGCTATGAAGAACGTTAAGGCTGACACTCCCTCTCGCAAAGAATTGGGCAACTTCCGGCGATATGCAACAGGTCGTGTTGGGCAGATCACAAACAGTCAAGAGGAAGTTATTCGTATTGTAAGCATTCTTGTTCGCAACCCTTTGTTCAAGGCTAACGAATTGTAAGTCCACTGAGCTCACGGAAGCGATCAAGAAATACCCGCCAGGTTCTGAGATCTACGCAGCAGCCCTGTACACTCTCGGAAAAGCCGTACTCCTCCAAGCTGAGCAAGAAGTCACCGCCAAACTCGATACTGCTGCCCCGCTTTCTCGGGTGTGCGTTAATCTCCTCACACTTCCGGGTTTCGCACAAGTCCTCTGGGCTCGTCTAGTGGCCCGCTCAGGAGGATGGATCATCGGCAAATATATCGAAAAGCAGCCTGGCCAGAGTGACAAAGAGTTCCAGAAACTCAATGGCATCCTGAACGAGGACGAAACGCAGCTTGACCGGCAGACACGGATCAGTGGGCTGATCCAGCTTTACTTTGCGATTTGTATCGCAGAGACGGCTGCCCCGCTACCAATGGAATTCCGCCCTCAGAGGATTTGGAACCTCTTTGCACGAATCCTTGGGGACAAAAGGTTAATGAGGCAGACCATGTCACTTTCCGTGCGTATTATATTTATCCCAACAACCTCGACCTAATCTTGTAAATCTTCAGGCCATGCATGCGACCTTAGAAGTAGTCGTAGTGCGCGCGACAGAGATATTTGGACGGCAATGGACCAAGCTTCTCTATGCTATTGGGAGCGTCACCGTTGATCCGTCTGTTGGTGGCAAAGATGACCTGGCCAAAACGGCCAGGGTGCGCCTGCAGCAAATGGCCGAGGATCAGCTGAAGAAACTCGGTGCTTGGTAATAATGTCCAGTTGTATACCTACTGCTCGTCGACAGTCTTTTCGCGCCATTCGGGTTTGTACAGTGCCTATCTAAACAGTAGAGCGATATTATTCGAATACAGCGCAAGCATACATAGAAAGCTTGGAAGGAAACCCGCTATGAAAAATAAAAGATCGTGGACCACATGTCGTACACGGCTCGATGTTTATCGCGAAGTGAAGGTCAACACCCAGGTATACTGCATTTTCTGGTCGTTGAGCATCATAAGCTCCTCTGCTAGCTTGTCGTCCCTCTTAAGACCCGCAAAGATGTTTTTGTGGAGCAAGTAATCGACACGCTTGATGCCCCTTGTGTGCTCATTGTGCTCCAAGGGGTACTGTGTGCACCGCTTTTGATACTGATCAGCCATCTTCTTGCGCGTCCGCTGGTCAGTCAGTCGGTATTCTGGATGGGTGACAACACCCTGTAGAGTGGTGAATATGGCTTCGTAGACCTCCCCTACGGTGACGTAGTGGCCGTTGGCGGCCTTTACGGAGATTGCCCACGGAATGTCTGTGGATACGAGTCGCATTTCGGGCTGGTAAGGTTGTGTGGCAGGGAGAGATGCAGCATTGTACATCTTGTTCAAGATCGATCCAGGGGGCCGGAAGACCTCCCAGATCTCGGAGCTTCTACCGAGGTAGGGGTGGACGGCGTATTGCTGGACCGGGGCCAATTGGGGTGGAAGCTGCTGGTCTGTGGATAGGTGGATTAGATTAGATCCTTGGGATACGATAGGATCACCGATCGACACACAGGTTACACCTTGCGGTGAAGGCTGCTGCGAGAGGGACAGCATCGGGAGTAATGGGCTGGGGCCGCCCTGTACATAATATTGAGCAGTAGATTGTTGCGCCATCTGAGCCTGTGGTGGCTGCTGTATATATTGCTGGGGCTGCTGAACGTAAACCTGGCCATTGGAATGCTGAGGCGGAAGTCCGCCTGCCGCCATGGCGGGGCTGCCGGTGAAGTACACGACATTCCCAGCCTGAGGGGCGCCAGGAAGCTGAGGAAGAGTCGCGTAGATTGAGCCGTGGGGGGATGGTGGGGCTACTGCAAACATTGTGGGATGGATGGTGGGATGGTGGGAAGCAAAGGGCTGGAATGTAGGTACAAACTGGGGTGGTCGTTTATATTGTCCAGCAACTGAGGCCGGCGAGAAGCAAGCACCGAAGCACCGGTCTTTGTGACGCGGCACGAAGGGAAGGGGTGCCCTTGCTCCTCGCAACGACATGTCATAAACTTGGATGGTTTCTATGATAGCAGATCGCAGATAACTGATAGCAGATAGCTTCTCGCATGGATCGTAGGTCCCCGGAGTCGTCGGCTGTGTTGCTCTTTCAACATTTATTATGGCGCTTATTGCTAGCCGCTACGACACGTCACTCGCTCAGTCACTCAGGAGTATTACAAAAATAGACGAGGACCGTGGTGGCCCACCAATCACCCCATCGCTTACACCCGCATCACATATTCCGTCCCTCCCGCTACGTTTCCTGAACTAGTAGCCCTTTCCCCTTGCCCCTAGAATCGCTGGGAGCGTGGGTAACACCGCAATTCCAACCTGGACCCCTTCGATGCCCAATATTCTCGCTCTCAACACAGCAATCGAGCACGAATCCGCTTCCTGTTTGTATATCGGACGTATATCACACATAGTTGTGGTATAGATACATTATGTGGCACTGTCAATAGGAACGACGTAGAAACTTGAGGGGCGATCCGTTCTCCCTCTCCACGACTATTCCGGGCAATTCGACTCTTGCTCAGTGTACAACTACCACTCATTTTGTATTTGTATACCTTCACAAATTCAACCTCTAGCGTGCAACTACAATCTCGAAGGACATCGCAGAAAGCACAAAACGACCAAGTGAACCATTGTCGTAATAATAATAATGAGGAAAATGAAAAAAGCTCCCGTGAGGATCCTAATCATGTGCATCTCGCGCAACCAACAAGGAGGTAGGGCGGTCGCAGGTTATCCACCAATACTTTCGAGGCCGACCGGATTTACGATGTACAGCATTAAAAAAGGAGGTATACAAGGCTATAGAGACATGCAACGAAGTTTAGAAATGCGTGCCGATGCCTGGCCACGAGCCTCTGTCACGGCAAGCGATCAAACTGAAAGTCAACATCGAAGGCATATATTATAACTGCGTTCCAGGGTGAGCCCGAGGTTGCGTCTCCGGCACTTGGTCTGAGCCTGCCTAGCTATGGTTGTGGAGAACATATCTGCAACCATTTAGACCCAGAATGACAGTCCTAAGGTGATCCTAGGCATATCCAAACTCCGTGATCTGTCAGTGACGCCGTCAGGAAGCACGAAGAGTATGCCTGCAGGAGACGGACAGTCGGCATTTATCCATGCAACCGCTGAAAGCAGGGAATCCCGTTTGAGGAGGGGAGCCACCATCAATGAGACATGGTAGCCGGTGTGTCTCATATACTCCACACGAGGGCTGCTTTGCTCACATCCATGAGTAGATTACCCGGTGTGGTCAATGTCATCTTGAGGTACAATACTCGTCCATTCAAACAATTGACCTGAATGGCACGGGAAGCATTGAGTATGGCTAATGGTGAGTGCAACTAGTAGCGATTAAGGCTTCGGAGGTTCTAATTGCCTTAGCGAGACCGACTCGGAATGTGTCAAGGCACTGATCTTCATGAATCAGAGCCTCACAGCATTTATTTTGGTTTGTATTGGGTCGAATGAATACCTCGTTATGACGTATCTATGGCGTATCTACCGAAAACCAAAGTTTTCGTAGCCGCCTCTTTATCTCCTTTAATTTGCGGATGCGTCAATGCGTTCACACACGCAATGCCGTTCAGGGTACTCTAGCACCCGATTACGATTCACGAGACTGACCAGTCATTGACAAGCTCAAGGCTCTTGTGTTAGGCAGAAATCAAAATCAGGAGGACGGTGCGTCAAATCACATGTAAGAGTGGGACCATAACAAGAGTAGGGTCCGGTGATTGCGCCACAACAATCAGTGTTCAACTCTTGCCCTAGTTCCGGGCGTTGCTGTTTTTTTCTTCTTCTAAAGCTCATATGGGTCTCGTGTGGACCGTCTGATATCTGGCTCAGAATGGACAGCCCCTCCGACTTCCCTGTCTACCTTGACGTCCCGTCGCCAACGGTTGACGTGCGGGTTGGGAACAAGAAGCTGCATATACGTGGGTGTGCATCTGTATGTGTATATATGTGGGAGTCGGTTGGCCCATG
>WNFL01395485.1_pt2 | contig 12620 bp, 8 predicted proteins | sample 5400361 | NCBI WGS metagenome assembly WNFL01 (sample SAMN13153351, study PRJNA577476) | soil metagenome | isolation source: 40 cm soil on Douglas fir-dominated hillslope | place: USA:California | collected 2013-09-17
GCGGAGCGTTCCCAAGGGGCAGATAGAGATGGCGGGCCGGGTGGCGGTTCGGTACTGTTCGTGCACTCCCTGGAACTGGGACGTTACCTACAGAGGATGGATCCTCGAGGAGAGCCCCATGCGACTTTCGTTCGTGCTGGCCGCGGCATCGGCCATGATGCTCGCCAGCCCTTCCGTTCCGCGCGCCGCAGGCATCGTCGCCGGCGTCGACGGCATGACTTCCACCGTGATGCAGAAGGGGCAGAGCTCCTTCTCGGGCATCGCCGTCCGGCTGCGCCTCAAACCCGCCAGCCTCACCCAGTCCATCGAAATCATGCCCTCGATCGAGTACTGGCGGAACACCAACACCATCCCGGGCTACAACATCAAGTCGTCGCGCCGTGACGCGACCCTCGGTTTGGACGCCCGCTACCGATTCACCAAGACCGGCTGGACACCCTTCCTGGGCACCGGCGTCGGCCTGCACTTCCTCTCGAACGAGGTGGATGCCCCGACCCTCGGCATCCTGGACGCCCAGTCCACCTCGATCAGAGCCGGCCTGGCGCTGCTGGGCGGCGTGAACTTCCCGATGACGCAGCGGATCGACAACTTCATCGAGCTCAAGTACCACATGCTCTCGGGCTCGGAGCAGTTGAAGCTGAATTGGGGGCTGGGCGTCAGCTTCTGACACCCCGGCCCACGGGGTCGACCCGGCGGCGCGGCGCGCAGACGGAGCGCCGCGCCGGCCGGCCCCGGCACTCCACCGAACGCCCCGCATCGCCCCGACCTCCTGCCGCCGACGCCGCGACCCCGCCGACCCTTCCGCACCCCGCGCGACTTTCGTTCATCACAGAGAACGGACAGGGCGCGCCGGGTCGGCTCTTGAACAACTCCTTGTGATTCGAGATCCGCCGACCTCCAGCCCGACGCGCCCACTGGGTTGGGACCGTGACGATCTTCGAGCAGGCGCAGCATTTCTCGACCCGGCTCCGGCCGGGCGCTCGAGCCGCATGGAGTCGGTGTCGGACAATCTGGAGCCGCACCCCCGACCTCCTCCGCTGCGGTCTGCGCGCCACGCCCGGTCTCCTCCTCGACGGCGTGCTCCTCGCCCTCGACGCGCTCCGGCTCGAAGGCACCCGCTCGCGCGAGCAGGCCCTCGCGGACCTGGGCGCGCTTCCCGGCCGGACGGCCCGTGCCCTCGGTCGTTCCCTGGTCGGCCTCCTGCACGCGATCGCGCGCAGCGGGGCGGTCCGCTGGACCGTGCTCACGCTGGAGCACTCCGCCGACGCGGCCCACCGCATGCCCCTGCGATGGAAGGTCGCCGTCTACACCCTCGCGCTGACCCCGCTGGTCGTCTCCTTCGAGCTGCGCAGCGGGTTCCTCGAGGCCCACCTGTTCTCCGCCCTGGCCTCGCGGCTCCAGTGGACCGTCGGCCAGGGTCCGAGCCCCTCCATCGTCTATCCCCAGAGCGGCCCGTTCGACGAGGAGCGCGGGTACAGCCGGATCCCCGAGTTCGTGCGCAACCTGAGCCGCCGCGGCTATCGGATCGGCGAGCAGGCGCGCTTCTCCGGGACCCTGGCGATGCTGGCGCGCGCCGGGCTGACGCCGCCGTGGCGCGAGCCGCCCACCGATGGCCTGGTGATCCGCGACGCCTCCGGCGACACGCTCTTCCGCGGCAGCTCGCGACGCGACCTGCTCACCTCCTACGACGAGCTGCCGCCGCTGGTGGTGAGCACGCTGCTCTACATCGAGAACCGCGGCCTGATCTCCGATCCCGAGCCCACCAGCAACCCGGCGGTGGACTGGGCGCGCTTCGCCAAGGCGAGCGGCCTGTGGGCCGGACGGCGCATCGGGCTGCCGCTGCCGGTCGAGGGCGGCAGCACGCTGGCGGTGCAGCTCGAGAAGCTGCGGCACTTCTCCGGCGGCCGCACGCGCTCGCCGGCCGACAAGCTGCGCCAGATCGCGGCGGCGAGCCTGCGCGCCTACCGCCTGGGACCCGACACCCGCAGCGCGCGGCGCGAGATCATCCTCGGCTACCTCAACAGCGCGCCGCTGGCGGCCACCCCCTCCCACGGCGAGGTGAACGGCCTGGGCGAGGGCCTGCGCTACTGGTTCGACCGCGATCCGCACCGCACGCTGCTCACGATCGCCCGCCCGGGGTCGATCGAGCGGCAGGCCCGCGCCTACCGGGCGGTGCTGGCGCTGGTGTGCGCGCTGCGGGCGCCCACCGAGTACCTGATCGAGGACCGCCCGGCGCTCGAGAAGCGCATGGCCTTCTACACCGACCGCCTCGAGGAGTCGGGCGTGCTCCCGCGGGAGCTGGCCGCGGCGGTGCGCAACGCCCCGCTCGCGCTCGAGCCGGACCAGCGCACGCGCACGCCGCACTGGTTCCGCTCCGACAAGTCCACCGACGCGGTGCGCGGCGAGGTCGCGCAGCTGCTCGGGGTCAAGGATCGCTACTCGAGCGCCGCATCCACGACCTGTTCCGCAGGATCTCGAACCCCGACTCGGTGGCGGCGGCCGGGCTCACCGGCGAGCACCTGCTCCCCACCGGCGACCCCGCGAGCGTGACCTACAGCCTGCTGCTGCTCGAGACCACGCCGTCGGGGTACCGGGTGTGCGCCCACGTCGACAACCTCGACCAGCCCTTCGATCCGATCCTGGGCATGAAGATGGACCTCGGGAGCACCGCCAAGCTGCGCACGCTGGCGCACTACCTGGAGATCGTGGAGCGGCTCCACGGCGAGCTGGCGCCGTTGGGCTCGGACTCGCTCGAGGCGCTGGCCCTCACCGCCCGGGATCCGATCACGCGCTGGGCCGCGGCGGCGCTCGACAGCGTGCCCGAGCCGACCCTCGACGAGCTGCTCGAGCGCTCGCTCGAGCGGGTCTACAGCGCGAGCCCCTCCGAGCCGTTCTTCACCGGCGGCGGGTTGCACACCTTCCACAACTTCGATCCGGACGACAACGGCCGGCGGCTGAGCATCCGCGAGGCGCTGGTGAAGTCCACCAACCTGGTGTTCGTGCGGCTGATGCGCGACGTGGAGCGCTACCACGAGGCGCACCTGCCCTACGACGCCGCGGCGGTGCTGGACGACGTGGACCATCCCGAGCGCCCGCGGCTGCTGGCGCAGGCGGAGGCCGATGAGTCACGGCAGATCCTCTACCGCGCCTGGAGCCGCTGGCGCGGCGTCCCCGCCGACTCGCTGATCCTGCGCGTCCTCGGTCCCGGCCGGGCCCCCTACCGCGCCGCGGTGCTGCACGACGCCTGGACTACCGACACCTCGGTCGCCGGCGCGGCCGCGTGGATCCGGCGCTGGGTGCCGAAGGTGAGCCCGGAGGAGGCGTCGCTCAACGCCACCAGGGTCTCGATGCGCCACTTCTCGCTGCTCGACCAGGCCTACGTCTGCCGCATGCACCCGCTCGAGCTGTGGGCCGCCGGCGAGCTGGTGCGGCACCCGAACCTCCCGTGGAAGGGGCTGTGGGCGGCGAGCGATGCCCCGCGCCGGGTGGCGATGGCGTGGCTCATGGACCCCTCGCACCGCTCGGCGCAGGAGCTGCGGCTGCGGATCCAGATCGAGAAGGAGGCGTTCGCGCAGATGACGCCCGACTGGCAGCGCCTCGGCTTCCCGTTCCAGCGACTGGTCTCCTCCTACGCCACCGCGATCGGCGCCTCCGGGGACCGTCCGGTCGCGCTGGCGCGGCTGATGGGGATCATCGTGGACGAAGGGCTGGACCGCCCCTCGACCGGGATCCGCAGCCTGCGCATCGCGGCGGGCACCCCCTACCAGACCGAGTTCGAGCCCGGCCCGGCCCCCGCGACGCGGGTGATGTCGCCGGAGGTCGCCCACACGCTGCGCGGGGTGCTGGCCGAGATCCCAGAGCGCGGCACCGCGCGGCGGCTGGCCGGCGTGTTCCAGGCCCCGGACGGCACGCCGATCCCGATCGCCGGCAAGACCGGCTCGGGCGACGCGCGCTTCGACACGTTCTCGCGCGGTGGCCAGCGGATCACGTCGCGTCCGACCGGGCGCACCGCGGTGTTCGTGTTCGCGCTGGGCGAGAGCCACTTCGGCGTGATCACCGCGATGGTGCCGGGGGCGGCGTCGGGGAGCTACAGCTTCACCAGCGCGCTGCCGGTGACCGTGCTCGCGATGCTCGCCCCGGCGCTGACCGAGCACCTGGACGCGGCGAACGACGCCAGCATCGTCGCCCACCGCGTGCCGCACCGCGGCGAGCCGGGCGCCGAGACCCCGACGCTCACCGCGGTCGCTGACTCCGACTCGGAGCACGTCGCGAGCGCCGAGCGGCGGGTCGAGCCCGCCCTCGGCGCAGGCCCGGGGCGCACCAGGCTCACCCGGCTGCCGTAGCCCTACGGCGTCGTGGTGCCGGTCGCCGCGGAGGTTCCCTCGGGGACCAGCGTCACCACCGTGTAGCGCTTCTCCGGGTAGTACTTCTTGAACGTCTCCTGCAGCTTCGCCGGGGTCAGCAGCTCGATCCGCTCGGCGCGCTTCGCGATCCGCCGCGGATCCCAGCCGTACAGGTTATAGTTGAGCATCAGGCCGGCCCAGGTCGGGTTCTCGCGCACGCTGGTCTCCAGCTCGCGCCGCTCGATCTCCTGCTCGCGCTTCACGTCGTCGGCGGACGGGCCCTGATCGCGCAGACGCGCGACCTCCTTGAGCGTGGTCTCGATCATGCGATCGATGTTCGCCGGCGACCCCCCGAAGGACACGTTCATGCTCCCGTAGCCCTTGGCCGGCAGCACGTGGTCGTACCAGGCCCCGGCGCCGTAGGTCTGGCCGAGGTCCTCGCGCAGCACCTGACGCAGCCGGTCCTGGAGGAGGCTGGCGGCGGCGCGGGCGCGGTGCATCTCCATCTCGTCCCCACCGGTGTCGGCGAACCAGGCGACGTGCGCCTGGCTCTTGGGCTCCACGCCCTTCACCACGCGGACGTGCTGGATGCCCGCGGGAAAGGTCGCCACCCGCGACAGCGAGGCCGGCGTGGCGCCCGTGCGGGCCGGGAGCGCGCCGAGGTAGCGCGCGATCAGCGGGCCCGCGGTCTCGACCTTAAACGTCCCGGCGAAGTAGAACCGGAACTCGGACGCGTTGGAGAACGCGGCGCGGTAGAACGCCAGCATCGGCTCGAGCCGCAGCGCGTCCACGTCGGCCACCGTGCGCGGGCGATCGGCGTAGAACCCGCTCCGGACCGCCACGGTCAGCGCATCGTCGAACACCTGCTCCGGGCTGTTCGCGCGGTTCGCCAGCGAGGTGCGCACCCGGTCCTGGAAGGAGCGCAGATCCTCGGCGCCCACGGTCGGCTGCGTGAACTGGAGGGTGAGGAGCTGGAGCGCGGTCTCCAGGTCCTCGGGCCGGCACGAGCCCGAGGCGCGCCGCACGTAGTCGTCGATCGAAGTCCCGGACGAGGCCACGCGCCCCGCGAGCAGCTTGCCCAGATCGACGCTGGTGAAGCCGCCCGCGCCCGACTCGCCGACCAGCGACGCGCTGCTCGCGGCGCCGTAGTAGGCCGCGGTGTCGGCCTCGGTGGCGCCGCCCAGCGCGCAGGCGCTGAACACGATCTGGTCGGCCTTGAAGTCGGTGGGCTTGAGCCACACCTCGACTCCGTTCGAGAGCGTGAGCACCGTGACCCCGATCTCCGGGAGGGTGCGGGTGGAGCGGATGGTTCCGGGCGAGGCGAGCGGCGGCATCAGCGGCTTGCTGCCGAGCGTGTCCACCCAGGCGGCGACCGGCGCCGAGGCGGCGCCGTCCAGCGTCGCGCGCAGCTGCGCCTCGTCCGGGATCCGGGCCTTCTCCGGCGCCGTGACCACCACCACGCGGCTCGCGTGCGACACCTCGGCCCGCATCGCCGCGTTCACCTCGTCGAGGCTGATGCCGGGGACCAGGGCCTGATCGAGGGCGTGGGTCGCCTCGATGCCGGGGGCCGGGCCGCCGGTGAGCACGTGGCTCAGGAGCTGCGAGACCAGCACGTCGTTCTCGGTCTTCTCGCGCTCGGCGTAGGCGCGGTCGGAGCTCGCCAGGGTGCGGCGCTTGGCCCGGTCCAGCTCGGAGGGCAGGAAGCCGTGCTGCTCGATGCGCGCCAGCTCGGTCCCCAGGGCGTCGAGCCCGCGCACCACCCCGGTGTCGGCGGTGGCCGCGAACATCACGAACTGCTCGGCGGTGCGCACCAGCGGGTACGATCCCGAGCGCGCGTAGACGTAGGGAGCGTTCGGGGCGTGGAGCCGCTCGTCGAGCCGCGCGTTCAGCATGCTCACGAACAGCCCATCGGTCATGTCGCGGCGGTAGTCCGCGACCGTGGCGTGCGACTGGCGCGGGTGCTTGAACACCACCTGGACCACGGTATTGGTCGCCTCTTTGTCGGTGGCGATCGCGATCAGCGTCGAGTCGTGGGGCGGGATCGCGGCCACCGGCGAGGGCTTGGGCGTCCTGGCGCGCGGGATGGGCGCGAAGCGCTCGCGGATCAGGGCCTCCATGCGGGCCGGATCCACGTCGCCGACCGCGATCACCGACATGCGCTCGGGCGTGTACCAGTCCCGATAGAAATCGCGCAGGCGGTCCGCGGGGCCGTTCTGGATGATCTCGGGCTTGCCGATCGGCAGCCGCTGGGCGTAGCGCGAGCCGTGGAACAGCACCGGGAACCACTTGCGCAGCATGCGCTCCTGCGCGCCGCGGCCGAGCCGCCACTCCTCCATCACCACCCCGCGCTCCTTCTGGATCTCCACGTCGGTCATGGTCGCGGCGCCGGCCCAGTCGGAGAGCACGTCGAGCCCGCGGCCGAGCAGGGTGTCGCGGTCGGTCGGGACCTCGAGCATGTACACGGTCTCGTCGAACGAGGTGTAGGCGTTCGCGTCGGCGCCGAAGCGCAGCCCGATGGACTCGAGGTAACGCACCAGCTCGTCGGGCTTGAAGTGCTTGGAGCCGTTGAACTCCATGTGCTCGACGAAGTGCGCCAGGCCCTGCTGGTCGTCGGCCTCGGCCAGCGAGCCGATCCGCACCGCGAGCCGCAGCGCCACGCGCTTCTCGGGCCGCGCGTTGTGGCGCACGTAGTAGTGCAGGCCGTTGGGCAGCACGCCGGTGCGCACCGCCGGGTCGAGCTTCAGGGAATCGGTGAGGGCCGGCGCGCCGGCCGCGAAGGCCGGGGCGCTCCAGGCCAGCGCGAACAGCGTCGCCACGAGCAGACGTCGCATGGGGAATCTCCGGGGAACGAGCGGGGAGGCCGGGTCTCCCGCCGACTGTAGCGGACCCGGTCCCGAGGGATGCAATCGGAATGTCAGCGGGAGGCGCGGCCGGGCCGCGCTCGGCGCCGGTTCCGCGGCGCCTGGCGGCGGATCAGATGTCGGCAGCCTCGAACTTCCGCGCCCAGCGCGCGTAGAACCAGGTCGCGATCCCGGCGGCGAAGCCGATCGCGCCGAACAGGAACCAGACGCGGAACGGCTGATACTGGTTCCACAGCAGGAGCGTCGCCTGCGAGGCGTCGAGGTGCGCGACCTCCTGCAGCTTGGTCATCGCGACCGTGCGATCGATGCCGGTGACGTGATAGTGGTCCGCCAGGTAGCGCAGCGCCAGGTTGGCCTTGTCGCCGAACTTGTCGTAGACGTCGCCACCCAGCCGCGAGCCGTAGGCCCAGCCGACCGCGACCGGCATGTTCGCATACCCCATGTAGAGCGCCTTCTGACCCTCGGGGGCGATCACGCCGAGGTATTCGTTGACCTTGGGTGAGGCCAGCATCTCGCCCACCGCGAACACCGCGATCCCGGCGAGGCACAGCGCACCCGACATGCTCAGCCCCGCCAGCACGATCCCGATCACCGAGACGAAGGTCCCGATCAGGATCGAGTGCACGCGCCGCATCCGCGACACCAGGTACGAGATCCACACCACGAACAGGATGATGAGCCCGGAGTCGAGGTTGATCATCCACTCCTGGGAGATCATCGGGCCGCGCGGGCCCTGGGTCAGGAACATCGCCGGCAGGTGCAGCGCCCGGACCAGGTTCGAGGAGTCCACCCAGTCGACGATGAAGTTGGGCAGCAGATCGTAGAGCTGCATGAACATCAGCCAGAAGCCGGAGATGATGAGGATGAAGGCGAGCAGCCGGGGCTGGAACAGGTTGCGGAACGTGATCGCCGCCACCTTCCACGGGCTCCCGGTCTGGTCGCCGCCCGCATCGATCGCCGGATAGGTGAACAGCATCAGCCAGTTGAGCGACACGATCACCGCGCAGCCGTAGAAGACCGTCGGCCACGAGAACCCGTAGAGATAGTGCGCGAGCGGAGGACCGAGGAACCCGCCGATGTTCACCAGCATGTAGAAGGTGCCCCAGCCGACGCCCGAGTTCTCCTTGTTGAGGGTGCGCACCAGCGTGCCCTGGAGGCCGGGCTTGAAGATCGCAGTGCCGAGCGCCAGCACCAGGCAGCCAAACGTGAACGGCCAGAACCCGCGCTGGGTCGCCATCAGCAGGTACCCCGCGGCCTTGATCCCGATCGAGACCGCGACCGTGCGCTTGTAGCCGTAGCGGTCGGCGAATCCGCCGGAGAACACCGGCACACCGGCCTGGACCAGCGCCCAGAGCATGAAGATGGTGCCCTTCTGGCTCTGGGTGAAGTGCAGCCCGTGGATCTCGTCGGCCTGCGCGATGTAGATCGGGATGACGACGCGCACGCCGTAGTAGGCGAGGCGCTCGAGCATCTCCATCAGGTTCACCATCCAGAACGCGCGCGGCAGCTTCGCGAGCTGGGCGACGAAGCTCTCACGCGGCGCGGGCGCGGAGACGGATCCGACGACGGCGGCGGTCTGGGCCATGGCTAGTTGGAGGTGAGGTCGAGCGGCGAGGAATGCCGCGGCTGGTAGAGGCCGATCTCGCCTCCGCCGGGGATGCGCAGGCGGGTGACGCGACCCCAGCCCTGGTCCGCGATCGGCGCGGTGAACTCGACGCCCTTGGCACGCAGCTCCGCGACGGTCGCCTCGAGGTCGTCGCACATGAAGTAGAACTCGTGGTGGGCCTCGTCCCCGTCGGCGGGGTGCACGGCCAGCTCGGTGGGCGGCGCGGCGAAGATCAGCCACCCACGTCCCGCGTCCACCCCGGGCCAGCCCAGCACGTCGCGGAAGAAGTCGCGCGCGCGCTCCGCGTCCGGCGCGTACAGCAGCGCGTGCACCGCCTGGATCACCGTGCGGCTCCGGTGCGTCCGGTCACGAGGCGCTGGAGGCGGCTGCGGCGGCCGCTGCCGCGGCGGCCGCGCTGGTGCCCGCGGCCGCGGCCGGGCTCTGCGGCCGGTCGTGGTGGCGCACGATGTTGTTCACCGGCTTGGCGAACAGGAAGATCACGACCCCCGCGCCGACGCCGAGGCCCACGAGCAGCCAGAAGAACGTGTCCTTCGGCATCTTCTCCCAGTAGGTACCGAGGTAGCCGGTGAGGTAGTTGCCGAAGAAGTTGGAGAGGAACCAGATCCCCATCATCCGCGAGACCAGGCGCGTGGGCGCCACCTTGGTCACCAACGACAGGCCGATCGGCGAGAGGTAGAGCTCACCGATCGTGATGACCACGGTGAAGCCCACCAGCCACATCACGCTGCGGCGCGCGTCCGGCGCGAGTCCCTGGGACGCCAGCGCCATGACGATGTACGAGAGACCCATCATCACGCAGCCCATCGCCATCTTCACCACGCTCGAGGGCTCCTTGCCGTTCTTCGACTGCCAGGCCCAGAACACGTTCAACAGCGGGGCGAAGATGAAGATCATCGCCGGGTTGAACGCCTGCAGCCAGGTCGACTTCATGGTCCATCCGAAGATCTTCGGCCAGTTCCCGTAGGTGTCGGCCCACAACTGGACCGTGTTCCCCTGCTGCTCGTAGCAGCCCCAGAACAGGATGATCGGCGCGCACAACGTGATCAGGGCCAGCACCGGCGGACGCTCCTCGCGGGGCAGCGTCACGATCGAGCGGATCAGCCAGCCGATGCCCACGAGCGCCGCGACGCTCACCACCGGCACGCGCGCGTTGACGGGCATCAGGCCGATCAGTGTCGGCAGCCCGATCAGGAGCGCGATCAGCCCGGCGACGATCTCCGACGCCGGCCGGCCGATGATGCGCTGGCCATAGAGGTAGATGATCAGCCCCAGCACCATCCCAACGCCGGCCGCAGCGAAGCCCCAATGCCAGCCGAGGCTCGACTGCCCGAGCGTGCCGCACACCAGCGGCGAGAACGTGGCACCGAGGTTGATGCCCATATAGAAGATGGTGAACGCCCGATCGCGACGGGGGTCCCCTTCTGGATACAGGCTGCCCACCTGGGTCGAGATGTTGGGCTTGAAGGCGCCGTTGCCGAGCACCAGGAAGATCAGCGCCGGCAGGAAGAGATGCTCGCTCGCCATCAGGAAATGGCCGATCGCCATCAGCACCGCGCCCAGGATCACGGCCCGACGCTGGCCGATGATGCGATCCGCCAGCATCCCGCCGAAGAACGGCGTCAGGTACACGAACGCGGTGTAGAGCCCGTAGATCTGGGACGAGAGCGGCTGGGCCGCGAGCGGCCCGAACACCACCTCCAGCGAGGTCTTGAGCGCGGTGAAGCCCATCAACCTCTGCCCGACCTCGGGCTGGATGAACAGGTACTTCACCATGTAGAGCACGAGCAGGGACCGCATCCCGTAATACGAGAAGCGCTCCCACATCTCGGTGAGGAACAGGATGAACAGGCCCCGGGGGTGCCCGAACCAGGTGCGGCCGGACGTCGGAGCAGCGGCGACGGCAGTGCTCACGGGAGATCCCTCGCGGAATGCGGCAACGTCTGGGGAACGAACCCGGACCATGGGGGAAGCACGACCGGGTCACTCAGGATACGCGAGCCCCCGGGGAGGGCAAAGACAAACCGGCCCCAGTGCCGGGGCCGGTCGAGGATGAACGCGCGAAACGTCGCGCCCAGCGCGGCCGGCGGGGCGCTCGCTGCCACGAGGCCCCGGCCCGGCCGGCGTTCACCGCATCACGATCGCTCGCGCCGTTCTGCGGGTCGCGCCCTGCGTCAGCCGCACCAGGTAGAGCCCGGCGCCCAGGTCGAGCCCGGCGCCGAGGTCTACCGCGTGCCGCCCCACCCCCATCGCGCCGACCTCGCGCGACGCCAGCCTGCGGCCCGCGACGTCGAACAGCTCGAGCCGCGCGTCACCGCCCGCGGGCAGCGCGAAATGGACGCTCAAGCGACCGTCGCGCGAGGGATTGGGCTCCGCACCGGCGAGCTCGAGGCGGGACGGCGGGGCATCTGCGCCCGGCAGCCCGGCGGTCGGAACCGTGAGCGTCACGCGCACGTTGTCGATCGCCCACGACTCGTCGTCGCCGCCCTGCCACTGCTGCGCCGCGGGGCCGGAGACCGCGCTCAGGGACCACACCACGACCAGCGAATCGGCGCTGTGCGGAATGTTCTGGAAGGTCGGATCGGCCGAGAGGTCGTAGGCGCGGTCCCGGTTGTAGTAGCAGCATCCCGAGAAGCCCAGGTCGTGCCCGCGACTCAGCAGCGCGCCCGGCGGCGCGATGTAGTCCGAGCTGTCCCCGAGGGCGAGCTGGAACCAGTGATTGAAGAGCAGCGCGCCGTCGACGCGCACCTGGAACAGCTCGGTTCCGTCCCACGAGTCGATGATGCCGAGCAGGAAGCCCAGCGAAACGGCGGTGTGGGGCGCAAGGTTTCGCAGTACGAGCCTCGTGTCGTAGAGAGGAACGCTGGTGTAGCGGAGGAACGTCGCGCCGAATTGGTTCCCCGGCGGACCGAGACCCGCATAGCCCTGCGTCCCCTCGAGGAATGATCCCGGGGCGGTGATCTGCGCGGGCAACCCCGACTCGAAGTCCGTGGAGAACACGGTGACCACGTCGCTCCCGCCGGAAACCGCTCCGGCCGACGGGGCCGTGTTCCCCACGTCGTCGTAGGCGACCACCTTGTAGTAGTAGGCATGGCTGGCGCCATCGTTGACCGTGAGCTGCGACGGCGGCAGGTCCGCGACGATGTTCGCGGGCGAGGGCGTGAAGCCCGGCCAGCTCTCGCGGTACACGCGGATGCCCGCGACGTCGGACGAGGGGCTCGCCGACCAGCTCACGGTGTTGTACGGCCCGAACTCTGCGCGTTGCGGCGACGCGCTCGCGGGACGCAGCGACACGCCGGGATGGAACACCACCGTCACGTTGCCGACCGGCCCGGGCGCGAGGTTGTCCTTCGAGTGCCCGGTGAGCACGTTGGAGGAGTCCGTCTCCGAGACCTGGTCGTCCCACACGATCCGCCAATCGTAGTCCGCCGCCCCGGTGCCGCTCGAGTCCGCATCAGTCGGCGCCTGGTAGCAGTTCATCGCCAGCCCGATCGCGTCGTAGGTGGCGACCTGGGTCCAGGCCGCTCCCGATCCGGCGGGACGGCGAAGCACGCGGTACAGCGTCGTGAAGGTGGTGTCGTGGCAGGCGCGCTGCCAGCAGAGCTGGACCACGCCGCCCTCATCGTTGGGCACGTCGCTCACGCTCTCGAGCACCGGCGGATCGCCGCCGAGACAGCCGCCGGCCGCCACCCGGGCCACCCGGACGCGCGTGGCTGCGGCATCCTTCCACACCAGGTAGAGCCCGCCCGCTGCCTCCGATGACCACGAGTGGAACGTGGACTGCGAAGTCGC
>WNFL01116165.1_pt1 | contig 12619 bp, 10 predicted proteins | sample 5400361 | NCBI WGS metagenome assembly WNFL01 (sample SAMN13153351, study PRJNA577476) | soil metagenome | isolation source: 40 cm soil on Douglas fir-dominated hillslope | place: USA:California | collected 2013-09-17
CCTACCGGTGCTGAAACCGCTTTAAACTAAATAAGGAGCCTGGCTAAAATCTGATCCTCACTTAGTCGGCTTTTTTGCAAAACCTGAAAATCCCCTTCATATTTGCTGAAATAAAGTGAAATGAAATACAAACGCATTCTTTTAAAGCTAAGTGGTGAGGCGCTGACGGGCTCGAAAGCCAGTAACATCGACCCTGCTGTGCTCGAACAATACTGTGACGAAATTAAAGCGGTGAAGGAACAGAGCGTGCAGTTGGCCATCGTGATTGGTGGGGGCAATATTTTCCGTGGCGGACAGGCAGAAGCACTGGGCATTGACCGCGTGCAGGGCGACTACATGGGTATGCTCGCCACAGTGATCAACGCCATGGCATTGCAAAGTGCCTTGGAAAGACACGGAGTCTATACGCGACTGATGGCCGGTATTAAAATGGAACAAGTTTGCGAGCCTTTTATCAGGCGTAGAGCGATCCGTCACTTAGAAAAAGGACGGATCGTTATTTTTGGAGCAGGTATTGGCAATCCGTATTTCACTACCGACTCAACAGCAAGCTTGCGCGCCATTGAAGTTCAAGCAGAAGTGGTACTCAAAGGCACGCGCGTGGATGGCGTGTATACGAAAGACCCGTTGAAATTTCCGGATGCCGTGCGCTATCAAAAATTATCGTTTCAAGAAGCTTACGAGAAAAATCTGAACATCATGGACATGACTGCCTTCACTTTGTGCATGGAAAACAAACTACCCATCATTGTTTTTGATATGAACAAAAAAGGAAACCTGTTGCGCATTGCGAAGGGTGAAGAGGCGGGAACGTTGATAAGTTAATTTGAAAATTCTTTAATTTGATGATTTGAAAATTGGGTCAATAACTGGACTATTTACTCGTTACTCAATACTATTATGGAAGAAATCGAATTATACCTTGAAGACGCTAAAGACCGAATGACCAAAGCCATAAGCCACGTGGCAAATGAATTGGCAAAAATCCGTGCGGGCAAAGCCAATCCTTCCATGCTTGATGGGATTATGGTATCTTATTATGGAGCGATAAGTCCGCTTAATCAGGTTTCGTCTATGACCACTCCTGATGCACGGAGCATCTTCATTAAGCCTTGGGAAAAAAGTCTCATCCAGGAAATCGAAAAAGCGATCATGGCTGCGAACATTGGTCTCACTCCGCAGAATGATGGCCAGCAGGTGATCATTAATATTCCTATGCTCACGGAGGAGCGCAGGAAACAACTAGTGAAACAAGTTGCTCACGAGTGCGAGCACGGTAAAGTAAGTGTGCGCAGCATTCGCAAGGAAACAAATGAGTCGCTCAAGAAAATCAAAGGAGCATCGGAGGATGACGTTAAAAATGCTGAGGAAACAGTTCAGAAACTCACAGACGATTTTATAGATAGGATCGATGGGTTAATGAAGAAGAAAGAAGCCGAGATACTGACGGTTTAATTGTCAATGATCGATGTGCCGATTACCAATAAATTCTTGGTTGTCTAACGGAGCTTGCCATCGATTACTTCTATGTAAAGTTGAAGCGAAGAGCTAACTTTCCTTCATCAAAATAAAAGTCTCATGGAAAATGAAAGCATGCTCAGCCGCGCGGCTAAAACAACGAAGAAAATAGTAAAGCGGGTTATCATCGTAGCTATTGTACTAGGCATTGGTCTGTTTGCATTTTTATATTGGGGAGTTTATGAACGTGGTGTGATGGCGGGCAAAGTGCTGCGCATCACTCAAAAAGGATTTATCTTCAAAACTTACGAAGGGAAACTGAATCTTGAAACTTTTGGAGCTCTCAAAGGCACAAGCCCGATAGCTGAATCTTTTGATTTTTCAGTCGAAAGTAGTCAGTCTGAAGTGATCAAAGAACTCGAGCAAGTTGCTTTAAGTGGTGAACGGGTGAACCTGAAATTTGTAAGGCGCTTCACTACATTCCCATGGCGTGGCGACACCAAATATTTTGTAGTAGGAATCGAACGCTTAAAGTGAATTTATTTTTCCGTAAGCTTATAAGCGTCTTCGTAATGCTTGATCAGTTTACTCCAATCAAACGAAGAAGAATAACTTTCTACGTTGTTGCGCTGCGTGATTCGCTCCCTCCTCGACTGCGATATAAATTTATGTAAGAAAGCGCTTAGCTGCTTCGCACTCCAATCAAAGGTGCGCTTACCCCTTTCCACTACAAACATTCCTCCTTTTTCGTGATCGGGCATGTTTTTCATTAAGTAGTCCCCAAATCCGCTGAGGTCACTCGTGACTGCAGGTATTCCGCTGGCCATGCACTCGAGGGGAGTGTAACCCCAAGGTTCGTAGTAACTTGGAAAAATTCCCAGATGACAACCTCGAACAAACTGGCCATAGTCCAAGCCAAAAAGTGGATTCGTGGAATTGATGAAATCTGGATGGTAAACGATCTTGACTTTATCTTCTGGTTTGTTAAGCAAATTTCTTCGCGTAACAAATTTTACAATGTCGTCTTGATCTTCATGCAGTAATCGATGCGTAACCACAGCCGGCAATCGTGAATTTTTCCAGGACTGAATTGTTCTCCGATAACGAAGCAGCCAATATTCATCCACGAAATTATTCAGTTCAGGCAGGCGGTGATCTTGCCGTGCAATGCTTTCAACGAACAATCTTTTACCGACCTGTTTTTGAATTGCTTCACACACCTGTCTTATCTCTTCCATCACAGCGCGTGATTGCAGCACTTCTGGCTTAATGCTTCGGTAATCTTGTTTCGTCACAAAAAACATCACCACTGTTATATCCGACCCTTCCTGCTTCAATTGCTCATTCAAATGAGTGAGTGCCTCAAGCGTTAAATCGAAGCCTTTGTTTTTAAATTCATAGCGACCTGAAGTAAAAAAATAAAGCGTGTTTTCAAGATCAAACGAATAGGACTGAAAGAAATGCCCCATCACAAATTCCTGAATACGATCTTTATACAAAACGTGCAGATTTTGAAATTCATGCAGCGCCTCGAAACGTTCTATGTTGAGTCCGTTGGGTGTGATCACTTCAGGCTTACGCCTGAGTAAGTGCGTACATTCACGTGCCGTTACATCACTCACTGTGGTTAATACAGTACATTGTTGAGCACACCCATATTCAATGGAAGCTTCTGATTCAACCCCAAATTTTTTTGCTTCATCTTCCCATCTAAAAAAAGGCAAGTGCGCATAGAATAGCGGTGAGTTGATAGCAAGATGTCTTCCAAGTTGAGTCGCGTGTGTGGTGAAGACGGTTTTCACCGGCATCTTCTCGCGCTTCATATCCAGAATAGGCAGCCCCGCCATCCATTCATGAAAATGCCCAATGATATTTCTTCCATCAGCCAGTTTAGCGAGTTCATCAAAGAAAAGCTTGTTCAAAAAAGCAAACGCAACGACTTGGTCAACGAGCTTATTTCCATCAGGCACTTTGATGCTGTGATTTTTCCATAAAAGATATTTTACTACGTTCAAGGCCTTCTCCTCAATCAATGGATTGAGAAGTACTACTCGAGGCTTGCCGGTAATCAACCATTCGGCATGGATCACATCATACCCTTTTTTTCTAAGGCTCATTGCAGCCTTACCAAAGACATCATCAGCATTTTCGATCAACTCAATTTCAGCGAGAATGCTTTTGTTTAAGAAGGGACCAACCATGCAAAAATTCTCTCCATGATTCTTCATCATAGCAGGCGCTTTCGATCGGATCACTGTGTAGATGCCGCCCACCTGGTTACAAACTTCCCAAGCGGATTCGATAAGAAGTGTATTGTTCTGGGGTTTTACTTTTTTGGACATAGGAATGCAGTCACCAGAAAAGTTCCACAAAAGAAACCTTTTTAGCAAAAAATCATTTTTATAGAGGTTGACGTGAGTCACATGACTTAATATCAAAGCTTACGTCAAACTGTCTTGAATATCTTAAATTTAGTAAGGCAGTCACGACATTTTTTCCTGTAAATAGTCAGGTTCGTCAACTGGACAGCGTTTTGATCAGATCGGCCTGGAGGTTAAAACTATGAACTTCGAAAAATTTACAATTAAGTCTCAAGAAGCATTGCAAAAGGCAGCAAGCATTGCATCTGGCAATCAGCAACAAGCGATTGAGCCGGGTCATTTGCTTCAAGCGATTTTGGAAACGGATGAGAACGTTTCAAATTATGTTATCAAAAAAATGACCGTTAATGAAGCTATTCTCAAAAGCAAGCTGGAAGAAATTGTCAACGCCTATCCGAAAGTTTCAGGACAACAGGCGTATTTATCGCCTACAGCAAATTCTGTTTTACAAAATGCCGAAAAAGAATTGCGCGAATTCAAAGATGAGTTTGTTTCAATTGAACATTTATTGCTGGCTTTACTCGCCACGAAAGACAAAATCTCTTCTTTGATGAAAGATGTAGGCTTTGATAGAGCAGGTTTGGTCAAAGTCATCAAAGAACTGCGCGGTGGATCTAAAGTCACTGATCAAAATGCGGAAGCGAAATACAAGTCCCTTGATCGTTATTCCAAAAATCTAAACGACCTCGCGAAAAAAGGAAAAATCGATCCCGTGATCGGTCGCGATGAGGAGATCAGGCGGGTGCTTCAAATTCTTTCTCGTAGAACAAAGAACAATCCGATTCTTTTGGGTGAACCCGGTGTTGGCAAGACTGCTATTGTTGAGGGCATGGCACAGCGCATAGTTGATGGTGACATACCTGAAAATCTGAAAACAAAAACACTCGTCTCGCTTGATATGGGTCTGCTGGTAGCAGGTGCTAAGTATAAAGGTGAGTTTGAAGAGCGGTTGAAAGCGGTAATCAAAGAAGTGACAGACTCCAATGGAGAAATCATTCTGTTCATCGATGAGATTCACACGCTCATTGGCGCGGGTGGAGGTGAAGGTGCGATGGATGCTGCCAACTTATTAAAGCCGGCCCTTGCTCGCGGGGAACTTCATGCCATCGGTGCCACTACGTTGAAAGAATATCAAAAGCATATTGAAAAAGACAAAGCTCTTGAACGCAGGTTTCAAACCGTGATGGTTGATGAACCCAACGTGGAGGATTCGATTTCCATTTTGCGCGGCATTAAAGACAAATATGAATTGCATCATGGAGTTCGTATAAAAGACGATGCCGTTATTTCTGCAGTAGAACTTTCAAGTCGCTACATCAGTGATCGTTTTCTTCCTGACAAAGCAATTGATTTAATGGATGAGGCCGCTGCGAAATTGCGTTTGGAAATGGATTCACTTCCCGAAGAACTCGATGAACTCAACCGCAAGGTTATGCAATTGGAAATTGAGCGTGAGGCCATTCGCAGGGAAAAGGATAAAGACAAAGAGACTATTCTGAGTAGAGAGATCGCTGAGCTTTCGGGTGAACGCAATTCGCTTAAAGCAAAATGGGATAGTGAGAAATCGGTAGTTCATGAAATCCAAAAAGAAAAGGAGAGCATCGACCGATTAAAATTTGAAGCTGAACAAGCTGAAAAATCAGGCGACTATGGACGGGTAGCAGAAATCCGCTATGGAAAAATTACCGAGGCAGAAAAAAATCTGAAGAGCCTGCAAACACAAATGAAAGAAATGCAAGGCGATCACTCTCTGTTAAAAGAAGAAGTAGATAGCGAGGACATCGCTGAAGTGGTAGCAAAATGGACGGGCATACCTGTTTCTAAAATGCTGCAAAGTGAACGCGAGAAATTACTTCACCTTGAAGGAGAGCTAAGTAAACGTGTGGCCGGGCAAGAGGAGGCCATTCGCGCATTGAGCGATGCGGTGCGGAGAAGTCGCGCGGGGTTGCAAGATCCAAAACGTCCCATTGGTTCGTTCATATTCATGGGAACAACAGGTGTGGGCAAAACTGAATTGAGTAAAGCACTGGCTGAATATTTGTTCAACGATGAAAATTCAATGATACGTATCGACATGAGCGAATATCAAGAAAGTCATAGCGTGAGTCGACTCATTGGTGCACCTCCGGGTTATGTTGGTTATGATGAAGGAGGGCAGTTGACAGAGTCCGTGCGGAGAAAACCTTACTCAGTGATCTTGCTTGATGAAATCGAGAAAGCGCACCCTGATGTTTTCAACACGTTGCTTCAAGTTTTAGATGACGGTCGACTCACCGACAATAAAGGTCGCGTGGCGAATTTTAAAAACACTATAATCATAATGACCACAAACATTGGGTCACAGATCATTCAGGAGAATTTTGAAAAGCTAACGGATCAAAATTATTTCGAAGTAATTGAAAGCACTAAAGATGAAGTGATTGCGTTGTTAAGGAAAGCGGTGAGGCCGGAATTTATCAACCGAATTGATGAGATCATCATGTTCCGACCGCTCACAAAAAAGGATATTCGGAAGATTGTGGCAATACAATTTGAACTTGTGAAGAAACGTTTAATGGAAAGCGGAGTATCCCTGGAAATTTCGGAGGCGGCTCTGGATCGATTGGCCAAACTAGGCTTTGATCCGCAGTTCGGAGCCCGTCCCCTTAAACGGGTGATGCAACGCGAAATCTTAAATGAATTGTCGAAGCAAATTTTATCCGGCAAAGTGAACAAGGACTCGCAAATTTTCGTTGATATGAAAAATGACGTTGAATTTGAGTTCGTAAACAGCGATTCAATTGAAATAATAGGTTAATAAAGATTGTTGGTTTGTGGGGTTTGGTTTATCCCGCGTCTGCGGGATAGGTTTTTGGGGTTAGGGCGTGCAGAGGTGCACGCCCTTGTTTTTTGCCCAAACTGTTAACGTTCAGGAGATTATTTTTTTTTGTAGATTTATATGGATGCCAAAGTCTATAGTTCCCGAAAAACTCAAAGAGGGTGGCACCGAAGTAAGTTTTCAAACACTGGCGGAAAACACCCCGATCGGCATTTATAAAACAGATGCTGCAGGTCATCCCACGTACGTCAATAAAACCTCGCGCGAAATCACCGGAATGACAGAAGCGGAAGCTTACGGCACAGGCTGGGCCGGGGCCATTTTCAGCGAGGACCGCCAAAAAATAATTGATGCCTGGAAACGGTCAGTAGCAAATCAAACTGACTTCAAACTTGAATTCCGCTTCGAGAATCCCCTGAAAGGTTTAATATGGGTAAGAAATCAAGCCACTGCTTTAAGGGATTCGAAAGGAAATGTTACCGGCTACATTGGTAGCATAGAAGACATCACTCAAGAGAAAAGCTTTGAACAAAAATTACTGGAAAGTGAAGAGCGATATCGATTGCTCTCCGCAAACTCAAGTGACATAATGCTGCTCACGGATGTCGACCGAAGAATCATTTTTATTTCACTATCAGTAAAAGAAATACTAGGGTATCAACCGGAAGAGCTGATCGGAACTGTAGCGATCGATTTGATCCACTCAGACGATGTGAAGGTGGCTAAAACCAAAGGGGATACCATTAGAAGAAATGATGAAACAGTGCGCACGGTTGTTCGCATGAGAAAAAAAAGCGGAGAGTACCGATGGGTAGAATCTAACGGAAAGATTTTCCACTATCAGAATTCGAAAGAGCAATTAGTACAAGCGTGCATCCGCGATATTCATGAACGCAAGCTGCTCGAAGAAAAATTAATAGAGAGTGAACACGTTTACCGACTTCTCTCGGAGAATCAGAATGACATTATTTCCCTTACCGATTCGGAAAGAAAATTTGTTCATGTGTCGCCATCCGTAAAAGAGGTATTGGGATACGAGCTGGAAGAACTGACTGGAAAAAAAAGAATTTTAGACCTGACCCATCCGGATGATGTGGAGATGGTTCGAGCGAATGGTGAAGAAATTCGTCAAAGCAAATTGCCTATTGCATGCACTGTTATGCGGCTGCGGAAAAAAAATGGCGAATACATTTGGTTTGAGTCTCAAGTGAAAATCTTTAACGATGACCGTTCTCAAAATAAATTGGTTTTAGCATCTCACCGCAACATCAATGAAAGAAAATTGCTTGAGGATGCATTGAAAGAAGCAAAGGAAAGAGCGGAAGACGCATCCAAGGCGAAGAGTATGTTTTTGAGCACGATGAGCCACGAGATTCGCACACCTATGAACGCGATCATTGGACTGACGAATCTGATGCTCGAAGAAAACCCGAGAGAGGATCAGATCGAAAGCCTTAACCTCCTGAAATTTTCCGGAGAAAATTTGCTTGCTATTATCAACGACATTCTCGACTTCAATAAAATCGAAGCAGGGAAAATCGAACTTGAAGAAATTACTTTCAACCTGAAAGAAATTCTGGGGCATAACATAAATCTTCTAAAAAACAGAGCAACGGATAAAGGCATCGATTTAAAATTAGAATTGCAAGGCCACCTACCCGACAACGTTGCGGGAGATCCGGTTCGACTGGGTCAGGTGCTGAATAATCTCATCGGCAATGCGATTAAATTTACCGAGCATGGTTATGTCCATATCATTATTTCGGAACTTGACCATAGAGGCCGAAATCATTTGATACGGTTTGCAGTGAAAGACACCGGTATCGGTATAAGGAAGGGGAAACTTCATGAAGTATTTGAGAATTTTGCACAAGCAAGCATCACAACTACGCGCAAATATGGAGGAACCGGGCTGGGCTTGTCTATTTCACAGAAGTTGATCAAACTTATGGGCAGCGAAATAAAATTGCAGAGCGAATTGGGAGTTGGCTCTGAGTTTTCGTTTGATCTTCAATTAAAAGAGGGCAAAAACATTTCCTTAAAAAAAATAGCCGAGGATCGAAAAACAATTAAAAGCACCCTTGGTATTAAAGTGCTCCTGGTTGAAGATAACAAAGTAAATCAAGTGGTGGCAAGTAGTTTTTTGAAGAAGTGGGGCATGAAAGTAGGTTTGGCAGGTGATGGTCGCGAAGCATGCGAGATGGTGACGCAACAGAAATTTGACATTGTCCTGATGGATTTGCAAATGCCTGAGATGGATGGCTACGAGGCTACCCAACTTATCCGCGCCATGAATGATCCTTATTTTAAAACATTGCCCATCCTGGCTCTGACGGCTTCAGTGATGATTGAGGTAATGGAAAAAGCAACATTATCAGGGTTCAATGGTTTTATTACGAAACCCTTTCAACCGCAGGAACTGAAAGAAAAAATTCTGGAGTTTGTTCCTCGTAAATCGAAAAAATCCAAGCCGGGTAAGGAATTATCAAGTAACAAGTTTGATCAATACATCCACGATCCGGAAATGGAACGTGAGTTGACCGGTTTATTTATTAGCAATCTGCAGGAACTAAAAATGGCATTGCAAACTTCCATTGAAAGAAAAAAATAGTGACGAATATCAGCGGGTTTTTCATAAATCAAAAACAATGTTGGCGCTAATTAATGATCACGAATTCAGCAAGGTAACGCATGATGTAAAAGAAAAACTAAACCAACAAAAAGAAATCAGTAAAATAGATTTGCTTGACTTCAACAGAATGGCAGATGAACTAATACGGGGCTTTGAAGAGAAACAGCAAATTGTACATTAAATCCCTTCCTTGATGTGAAAGATCTTGCTCAATTTATCGCGGCCTTTCCCATCCATCATCATTAGAAGATAATCCCCTATTTCAATTTTTACATCACCTTCGGGATTTTTCATCAGCTTGCGCTGACCATTCACGTGCTTTACTAAACCAATCAAAACAACATTGTAATCTTTCTTCAGATCGAAAAAGGCTTTGTTATAAGGAGTATTGGCATACACATTGTCCTGCTTGACGAGAAATTGTTTCATGTCATACTCATCGGCTTCGTGCGCGTAGGCTATTAACTCTTCGCTGAAGAATGCAACATCGGGTTCGTAGATATAGCTAGCTAAAAGCTTGGAGGAGATTTCGTTTTTCGAGATAGTGTAGGTCACTCCTGCATGCATGAATGTGCTTTTCAAATTTCCGTTGTCCAGTGTGACTACGTAATTCAGGGTTTCAAAATGTTTTTTAATGTTGATGATGTATACCAATTTTTCGGTGTCGTCATTTAGATTAACAAATACAATTGAAGCCTGACTGATATTTGCCTTCTCCAGCTGATCAAAATTATTGTAGTCCGAGAATAGCGTGTACACCAAATCGGAAGTGTAATATTCTCGAATAAGGTCGATGTGCCCACGGTCTTTGGTGATTACGGCAACTTGCTTGCCTGCACCAATGAGGTGACTGATCACGGACTGACCGAAATCATTCCATCCGATGATCACGACATGGTTTTTGAAGTTGGTGCCGTTGAGGCCCAGTTCCTTCTGTTCTCTTATTGTACTCATAAAATTTGCAATCTGTCCGATGATAAACCCATAAACACCCAAGCTTGAAAGTAAAAATACAAAACCAATCATGCGCCCCCAGTAAGTTACAGGCAAGGCATCGCCATAGCCAACAGTGGTGAGGGTCTCTACCATGTACCACATGGCATCCAGTACGGTGTTCAGCTTACTGTGTGGCTGACCCGACTCTAGTTTTAGCATCAAAGCAAGAAGTCCACCATAAATGCAGGCAAATACAAAAATACTGATGAGAACTCTGCGGTAATTGGGGCGCTTCATAGGTTAAACAGGACTTAAGTAAATTAAAAGCAGCTAGAAATAAAAATCAGTGAGCGCAGTTACCCAGGATTTTGGACGCTTTGGTCACATCAATTAGGCCTTTTTGAGCATCCCAAGAGTTGCCAATGTAGGTGGCGATTTCGGCAATCTCTAATTCCGTGAGTGATGGAATTGCAGGCATTGCCTTGTTAAAACTTTTTCCATTGACCAAGAGCTCGCCTTGTGTGCCATATTTCATCAAGCAAAGTGATTTTTCAAAATTAGTGTTCAGATAATCGCTGGATGCAAGCGGAGGGTAGACTCTCCCCAGGCCTTGTCCGTTTTTCTGGTGACAGTTGCTGCAATGCTTTTCATAAAGCACCTGGCCTTGGGCATAGTATTGCTGGAATTTTGGGTCTTTAATTGAGCACGAATTCAAGATTAAAATTGTCAGTAGTCCATAGACGATAGTCCATAGTTGAATGAATTGCCATCGACCATTGACCATCGACCATTGACTAATTCCCATTCTCAAATCGTAATTTTTTTATATCCCCGATCAACCTATTCACATCCTCTTCTTTGGTGCCGTCATACTTTCCGCGGATGTGACCTTGCTTGTCGATCAACAAAAAGGCTCCACTATGAATATAACCATCGGGCTCGGTCTTATCTTCCATGACCGTTGTGAAATAACTGGTCTGTGCAATTTTAAAGATTGAGTCTCTAACGCCTGTTACAAAATGCCAGCGTTTGCTCTCTACTCCGAGCCGATCAGCAAAATCGTGAAGCAATGCTACGGTGTCATACTCAGGATCGATGGAGTGGGAGAGGATCAACACATCGGGCATATTTTTGGTGGCTTCATATACGCGAAGCATTTGCGTCTTCATGATTGGGCAAATCGTGCGGCATGAGGTGAAGAAAAAATCAGCTACATAGATTTTGTCTTTGAATGTTGAGTTGGCAACCAATGAGCTGTCTTGATCTACGAATTGAAATGGAGCAATGGTATGATAAATGGTGTCTTTTCCGTTCCACTCGCGACTGCCGAGGATGGGGAGCTTTTCGTTTTTGGGTGTGCAAGAGAGGAGTAGGCAGTAGGCAGTAAGCAGTAGGCAGTAAGACCATAGTCCATGGTCCATAGTCCATCGTTTTTTTGCCATCGACCATCGACTATTCAATAGTAATTTTATCTCCTTCATGTACTTCATTATGATTTAATGCTACTAGATTTTTTCCGAACAGAACCTTGTTTTCTTTTTTTCGATACTGTGATAATGTTAGTAGCGGTTCGATTCCTTTATCACCGGTGTCTTGATTTACGGTGGTGAGAACACAACGGGCACATTGTTTTACAGCCGCAAATCTATTTTTACCAATTGAAAAATTTCTCCATGAATCTTCTGCATAAGGCTGACCACCGCTAAAAACAAAATTGGGTCGAAAGCGATTCATGGGCAATGGTTCTTTCAATCGCGAGTTGAGATCAGCCAATGTTTGTTCTCCGATAATTAGAAACGGATAGGCGTCTGCAAGACTTACGTGCTCCTGGTTGACCTGATAATTTTCATCGACAGGTCGAGCGTTTGTTTCAGGAAAGGAGACCAACTTACAATTTATTTGTAATCGTTCAGAAAACCATTGACTGTATTCGTCACTTACTTCAACTACTTGAACGGTGTCATCCCATATTCTTGCATTGATCGGCTCGCCCTTGATTGGATGACTGAATGGAAGTATTATAGAATCAGACTTGAATTCGATTTTAAATTTTGAATCTTGAATCTGTAACTTAAAAAGCGCCATCCGCGGATAAAGGCGTTGTGACATGAACTCATTGTCTTCATCAATCAACATCCATCGTCTGTCGTGTTCAAGGCCTTTTTCAAAGACCCTAGCCGATTTCAGGGGAATACCGCCCAACGATTTTATCGGATAAATCCAAATTTCGGTAAGCTTGAGTGTCATGGAACTTTTCGATTAAAATTTGCGCTAACTTAGCCAGTATTAAGTCCTTATAAAAATGTCTAACACCTCTGCGTTGTGGTATTTTGAAAGTGTCAATTTGTACGACATCCTTTGTCCGCACAAAGTCAAGCCCATGGCCGAGCGCCA
>WNFL01116275.1_pt1 | contig 12618 bp, 13 predicted proteins | sample 5400361 | NCBI WGS metagenome assembly WNFL01 (sample SAMN13153351, study PRJNA577476) | soil metagenome | isolation source: 40 cm soil on Douglas fir-dominated hillslope | place: USA:California | collected 2013-09-17
CATATCAGTTATCACTGGCTTGAATGTTCCTGTGTTTGCTTCTGCTGGTACCACTTCTGCAATACGTAGAAGACCTTCTTCTTCTCCCCCTGATCAGAAACCAGCCCTTTACGATTGTAGTAATCCTGAATGCCGGGCAGCAGGCGGCGCGGGGAGCGGAAATCCATCAGAATCCAAGGGCTGGTGCCGCGAAGGAAGGGGATGCGGTCAAGCATGGCGACTTGATGCTTGTACAAGTCTTCCTGGTACTCCTCGGTGAAACGCGCGTCGGAGTTGCCATGTAACCCGGACAGCGCGCTGCCGCCGAATTCGCTCATGATGAGGGGTTTGTCATAAGGCGATTTCCAATTGGCTTTATCGGCGTCTTCGGGCTTGCCTTCGTACCAGCCGATGTACTCGTTGCAGCCTAGAACATCTAAGTCTGCGCCTAGCGGATCGTCGATCATTCGCGTGGTGCCATCCCGATGCTGCACTTGCAGGGCCGCGCTGAGGAGCCTCGTTGAATCGAGTGCGCGTGCCGTTTTCACCAGACTTTGCATGAATTTGGTGCGCGCGTCGGTGACCGGGGTTTCGTTGCCGACGGACCAGATGGCGATGCTGGCGCGGTTTTTGTCGCGGGTGATGTTTTCGGTGAGCTGATTTTCCGCGTTGGCGAGAGTCGCGGGATTGTCCCACCTAATATCCCAGTACACCGGGATTTCCGACCACACCATGAGGCCCATGCGGTCGGCCATGCGTAGCATGTGCTCATTGTGAGGATAGTGCGCCAGCCGGACGAAATTCGCGCCTAGCTCTTTGGCCCAACCTAGCAGGGTTTTCGCGTCATCTTCAGAATTCGCACGGCCGGAGCGGTAGGGGGCTTCTTCGTGAATTGAAACGCCCCGTAGGAAGATGGGGGCGCCGTTCAGGAGAACCTCGTGGCCGCGGACTTCGATGCTGCGGAATCCGATTTCGTCTTCGATCTTGTCTTTTGACGCGTCTGAGCCGCTTTCGATTTCGAATTTGTAGAGCTTCGGATGGTCGGGCGACCATAGTTGGAGACGCTTGTCGGAAACAGAGAACTCGGCCATGCCGGTGCGATCGGTGGTGACGCTCCTTTCAATAGCAAGCTCCGGAATTTGCACCGTCACTCTTTGGTCAGCCGCGGCGTCGCTTAGCTTGACCCAACCTGCGACCTGATCCTGCGTGCCCGGTATCAGGTGGATAAAGGAATCCTGAATGAACCGCTCCGGAACCTCCACCAATTGCACGTCTCTCGTTAGGCCGCCATAGTTCCACCAATCGGTCGAGAGCGTCGGGACTCCCTCAGCTTTCCGCGTGTTGTTCACATAGACGACGACGAAGTTCTCGCCCTCGTGCAACAGCGACGTAACCTCGCAGTTGAACGACGTGAATCCGCCCTCATGGTCGCAGACGACAGTGCCGTTCACACCCGCTATAGAAAAGTAATTCGCGGCGCCGAGATGCAGAAAGACCCGCGTGTGCGGCTTTGGGTGGTAGGGAAACGACTTCTCGTACCAGACGGTGCCTTCGTAAAACAATAGTGACGGGCGTTGGGTGTTCCAGTCGCCGGGAACTTTGAGCGTTTCGCTTTTGTCGAAGTCGTATTCGATCAAATCCTGCGGCGTTTGCGGCTTGGCGTTGCGGAAGAATCCGTCCTGCGAGCGGATGTGGGAACGGTAGTCTTTGAGGCCTGTGTCGTAAGGATCGACGATGGCGTGCCAGGACCCGTTGAGCGAAATGGTGGAGCGATGCTCGACATCGATGATGAGAGGAGCGGGCTGCTGCGCAAGGCATGCGCACGCCGTTGCGATCGATAGTGCCAAACCGAAGACCCTTGTCCGCATACAGGAAAAGCTTGGACTCATGGCTGTAAGTCCGCGGCCTGAACTCTCTTGACGGCTACTCCGAATTGATTGCCGGCCCAGATACGTCGTTGTTGACAGAGCTGAAATAGAGCCAACGCAGCAGAATGTAACAGAGCAGCAGCAGAGCAAAAGATCGAGCGAGTTCGGGCAGCGCATCTTGGAACGAGAAGGGAATCGGGGCTCGGCCCGTGAGCCCCGAATACTCTCGCCGCGAAATCCAGCCCGTAACGGGGGCACTAAAGACGTACGTGAAATGCAGAGCGCCTTGCGCGAACAGCCAACCAAGCGCAATGGCGCCGACAAAGCTCTCAACCAGAGCTCGCTTTAGTTTCTTAAACATCGTTCCTCCTTGCTAGCTTGGTGCGGTATGCGCTCAGGCAATCGAGGGGCCCCACGCCATACACCCAGCGAGATAAAAGCCAGGCTGCACCAAGGGAACTTGCGGAACTGAAGAGATACGAGAATGTGGCAAGCAACGTGAGCCTATCCACAATCGTGAACTTATGATCGAAATAGGGAATGCAAAGGATTGCAACCGCTGTAAACAAGAAACTGGCGAGGCGGAAAAGCGGGTCCCATAGAGCTCGGAATCCCGCATCCATTGAGAACAGGAAAAGCACCGCTACTGCAACGGCTGCGACGTGCGAGCCGGCTAAGATTTCGCGAAGAGTGGGTTTCACGATTTCTCCTGATCGCTGGCATTGTCTCAGGTTTGTCTCGTTTCAACAAAATGAGCGCAGACCGGTGAGATTTGCCCGAAATTGAGTAGTCGCGAGTAAACCGCAGTCTTCGCGGATGCCTCTCCCCGTGTTAGAATTGAAGCAGTTCCTTCCACCATGCATCCTGACCTCGTAAAGCTCCTCGCCCTGCAAGATGTAGATAAAGAAATCCTGCGTTTGAACGATGAAGTCGCGGCTTTACCCAAACGCGTGGCCGCGATCGAGGCGCAACTTGCGGGCACCAAGGCTCAGCTCGAAGCCGCCCGGGCAGCCGTCAAAGCTGACGAAGCCGCCAGGAAGAAGTTCGAAGCCGCCAACCTCGATTTACAGCTCAAAATCTCCAAATACCGCGATCAGATGCTCGCCGTGAAAACGAACGAGCAGTACAAAGCCCTCCAGCACGAAATTGACTTCGCCCAACAGGAAATCCAAGGCAACGACGACAAGATTCTGGAAACCATGGTCGACGCCGACGCCAAGGCGGCGCAGGTAAAAGCCGCGGAGGCCGAACTCAAGGCCGAGACTGCCGAGATCGAGAAAGAAAAGAAGATTGCGCACGACAAGACGGCCGAGGACGAGAAGTTTCTTGCCGAGTGGAACGCGAAACGCAACGGCCTTCGGAGCGGCGTGCCTGAGGAGTGGGTGGCGCACTATGAACGCATCGCGAAAGCCCGCAAGACTGGCCTTTCCGAAGCGCGCGACAGCAAGTGTCTGACTTGCCAGATGACTTTGCGTCCGCAGGTTTTCGCCGAAGTGCGGGCTGGGCACAAGCTGATCACTTGCGAGTCTTGTTCTAGAATCCTCTACTTCCGCGTTGTGGAAAAGACTGCCGAAGAACTGGCCAGCCTCGCACCCAAGAAGCGGACAAGACCCAAAGTCGACGCTGCGCAAGCCTGGTACTACCGTGAGGCTTACGGCGGTCATGACGAAGTATTTCTCTGCTTCATCAATTCCGAAGCGAATGCCGAGGGTGTTTTCGCCAAGTCCCAGCGCCGTATTTACGACACTCACACTGGACGCTCGCCCCAGCCCAACGAGACTCGTTCTGGCAGCTACAAAGAGGCTTTTGCCGAAGACCTTGCCGAGGCGCTGCGGTTGAACGGGACATGGAAGCTAGCCGAGCTGGATGAGTACGGCAACGAGCTTCCGATGATTGTCCTGGACGCTTTGCAGCGTGACTTGGCGTTAGCGTTGCGTGAAGCTCGGGCGGCTAAGCCGGCGCTTGCGGCCGAAGCTGTCAGTCAAGAAGTTCATTCCTAGAAGTACATTCGCAAGAGTCTAGCAAGCAAGACCCCGCGGGCGAGAGCGCCCGCGCCACACAGGCTTGCCCTGTCGTATTGTGAGCTCTGTTAAATTATCCGTACTCATGACGGCCAGGAATCTTGTCCGACGTTTCGGCTCGGTCGCAGCTCTCCTCTCTAGCCCGTTGTTTGCGGCTTCCGCTTTTGCGCAGTCGCCGGATAACGCCTGGCCTAACTACGGCAATGATCCGGGCGGCACGCGCTATTCCTCAGCGCACCAGATTGACCGCAGCAACGTCGCCCAGCTCCGTTTGGCCTGGACTTACCGAACCGGAGCGATGGACGTAAAGACCGATCTGGTGCGGAAGGCTGCTTTTGAAGCCACGCCGATTCTGATTGAGAACAAGCTTTTTCTCAGCACTCCTTATAACCACGTTCTCGCCCTCGATCCGCAGACCGGAGCCGAGGCTTGGGAGTATGACGCTCAGGTCGACCTCACGAGGAATCGTTCTGAAGTCACGTCGAGAGGCGTGTCTGCGTGGCTAGAGCCAAAAGCTAAGCCCGGCCAGCTGTGCCGTCTTTGCATCTTCCTCGGAACTTTGGATGGTCGGCTTATAGCCCTCGACGGTGCCACCGGAAAACCGTGCCCCGATTTTGGTTCGAAAGGAGTGGTCGATTTGACCCAAGATGTGGCGCTGTCCAAGGAATGGACGGGCGGCTACGAAGTCACGTCAGCTCCGGCTATTTCCGGCGATCTCGTCATCGTTGGCTCTTCCATTGCCGACAACTGGAAGGTCGATACTGAGCGTGGTATCGTCCGCGCTTACGAAGTTCGCACCGGCAAGCTGCGCTGGACTTGGAACCCGACGCCTTGGGCCGAGAAGACTACGCCGCGCACTGGCGCTTCCAATGCGTGGTCCACGCTTTCCGTCGATCCCGAACACGATTTGGTCTTCATTCCAACCGGCAGCGCCGCTCCGGACTACTACGGCGGAATCCGCAAGGGCGATAACAAATGGGCCAACTCGGTTGTCGCGCTGCGAGCTTCAACGGGAGAATTTGTTTGGGGCTTTCAGGTGGTTCACCACGATCTGTGGGACTACGATGTCGCCCCGCAGCCTACGTTGTTCACTTGGAAAGACGGCACTCCCGCCGTCGTTATCAACACAAAGATGGGACACGTCTTCGTGCTGAACCGCCTGACCGGAGCGCCTCTGCTGCCTGTCGAGGAGCGCCCTGTTCCGAAGTCAGACATTCCCGGCGAAGATGCCTCGCCCACGCAGCCCTTTTCCACGATCTCTCTCGTGCCAGAAGGCGTTTCGGCGAGCGACGCCTGGGGGCCGACCACCGACGACCTGAAGTGGTGCCAGGACAAAATCAAGTCGTTGCGTGCGGAAGGCATGTTCACCCCACCCAGCCTGCAAGGCACCGCCGTTTTTCCCGGCAACGTTGGCGGGGTGAATTGGGGCGGCGCGGCATACGATCCGTCGCGCCACGTGATGGTCGCCAACACGAATCGCCTCATCGCCTCGACCAAGCTGATTCCGCGCGAGAAGTACGCCGCCGAGACCGGCAAAGATCAAGACAACCGCATCTTCGGCGAATTCGGCGAACAGAAAGGCGCTACCTACGGCATGTATCGCAGCTTCCTCTTTTCACCGAGCAAAGCGCCTTGCAACGCTCCGCCCTGGGGCACGACCGAGGCCGTCGATCTCTACACCGGGAAAAAGCTCTGGGACGTTCCGCTGGGTACCATGCTCTCCAGTTCGACGATCTCCAGTTCGACGACACCCGGCCAACAAACCGGATCGATCAATTTAGGTGGCCCGATGATCACTACCGGAGGCCTGGTCTTCACTTCCGCCGCCATGGATCTCATCTTGCGCGCCTTCGATATTGAAACAGGAAAAGAACTCTGGAAATATCAACTCCCCGCCGGCGGCCAAGCCACACCCATGACTTATACCGTTAAGGGTAAGCAGTACGTAGTCATCGCGGCTGGAGGGCATGGCAAACTCGGCACCAAGCAGGGCGATTACGTTTTGGCGTTCGCGTCGCCGTAAGCTAGTGTGGCACGGCACTCCTGTCCGCGTGGTCTGGAGTAAGCACCTCCCGCCCGCTCCAGTGCAGCATCGCGCCATATTCCTTGAACGCGGCATCCGCCGTCAGGATTGTCAGCTTCTCTGCTTCCGCCTGGGCAATAATCAGCCGGTCGAACGGATCCCGGTGGTGGTGCGGTAGTGTATAGACCCGAAGCGCGTGAGAATGCTCAATAGCCAAAGCTCGGATTCCCTGAGCTTCCATTCGCTTCGGTACATAACTAGCCGGAGGCTCGGGCAGAGACAGCTTGCCCAAAGCCGACTTGATTGCAATCTCCCAGGAACTCGCGGCAGAGAGAAAGAGTTCCTCGCCGCTCCGGGCAAGCAAGTGTCGAGTCTCCGCATTCAAGCGTTCTGGCTCCGAAAGACTCCATAACCAAACTTCGGTATCGAGGAGATACTTCACGATCGGCGTCGCTTAGCAGGCTTTGCTCCCGCAGGTGTGCCAGAGCCTTCAAACGCAGCCAGGAGATCTGGAGGTAAAGGCGCATTGAAATCCTCCGGCACACGATAGAGCCCTTTGTCCATTCCCAACGGCCGCACCGTCGGCGTGGCAGTTATGGAAACGAGACGAGCCACGGGCTTACCTGAGCGGGCAATGATGATTTCTTCGCCGCCCGCGACACGTTGCAGCAAGCGGGAAAGGTGGGTTTTGGCCTCGTGGATGTTCACTTCCATAGTGCTTAAATAATAGACTAAGCTATAGACTAAGTCAAATATACCTCAAACTACATAGTGGCTCAATTTTGAGCCACTACCTCAAACTACGGTCCGGCATACGCCGCCCGCAGCTTCGCGATCTCAATCTTGCGCATTTGCAACATCGCATCCGTCACTCGCTTCGACTTCACGGCATCTTTTTCGCCCAACATCTGCCCGAGCGCCGAGGGCACGATCTGCCAGGATAATCCGAATTTGTCCTTCAGCCATCCGCACTGGCTTTCGCTTCCACCCGCCGTTAGCTTTTCCCAGAAGTAGTCCACTTCCTCTTGCGTCTCGCAGTTCACTAACATGGAGATGGCTTCGGTGAACTTGAAGATCGGGCCTCCTTGCAAAGCCATGAATTGCTGGCCGTCGAGCTGGAAGGTGCCGGTGACGATCGTTGTCCCTCCCGGTTCGGCGAAGCGCTGCAGGCTGGCAATCTTGGAGTTCTTGAAGATGGAAACGTAGAAGTTCATCGCCTCCTCGGCGTTATTGTCGAACCAGAGAAAGGGAGTAATTTTCTGCAATGCGTTTCTCCTTGTAAATATTTTGTCCGGCTAAGATAGCACTATGGCCAAAGTTAACGATGCTGGCGGACTTCCCGAAGTGCGAGTTTCCGCGCGCGCTGCGGGGCGTCTCCAGGACGGACATGTTTGGGTCTACCGGTCGGATTTGCAAACTAGCACGGAGGTTGCCGCTGGAGCTTTAGTCCGCGTTGCCGACCATCGCGGAAGACCGCTCGGAACCGCGTTCTATAGCAGCGCTTCCCAAATTGCGGTTCGGATGCTTTCGCCTAACCAGGTGTTGCAGTCGGACTTACCTGCTTTGCTGCGCCAAAAAATTCGCGCTGCCGTAGCCTATCGCAAACTCGTCGTGCGTGATACCGATGCCTATCGCGTCATCTTCAGCGAAGCTGATTTCCTTCCTGGGCTGATTGTCGACCGCTACAACGAACTACTCTCGGTGCAATTTCTGACGCAAGCCATCGATTCGGCGACGGTCCGCGAGACGGTGCTATCAGTGTTGCGCGAGGAAATCAAGCCTGCCGCGATCATCGAGCGCGTTGAAGCGCGGATGCGCGAACTCGAACAATTGCCGCCGCGCGAATCGCAACTCCTTTACGGTGCCGTGACGAGTGCCATGTTCACCATGAACGGAATCAAGTTCCGATTCGACGGGCTGCACGGCCAAAAGACTGGCGCCTTCCTCGACCAGCGCGAAAACTACGCCGCCGCCGCCGAGTATGCCCATGGTGACGCCCTTGATGTCTTCTGCTACCAAGGGGGCTTCGCTCTGCACCTGGCGCCGAAGTGCGAGAAGGTCACGGGCGTGGACAGTTCCTTGCCAGCCCTGGAGGTGGCGGAGGAGAATGCACAGCTCAACCATCGTGAGGTCGAATGGATGGAGGCCAACGCCTTCGACCTCCTCAAGGACTATGCCTCAGCCGGGCGCCAGTACGACACCATCGTTCTCGACCCGCCCGCGTTCGCCAAGACCAAGCGCGACCTGCCCGCCGCCGCACGGGGCTATAAAGAGCTGAATCTGCGAGCCCTGAAGATGCTCCGCCCCGGCGGGATTCTGGTCACTTGCTCGTGCTCGTATCACGTCAGCGAGCAGGAGCTGCAGGACATCGTTGTGGCCGCTTCGCTGGACGCCAAGCGGACCCTACGACTGCTGGAGAAGCGCGTTCAGGCAAAGGATCACCCTATCGTCCCCACCATCCCGGAAACGGCCTATCTCAAGGCTTTGATCTTGCAAGTCGTCTAGATTTCCTGGCAGTCAAGCACGTAAGTCATTGTAATATAACATTTTGTAGTACTTGACAATAATACACTCATATTTTATGCTTCCTTCGTGGTTAGCATGAATCCAATGGATTGAGTCGCCGAATGCGAGACCAATCCAAGACTACTCCGAGGAGATAGAAGCCATGACTTTCCTAACGCGTTTTGAACCTTTCCGCGAATTCGCGAGCCAGCAGAACCAGATGAGCCGTCTGCTCCAGCAGGAAGCACTTGGCCGGGAAGACGCTTTGCTGTCGACCAGTTTTGCGCCGCCGGTGGATATCTATGAAGACGAGCACAGCTACACGTTGAAGCTCGAGGTTCCGGGAATTGAAGAGAAGGACATCGACGTAAAGCTGGAGAACAGCACGCTTACCGTTACCGGCGAGCGCAAGTTCGAGAAGGAAGAGAAGGAAGAAAACTACCGCCGGGTGGAACGGCGCTACGGCTCGTTTGTACGCTCATTCACCTTACCGCAGACGATTGATAGCGAAACAGTTACGGCGGAGTACGACAAAGGGCTGCTAAAGATTCGCCTAGCCAAGAAGGCCGAGGCCAAGCCGAAGCAGATCAAGATCAGCGTCGGCAAGCAGCTCGACGCGGTCAAGGGCAAAGCGGCCTAATTCCAGACTGGCAGTAGCCGGCTGGATTTCAGAACGAACGCAGCGGGCGGCAGCACAGGGCTGCTTCCCGCTGTATTTTTTTCGGCGATTTTTCCTTTGCCTTAGAGTCCGGGAGACCGGAAACTGGAAACATGGAGAGAGTATGGCGATCCGTTGGGACAAATTTACGTTGAAGGCGCAAGAAGCAGTGCAGAAGGGGGTGGAATCTGCCTCTGAAAATGGCAGCCCGGAAGGGTTTCCGGTGCACCTGCTGGCGGCGATGGTGCAGGATGCGGACGGGGTCGTTCCGCCCGTGCTGGAGAAGATTGGCATCGGCGCAGAGCAGGTAGCAGCAGAAGTACGTAAAGAGATCGACCGGCTGCCCAAGGTGTCGGGCGGAGGCGTGCAGCAGGCGCAGCTTTCGCAGGCGGCGCAGAAGTTGTTTGAGCAGGCGTTTAAGGAAGCGGACAGCTTCAAAGACGAATACGTTTCGACCGAACACCTGTTGCTGGCGGCGACGCAGATCAAGCGCGACCCGGCGCAGCAGATTTTGGCCGGGCTGGGAGCGACGCACGAGGCGATTCTCAAGGCGTTGGCGACAGTCCGCGGATCGCAGCGGGTTACCGATCCGAATCCGGAAGCCAAGTTCCAGGCTTTAGAGCGGTATTCGCGCGATCTGACGGAATTGGCGCGCAAGGGGAAGCTTGACCCGGTGATTGGACGCGATGAGGAGATTCGGCGCGTGGTGCAGGTTTTGTCTCGGCGCACGAAGAATAACCCAGTGCTGATTGGCGAACCGGGCGTGGGTAAGACGGCGATTGTTGAGGGTCTCGCGCAGCGCATTGTTTCGGGCGACGTGCCCGAAGTGTTGCGGAATAAGCGTGTGGTGTCGCTCGATTTGGGCGCGATGCTGGCCGGCGCGAAATTTCGTGGTGAGTTTGAGGATCGGCTGAAAGCGGTGCTGAAAGAAATCGAGGCTGCGGAAGGCAAGATCGTTCTCTTCATTGACGAGTTGCACACGATTGTCGGCGCGGGTGCTTCGGAAGGCGCGATTGACGCTTCCAATATGTTGAAGCCTGCGCTGGCGCGAGGAGAGCTGCGCGCCATTGGCGCTACCACGTTGAATGAGTACCGCAAGTACATCGAGAAAGATACGGCGCTCGAGCGGCGATTCCAGATTGTGTACGTGGGCGAACCGAACGTAGAGGACACGATTGCGATCCTGCGCGGCTTGAAAGAGCGTTATGAAGTGCATCACGGCGTCCGCATTAAGGATTCGGCGATCGTGGCTGCGGCGACTTTAGCGCACCGCTATATCTCCGACCGGTTTTTGCCGGATAAAGCGATCGATTTGATCGACGAAGCCGGGGCGTCGTTGCGCATTCAAATTGATTCCCTGCCCACCGAGATCGATCAACTGGAGCGCAAAGCCACGCATCTTGAGATTGAGCGGCAGGCGCTAAAGAAGGAAGACGATCGCGGTTCCATCGAGCGGCTGGAAGTGATTGAAAAAGAGCTTGCCGAAGTGCGCGAGAAAGCTAATGTGCTGAAGGCGCACTGGAAGCAGGAGAAAGAAGGCATCGCGCGGGCGCGCGAGTTGAAGGAGAAGATTGAGCAGTTGAAACAGGAAGAGCTGACGGAAGAGCGCAAGGGAAATCTCTCGCGCGTTGCTGAGATCCGGTACGGGCTGTTGCGGCAGACGGAAGAGGAGTTACAAAAGCTCACTGAGAAAGCCGCGGCCGACGGCGGGCGTTCCACCAAACTTTTGAAAGAACAGGTCGACGAAGAGGACGTCGCGCACATTGTTTCGCGGTGGACCGGCATTCCTGTATCGAAAATGCTCGAAGGCGAAATGAAGAAGCTGGTGCAGATGGAAGAACGCCTGCGGCAGCGCGTGGTGGGCCAAGATGAGGCGTTAGAACATGTAGCAAATGCCATTCGACGCTCGAGGGCAGGACTAAGCGACCCGAAACGGCCGATTGGATCGTTTCTGTTTCTCGGACCAACCGGCGTAGGTAAGACTGAGCTGGCGCGGGCTTTGGCGGAATACCTTTTTGACGACGAGAAGGCCCTGTTGCGCATTGACATGTCCGAGTACATGGAGCGGCATGCCGTGGCAAAGCTGATTGGCGCGCCTCCTGGATATGTTGGTTACGACGAAGGCGGCCAGTTGACGGAGCAGGTGCGCCGGCGCCCATATGCCGTATTGTTGCTGGATGAAGTGGAAAAAGCACACCCGGATGCGTTCAATATCTTGCTGCAAGTAATGGACGACGGGCGGTTGACTGACGGCAAAGGCCGGACTGTGGACTTTAAGAACGTGGTCATCATCATGACTTCGAACATTGGGTCCGAGCACTTGCAGAACTTCAATCCGCCGATTGGATTTATCGGCAACGGCAAGGGCGGAGACTCCAAGAAGTCCCTCGGCGACGAAGGTCGCGCGGGGGAACTCGCGAGTGCGCATCGTGCGATTCTCCAACAGGTGCGTACGCACTTTAAGCCGGAGTTCCTGAACCGCGTGGATGACATTTTGATCTTTAATCCGCTCGGCCAGGCGCAGTTGGCGAAAATTGTCGATCTCAGATTGGCTGACGTACAGCAGTTGTTGGCTGACCGCAAGATCACGATCGAACTGACGCATGCGGCGAAGGAAGTCCTGTTCCGAGAGGGCTATGACCCGAACTACGGGGCGCGTCCGATGAAGCGGGCTATTCAGAAGCTGGTACAGGATCCGCTGGCCATGAAGATCCTGGATGGCGAGGTGCTGCATGGGGATCACGTGCTGGTGGATGTGGGAACCGCGTCGTCGCTGACCTTTGCTGTGACTCGGGAAGGCGAGAAAGCAGTTGCGTAAGCAGTCCAGCTCATGCCCCGCCCGCAAGGCCTGCTTGTGATTGTGATGATGGCGGGGTTGCCGGGGACAGGAAAAAGCACGCTGGCGGTGGCGGTTAGGGTTGGGGGCGTGGTGCTGGATAAGGATGTGATTCGGGCCAGCATTTTTCCCCGGCGGTTGATTGAATACTCGACCCAGCAGGATGACTTTGTTGTGGAGTTGATGCTGAGCGTGACGGGTTACTTGCTGCGCCGGAATCCTGCCGCGATTGTGATTCTGGATGGGCGGCCGTTCGGAAAGAAATATCAAGTCGACATGGTGGTGGCGTTTGCCCAACGAATGGCCACGTCTTGGCGGATTGTGGAGTGTGTATGCGCGAAGAAGGTTGCAATGAAGCGGCTTCAAGCAGACGTGGCCGCGCGGCGGCATGTTGCTGGGAACCGGAACGTGGCGTTGCATGGCGAGGTGAAGGCTGGCTTTCAGAAGATTCGGCGGAGAAAGCTGGTGGTGCGAACTACGCTGAAGTTAGAAACCTGTGTGAAGAAGGTCGAGGAGTATTTTAAGAATCTGTAATTAGCTACCGCTCTGTGTGGGCGGAGGTGCCGGCACCACGACAAACACGACAACCAACACGTAGAAATGCCTGCCCGACAGCGTACTGGGCAGGCTAGATCACGAGGCAGGCTCCTGGTTAGGCGGCTTTCTTTTGGGAGCGAACCTTGGCCCAACGGGCGCGTTGCGCAGCTGCGATGCGGCGGCGGGCGTCG
>WNFL01120837.1_pt1 | contig 12618 bp, 10 predicted proteins | sample 5400361 | NCBI WGS metagenome assembly WNFL01 (sample SAMN13153351, study PRJNA577476) | soil metagenome | isolation source: 40 cm soil on Douglas fir-dominated hillslope | place: USA:California | collected 2013-09-17
GGGGCGGCGGTACGCGCCTATCGAGCGCGCTGCGGCGGGCAGATCGGGCTGGTCGTGAACCTCGAGCCGCAGGATCCGGCGAGCGATGCGCCCGAGGACCTCGCGGCGGCGGCGCGCGTGGACTGCTACATGAACCTCCAGTTCCTCGATCCGGCGCTGCGCGGCGAGGTGCCCGAGCGGCTGCCGGAGCTGTTCGGCGCGGACTGGCGCCCCTATACGGCGGAGGAGTTGCGGCTCATCCACCAGCCGCTCGATTTCCTGGGCGTCAACTACTACAAGCGTGGCGTGACGCGCCACGACCCCGCGGGCGCGCTGGTGCGCTCGCGCCCGGTGAGCCCCGCGGGCAGCACGTACACGGCGACCGGTTGGGAGGTGCACGCCGAGAGCTTCACCCGCGTGCTGTGCTGGGTGAAGGAGCGCTATGGCGACCTGCCGCTCGTCGTGACCGAGAACGGCGCCGCGTTCGACGATCCTAAGCCCGGCCCGGGCGGGCGGATCGAGGATGCGGCGCGGGTGCGCTACTACCGCGACCACCTGCGGGCGGCGCGCGAGGCGATGAGCCGCGGCGTGGACCTGCGTGGCTACTTCGCCTGGTCGCTGCTCGACAACTTCGAGTGGAGCGCCGGCTACGCGAAGCGCTTCGGCCTCCACTACGTGGACTTTGCCTCGCAGCGCCGCATCCCCAAGGCGAGCGCCCACTACTACCGCGAGGTCATCCGCTCGCAGGGGGCCGTGCTCGAAGATCCACTCCCCGCGGGTTGAGCACGACCGCCGGGCCCGGGGCGGGGCCGGGCTCATCCTCTCTAACCTATCGTGCGGCAATGCATTGGAGCCCCGCACCGACTCCCGGAGGGGCCCCCGCGGCCCCTGGGACGAGGGAGTCAGGGGATGGCCCGGGGAGCAGATTCGTCTTGACCATCACGTGGCATCCGTGTAACCGTTTACATGCAAAGGATTCGCCGCTGCCGGCGATCGTTGCGCCTGTACACGCAGCATGCAGCCGCTGTCCGTTTCGCATCTCGATCCGCAACGCCATCCAACCCCCAACCCCCTTGCTAAGGAGGACATCCATGAGGCGGATCAGCTACTCCAGCTTGGCTTTCGTGATCGTCGGCGCGGGTCTCTTGTGGGCCGCGATCGCTTCGGCCGACCCGAGGACCTGTCCGGGCTTCACGCCCACTCCCACCAGCGCCGCGCTCTTCCTGCGCGAGTTCAACGACTGCCCGTCGTCGTCGCTGTCGAGCGTCAACGGCTATCCCGCCGTGATCCAGATCGACGACCTCAACGTGGACTGCATCGGCGGCGCGAACCTGCACAGCTGGAACTTCTCGACCGACGGCACGACCACCGCCACGTTCGAGAACTGCAGCGTCTATCGCTACTGCGCCGACGTGACCCTGAACAGCACGGGCGCGGGCGGCGGTGAGGGCGGCCTCAAGGTGTCGCCGTGGTGGAACGCTCCGCACTACGCGGTGGACGGCCGGTTCATGATCAACTCCGCGAGCGGCGAGATCGCCTGCTTCGGCGGCCGGCTGCCGTTCTATTCGTTCACCAACGCCTACGGTCTCCACTACGTGAAGGGCCAGACGGCCCACATGGAGATCATCTACGATCCCAACCAGCTCGGCGACCCTCCGGGCGCGCCGCCCGCCACGATCACCTACAAGCTCCAGCTCCCGGGTGGTCCGCTCTACAGCAGCCCGCCGATCAACTTCGACCAGGGCAACGTGAGCGAGGCGCCGGTGCATGGCTCGTGGGGCGAGCTCAACGCGGTGGGCGTCGGCGGCTACATGCAGCATGGCTCCGACGGCACCTCGAAGGACTTCCACGCCACGTGGCAGAACATCTGCTTCTACAACGACCGGCCGGTGCCGGTCCGCAACGGCACCTGGGGCAGCCTGAAGACCCTGTATCGGTAGGGCCTCGAGCCGAGCTTCGAGCTTCAGCATGGAGCCCGCGTGCATCGCACGCGGGCTCCGTGTTATGAGTGGCTCCACCGCACCCCGCCACCCTCCCACCCCCGCCACGAGCGAAGCGCATGACCATGCCGTTCCGCACCCGCTACGGGCATTTCAGCCCGGACGGCCGCGAATACGTCATCACCCGGCCGGACACGCCCAAGCCGTGGGTCAACGTGATCTGTCCCCGCGAGTACGGGACGATCGTGAGCCAGGGCGGATCGGGCTATTCCTGGATGACGCACGCGACGCTGAACCGCATCACGCGCTGGGAACAGGACCTGGTCCGCGACCCGTGGGGCAAGTACGTCTACTGCCGCGACCGTGCGGGCGGGCGGCCGTGGTCGCTGGCGTGGCAACCGGTCCAGGCCCGTCCGGATCGCTACGAGTGCCGGCACGGCGTGGGCTACACGCGCTTCACCTCCGCCCACCACGGGATCGAGAGCGAGTATCTGATCTTCGTGCCGCCGGATGACGCGCTCGAGATCTGGCGCATCCGGCTGCGCAACCGCTCGAGTCGGAGGCGGACGCTCGACCTCAGTTCCACAAGCTCTTCATCGAGACCGAATACGCCGCGCGGGCGGGCGCGCTGCTCGCGACCAAGCGGCTCACGACCATCGCCGAGCACGGCCGCGGGGAGCCGTGGAACACGGAGTGGCCGCACGTCGCCTTCCACGCTTCGAGCGAGCCGCCGGTGGCCTGGGAGAGCGATCAGCGGGCCTTCCTCGGCGCCTACGGCTCGCTCGCGAGCCCCGCGGCCCTGAGCGCGCGGCGGCTCTCGAAGACGACCGGCCGGTGGCACGACGGGATCGGATCGCTCCAGGTCGAGGTGACGCTCGCGCCCGGCGAGGAGCGCGAGGTCGTCTTCACGCTCGGGATCGCGGACACGCGCGCTCAGGCCCTGCGGCTCGCGCGCGGATACGCCGCGCCGGCGGCGGTCGAGCGGGCCTGGAAGGCGTCCGGGCGCCACTGGGAGGCGCTGCTCTCGCCACTCGAGGTCCGGACCCCGGACCCGGCCTTCGACGCGCTCACCAACGTGTGGCTCAAGTACCAGGCCATCTCGTGTCGGCTGCGCGGGCGCACCGGCTACTTCCAGCCGGGCGGCGCCTGGGGCTTTCGCGACCAGCTCCAGGATGCGCAGGTGTTCCTGCCGCTCGCGCCCGAGCACACGCGCGAGCAGATCGAGCTGCACGCCGCCCACCAGTTCGAGGACGGCACCGCGTGGCACTGGTGGCACCCGCTCACCGAGGAGGGGCTGCGCAAGCCGCTCAACGACGATCTCCTGTGGCTGCCGTTCGTGACGCTCAACTACCTGCGCGAGACCGCGGACTTCGCGGCGCTCGAGCAGCCCGTCGCCTTCCTCACGCCCGCGGGAAAGCCGGGCCGGGTGCGCGGCACGATCTACGAACACTGCCGGCGCGCGATCGACAGCTTCTGGAGCCGGCTCTCACCGCGCGGCGTGCCGCGGATGGGCGCCGGCGACTGGAACGACGGGCTCTCCCACATCGGGCGGCGCGGGCGCTCGGAGAGCGTGTGGCTCGCGCACTTCCTGGTCGGCATCCTCGACGGCTGGGGGGAGCTCGAGCGGCGCCTGCCCCGCCCCGACCGCTCGGTCATCCGCAAGTACGAGCGCGAGGCGGCGAAGATGCGACGCGCCGTGAACCGGCACTTCTGGGACGGCGAGTGGTATCAGCGCGCCACCAAGGACAGCGGCGAGGTCATCGGGTCGCGGCGCAACCACGAGGGGCGCATCTACCTCAACGCCCAGACCTGGGCGATCCTGAACGGCGTGGCGCCGCCCGCGCGCGTCAAGAAGGTCCTGCGCTCGCTCGAGAAGCACCTCTACCGCGACTACGGCCCGCTCCTCCTGGCACCCGCCTACGACGCCCCCGACCCGGACATCGGCTACCTCACCCGCTACCCGCCGGGCATGCGCGAGAACGGCGGCCTCTACACCCATGCCGCCGCCTGGGCCATCCAGGCCGAGTGCGTCGCGGGCCGCGCCGAAGCGGCCTGGGCGCTCTACCGCAGCTTCTGCCCGGTGTCGCGCGGCATGGACCCGGACCTCTACCAGGTCGAGCCGTACGTGACCCCGGGCAACGTGGACGGGCCCGACTCGCCGCACTATGGGCGCGGCGGCTGGACCTGGTACACGGGCTCGGCCGCCTGGCTCTTCCGCGTGAGCACCGAGTGGATCCTGGGCGTGCGGCCGACCTGGGAGGGCCTGCTGGTGCGCCCGTGCCTGCCGCGCCACTGGAAGGGCTTCACCATGACGCGCCGCTTCCGCGGCTGCCGCTACGACATCACGGTGAAGGCCGGGGCCGCCCGCCGCGAGCTGCGCGTGGACGGAAACGTCCTGGCCTCGGAGGTCATTCCGGCCTTCGATGACGGCGGGACGCACCAGGTGATCGTGCGCATCCCCCCGGCCGCGAAGCGCGGGGCTAGGGGCTGAAGACGATCGTCGCGGGCGCCTTCGCCACGGTCAGGCTCCCGTCGGAGCCCACGCGCGCGGGCGCGCCGTTCACGCTCGCGCGCCATCTCGAGGTCACCGCCGGAGCCCTCACCCGGATGCCGCCGGGCGGCGCCACGCCCGGCCCGATGCGCACCTCGATGCCGCGCCCGCGCGCCCGCATGTCGTAGGCCAGCGTCCCCCAGGGCGTGACGAGCCCGCGCACCGAGACGCCGTCGCCCTGCCGCACCCAGCGCTCCGGGATGCCGGCGCCGAGCTCCAGGCTCGTCCCCTCGCCGTAGGCGAACAGGTCGAGCGCCGAGCGCACGAAGTCCGAGCCCACCCAGGCGTGCGGCAGGTCGCCGAGGAAGTGGGGCGCGCGTTCCTCGCGCCACACCACCTCGGGCCACTGGCGCCAGCCCGGCGGGCGCTGCTGCGCCATGAAGAACTGGAGCAGCGAATCCGCGCGCTCGCGCCAGCCCAGCCGCACGAACGCGCCGATCGCGCGCATCTCGTAGGGCGTGAACGCCTCCCACGGCTCGCGCCCGTCGCGGCGGTCGCGGAAGAACTGCCAGTAGCGCTCGAAGGTGCGATCGAGGGCCCCGGCGGGCAGCTGCGGGCCGGCGTTCACGGGGTCGAGCGCGATCGTGGTCGAGGTCGCGTCGAAGTCGCCCAGGTCCGCGCACCCCGGCACGTAGTCGATGTGATGCGCCGCCATCGCCGCCCGGATCGAGCGCGCGAGATCGTCGCCGAACCCGCGCGCCGAGGTTGCAAGCCGCGCCTCCTCGGATCGCAGGCCCAGCCTCCCGGCGAGCCAGGCGGCGTCCCGGTAGCCGCGCAGCGCCCACAGGTCGTCCCAGTAGGAGTGCATGGGCTTGGCGGAATAGCCCTCATGGCTGATCGAAGGCGGCAGGAGCCCGAAGAACGCCTCCTTTCCCGGCGCGCGCCATTCGGGGGTGCGGCGCTCGGCCCGCAGCGTGTCGAGGTAGGCGGCCGCACGGCGCACGCGCGGCCACATCCGCCGCGCCAGCGCGGTGTCGCCGGTGAAGCGCGCGTACTCCGCCACCAGGTAGATGAACTCGCCGTGGCTGTCGTGCTCGGGGACCGGGTCCGAGCCGCGCCGGTCCACGCAGCACGGCACCTTGCCGTCGTCGTACTGGTAAGGCGCGAACCACTCGATGAAGTCGCGCACCGCCCCGGGGTGGCCCGCGCGCAACAGGGCCGCCGACATGAGCGCACCGTCCCTGATCCACGTGCGCGCATACGAGCGCGTCCCGGGCTGCAGGGCCGCCCCCGCGCGGCTGACGAGCATCCACCCGATCTGGGCCCGGACCGAACGCGCCACCGCGCTGTCGGGAAGCGAGAGCGTGAGCGTTGCGAGCTGCCCGCGCCATCGGGCCGTAACGGCGGCCGCAGCACTCTCCGGCCCGGCCGGCGACCACCCAGGTGCTGCTCCCGACCCCCCATGCAGCGGGATGACGAGGTCGACCTCCCGGGTGCCGCGCGCCGGAACATCGAGCTCGTACGCGAGCGCGCCCGAGGCCGACTCGAACGGATCCCTCACCTGCGGCGCGTCGGGCAGACGTCCCGCTCGCAGGGTGCTGACCAGTCCGCCCTGGTCGAAGGTCGTGGCGCCGAAGTCCGAGGGCTCGGTGAGGCTCTCCACGACCCGGTCGCCGTTGACCCGCACGCGGCGTCCCTCCGCGGCCAGCTCGCGGATCGGCGCCGTGCCTCCCGGCGTGTTGAGGAATTGCGCCGGTGGGTTGACCTGGAACGGGCGAATGGCCAGGTAGAGCGTCGCATGCCGGGCCCGTGGTTCGAGGTTGGAGACCACGTAGGTCGCGAGGATCGAGGACGAATCCGCGGGCCCGAATGCCCGCGCCGTGACCGAGAGCTCGAGGCCGCTCCCCATCCACCGCACCGAGGGGATCGGGAGCGCGCCCTCGGACAGCGACGGCTCGGCCCGCACGTCCGCCCAGGTCATGAGCTTCCCCTCCACGCGCAGGAACGGCTCGATCGAGAACGCGCCCTTGCCGGTCTCGATCGCGCCGTCCTCGCTCATGAGCCCCTTTCTAAGCCCGCCGTCCACGCTCACCACCGTCCAGTACGGCTGCTCTCCGGATATGCCGCGCGGGAAGCTCCCGCGCGGCACCTCCCGCGCGAGCGCCTGGAAGAAGGCCTCACGGGTGGCCGACCACTCGAGCGGCTCGAGCGTGACCTCGCGGATGGCCATGCCGCCGGCCGGCGCGACCTGCGTCGCGCGCACGCGCACCAGGCGGGACTCGCTCTCGGGCAGATAGAGGTAATCGCGGATCCGCCGCCCATCCTGGACGACGCGCAGGACTCGCCACGTGGTGCCGTCGTCCGAAGCCTCGACGACGTAGCGGCCGGGATGCCCCCCGGGCGCCCAGTCGATGACCAGACCGCCGAACTCGCGCGCACCCTGAAGATCGAGGGTGAGCGTGGGCCGCGGATCCCGCGGCTCGCTCTGCCAGGCCGTCGCCGTGTCGCCATCGGCCGCCCGTCGCTCGCCATGGCCCGGCCGCGCCGAGGACGCGTGCACCAGCACCGGCGGTGGGACCGCGGCGGACGACGCCAGCGGCGTCAGCTCGAGATCGTCGACTCGATCGCCGCGACGTGGCGGATCTCGCCCCCGCCCGCCGGGCCCCAGGCGAACTGGATCCGGCGCTTCGGGATGCGAACCGTCTCCCACTGGCGCGGGAACTGGAAATCGCGCTGGTTGAGCCACCACACGTTGGCGCCGCTCGAATCCACGAGCTTGAACTCGAGGTTGTTGGGCGGGCACTCGCCGCGCAGGCGGAACGTGAAGCGGTAGTTCTCCGGCAGGTCGAGGGCGAGATCGCGGTGGAGGACGGCGTACCCCCCGCCCTTCACGAACCGGAAGTCCACGCGCAGCGCGCGCCCGTGCTCCCCCGCCTCGCTCGAGAGCGTCATCTCGACGCCGTCGGCGGGCCGGGCGCTCCAGCCGCCCATGGACTCGAACGCGTCCACGAGCCGCGGGGCGCCGTCCGCCGCGGCCCGCGCGCGACCCGCGGCCAGTGCCACGACCAGCAGCGCGAGCGCGGGGAGGCGGCGTCCTCGGCCCATGCGGTGGTTCAGCCCTTCACGCTGCCCATGAGCGCGCCCTTGATGTAGACGCGCTGGAGCGCCAGGAACACGAGCAGGACGGGCAGCACCGTGAGCACCGAGCCCGCCATCATGAGCTCGGTGTCCTGGACGTGCTCGCCGCTCAGGTTCGCCAGCGCCACGGGGAGCGTGTACTTCGCGTCGTCGGACAGCACGATCAGCGGCCACAGGAAGTCGTTCCACATGCTCAGGAAGTTGAAGGCCGCGAACGTGACCAGGATGGGCCGGATCACGGGCATCACGATGCTCCAGAAGATGCGGAGCTCGCTCGCCCCGTCGAGGCGCGCCGCGTCGAGCAGGTCGTCGGGGATCGAGAGCGCGTACTGCCGCACCATGAAGATGCCGAACACGCTCGCGAGCCCGGGGATCATGACCCCCCACAGCGTGTTGACGAGCCCGATCGCGCGCAGCTCCAGGAACAGCGGCAGCATGACGACCTGCGCCGGAACCACCAGGGCCGCGACCAGCGCCTGGAACACGCGCTCGCGGCCGCGGAAGCGCAGCTTGGCGAACGCGTAGCCCGCCATGCCGTTGACGAGCACCGAGATCAGCGTGGTGGTCACGGCGACCGCGGCGCTGTTGAAGACATTGCGCGCCAGGTCGAGGCGCGTGAACAGCACCACATAGTGCGTCAGGGTGGGCGCGCTGGGCCAGAACCGCGGCGGGAACGTGTTGGCCTCGCCGGTCGGCATGAGCGAGGCCGAGATCATCCAGACCAGCGGCGTGAGCGTGAGCAGCGCCCCGGCCGCGAGCACGGCGTGGAGCGGCAAGGCCCGCCAGGCCGCCCTCATCGCTCCACCTCGCGCTGGAGCCGCAGCTGGACCAGGGTCGCGACCAGCATGATCGCGAACAGCACGAAGGCGATCGAGGTCGCGAGCCCGAGACGCCACCAGCGGAAGCCCTGCTCGTACATGTAGAGCACGATGCTCACCGTGCTGCGCAGCGGCCCACCCTGGGTCATGACGTAGGGCTCGGCGAACATCTGGAACTGCCCGATCATGGTCAGGACGCCGACGAACAGCAGCGTGGGCCGCAGGCTCGGCAGCGTGATGTGGATGAGCCGCTGCCAGGCGCTCGCGCCGTCGAGCTGGGCCGCCTCGTAGAGCTCCTCGGGGATGCTCTGGAGCCCGGCGACCAGGATCAGCATGTTGTAGCCGAAGTTCTTCCAGGTCGCGAGCAGCATGATCGCCGGCATCGCCCAGTGCGGATTCCCGAGCCAGTCGATGGGCGCGATCCCGAGCAGCCCGAGCCCGTGGTCGATGAGGCCATAGTGCGGATGGTAGAGGTAGCGCCACACGATCGCGACCGCGACCAGCGTGGTGACGACCGGGGCGAAGAACACCACGCGGAACAGACCCTTGAGGCGGGCGGGGCGCGAGTTGACGAGCAGGGCCGCGCCCAGCGAGGCCAGCATCGAGAGCGGCCCGCCCACCACCACGAAGTAGAGCGTGTTGCGCAGCGCGTTCCAGAACTCGGACTCGGTCAGCACCTGGCGGTAGTTGCCCAGGCCCACGACCCGTGCCACGCCCGGATCGCCGATCGCGTAGATGTCGAAGTCGGTGAAGCTCAGGACCAGCCCGGCGACGACCGGTAGCACGAAGAACGCGCCGATGAGCAGCAGCGCCGGCGCCAGGAACGCCCAGGCCGCGCGGGTCTGCGCGCCGCGCCAGTCCGGCGTCATGGCGCCACCCCCGCCGCGGCGGCGGGGCGGCGGCGCGCCAGCATCCAGCGGCGCTTCTCGAGCACGCGGTCCACGTCGCGGTCGAGTGCTGCGAGCGCCGAGTCCCCGGGCGTGGCGCCGCGCACCGCGCGCTCCGACTGGTCCTGGAGCAGGCTCGTGATCTGCTCCCACTCCGGCACCTTGGGCCAGGGGGCGACGCGCAGGAGCTGGCGCTCGAACGCGCGCGCGCGCGGATCGGCGGCCAGCGCCGAGTCGCTCCAGGCCTCGCGCCGCGCCGGCAGGTCGCCACTCAGGTGGTAGAAGCGCGCCTGCTGAGCGGGCCGCGACAGGAACTCGACCAGCTTCCAGGCCGCCTCCTTGTGGCGCGAGCCGTGGAACACGACCAGGCTCGAGCCGCCGGCCATCGACAGGCCCGGGCCCTCGGGGCCGGGGAGCGGCGCGGTGGCCCAGGCGTCCTTGAGCTCCGCCGGCATCCGGCTCCTGAACTCGCCAAGGTTCCACGGTCCGGTCAGGTACATGGCGAAGTAGCCGCGCGCGAACTCCTGATAGAGGTTCGCGACCTGGGTGTTCGAGAGCGGTGGCGCCAGGCCGTCCCGGAACAGGTCGAGGTAGAAGTGGAAGGCGCGGCGGAACTCGGGTCCCGAGAACGCGCCGCGCGTGCGATCGGGGCCCAGCAGGGGCGAGCCGGCCTGGAGCCCCATGATCATGAGCGGGACCCACTCGTTGATCGGCAGCAGGATCGCGTAGCGGTCCTTCCCGCCCAGGCGCTTGACCTTCTCCATCGCCGCGCGCCAGCCCGCCCAGGTCTCGGGCATGGAGGCCACCCCGGCGCGCGCGAGCAGATCGCGACGGTAGAACAGGAGGCGCGTGTCCACGTACCACGGCACCCCGTAGGGCACGGCGTCGATCACGTTGGTGTCCCAGATGCCCGCGAAGTAGCAGGACTCCGCCACGGTCACCGAACCCGCGAGCCAGGGCCCGAGCCGCTCCAGCGCCCCGAGCGCCACGAACTCGGAGACCCAGGTGTTCCCGAGCTGCGCAACGTCGGGGGTCGAGCCGCCCACGAAGCCGGTCAGGAGCTTCTCGTGCGCCGCCGACCACGGAATCTGCTGAACCCGTACGCGGATGCCGGGGTTCTCGCGCTCGAAGTCGCGGATCAGCTCCTGCACCACCTCGCCCTCGCGCCCCATCGCCCAGAAGCGCAGCGCCTCGGGCGCGCCCGCGCGCGGGCGGCACGCCGCGGAGGCGGCGAACGAAACGCACGCGAGCAGCAGGAGCCCGAGGCGGGCGCGGGACCGGGGCGCGGCCGCGCGCCGGGCCGCGAGTTTGCTCACGGCGTCCCCGGCGCGCGGTCGAGCCAGCCGCCCGTGAACCCGGCGCGGCGCAGCCCGCGCACCACATGCGGATTGCGCCGCATGAAGCGCCACACCAGCCCGCTGCGGTAGTTCTCGATCATGGCGAGGATCGGGCCCTGGTCGATGCCGAGGCAGTCGGTGTCGAACCATCCCACCCCCTCGACCACGCGTCCATGGTGGACCGGCACCGCCACCGCCAGCGTGGGGTTGAGCGCGTCCACGAAGCCGTAGCGCCCGAACGCCAGCGTGTCGTAGGCGGCGCGCATACGGTCTCGTGGGGCGCGAACGGGATCGAGCCGCCCAGGGCCGTCGGCGCCACCGTGCCGTCGTCCTCGACCCGGGTGAACGACGCCCCGCGCGCCGAGTAGGTGCGGAAGGCACGCGCGCGCCCCGCGATGGTCACGGTGTCGTCCACCGGCCCGTCGCAGGCGCTCAGGCCCCACAGCGACGCCCCGTAGCCGCGCCAGCCGTCCGGGTTCGCGATCGCGTACGCCCGCTGGGCGAGCGTGGCGCGGCGTGAGTTCTCGAAGTAGTCGATCCCGTGCCCCCCGATCCACGCGTCGCGGATGCCGCGCAGGTCGAGCCACACCTGGGTGTACTGGTGTCCGAACATCGGCGCGAAGCCCAGGTGCTCGATGCCCTGGAACGAGCCCCAGCGATAACGGCTCGTCCAGGCGTCCCACACCTCCGCGCCCACCGGGTGGCGGGTCGCGCCCAGCGCCAGGACGTGGAGGATCATGGCCTCGTCGTAGCCGCGCCAGTCGTAGGGCAGGAAGCCCGCCTCCGGGGTCCAGCCGTGCCCGATGGTGGGCGGGCGCACCTGCGCCCAGGTCCAGTCGGCGCGCGTGTAGAGCGACTCCGCGAGCGCCCGGATGCGCAGCTCCCGCGGATCGCGGCGCTCGAAGTAGGACTGGCAGAACAGCACCCCGGCGAGCAGCAGGGCGGTGTCCATGGTCGAAAGCTCGACCTGTTCGAAGCGCGTTCCGCTCGCGGGATCGAGGAAGTGGTAGAAAAACCCGTGGGTGCCGGTGCTCCCCGAGGCCAGCGTGTCCTGGCGCGCCTGCACCAGGAACTCGAGCGTGCGCAGCACGCGCTCGCCGGCCTGGCCGCGCGTGATCCAGCCGCGCTCGGCGCCGATCGGGTAGGCGGTGAGGGCGAACCCGACGGCACTGATGCTCACGAACGAGCGGGTGGGCGCCCGGTCGGGCGTGAGCCCGGTGCGCGGGTCCGAGAGCTCCCAGAACCAGCGGAAGGTGCGGCGCTCGAGGGTGTCGAGGAACGCGATCTCGCGCGGCGCGAGCGCGGCAACCGGGCGCGGCGCCCCGCCGGCCGCCGGGGCGGGCCGCGGTGCGGCGCCGGACGCGCCCGCCGCGAGCAGGATCGCGAGCGCCGCGATGGCGATGCTGGCCCGCCCGCTTCGTGCCCGCGCCGCCGCCGCCGCCATGTCCCGGGCTCCCTTCGGGAATGCCGCGCGCGCGCGCCGGGCCGTCAACGGGGCTCGCCGGCCCGGGCGCCGCGGGACCCGCGCGCGACCCGCGGCTGCGCTCCGCACGATCTGCGGACCACCAGCGTCGTGGCCAGGACCTCGTGGCGTCCGGGGCGCGGACCGGCGCCCTCGACGCGCTCGAGCAGCAGCTGCACGGCGCGCCGGCCGAGCTCGATCGTGTCCACGTGGACGGTGGTGAGCGGCGGGTTCAGGTAGCGGGCGAGCGCGATGTCGTCGAATCCCGAGATCGCCATGTCCTCGGGCACGCGCACGCCCGCGTCGTGGAGCGCGCCGAGTGCTCCCACCGCCATGTAATCGTTGGCGGCGAAGATCGCCGAGGGCCGGGACGGACGGCGCAGCAGCTCGGCCGCCGCCTGGTAGCCGGAATGCTCGGCGAAGTCGCCGGGCAGCTCGAGGTCGGGCCGCGACTCGAGGCCCGCCTCGTGGAGTGCCGCGCGGTAGCCCTCGAGACGCTGCCGGGCGTCGATGTTGGCCGGCGGGCCGGCGATGATGGCGATCGTGCGGTGGCCGAGGCCGATGAG
>WNFL01329114.1_pt1 | contig 12617 bp, 26 predicted proteins | sample 5400361 | NCBI WGS metagenome assembly WNFL01 (sample SAMN13153351, study PRJNA577476) | soil metagenome | isolation source: 40 cm soil on Douglas fir-dominated hillslope | place: USA:California | collected 2013-09-17
TAAATGGCAATTAAAGACGAAAACTTTTACAATGTTGATACTACCAGACTAAACATGATCCAACAATTAATTGGAGAAACCCTCGCTAATAATGCAATCAAAAGGGATTATACAGCAGTTGCTGCTCTAGGTGTCTCCTTCATTGTTAACTGTAATGCAATTAATGAAAGCCCTATACTGGTAATGTTAGAAATTGTACAAAATATTGCCGAGAAGAATCCAACTACTAAATCTTTTGAAGTTAAGAAGGTAATGTAATGTCCTCAAGAAAGAAGAAAGCCAACAGACAAAGAGGCTATGCTAAAGACTTAATCCTTAAGCATCTCCCTAAAACTAAATGTCATAACTGTGGCGAAGATGGTCCTCATTTTATTCCGCCATCATTTGATGTAAAAGGGCAATTTCATTGTGAGAAGAAGGAAGAAACTAATGACTCTACAAATCAACCTACTGCACCCTAATTCAGTATCAATACCAATCGGCCGCTTTGAGAGATTCCTAGTGATCCTCTTGCCTAAGCATAAGATCCTATCACTTACAGTAAAAGGTTACGGAAATAATAACCTACCACCAGCAAATCACTTTACATTAAAGAAGGTTAATGTTGTTGAGAGATATAAGGAGAACTAATCAATTATGTATGACGTCAAGATAGAACTTGATGAATCAGGTACTTTCATAATCTACATTCCAGGATTAAAGGGCTGTCATAGTTATGGGAAGACTTTAGAAGAGGCAGGAAAAAATATTCAAGAGGCTTTCAAGTTATTCATGGAAAATGAAGTAAGGAGAACTAAGTGACTGATGAGAAACTTGACCTTACGATGCCTACGGTATTCATTCTCAGAGGTCTTCCCGGGACAGGTAAGACGACTATTGCAGAACTTTTATCTGCAAAGTTAGATGCAGTAGTAATATCTTCAGATAACTACTGGTCCGAGACTAATCCTTTTGACACGAAGAAAGTAAATGACAGTTACAAATGGTCATTTGAAAGGTACAAAGAGTACATCAAGGTAAAAGCTCCTTTCATTGTCGTAGATCAAACTAACATTAAGACATTCAACTACAAGCACTATGTCGATTACGCTCAGAGAAATGGTTACATTGCAGTAATAATGATACTTCCACATAATCATCTATCCGAGAATGAGATGAGTAAGAGAAGTAGTAATAAAGTGAGTCAGTTAAGCATACGTAAGTTAAAGAGTGCTTTTGAATGGAGACTTGAGTAATGAAGTTTGATGAATTTGTTAATTTAGTTCTCAATAAAATTAAAGACGCTGAAGCAAGAAAGAATTATTCTGAAGTGGTCAGATTACTAATTGGATTAAATGGAGAAATCAATCATCAAATTAGTGAATATAGTAAATTAGAGGATGGAAAATGAACACAATTCAACTACTCCTCTACCTCTACATATACCAAGAAACATTAACCGCGGCCGCCCTGCTAATTCTCTTAGTTGTTTCCTTTAGTTTGCTTGTTGTGACTGTTGTTAGAAACTTGGAGATTACGAGAATTGACTAAAAGAACTTGTCATAATTGCAAGAAAGAACGCTGGACGAGAGTGATTGCTTTAACCATCTTCTTTTGTCGTAAGTGTAAGAACAAGAAAGTAAAGGGAACTTAATGACACTAATTGAAACAGACAAGAAAATCATCGTAATCTACCACGCTAACTGCTACGACGGAGTTACTGCTGCTTACGTAGCATGGCTTAGGTTTAAGGATAGTGCAGAGTATCTACCTTTTAATTACTCTGACGCGCCGCCTGAGGTTAAAGGTAAGGAGATTTACATTGTAGATTTCTCTTTTAAGAGAGATGTAATTAAGCATCTTCAAGAATACAATCTCGTAACTGTCCTCGATCATCATAAGACAGCACAAGCAGAACTTGAAGATTTGCCTAGTGTTGTCTTTGATATGGAGAGATCAGGTGCAGGTATTACTTGGGATTACTTCTTTGGTGACAATAATAATGTTACTCACAGAAGTTACAATCGTCCAGAGTTAGTTAACTACATAGAAGACAGAGACCTTTGGCGCTTCAAGCTTCCTTCTTCACGAGAAGTTAATGCTTGGATTCAATCATGGGATATTGATCTAGAGGTTTGGAAGAGGTCAGTCGCTCCTATTATGGAAGTTAGAACTCTTAGTGATATCGTTATAGAGGGGGCTGCTTTACTTAGACAGCAGAGTAAGTTGGTGAAGTCTATCTGTTACAATGCTAGCTTAGCCAGAACTCCAGGAGAAGGCAAGTACATTGGTCCTTATGTAGAGACGAGTATTCTCATGTCAGAGGTTTGTGAGCAGATGTTAGCAGATTACCCAGAGTATCCTTTTAGTTGGTATTCTTTTGTTAGACGTGATGGAAAGCGTCAGTATGGCTTACGTAGTAGAAATACAGAGGATTTCGATGTGTCAGTAATAGCTAAGTCTTTCGGAGGTGGAGGCCATAAGAATGCTGCTGGTTTTGAATTAGAAGTTGGAAGTACAATGCAAGCGGCGCCGCGCCAAAGGTAATTGCTTAATTAAAGGATAACTAAATGACTAAAGAGCAACAGACAATCGAAGATAAAGAAAAAGAAATTGAAGAACTTCAAGGTTTCCTCAGATCAAGAGATACAAGAATTGATGAATTAAAGATTTACAATCAAACCCTTCACACTAAAACTACCCAACTTGAAACAAGACTTGATGCCTGTCTCTACGCAATGGTTTTGTTTCAGTCATTAATTAGAAAACAGGCCGACAAGCAATTTAGATTTAATGAGAACACAAATAAATGGGATGATGTTACTGCCATGCAAAAGGAAGTTAGCTTAGCTACTTAAAATGCCTCAGCAAACAGTATTAATTTCAGCTAGTCAATTAGATAATATTCAGTTATGTACTCGTCTGCACTATTTCAAAGATATATTGTATCTCGCTCCAATGGAAGGTAAGAGTGAAGGATTAGAGAAAGGAGATTTATTTCATTATCTCTTGGATTTACATTATAAGTCATTAATAGCAAGCAACTCTACAAGTCTAATTGATGTAGGTTTAGTTGAAGAACTTGGCCTCAACAAAGCAACTGAACTATCTCTGGAGGACGAAGAAGCCAAAGGAATAATCTTTCTCTACAAGGAGTATCGAGACTTCTATCCTTTCGAGGAATCAGTCTGGGAACCAGAAGAATCAGAAGTTCCTTTCGCTGTAGTTGTTTTTGAGGATGAAGATTTGAAGATAATCTTGCAAGGAAAGATAGATTTACTTGCAAAGAACAAGAAAATAAATCTACCATTAGTAATAGATCATAAGTATAGTTCTAAGAATTATCCTGTAAGTAGTAGAGATACTCAGAATCTCTCCTACTGCCTTGCCACTGGGCGGCGCGACTTTATTATTAACCAAGCAGGAGATCAGAAAAGTTACTCTCCAGATAAGAGATTTCTTCGTCCTAGTTTTTGTTACTCTGAAGATAAAGTCAATGAATTCCGAGATGATGTAATCTATTGGACATTAGAGATAATTAAGAATCATTTCCGCAGCGCCAACGGCGATCACATACCTGCTAATCGCAAAGCCTGCAAGTTCTTCAATAAACCTTGTACTTATTGGGACTTGTGTGAAACTAGTAAGGATAATCTAGAAGGGAAGATTGAGAGTGATTTTATGAGGACAGATAAGTTGAGGAAAGGGTTGTTTGGATGATTAAAGATAAGAATTTTTTAATCAAAATCCTTAATAGATTTGGATATTTAGTAATTTGTACTAATCATAAATATAAGGCAGGAGATAAAGTAGAGTTTGATGATGAAGGTAAAAAGTTCTTGCTTTGTGTAATTGAAGAAGCTACAAAAGAAGATTGGCTAGCACAAGATCCAGTAATATCTCAAAAACTCCCTTACTTCTATAAAGTCATCTCTGACTGAAAGGAACTCATGACCCTAGATTCCCTCCCTATGGTAATCCCAGAATTTTGGGCAATAATGACAATCATTCAAGAGGCAGAGAGTGAAGGACTACTAGGGATGCAAGCTGTTGCGGAAGTAATAAGACGTAGAACAAGTATAAAATTATTCTCTGATGGCACTTACTCAAGCACCTGCCTCTGGCCTTATCAGTTCTCTGGTTGGAATACAAAAGATCCAAACAGAGCTAGAGTAGCAAAGTTGACATTAGATGATCCAATTGTATTAACAGCAATACAGGCATGGAGAATTAGTAAGAATAGCAACATGACAAACAATGCAACGCATTACTTTAATCCAAAAGTAGTACCAGGAGGACCACCTTGGGCGCGCCCAGTAGATAAAGTAGCAGTAGTTGGAAATCATGAGTTTTACTTGGTTAAGTAAGAGGAGGTTACTACGCCAACACTAGCTCAAGCTCAACCTAAGCTATTAGAATCTTTCAAGATTCTTTTAGTTGGCCCTTCAGGTGTAGGTAAATCCATAGCGGCCGCCGAATTCTACAAAATGGGTAAAGTACACTTCTCCGATTTTGATGGCAGAATGAAGCCCATAGTAAATCACTATAAAGACATTCCAGAAGCGATGGCAAATATTAGTTATGAGTCATATCATTCCATGAACTTCAGAGACTTTCTCTCTTGGATGGATGATATGCAAGAGCGCGGCCCTGGATTCAAGACTTGGGTTCTTGATAGTGTAACTAGTGCAAGTAATACTGCTATAGTTTATCAACTCTGGAAGAAGGATAAAGCTGTTAAAACTTCCAAAGCAGGCCTGCCTGTTACTGGTTGGGATGAAATGAACGCTGAAACAGTTTGCTTTACACAACTACTTGAAGCAAGTAACTATCTAAATGAGAAGCATGGAACCAATGTCATTTGGATTGCTCATCCTGTCAGTAAAACTGATACCTCTACAGATACAGCAGAGGCGCGCCGCTATGAGAGTATTGCAAGCTATGGCTACAAGATCCCTAGCCTCATTCCCACTAAGTTTGATGAAATCTACAGACTTAAAGTAGAGAAAATAGGCGCAGAGAAATTCCGTAGAATCGCAATGACAAGCCTTTTCACTGAGGGAGAAATCGTTGCTAAGACTGCACTTGACTTGCCATCTAAGATGGACATTAGTGATGGTTTGTATAGTGCAATCATAGCAAATTTGAAGAAGAAGGAGGGTAATGTTGAGGGAGTAGTTCCTGTTGTTGCTGCAAAGAGCTAAATCTAGAAGTAGAATTAAACCTAAAAAAGAAAGTAGAAAAAGACAAATGCCTAAAGTGGATCTCTCAGAAGCAGACGTCAAAGCAGGTTATCTCATTCAGAAACCAGCCTGGGTTCCCTACAGAATCAAGCAGACGACAAGTAAGCCATCTAAGGCAGGAGATAGCACTAACTATTTCCTAGTAGTTATTGGTTTAGAAGGAGATGGAAAGAATACTTCTAGTGAGATGAAAGACGTTGAAGTCTTGAAGATGTATAACTCCAAGATCAAGAAGTTCATGACTCCATTCTTCAAGGCTGCAAGTGGAAATTCTGAGCTTCCTAGTGGAGGCCAGGAGTTTGATGATTATGTAGATGTTATCCTTGAAGGCTATACTCAGCGCGGCGAGGACCAAGATGGTAATCCAATTAATGACATTAAGGATTGGAGGCCAGCTAGCAAGGTCTAGTTGGTGATGATAATGTCATTAAATTACCAACTGACAGAAGTGCTAGATGAAGACGATGATGATGAAGATAGTGACACTCCAGTAGATAATCCTCTTGTCATTAAAGAAGATGAAGATGATGAGGAGAGTGACGATACTAAGACTACTACAATAGTTGAAGATGACAGTGACGGTGATGATGATAATGAGAATAAAGATAATCCATTAGAAATTGAAGACGATTTAGAAGAGTAGTTTAAGTCAGTACTACTCTTTTGAACTGGATACTACTTAATATTGCCGGGAATAAAGTAGCAGGTTTAAGGGGCACCTCCTTTCCTCCTTTCGCCTGGGGACCTATCCAGCCGGTCGTTTTGTTGAAGTTAAAAATAGAGGTAAAAACATGATATATTGGATTGTTCTTTATGTAATATCTGGCCTCATTTCAATGCAATTCTTTCGTAAAACTTGGCGTGCCTGGAGTATAGATGAAAATGGAAGCTACAAACCAGATTCTTGTTTATTCATGTTAATTTTTTCATTTGTCTTTGGGCCTGTTGATTGGATTTCTACAATGATAGTTTTCAAGAAGAAGCATTGGACATTGTTCTAATGAAAGCTCAAGAACCATTAACTAATACAACAGTAGTTTTAGTGACATTAATGTTATGTACCACAATATTAATTATTTTAGGACATACAAAAGTAATATGGGCGGCCGTCGGAATTGCTTTTCTTATTCTGTTTATTAACATGCTGTCATGAATGACCTTGGCCTCTACATACTAACTTTCATACTAGGTATCCTACTAGGTAGTTATATTGTTCATGTTGTTTATGCTTGGGTGTTTTATAGGGAAGGATTTTAATTGTGAAAGAAACAAGAATTCAAAATGTTACTAAAGAGAGTTTACTGTACAGGCAAAATAGCAAATTGAATTTCCATTGTACTAGAACTAAAACATTCATAAATGATAGAATTGATACCGATATCACATATATCAGATTAATTGATTCTCCTAATTATGGAAGCAATAATAGGATAGAGGGAAGTTTAGAGCTTATTGATATTAAAGAATTAAAAGAATTAAAGAAAATGATTCAAGAATTAATTGATTTTGATGAGGCTCAGCCAGCGAAACCAGAGAAAGAGTTAGGAGAATTTTAATGAATCCACTCGACCTCTTCTTTGGAACTATCATGTTAATCGTTTTCCTCCTTTTACTTTCAGCAATTTGGCTTTCATTTGAAGAGAAGATTGAGAGAGATAGAGCAGATAAGAGAGACAAATATTAAATGACAATCAACCTTGACGTCAAAGACAGAGTAATTCTAGCAGTTCTAGAGAGATTAACTATTAAGAATTCTCGTTTAACTGATATAATTTCTAGTGAGTTACTTAGAGTTACTGGAAGCATTACTCCTGATAGAATAGGTGAAGTTAGAGAGGCGTTATTGAGGAAAGTAGGTATTGAGGATAATATCTAATGGTTCTACTATGCACAATGAATCCAATTGAATGGAGCAAATGGTTAGATGAACGTCCACCTATAGTAAGAGATATAGCATGTAGATTTCCTCCAAACAAACTTTACAAAATAAAATCCACTAAGCAAAGAGTTACAATTCTCTCCTATTATGAGGATGGAACATTAAAAGTTTACGTTGGTGGTGATTATAATGCGATATTATTTGAGCGACAGGTTTTTGGAATCAAGCCAGAAGATTTAGAGGAGTCAGCATTACCATCTACAGATGAAATAACAGGGGTATTATTTCCTAATGCCTAACTTTGTACCTGGAATTGGTCCAGTTAATGCCAAAATAGCTTTCGTAGGGGAAGCCCCTGGAGCTGATGAAGATAGCTCTGGAATTCCTTTTAGTGGGCCGTCTGGACAACTTCTTAATGATTTAATGCAACAGGCAGGAACAAGTAGAAATCAAGTGTATGTAACCAATGTTAGCAAATATAGACCACCAGGTAATGACATTAAACAATTAGCTCTGATAGGAGTAGACATTGAAGAACAAAAGAAACTTCTCTATGAAGAACTCTTATCTCTCAGAAAAAATTCCCTCAACATTATTGTTGCCGTCGGAAGCACTGCTATGGAAGCCCTTTGCTCTGAGAAAGGGATTACCAAGTATCGAGGTAGTATCCTTACCAGTAAGATTGATGGAATCAAGACCATTCCAATACTCCATCCTAGAAATATACTCGTTCCCAAAGGAAAAGGAGGTGTAGAATATTATTACAAATATATTACTAAACTAGATATTCAAAAAGCTGTCAGAGAATCACAGTTCAAAGAAAATCGAACTCCCAGCAAGATGATTCAGATAGTTAAGTCTCCTTATCAACTCTATAAATTTCTTGAAGAGTATAAGAAACATGACATTGTTAGCCTTGATCTTGAAACTCATAGCAGTGTCCCTATATGTGTTGGGCTTGCTTTTAACAATAGTCACGCTGTTAGTGTGCCATTATTTAGCATATCTACTGCTAAGAGCAGGATTGATCTTAGCGTATCTGACCAAGTAGAAATATGGCAAATGTTGTCAGAGTTCTTAAATCAGGAAAGAATCAAGTTCCTCGGGCAGAATTTTAAGTTCGATCATCAGTTATTGATTAGACCTCTGAAGATGATAGAGTATCAATCAGGAAAACTACATGCAGATACGAGCTTAATGATGGAAGTAGCATATCCCGAGTTACCTAAGAATCAAGGCTTCATGGGAAGTCTCTTCTCCGAGGAGCCATACTACAAAGATGAAGGCAGAGAATTCAACTACAAAACTGATCGAATAGAACAACTACTCATTTACAATGGTAAAGATGTAACAGTTGCCTGGGACAATTATCTTGGGCTACTAACTGAATTAGAAGAAATGGGAATGACTCAGTTCTACTTTGAATACGAGAATAAATTACATGATTTCTACATGGAACTTGAAGCAGAAGGAATGTTACGAGATGAGGAAGCAAAAGACAAGCTTCTACTTAAGTTCAAAGAGGATGAAGTCCTCGGAGACTCTGAACTTAATGAGATACTTAATATGTCTCTTAACGTTAATTCTCCAAAACAAGTATCTGAGGCTATTTATGGTATTCTGAATTTGCCGAAGCGCGAAACAACTGGAGAAGATGACTTGGTATCATTGTTAGGATTTCTCAAGACTAAAACTGCAAGCGACCAAAAGTATGACATAGTGAAATGTAGTCGAGGCGTAGACTTGATACTTCGACAACGACGAATTAAGAAAACCATAGGAACTTATCTTGACATAGAGCCAGATAGTGACGGATATTTCCGCTCTAGCTATAGAATTACAAGTAAAAAAGGAGACGATAAGTGAACAAGAAAAACACAAAATACTACGAAATCGAAGCAAGCCGAACCAAGAATTATGGTGATCCATTAATTTCTCATGTAGCAATTGGACTTGGTTGGGAGGGTAAGTTTAGAAATAGGTATCAAGAGCTGGATGAAGCTCTTACAGCAGCAGGAATACTTCCAGGACAACTTTTTCCTCCAGATTTAGTCACTCTCTTCTTAGCAGATCACAAGACAACTAGAGCGGCGCGTCCGGTATTACATCAAGATTCTTATGATGATAATCACGTTTTCTTGAACTTCTCTGAGAGATTTAGGAAAGAGGAGGTGTAGATGCGAAGCCTTAGCTCATGGTATGCAAGAAAAAAGAGAGCCTCTAGAAAGGCAGAAGCATTAAGAATTCTTGGAAATAAATGTGCCAAATGTAATGACGACAAGAATTACTTAGAATTAGATCATATAGATCCAGCCACTAAGACAGACAAGAATGACAGTTACTTAGTGAACTCTCAAGAGAACTTTTTATTAGAACTTAAAAAACTTCAATTGCTTTGTATCAAGTGTCATAAGGAGAAAACTAGATCAGAATTAGCTTGTAAGCATTCCAATATTTTTCGTTCCCCTAGTGGAAATTGTCAGGCTTGTGGAAAAATAAATACTAGAAGACATAGAGCAAATAAAAAATTAAAGGCATTAAATGCCTGAAACTGGACGTTCTAGTAGTGGTATTCTTAAACCTCCAGTACGCCCCTGGAAGTGTGGGATGTCATTTCAGACCTTAACTAAAGGAGGCTTGGGTGAAAGAATAAGAAGTATTTACATTCCAGAAAAAGGTTATGAATTTCTAGAAGTAGATTTATCCCAGGTAGAAGCAAGAATATGTGCCCTTCTTGCTAAGGATAATGAAACATTAAAATTATTTGATACAATTGATATTCATAAATATACTTATAGACTTATATTTAATTTAGAGAATGATACTCCTGTAACAAGTGAACAAAGATATCTAGGTAAGCAAACTAGATATGCCATTCTTTATGGTACAGGAGAGAGAACTTTAATGAATCAAGTTAATTCAGATGCTAAAAAATATAATATTAATGTTCAGATATCTCAATCTGAGGCTAGAACAATCCTAACATCTGCACATGCAAAGATGCCAAATATTAAAAAGGTATTTCATAAAGAAGTAGAAGAAGCATTACTAGCTAATCACAAGATTCTACTTAGTCCAATACTTCCCTTTGGCCCACCAATAGGTAGGAGGAGGCAATTCTTTGATAGATTTGGAGCAGACTTACTTAGACAGGCTTATGCGCAGATTCCACAGAGTATACCACCAGATCATATCAGGCGCGCCTATATTTTTGATATACAACCAAAACTAAAAGCTGGTGGATTAGAAGAAAAATTACTTCTCTGTGGAGAAGCACATGATGCGTTACTCTTCAAAAGTCAACTTGGATTCAGAGATACTGCAATAGAATTACTCAGGGCGCCGCTTGAAACAGAAATAGACTTCTCTGCTTGTAGCTTACCTCGTGGCAAGATCAAGATACCTGTTGAGATTAAAGTTGGACAGAATTATAAGGATCTAGAGAAAGTTGCATGAATTTCCTCGAAAAGATGAAAGAGCTTTGTATTGAAGCTGAAACCCCTGAATCTTTCATCTATTGGGCAGGTTTAAGTTCTATATCAGCAGTAGTTAAGAGAAATGTATTTCTTAATAAAAAAGTTTATGTCTTGTATCCTAATATTTTTGTATTTCTGGTAGCGAGGAGTGGTTTGCGTAAAGGTTTAGCCACCTCCCTTGCAAAGCAACTGGTAAATGAGGTGATGGTAACTAATGTTATAGCAGGCCGAAGCTCTATTCAAGGCATTGTAGATCAGCTAAGTAAACAGAAAACATTTAAGAATGGTTATGTCTTGAATACTGCTAGTGGCTTCGTGGTCTCTTCAGAATTAGCTAGCTCCTTCGTAAAAGATCCAGCAAGTCAAGTTATCCTGACTGATCTATATGATGCCAGCTACAATCCTACTTGGGACAACTTACTTAAACGAGACGGCCAAGTCCAACTTAAAGAAGTCTGCCTTACTATGTTAGCAGGTACTAATGAGGAGCACTTAAATGAGTTCCTTGATCCTCAATCTATAGGAGGAGGTTTTATTGCGAGAACACTTATCATTAAAGAGGAAAAGAAGGCAAGAATTAATCCTCTTATTGATTTTGATGACGATGATGTTGTTGGATTGGATGTTAAAGAGTTAGTTGACTATCTGAGATTACTAACACAACTTAGAGGAAGGTTCACATTAACTAGAAACGCTAAAGACCTCTACATCTCCTGGTATAAGCCATTCTCTCAGCGCGCCGAGGAAATTATTGATTTTACTGGTACTGCAGAACGATTACACGATCATATTCTTAAAGTCGCTATGCTGTTGTCACTTGCAGAGGACGTGAGCCTTATAATACACAGACGACATATACAAGAGGCCATAGACGTATGCACTGGTGAACTTAATGGGATAATGGCTAATAGTAAGAAACCAGGTAAATCGGATTTAGCTGAGAAGATGTGTGTAGTTGTTGAAGTATTGATTAAAGCAGAAGGAAATCAAATCAGCCGGAAAGAGTTACTTAGACAGAAGTATCTTGATTTAGATGTTGATGACCTTGGGAAAGTCATAGATACTTTAGAAGCAGCAGGAGTTCTAGAAGTCCTGAAAGGATTAGATGGACCAGTATATAAGGCTACAGACAGACAGCTACAAGAGATAAATTTTTTGTTGAAGAAGAAAGAAAATTAGTATGAGCATGAAGTATTATCAAGATAGGAGACCTAACGTGGACTTTAAGCAATATCAAGAACAAGCTCACAAAACAGCTGTTTACCCAAATGAATTTGCAAAAGTATATCCACTTCTCGGATTAGCTGGAGAAGTGGGTGAATTCTGTAATAAAGTTAAGAAGGAACTTAGAGGTGATGTAATAACTGACTACAAGACCTCTCTAGAGGCAGAGCTTGGAGATATTTTATGGTATCTGGCAGAGATCGCTACAGTTAATAACATTAACATGAATGACGTGGCTAAATTCAATCTCAAGAAGTTGAGGCTTCGTGAGGCAAGTGGGAAGTTGAAGGGAAGTGGAGATAATAGATGAGTAATTCTGACAGATTTATGTATCGGGATGATACTGTTAAACCCTCAGTATATCATATACATGGTAAAACCTTCCACGTTAAGGATGAAATCAAAGCATTAGGTGGACAATGGAATCCAACCAATAAAAGTTGGACTGTTCCAAACACTTTAGAGAATTTAGAAGCATTAAGATTACTACACATCTCTTTAAGAGTCAAAGTTAAACGTGAAGCATTTTGTCACGAAGATGAAGGAGTAGTTTATGTAGATTCAGCAGATGCAGATAATGGATTTGTACATGATAATTTCTGTGGTAATTGTGATAGTAGTTACAGGAGACCAGTTAGAGTAGAAAGAATAGATTAAGCCGTACTAAAAGGAGGCGGCCCTTTCTTCTTCATAAAAGGTTTAAGGTTTGCAATATTTCCTCTACCAGTACCCTTCTTCTTTTTCTTGCCTTCACCAGCTTTACTGTAAGCAATAGCTACTGCTTGCTTTTGTGGCTTGCCTGCACTCATTTCTGTT
>WNFL01340489.1_pt2 | contig 12616 bp, 13 predicted proteins | sample 5400361 | NCBI WGS metagenome assembly WNFL01 (sample SAMN13153351, study PRJNA577476) | soil metagenome | isolation source: 40 cm soil on Douglas fir-dominated hillslope | place: USA:California | collected 2013-09-17
CGGCGACCACCGCGGCGCTGCCGCCGCGGATCAACGGATTCGTGCGCCGCAGCGACGGCGCGCTGACCACCTGGGTCGATGGCGATGCGCGATTTCAGCGCGACGGCGGCTTGTCGCCGCCGTCGGCGGCGGTGGAGACGCCGAACCGGATCGTCGTCCATCCGGCACGGCCGGCGCGCGCCGGCCAAAATGTGCCGCCCCGTTAGGCGCCGGCGTGCCCGCGCGCCGGCGCAGCGCAGGCAGCGCGGCATCGTACTGCTGCTGGTGCTGTTTCTCGTGTTGCTGGTGGGGATCGGATGGCTGGTGCGCTCGGTCAGCGCGAGTTCGGTTCGCGCTAGCCAGATGCGAACCAACGCAACGGTGCTGGCGGCCGCGCGCGATGCGCTGATCGGTTTCGCCGCCAAGCATGCGACGCTGCCGGGAGCGCTGCCGTGCCCGGATACCAACAACGACGGCTCGGGAGATACCAGCGGCAGCAGTTGTGTCGCGTACCTCGGGCGCCTGCCGTGGAAGCAACTGGGTCTGCCAGATTTGCGCGACAGCGCCAGCGAGTGTCTGTGGTACGCGGTGTCGCCGCTGTTCCGTACCGCGCTCGGCGCGGCCAGCCGCAGCCCGGCGTCCAACCCGCTCAACTACAACTCGGCCGGTCAGATCACCGTCTTTGACGCTTCCGGCGCGGCGCTGCCGGCGCCGGCCAACCCGGTCATCGCGGTAATCATCGCCCCAGGGCAGGGGCTCGCCGGGCAGAATCGAAGCCCCGCCGCGGCATCGCAGTGCGGCGGCAATTCGGTCGCGGGCAACTACCTCGAAACCAGCAAGGGCATCAACAATGCCAACGGCGGCGCCACTCTCCAGTTCATCAACAGCGACGCCAGCGGCAGCGCCAACGACGTGCTCGGCTACGTCACCAGCGCGGCACTGTTCAAGGCAGTCAATCGTCGCGTCGGCGCGGAAATCCGCGGCGCCGGCAGCCCGGTCAACTATGGGCTGGTGTGGTACTACGCGACGCTGTTTTCCTACCCGTGGGCGGCGAGCATCGCCAGCGCGGGCGCTCCACTCCCACTGGTACTCTCCGGCCTGATTCCCTACAGCGTGCTTGGCTTCGATTCGGCGACGCAAACCTGGCTGCTCAACAACAACTGGCACACGCTGGTCGGTTACCAGCTCGGTGCCGACTTTCGGCCTCTCACGGTGTACCCGCAGACCTGCTCCGCCGGATGTCTGACGCTCGGCACCAGCACCAAGGTGCAGGCGATCGTCACGGTCGGATCGGTGCAGGTCGCGGCCTGCGCCAACAATTCGACGCCGATACCGACGCTTGTCAACCCCGCGCCGCCATGCTGAACGCTGTCTCGCCGCAAACCCGATCGGCCGGGTTCACGCTCGCCGAGCTGGCAATCGTGCTGCTGGTGGTCACGCTGCTGATCGCCGGCGCGTTGACGCCGATCGCGTCGCAGATCGAATTGCAGCGTGTCACTGCGACGCAGAAGACGCTCGACGACGTCAAGGACGCGCTGACCGGGTTTGCGTTGAGCCGCGGCTATTTACCTTGCCCGGATTTGCCGGCAGCGGCGTTTCCGCCGGTCGCCGGCACCGTCGCCAATGACGGGCTGGAGGACGTCAACGCGGCCACCGGCATCTGCGCGACGCTGGAAGGCGATGTTCCCTGGGCTACGCTCGGGGTGGGCGACTCGGATGCGTGGGGAAACCGGCTGCATTACCGGGTGACCTCGGCGTTCGCATCGCGGGCGCCTGCGGCGACGGTCAGCCTCAGCAGCGCCGGCGGCCTCCGAGTCTGCACCACTGCCGCGTGCGCCGCCACGCTCGCCACCGCGGTTCCGGCGGTGGTGCTGTCCTACGGGCGGAACGGCTACGGCGCGCTGAGCGCGAGCGGCGTGTTTCTGGCCGCGCCGCCGGCGGCCAATACCGACGAAACCGCCAACGTCGATGCCAATACCGATTTCGTCAGCCGGCCGAAAACCGATATCGGTGCGACCGCGGGGGAGTTTGACGATCTGGTAGTGTGGATTTCGGCCAGCGCGTTGTTCAACCGCATGGTCGCGGCCGGGCGATTGCCTTAGCCCGCCAAGATCGGACCGCTGCGGAAGCGAAGGGCGGTGTAGCGCCGGGCTTCCAGCCGGCATGCCGGCAAGGATGCCGGCCACTACCCATTCGCACCGCCCGCGCAGTTTTTTTGCGCGGCCCACAAGCTGGTCAGTAAGGAGCGGCGGCTACGAACGCACCCGGCGACGCGCCGCCATGCCGAGCAGCCCGGCGCCGAGCAGCGCGAGTGTCGCCGGCTCGGGAACCGCAGCGCCGGCGAATGTGACATTCAATGTAACCAGCGTGTCGGCGGTGAAATTCAGGCCCTGGAAATTGACGAAGATATCGTTGGCGTCGAACGACAGCCTGTTAGCGTCGAATCCGGACATGTTGTTCGAATTGATCGATACGCCAGTGATGGCTGGGATCGTGCCGTTGACATCGGCGAAGCGCAAGCCGTTGAAAGTACCCGACAGCCAACTAGACGTGCCGTCAAAATCAACCGCGATCGATGTATCCCCGAGGTCAACGAACAATTGTCCGGGAAGACTATATTCGACACCTGCACCAACCGTGCGGTTACCAAGGTTGCTGAAGACGGTGCTGGTATCCGGATACAAATCTACGACATTGACTGTATTTCCCATGAAACCGGCGTGGGCTATGCCGGTGAAGAGGAACATTGCGCCGGCGATGATTATTGTTGTGGCTTTTTTCATTCTGAAACCCCCTCATGAAAGATGCTGCGTTCGTTTGTGATGCTTGAAGCAATTCCTGTACCTGAGTTGAGAAAACAAGCAGAATCAATCGGATAACCAAAGTCTCTGCAAGAGGCGAGTTGGGGTTATGTAAAATTTTTCGACATAGTGACAGCGGCGTCAGAGCGCCCCGCTCTCCAGCAGGTCGACCGATGCGTTCGCGCCGCGCGACTGTTGCTGCAGCACGAAGCAAACCTTGCCGGGCTCGTTGGCAGCCAAGCTCAGTGCGTACCCTGCCGCCTCCGCCTGCCGGTACGACTGATATAGCCCGATCCCCAGGCCCACCGCGTCGCTGACCGGGCCGCGGAATAACTCAGGTAGCAGCGCGTCCGCAATTGGCGCGCCAGTATCGCACACCGTCAGCGAAAGCGGCTCGGTCGCGAGCGTCGCGGTGATCGCCACCTCGGCGCCCGCCTGCCGCTTCTGCAGCGCGTTGTCGAGCAGGTTGTCGGCGACGCTGTCGAACAGGCTCAGAGGCAGCGGAATCCTGGCGTCGAAGTCTCCCTGGAAGGCGACACCGCGCTCCTGATAGCGCGCCAGCAACTCGGCCCACCATGCCCCGGCGGACAGCATCGCGCCGCGCGTCTGGGTTCCCGGCGCCTGCAGTTTATCGAGCGTGACCTGCAGGCGCTGGGTCAGGCGCGGCAGCTGCCGGGCGAGCATCCGGCCGTATTCCGGGTCGGCGGCGACATCGGCGTTCTGCGCGCCGGAAGCAAGCGCATACAGCGATTGCAGCAGATTCTTGATGTCGTGCGTCAGCCGCGCGCCGGTTTCGTGCACCGCCTGCAGGTAGGCGTTGCGCTTCAGTGCCTGTTCGCGCCGCTTGCCTTCGTAAAATTCTCCGAGAAGCTGCGTCAGCAGCCGCTGGTGCAGCGCGATCGCCGGGCCGAGCGGCTGACTCGAATACAGCCGCAGTTGCAGGCCGTCGAGGCGGTAGTCGCTGCGATGCGCCGAGCGGCTGCCGAACTCCCCCCGGCCTTCGGCGGAATTCCATTCTCCGCCGCAAATCCACGGCAGGCCGGCGACTTCGCGCATCGCCCGGACCAGAAACTGTGCCGGCCGATCCTCTTCGTCGGCGATTTCCGCGAGGCGCCGCAGCCACTGCTCCGATGGCACGCCGACGCTCATCAGATAGCTGGAGAAATAGGTGCGCAGCCCGCCGAATCCGGCCGGCGGGCTCCACAGCACCGCCAGCGCCAGCAGGCCGCAGCCCGACAGCGGCAGCCAATAGGCCAGCGCGAGGAAGTAGTTGTCGTCGGTGACGCGCATCATCGCTATGCTGCCCAGCACCAGCAGCACCACCAGTTGAAACAGCAGCAGACTGTAAAAAAAATCGATCATCCGTCCCGGCAGCGGCGCTTCGGCCTCGAAGCGCAGCGCCGCGATCGCCAGCAGCAGCAGCGGCAGGCCGTAGCGTACCAGCGGCTTGAATCCTTCGGTCGCCTGCGGCTGTTCGACGATCTGCCGCGGCACCACCCACAGCAGCAGCAACGCCAGCAGGAAGACGAACGCCAGCACGTAGAACAGCCGCTGCTGTCCCGAGCGTCCCGCGACCGCGCGACCGCCGATGATGCCGATCAGCAGCGCCAGCCAGACGGCGATCGTCCAGCCGGAAAGCGAGATCAGCAGCGCCGCGCCGGGGATCAGCATCAGCACCGCGGTGCGCAGATCCAGACGCCGCTCGGCGGACAGAAACGGTTGCCACAGCAGGAACAGGCCGAAGTGGCTGGCGAGGAGCGCGCGCACCTGACTGCGATCGAGATCGGCCATCAGCGCCGCATACAACGTCGCCAGCATCAGCACGATGACCCACTTGCGGCCCGCCTGCAGCCATGTCCGCAGACCCGCAGACGCGGGCTGAGCGCGCTCAGACATGCACGCCGATGTTCGGGGTTGGTGAGGGCATAGCGAAAACTATATCATTGCCCGCCCACCTTCCAAGCTCCTGGCACTTGCACCAGACGATTCTTTCCCATCTGCGCCTGACCCTGCTGGAAGCCGTGCGCACGCGGCTGTTGGGCAGCGTCGCGGCAACTGCGGCAGCCGGCCTGGGGATCGCGCTGCTGGTGGGGCAGATCGCGATCACCGATTCGCGCCGGATGCAGGCGGCGATCGGCGCCGCGCTGTTGCGCCTTGCGGCGGTGGCGATCGTCGGCGTGTTCGTGATCGCGTCGCATCTGCGTGCCGTCGAGGATAAGGCGCTGGAAATGCTGATCGCGCTGCCGGCGCCGCGCGCCGCGTACTACGTCGGCCGCCTCGCCGGATTCGCCGGTGCGGCGGTGCTGGTCGCAGTCGCGCTGAGCCTGGTACTGCTGCCGTTCGCCGACGCCGGCGCGGTCGCGCTGTGGGGCGTGTCGCTGGCGTTCGAACTGGCGCTGGTGGCAGCGGCGGCATTGTTTTTCGCCGGTGCGATTGCGAGCATCACCGGCGCGGTGATGGTGCTCGCAGGCCTGTATCTGCTCGGCCGTGCGATCGCCGCGCTGCGACTGATCGGCGGCAGTGCCGTGCTCGGCGGCGAGGTGTCGGCGCGGGTCGTGCGCGGCGCGCTCGAAGTCGTCGGATGGCTATTGCCGCGCCTCGACCTGTTCACGCGTTCTGAATGGCTCGCCGGCGCGGCGCCGGGGTGGTCGTCGCTGGGCGCGATCGGCGTGCAGACCCTGGCCTATGTGCTGCTGCTGACGCTGGCCGGAATCCTCGACTTGCAGCGGCGCGAGTTCTGATGCCGCCGGCGGTGCGTCGCTTCCGTGGCACCCGCTGAATTTTCCGCTGGCAAAGGCGAGCGGCCGTGGGCAGCGGTGCCCCGCGGCTGGCGCCGGGCGGCGCTGGGCGCGCTGGCGCTGCAATGCGCGCTGCACGCCGGTTTGCCGCAACCGCGGGCGCGCGCCGTCGATCTCGCGCCGCCGTCGACGATTGCGATGTTGCGCGTCGCCAGCCTGGGCGAGCCGGTCGCGCTCGGCAGTTGGCTGATGCTCGACCTGCAGGCGTTCGACAACCAGCCGGGGATCAGCATTCCGTTTCTGGCGCTCGACTACTCGCGTGTCATTGCGTGGCTGGACCGCATCCTGGACCTCGACCCGCGCGCCGACTATCCGCTACTGGCGGCCAGCCGGCTCTACGGCGAGGTGCCCGATGCGGCGAAGCAGCGCGCGATGATCGAATTCGTCTACCGGCGCTTCCTCGAAGACCCAGTGCGCCGCTGGCCATGGCTGGCGCACGCGGCAATCCTGGCGCGCCATCGGCTGGGCGATCTGGCGCTGGCGCGGCGCTGCACGCAGGCGCTACGCGAGCACGCCGGCGCGCCGGGCGTGCCGCACTGGGTGCAGCAGATGGACATTCTGCTCGCCGCCGACATGAACGAGGCCGACGCCGCGCGCGCGCTGCTCGGCGGGCTGCTGGCGTCGGGCAAGGTCACCGACCCGGCCGAACTGCGCTTTCTGCGCGGCCGGCTGAAGGTACTGGAGCAACGTCCAGGCCAATGAGCCGCCTGTCGAAAAGCCGACAGTGATGTCGGTCACACGACAGCCTGATTCGGCCACGTCACTCTGGCGGAGGGCTTTTGCGCCTTCTAGGCCCGATTCCAGGGGATCTTCCGCGCCCGACGCGTGGGCATATTACTTGCATAAAATCGTGTGTACGATAAACAGCACACACGAACCAAGTATCCATCGGAGGTGTACTCAGATGAAACAACGCATTCCGTCGGCCCGCCAGGCGGGCTTCACGCTGGTCGAAATTGCCATCGTGCTGGTCATCATCGGCCTGCTGCTCGGCGGTATCCTGAAGGGGCAGGAACTGGTCACCAATGCCCGCGTGCGCAACGTCGCCGATCAGCAGAACGCGATCAAGGCGGCGATTTTCGCGTTCCAAGATCGCTTCCACGCGTTGCCCGGGGATTATGCGCAGGCAGCAACGAATATCCCGGCCGGCGTGAACGGCAACGGTGACGCGCTAATAGCGGCCGGAGCCGAACAGGTGCAAGCGTGGCAGCAGCTTACCGCAACCGGCTTCATCGCTTGCTCGGTCTGCACTGGCGTGGGCGCGGTCCCTTTGGGGACGAACAGCCCGGTCAACGCCTACAGCGGCGTGATGACGATCATCTTCGACACCACCTACAACGATGCGGCGCTCGCTACCGGCCCGCAGCGTAACAATGTCAAGACCGGCAAGAACATCCCGTCGAACATCCTGTCGGAAGTCGATCGCAAGATCGATGACTCGAACCCGCGCACCGGCACGTTCCGCTTCAGCACTTGGTCCGACGCGATACCGGCACCGACCGAGGCTAGTTGTGCCCCGGTGGGCACCGACAACTGGATGGTGCAGACGCCGGCAACCAACTGCGGCGCGGCGAACCTGCTCTGAGGCTGTTTCACCCCGCCGATCGACGAGGCCGCGCTTGCGCGGCCTTTTTTCATCCCTGCAGCAGGCGAATTTCCGCTGCCGCGAGATCCTCCGGCCTGCCGAGCAGTACCACCACATCGCCGGGTTCAAACACCACGTCGCTGCCCGGTTTGAGGTCGCGTTGATGGCGGCGGCGGATCGCCGACACTTCGACCTTGATCGCCTCCAGTCGCAACTCGCCGAGACGTTTGCCCAAGGCCGCCGCACCGCTTTCCAGCAGGATCGACGTCAGCCGCGGCGCGTGTTCATCCTCGATGCTTTCCTCGATGTCACTGCGGCCGTGAAAGAACGCCCGCATCAGACGGTAGCGTTCCGTGCGCACTTCGCGAACATGCCGCAGTACACGTCCCAGCGGTATGCCGACCAGCAGCATTGCGTGGGTCGCGAGCATCAGCGAACCCTCGACGACCTCGGGAACGATCTCCGCGGCGCCGGCCGCCTTCAGCCGGTCCATGTCGCCTTCGTCAACGGTGCGCACCACAACCGGCAGATCCGGCCGCAGTTCGCGGGTGTGCGACAGGATGCGCAGCGCCGCGTCGACTTCGGAAAAACTGATTACCAGCGCGCTGGCCCGCGCGATGCCCGCGGCCATCAGCACCTCGCGCCGGCCAGCGTCGCCGAACACCACCGAATCGCCCGCCGCGCCCGCCTGGCGCACCCGATCGGGGTCGAGATCGAGCGCCATCACGGTGATGTTCTCGGTTTCCAGGAACCGCGCCAGCGCCTGGCCGCTGCGCCCGTAGCCGCAGATAATCACGTGCCCCTGCGTCGCCAGCGTCTTGACCGACAGATCGTGGATCGCAATCGCGCGTTGCATCCACTCGTCGGGGGAAAAATACAGCACGATGCGGTCGCTATATTTGAGTAGGATCGGTGACAGGAGCATCGAAATCAGCATCGCGGCGAGCGCGATCTGCGCCACCGGCGTCGGCATCAGGTCGATGCGCACCGTCTGCGACAGCAGCACGAATCCGAATTCGCCCGCAGGTGACAGCGCCAGTGCGGCGCGCAACCCGACCGCCTGGTCGTTGCCGAACGCCCGCGCCAGTCCGAAGATGATCGCGAACTTGACCATCAGCAGCGTTACCAGGGCGACCACCACGGCGACCGGCGACTCCATGACCACGCGCAGATCGAGCATCATGCCGATGGTGACGAAGAACAGGCCGAGCAGTACATCGCGGAACGGCTTGATGTAGTCCTCGACCTGGTAGCGGTACTCGGTCTCGGAAATCAGTATGCCGGCGACGAAGGCGCCGAGCGCCAGCGACAGCCCGGCGAGTTCGGTCGCGGACGCGAGACCGAGGGTGACCAGCAGAACCGCCAGCACAAACAGTTCCGACGACTTGCGCGCCGCCACCAGATTGAACAGCCAGCGCATCACGCTCTGTCCGAACACCAGCAGCAACGCCAGCAGCAGCACTGCCTTGAGTCCCGCCCAGGTGAGCGCGACGGCCAGTTCGCGCGCGCCCGCGCCGAGCGCCGGAATCAGTACCAGAAAGGGCACCACGGCGCAGTTGCGCACCTTCGGACAGCATCTTGCTGACGATCGCGGTCGAAGACATCGCCAGGATGCCGCCCAAAGCGAGGCCGGCTTGCCAGCCGAGTCCGCCAACCAGCGCAGCGCCGATCACGATGCCGGTGGTCACCGCCACTTGCGCCAGTCCGAAGCCCAGAACGATCTTCCGCATCGACTTGAGCTGTGGCAGGCTGAATTCCAGCCCGATGCTGAACATCAGGAACACCACCCCGAACTCGGCGAGATAGCGGGTTTCGCCGGAATCGCGCACCAGCCCGAAGGCGTGCGGGCCGATGACGATGCCAACCAGCAGATAGCCGAGCATCGGTGGCAGGTTGAGGCGGCGAAACAGCGTGACCACCAGAACGCCACTCGCCAGCAGGACCAGCACCACCGTCAGCGACTCGTGCATATGAAAACTCGAATGGGTGTGTCCCGAATGTATCATCCGGCGGCGCGGCAGGCCATGCGCGCCTGTTTACGACCCCGGTTCGCGTGCCGCGAATGGAGCCTTTATACTGCGCGCCATGAGTACCCACAAACCGTGCGCAACCGATGCCGCCGCCGACGCGCGGGCGTTGGCGCTGGCGCGCGAAGTGCTGCGGATCGAGGCGAGCGGCGTAGTGGCGCTGATCGATCGCCTCGGCGATTCATTTACCCACGCGCTGCGGATGCTGCTCGGGTGCGCCGGCCGCGTGGTCGTGACCGGTATCGGCAAGTCCGGCCACGTCGGCAACAAGATCGCATCGACGCTGGCATCGACCGGCACGCCATCGTTCTTCATGCATCCGGCGGAGGCGAGTCATGGCGATCTGGGCATGATTACCGACCAGGATGTGGTGATCGCGCTGTCGAATTCCGGCGAGACCGACGAGGTGCTGGCGATCCTGCCGTCGATCCGGCGGCGCGGCGCGAAGATCATCGCCATCACTGGCAACGCCAACTCCAGCCTGGCGCGCGAAGCCGACGCGCACCTCGACGCCGCGGTGGAGAAGGAGGCGTGTCCGCTCCAGCACCACCGCTGCACTGGCGCTCGGTGACGCGATCGCGGTGGCGCTGCTCGATGCGCGCGGCTTCGGTGAGGAGGATTTCGCCGGCACTCACCCCGGCGGATCGCTCGGCCGGCGGCTGCTGGTGCACGTCGAGGACGTGATGCGCACCGGTGAGGCGATTCCGGTGGTAAAGAGCGGCGCGCTGCTGGGCGAGGCGCTGCTGGAGATGAGCCGCAAGGGGCTCGGCATGACTGCGGTGGTCGATGGCGACAATCGCCTGCTGGGCGTGTTTACCGATGGCGATCTGCGGCGCGCGCTGGAGAAGCCGGCCAATTTGCGCGAAGCACGCATCGACGAATTGATGACGCGCCATCCGCTGACCATTTCTCCCCGGCGTCTGGCCGCCGAGGCCGCGCAGGTGATGCAGGACCATCGCATCCTCGCGATGGTAGTGATCGACGGCGAGCGCCGTCTGATCGGTGCGTTCAACATGCACGAACTGCTGCGCGCAGGAGTGATCTGAATCATGATTGGTGACGCAGAGGAGGCACTCGCGCGCGCGCGCATGGTGCGTCTGGCGGTGTTCGACGTCGATGGCGTGCTCACCGACGGCAGGCTGTTTCTCGGCCCCGACGGTGAGGAAATCAAGGCCTTCCATACCCTCGACGGCCACGGCCTGAAGATGCTGCAGGCGAGCGGCGTGCAGGCCGCGATCATCACCGGACGGACGTCGCGCAGTGTCGAACTGCGGGCGCGCAATCTGGGCATTGCGCATCTGATGCAGGGCATCGACAACAAGCGTATTGCCTTCGAATCGCTGCTCGCAGATCTCGGCCTGACCGGCGCGCAGGCGGCGTGCATGGGCGACGACGTGGTCGATCTGCCGATGATGACGCGCGCCGGATTGGCGGTGGCGGTGCCGGCCGCGCCGCAACTGGTGCGCGAGCGCGCGCATTACGTCACCGCGGCGGCCGGCGGGTGCGGCGCGGTGCGCGAGTGCTGCGAATTCATCATGCGGGCGCAGGGGACGCTCGAGATCGCGCTGCGGCCGTATCTCGAATGACCAGCCGCTATACCACCTGGATGCCGGTGGCGCTGCTGCTGCTGGTGGCGAGTATCACGGTCTGGCTGGCGCGCACCGTGACCGGCGTGGCGCCGCGCGACGACGGCTCGCTCCGCCATGACCCGGACATGATCGTCGATGAATTCGTCGCCACGCAGTTCGGCCCCGATGGATCGGTGCGCTACGCACTGACCGCGGACAAGATGGTACATTACCCGGACGACGACACCTCGCATCTGTCCACGGTGCGTTTTCGCGGTACCGAACCCGGCCAGCCGCCGTTGACGATCTCTTCCGACAAGGCGCTGATGATCAAGAAAGGTGACGAGGTGTTCCTTTCCGGCAATGTGGTCATGGTGCGCGATGCGGCCAGGGACCAGACGGCGATGACTCTGAAGACCGACTACATGGATCTGATTCCGGACGCCGGGGTGGCGAAAACCGATCGCCGCGTCACCATGGAAAACGCTTCGACGTTCATCGTTGCGGATGGCATGGTGGCGAACAACAAGACCCGCACGCTGGTGCTCCGCAAGGTGCATGCAACACTCAGGCCGCGGCCGAAATGAAAGCCTTGCTCCCTGCTTTGGTCCGCTGCGCGGCGATCGCCGTTGCGCTGCTCGGCATGTCGCCCGCCGGCGCGGAACGTGCGGATCGCGACAAGCCGGTCACGATCACCGCCGACAAGTCGTTCGCCGACGACAAGAACCAGGTCAGTGTTTTCGAGGGTAACGTCATCATCATCCAGGGAACGCTGCGCCTCGAGGCGGACCGCGTCGAACTGCGGCGTGACAAAGAGGCGTTCGATCATGTTACGGCCACCGGCAACCCGGCTAAATTCCGTCAAAAGCGCGACGCGAGCGATGAGTACATCGATGGCCGCGCCCGGCGCATCGAATACAGCGGCAGAACAGAAATCGTGGAACTGATCGAGCGCGCGCAGATTCGCCGCAACCAAGACGAGATCAACGCTCATCACATCACCTACAACGCGCGCACCGAAGTTTTCCAGGCGTTCAATCAGCCCGGCAAGGGGCCATCCGGTAACGCTCCGGAGCGGGTGCGCGCAGTGATCCAGCCCAAGGCGAAGGACTCGGGCGACAAGGCTGCGCCGGCGGTGCAGCTGCAGCCCTCGACGGGGATCAGCGAGCCATCAGCCCAGTGACTGCCCGCATCCTGACTTCGATCGCCTGCCGGGCGCGCCGATGAGCATACTGCGCGCGCAAAGCCTGCGGAAGCGTTATCGTTCCCGCGTGGTGGTGCAGGACGTTTCGATCGAAGTCGAGAACGGCGAGGTGGTCGGCCTGCTCGGCCCCAACGGCGCTGGCAAGACCACCTGCTTTTACATGATCGTCGGCCTGGTGCCGACCGATGGCGGCCGCATCCATCTCGGCGATCAGGAAGTCACGCATCTTCCGATCCACCGCCGCGCGCAGCTCGGCCTTGCCTATCTGCCGCAGGAGGCATCGATTTTCCGCAAGCTGACGGTGGCGGAGAATATCCGCGCGGTGCTGGAATTGCACGACATCGAAGAAACCGACATCGAGACGCGGCTCAATGAACTGCTCGAGGAACTGCACATCGGCCACCTGCGCGACAACGCCGCCACCAGCCTGTCCGGCGGCGAGCGGCGGCGCGCGGAAATCGCCCGTTCGCTCGCCTCCGAGCCGCGCTTCATCCTGCTCGATGAACCGTTTGCCGGGGTCGATCCGATCGCGGTGATCGACATTCAGCAGATCATCCGATTTCTCAAGCAGCGCGGCATCGGCGTGCTGATCACGGACCACAATGTGCGTGAGACACTGGGCATTTGCGACCGCGCCTACATCATCAATCAGGG
>WNFL01036129.1_pt1 | contig 12615 bp, 6 predicted proteins | sample 5400361 | NCBI WGS metagenome assembly WNFL01 (sample SAMN13153351, study PRJNA577476) | soil metagenome | isolation source: 40 cm soil on Douglas fir-dominated hillslope | place: USA:California | collected 2013-09-17
GATTTGCTCCCGATCGTCAAACAAGAGGATCGGCACTGGCGAGTGGAGGATTGAGGACCTGAAGCGTTCCTCGCTCGCACGTAAACCCTGCTCCGCCTCGAACCGCTCCCAGGCTTGCGCAAGAAAATTGATGATCGTGCCGAGCCAGACGACTTCGTCATCGGTGAAGCCATCCCGTGTCGCCGAGGCAACTGCAAAGGTGCCAAGCAAGCGGCCGTCGGACGCCTTGAGAGGGTAGCAAGCGTATGCCGTAGCACCGAGTTTGCGCATGAGGCCAGCATCCGGATCGGACGCAATGCGGTGCTTGTCGGCCACCAGCGGCTGGCCGCTTGCCGCCGCAATCCCGCAATACTCATGACTAAATTCAACCGACTGGGCCGCCTGCAGATGTTCCGGCGGTATGCCGTGAGCGAACTCCAGCCTGAGGCGCCGCCTGGTGGGGTCGAGGCGGTAGTTGGTGCAGACAACGGCGCTGAGGGGCAAGCTGACGTGCTCGAATGTCACGCGGCCAAGTTCGCCCGGCTCGGAGGCGCGGATCAGGTCCGAGATGACCTTGAGCAGCAAGGCCTGCTGCCCGGCGTGGCGGCGCAACGTGTCTTCCGCACGCTCGCGTTTGCTGATGTCCCGATAGATAATGGACGATCCGACAGTAACCCTGCCCGAGCCATCGACAATCGGCGAGACATTGATCTCCACCGGAACAAGCCGACCGTCCTTGTGCCGGCGCACGGTCTCCTTCAGCACGGCCGTACCGCTCATCACGGTCGCGTAGATAGCAGCGCTTTCGGCCTCACAGACATCGGGAACGATCAGCTCGTTGATCGTGCGCCCGCGCGCCTCGGCCTCGCTATAGCCGAACAGCCGCTCCGCGCCGGCATTCCAGGTCTGGACCGCGAGGTCGCATCCGACGCTGATGATGGCATCGCCGGAGGTAGCAACGATTGCGGCGAGCTGGGCGTTGCGCCGCTCCGCTACGCGCTGGGCTTCAATCAACCGGAACTGCCGCACGGCGTTGCCGATCGCGCGCCTGAGCATTTCGGCATCGAGGCGGTCCTTAACGAGGTAATCGAGCGCCCCGGCCTTCATGGCTGCAGTTGCAACATCCGCCGTTCCAGCCCCCGTCAGCATCACGACGGCGCATGGCAGTGTTCCGCCGGGTTCCCGCAAGGACTCCAACACCTGAAGTCCCTCCGCGTCCGGCAGGCCGTAGTCGAGGAGAAGGCAATCGGGCATGGAGGAGCGAGCGAGCATCAGGCCTTGCTCTGCGTCAGCGGCCTCCTGCAACACAAACCCTGCGGTCTCGAGAGCGAGCCGCACCGCGATCCTATCCTCAGGCGCGTCGTCGATCACCAATACATTGAGGGCTGGCTCGGAGGCGACTCTCGGTGTGGTCCGGTGCCGGCTCGGAAGCGGCTGGATCATGAAAGGCACCACCACGGCGTCCCTGTCGTCGTGTAGCGCCCACGACAGCGCCACGATAGCGCCACAATAGTCACAATCGCGTCGCACTATCAACGGGTACGAGTCGGAAATTCAACCTTATCGGGCGGGTCGGGAAGCAGTTGTACACGAATTTCCGGCCCGCTCCAGCGCAGGTAGAAGCAAGGAGCCGAACTCAACCAAGCAATAGCCTGGCGGCTATCAACTTCTCTGCCACAAGCCGTGCGAAGGCCGGATCACGACGCAGGCGCTCAGGCCCTGCCGCAAGAAGCGATTTGCGTAACCCGTGAACGCGCGCGAGAAATACACCGTCAGCGAAAACGATCGGCACGGGCGCTTGAGACTATCAAATCCCGCGGAATGGGCCGTTGTGACCGGGGCCGAAGTCCATCACTTTCAGCCCTAATGTCCGGATTGCGACGCTCCAGCAATATTCCAATGGATGGCCACTTTTCGGCCCACGGAATGCCTGATCGGCCGTGCGTTATGCGTCCTGCGTGCGGCTGTGCGCGGTGATGACATCCGCACGCGACCTCGGTTCCCCTTCGCGTAGCCCCCTGAGGGGGAATGGGGTCTTGTTTCGACGTCCGGTCCCGCCCTCAGCACGGGACCGGTGAGTTTCGTCGAAGTGGCCGCGGGCCCAGGCGCGTGGAGGGTATTGGGAAATGCGCCGGGGCCCAACGCGGGGCTGATCGCTTCCGGAGAATCATCAGCCGCGCGGGTAACAAAGCAACCGTGCGGGTCTGTTGTCGGTCGGCTTCTCGACACGTTCGACGAGGATGCAAGCGGCGTGTCTGCCCGGCAACACTCGTCCGTCGATTTCAAGGTTCGAATCACCTCATGCAGGCGTGCTGGCGAATGTCCGCGGCCTCACCGGCGTTCCAGCGCATTTGCCGCCGGGCAGGTCAAGCGCCACTCCAGCCCTGATTGGGCGTAATCAAGCTCGACCTCACCGCTGACGGCTCGCTTCGCCATCGAATCAATGACCGTGCTGCCGAAGCCACGCCGCTCCGGCCGTCGCACCGGCGGTCCGTCGCGCTCAGTCCAGCTCATCGCAAAGATATCTCCGCCAAGCCGCCAGCCCACATCGACACGGCCGGCATCTGTCGACAGTGCGCCGTATTTGCCGGCATTGGTCGCAAGCTCGTGGAGGGCGAGACCGACGGCTTGGGCGGCGGCCGCATTCAGGCGCAGTTTCGGGCCATGCACAGCGATCCTGGCCCCGATCAGGTCGGCAAAATGGGCGAGCTGGGCGCGCACCAGGTCCTCCGCATCAACGCCCTGCCACTTGTTGCGGACCAGAAGGTCCTGATTGGCTGCGAGCGCCTGGATCCGCTCAGTAAAGCGCCCGATAAAGTCTTCGGGCTCACGGGCCGCGGTCTGGCGGGCGATGGCCTGCACGAGACTGAGCATGTTCTTGGCGCGATGGCTGACCTCGCGCATCAAAAGACGAATCTGCTCCTCGTGAGCTTTCTGCTCGGTCGCATCGTGGGCCATGGAAACGAACAGACGTCGTCCATCCGACTGGGTGCCGAGCGCAGAGGCAACAAAGTTCCACAGTCGTTCGCGGCCATCCTTGGTGTGGACTATCAGTTCAGTCGGCTGCGCCTTGGGCTCTGTTGAAATGATCCGGCGGATGTATTCCAGCACCTCGCCCGAGCGCTCCCCATAGGCGCGGCTAGTCCAGTCCTCGAGTCGGCGCAATTCCTCTCTCGAATAGCCGGTTTTTTCGAGCCAGCTTTGGCTGACCGCAAGGATTTGCTCCCGGTCGTCATACATAAGGACCGGCAGCGGCGAGTGGACGAGTGAGGACCTGAAGCGTTCCTCACTCTTGCGCAATTCTTCCTCGGCATATTTGCGCGCGGAAATGTCCTCAACCACCGTCACGAGATAGTCGATTGACCCGTCGTTCTTGCGCACGCAGCTGACAGTCAGCCGGGCCCAGACGATCGTGCCGTCCTTGCGCAGGTAACGTTTGTCCGCGTCATAGCGGTCGATCTTCCCGTCGCGCATTTGGTCGACACGGGCAACGCTGGCTGCGATGTCGTCTGAGTAGGTGACGTCCTGGAACGATTTCGAAGTGAGTTCATCGGGCGCGTAGCCGAGAATGCGGCACAGCGCTTCGTTGACCCTGAGCCATCTGCCGTCGGGCGCGACGTGTGCGATGCCGACCGGTGCACTCTCGAACGTCACCCGGTACCGTGCCTCGCTGGCGGCGAGAGCGCGTCGGGCCTCTTCGGCGCGCCGGCGTTCGCTGATATCTCGATAGATGATGGATGTGGTAGTAACCTTGCCGGAGCTATCGAGAATCGGCGAGGCATTGATCTCCACCGGAACAAGCCGACCGTCCTTGTGCCGGCGCAGTATCTCTTTGAGGACCGTCCCGCCGCTCACCACGGTCGTGTGAATAGCAACACTTTCGGCCTCATAGACATCGGGAACGATCAACTCGCTGAGCCAGCGCCCGCGCACTTCGGCTTCGCTATAGCCGAACAGCCGCTGTGCGCCCGCATTCCAGGTCTGGACGACAAAGTCGGCGCCGACGCTGATGATGGCATCGCCGGAGGCGGCAACGATCGCGGCGAGCTGGGCGTTGCGCCGCTCCGCCACGTGCTGGGCTTCAATCAACCGGAACTGCCGCACGGCGCTGCCAATCGCACGCCTTAGCATTTCGGCATCGAGGCGGTCCTTGACGAGGTAATCGAGCGCACCGGCCTTCATCGCTGCGGTCGCGACGTCCAACGTTCCGGCTCCAGTCAGCATGACCACCGCGCATGGCAGCGTTCCGTCTGGCTGCCGCAAGGACTCCAGCACGTCGAGTCCCTTTGCATCCGGCAGAACGTAGTCGAGGAGGATGCAATCGAGTGCAGAGGAGCGAGCGAGCTGCAGGCCCTGCTTGGCATCGGCGGCCTCCTCAAGTGCAAACCCGCCGACCTTAAGTGCGAGCCGCACCGCCATGCGGTCCTCGGGCGTGTCCTCGATCACCAGCACATTGAGGACCGCTTCGGAGGCAACGCCCGCTGTGGTCAGGCGCCGGCCCGGAAGCGGCTGGGTTACGAAGGGCACCAGGGCGCCCTTATTTTGGTGCGGCGACACGGTTATCTTACTCGCCTCGCCCAATCAGCGCGGCTGCACCCGCCTGTTCCAACAGAAGGTCGAGGCTAGGGCCGAGCCCAACTGCGCGATAAATCTCGCGACGATCAAAGTCTCCACGACGAATTGTGCGACGGCCGGATCGCGATACGGACGCTCATGAAGTTCCTGCCTGGTGGACCTGCCGCGGGGCGTCGATCCTGCCAGCAGTTAGCCTCGGTGCTGAACCGCTCAGTTCCACCGCGTCGAATGCATGTAACACCCGCACCTCACCCGGCACGTCGTGCATCCCGAGTCCTTCAGCTAGTACATTTCCGGTGCCGGACAAGGTTCACTGATCATCGCTTCAGGGTAAAGTGACGCACTCGCCACGAGTCGCGCGACGCCTCACGGTGCGACAAACCACTCACAACTTTGTTGCGAACTTGATCCCGACGCAAAAGCCCCGCCCGGCAGCGCCGGACGGGGCCGTTCAACTGCGTTCAGCCTTCCCCCCGGGCAAGCAGGGAGAGGAAAAGGCGCTCAATGCGCGAGCGGATCGGGCCGCACCTGGAAGTGCACGGCCATGGGCTTCATGCCCTTGCCGCCTTCCTGGAGCCACGGCGTGCGGTCGCCGCTCGAGGTCCACAGGCCGCGGCCTTTCCAGCCCGCGTTGGGATCGTCGATGCGGCCGTCGAGGCCCTTGGCGTAGAAGCCCGTCGGATACGGCACCTTGAGGACGATCATCTTGCCGTCCTTGAGGGCGACGAGACCGTCTTCAAGGTTTGCGGTGGAAACCGGCACGTCCTCGCCGAGTCCGGACGTGTTGTGCTGGTCGACCCATGAGTAGTAGCTCGATTCAGCGCTGTTCTCGCCGATGCCCTCGAAGCCCGGGCCCGGGTACTGATAGAACGACCAGCCTTCCGGACAGTGGTTGCCGGTCGCGGTCGGCCCGTTGAGGACCTTGCATTTGCGGCGGTCGAAGGCGCCCATGTGGCCGCTCGCGAGCGATACCCACACCACGCCCTTGCTGTCGATGTCGCCGCCGCGCGGACCGAAGCCCGGCATCGGCACGTTGTAGATCTCGGCGAGCGCGGTTTCGGGCGGGTTGGGGCCCGGATTGAGCCGCACGATCGAGCCGGGGCTCGACCGCAGCGTGCCCCAGATCGTGCCGTCGGCCGGACTCACCATCACGGCGTAGAACACCTGGGCGATGCGCTTGTCCTTGGTCGGGTCGACCGGCTGGTTGGGCTCGACATAATCGTCGCGCTTGCCGTTGCCGTTGGTGTCGAGGACAAGCGGCGTCCAGCCCTGGGCCTTCTGGGCGTCGCCGGTCTCGTCGAACAGCTTGGTGTTGAACCAGCCGACCGCGCCGGTGCCGCCGCCGCTCGATGTCCACAGCGTATCGTTGGCATCCCTGGCGAAGTTGAGGTGATGGGTGGTGAAGCAGGTGTCGACGAAGGTGTACTTCATCGTCTTCGGATCGAGCATGCCGAGCTGACGATGGCTCTCCGCCAGCGGGAATGCCTTGGCGGACGGATGGTCGGAGCCCTTCTGGCAGAACGCCGGGTTGTGGACGCCGCGCACCGCCGCGGCCATCCACATGCGGCCTTTGCCGTCGATCATGGAGTTGTGGTTGTTGACCCGGGTGTCCCAGATCTGCTCATCACCCCAGTAGGCCGACGGCTGCAAGGGCTTGAGCATCGCGGCATGCCCCGGGCCAAGCGACATCGGCATGTCCGCATCGCGCACCGGCGCCTTGAAATTGACGACGCTGCTCGCGACCGGATTGAGGATCGGGATCACGTCGGTTGCGTATTCCGGCTGGCCGAACACCGGTCCATAGCCGTTGACCGTCGGGTTTCGCTTGTCCGAGACGGCGAGATCGTGGAGGTACTGCTTCTCGTTGGCCCAGTCCCACGTCGAGACGACCACGTTGCGCTCGAGGCCCGACGGCCGCGTCGGCTTGGTATGGGGCAATTCGCCCTTGGCGATGCGGTCAGTCCAATCGCCGAAATACTTGTAGGGCGCGCCGCCGAGCTGGCCGGCCAGGATGTTCACCATGAGCTCGCCGGCTTGTCCCGACTGGGTGCGGCGCATCCAGGCATCGGCGCCCGACTTGAAGTCGCCGAACGCCTTCGGGATCGAGCGGGTGGACGCCTGCCCAAGCTGATGGCAGCCGACGCAGCCGTTGTTCTTCATCAGGTTGAGCCAATCGAACTGCCTGACGTTGCGCGGAATGTCGCTTGCGCCGCCGAACTGGTCGGCGGCTGGTATCTTGAGCATCGAATACCAGTAGATCGCCGGATAATAGTCAGCCGCCGCCCGCTCGTTCGGCGCCGGCACTGCCGTAAGGTTGAGCTGCTGGCCGGGCTCGCCATCGACCTTGGGAGAATCGACGAGGCCGTAGCCGCGCACCCAGATCTTGTATTTCGCCTTCGGAAGATCGGGCAGCACGTAGCGGCCCTGGTCATCCGTCACCACGCTGCGGGTGAATCTCGTCGGCAGGTCGCGGGTTTCGGCAATCACCCACACGCCGGCCTCGGGGCCGCCGGCGCCGCGCACCACGCCGCCGATATCGTCATTGTCGATCGCAACCGCGGCGGGCGCCTGGGCTTGCGCCGTGCCGGGGGCTGGCGTCCACAACAGCGCCGCACAGCCGATCGCGGCCGCGGTACCCAGATGGAATTGTTTGATCCTGTGCATTTCTTGGGCTCCTCTCAGCTTGTTTCAGATTTTCCGCCGGCCCTCGCCGCAGAAATGCGTATGACGAGGGTATGGGCGCACATTGCCACGCATTGGGCCGTCGATCCATAGGCTCTGCGGCGGTAGCCCGGATGGAGCGAAGCGTAATCCGGGGTGGGACATGCCGCGGGCGAGGCTGATCCCGGATTACGCTGAGCCTACCATCGGGCCGGCCAAAGGCCGGACCCGGTGGCTCCATCCGGGCTACGAGCGCGCTCTTCCCCATTCCTCAACCAGCGCCTTGCGGTCGAGCTTGCCGCGCGCGCTCTTGGGCAAGGCCTCGCGCAGGAAGATTTGCTTTGGCGCCTTGAAGGGCGGAAGTTGCGCTGTGCAATGGCGCAAGAGATCATCAGGCACGAACACTTCGCCAGGACGCAGCACCACGTAGCTTACCACTTCCTCGCCCCACACGGCGTCCGGAACGCCGATGGTCGCGGCCTCCGCGATTTCGTCGCGCTGCATCAGGATGCTGTCGATCTCCACCGGCGAAATGTTGACGCCGCCGCGGATGATGAGGTCCTTCGCGCGTCCGGTGAGATGCACGAAGCCGTCGGCGTCGAGATAGCCGATGTCGCCGGTGCGCATGCGGCCGCGACTGCTTGCCCGCGAGGTTCCGTCGTCGCCGAGATAGCGATACGCATTGTCGTGCCAGCCGCCGATCTCGACCTCGCCGATTTCACCGGGTGGAAGTTTGCGACCTTCTGCATCCACGATCGCCAGCCGCTGGTATGCGAGCGGCCGGCCGACGGTGCCAAAGCGCCGCTCGCGCCCGGGGTTGATTGCGATCCAGGCGGTCTCGCTGCTGCCATAGCTTTGCGCCACGGGAATGCCGAAACGGTCCTCGAAGCGGCGCCACTCGGGCTCCGGCAGCGGCGCCGAACTCGATGTGAGGAAGCGCAGCGTCGGCACGTCGGAGGCGCCGATCGTGTGAGAGGCGCCGAGCAGCATGTTGATGGTGGTCGGATTGCCGGCCGCGACCGTGACGCCGTGGGCGCGGATATCGGCGAAGAACCGCGTTGCGGAGAATTTCTTGCGCATCACCAACGTAGCGCCGCGGCACAGCGGCCCCAGCACCCCGAACAGCTGCGCCGACGCCCAGTTGAAGGAACGGAAGTCGTAGATGCGATCGGCGGCCGATATGCCGAAAGCGTCGGCCATCGGCGTGACGTTGCCGATCTGCTCGCGGTAGCTCAGCACGACGCCCTTGGGGCGATCGGTGGTGCCCGAAGTGAAGAAGATGACGCCGTCGTGGCGCGCGGTGGTTTGCGGAATGTATGTGCCGCCGGGATCGCAAGCTGCGACTGCGGCGAACCACGTGCCGGCTGCGGGCGCGTCCCAGCGGCCGAGGCGAAGGTATAGTGTCCCGCCCGGCATGCTGTCACGCACGAGGTCATCGTCGGAGAGCGCGAGCCGGGGCTTGAGCTGCGCGAGGATGCCTCCGAGGTGGCGGCGGTTCATTTCCACATGGACGGTGCAGATGGTGGCGCCATACGCCATGACGCCCACATAGCAGGCGACATGTTCGATAGAGTTTCCGGCTAAGAGCGCGATGCGGTCATTGGCACCGATTCCGGCGCGGTCGAGGAAGCTGCCGATGCGGCGCACCAGGCGGGCAAAATCACCGAACGTGATTGCGCGGCCGTCTTCGGCCGATACGATGTAAGGCTTATCGGGATGAAGCCGGGCAGCGCAATCGATCCACTCCCTGATGAGGTCGGGACCGGCGTCAGGTGTCGCAACATCGTGCATTTTTTCTTATACCGCGACGACTGGCATCGCGGAAGTTCGCGGCGTAGACTCTCGCCGGACCGCGGGCGTCTCGCCCGCACTTTGGGAGAGCGGGCGGGACGCCCGCAGTCCCAGGACGCCGGCGGTCCCGGCAACGAATTCGGTGGAGGACGCCATGAGCGATGGTCCGGATCACACCAGGCGCTGGCTCATCAATGCGAGCAGCGCGGCGATTTTGTCAAATGCGCTCGCGGGCGGGGCGGTCCGTGCGCAGGTGGCCGCTGCGCCCGCCGTGAAGGCCGCCGCGGAAGCGGAGGATGCCGCCGCGGACCAGCCGATCTCGCCCATCACGACCGCGCTTTGCGAATACGTCGCCAAGACCCTTGACCGCGACATGCCGCCCGAGGTCGTCGCCAAGACCAAGCTGCACACCCTCGACACCATCGCGGCGATGGTTTCGGGCTCGCGGCTCAAGGCCGGCGAAATGGCCGCCCGCTATGTGGAGAGCCTCGGCGGCAAGCCGCAGGCAACCGTGATCGGAACCGGCATCCTGACCTCGACCGTCAATGCCGCGCTTGCCAACGGCATGGCGGCCCACGGCGACGAGACCGACGATTCTCATCTGCGCGGCCGCTTTCATCCAGGCTGCGGGATCGTACCGGCGGCGCTCGCGACCGCGGAACTTGCGGGCCGCAGCGGCAATGATCTCTTGCGCGCCGTCGCGCTCGGCTACGACATCGGGGCGCGGCTCATCTTCTCGCTCGGCTTCGGCAAGCTCTACACCGAGCGCAACAGCACGCACACGCTTTCGACCACGTTCGGAGCGACCGCGGCGGCATCCGCCATGCTGCGGCTTGATCCGACCCAGATGCGCCATGCGTTCTCCTTCGCGGCCCAGCAGGCCTCGGGCGTGCCCTATTGGGAGCGCGACCGCGAGCATGTGGAGAAAGCCTTCGATTTCGGCGGCATGGGCGCCCGCAACGGTGTCACGGCGGCGACCATGATCGCGTCGGGCTTTACCGGGGTCGATGATTTCCTGAGCGGCACCAAGAATCTGTTCACCGCGGTCGGGGGCGATAAGCCCCAGCCGGAAGAATTCGTGGCGGAGCTTGGCAAGCGCTACGAGATCATGAATACGTCGATCAAGAAATGGACGGTCGGATCGCCGCTGCAATCGGTCCTCGACTGCGTTACGGCGCTGCTTGAGGATCCGGCGGTGCGCGCCGGCAAGGTCAAGCGCATCGTGGTCGACATGCCGGCAGACCGGCTGCACATCGTCGACAACCGCACCATTCCGGATATCTGCCTGCAGCACCTCGTCGCCATGATGATCGTCGACGGCGGCGCGACCTTCGCCAGCATTCACGACGCCGCCCGCATGAGCGACCCCAAGGTGCTGGCCGTGCGCAAGCTCGTCGAGGCGGTGCCGAACCAGGAGCTGGTAACCGCCGTGCCGGCGCGCCAGGCCATCGTAAAGATCGAGACCACGGACGGCCGCACGCTCAGCCATCGCACCTACGAGGTGCGCGGTACGCCCGGCAATCCGATGACTGCCGACGAGGTCGCCGCCAAGGCGCTCGACCTGATGGCGCCGATCCTCGGCGACGGCCGGGCGAAGGAACTGATCGCGGCGGTCTATGGGCTCGATACGTTCGGTCCGGTGGCTGGGTTGCGGCGAATGTTGCAGGCCTAGCGAGGCTGGAGCGCGTAGCCCGCATGGAGCCACCGGGTCCGGCCTTTGGCGGGCCCGATGGTAAACTCCGCAGGTTGCGGGAACGGCCTGGCCAGCGGCACGACTTACGCGGATTGCGCTTCGCTCCATCCGGCCGGCTACTTGCGGAGAAATGCTACGTCCGAGGTTGTATCGCCAGGATGATTGATGGTGGCTAATTAATTAACCGTCATTACAAAGAGATCTCATATACGCCCCGCCCATGCGTTGCCGCCCGCAACAGGCGCTGCGTCGGATGAATTTGCAGATCAAAGACTGGCGCGTCTGGCAATCCGTTCTCCAGTGGATTCCAATTCAATCCGCCGTCGGCAGAATGCCAGACCCCGATATCGGCACCCACGTAGACGTTGTTGGGAGCCGTCCGATCAACGGCCACGGCGTTGTGCTCAACGTCGAGAAGGGCATTGCTGCCCGTGCCACTACGAACCTGCCAGCGCGTCCCTTCGAAGTGCCAGACCCTGCGGCGATCTCCCAGTCCGCCAAAAGCCACATAGATGGAGTTTCCGCTCGCGTCGGCCCAGTCGACCGCTACGTCTGCGATCAGCCCTGATATCCCAATCGGTCCGGCGGCTACGTTGTCGAGCCGAGTGAGGGGCCAGGTGCTGCCCGAGCGATCCGCGCGGAACACTTGTCCGCGTGTGGTGCCGATGAACAGGCGATTTGCGGACGCAAATGCAAGGGTAAATGCGTCACCGGCCGAAGTGCCGCCAGGGAGGGCGATCGCCGGGAGCCAGTTGCTCGCGAAGTCATTGGACAAGTAGACCAACTGACCGGCTCCGACTGCTACCAAGTTGGCGGTGGTTGGATTTGACGGATTATACGGCACCCCCACGACCGGCTGCGTCATAGTTGCCCAACCAAAGTTCCACACTTGCGTCCAGCCGTCATGCGATGCGCCACCGGTCGTGGAGCGATATACGACCCCATTCATGTACACGAGCACCTGATTAGGATCGTTCCAGTTAATCAGGCAATAGCCGCCGTCCCCACTGCTGACATGGCTCCAAATCGGCCCGGACGCTGTCCTCGCGGTGCCGTTGTCTTGCAGGCCACTAAACAGGATGTTCGGGTCCGTCGGATGCTGGGCGATAAAATTGCAGCAAAGGCATGCGAGCCCATTATTTTGACTGACAAATTCACCCGTGCCTTTGGCATCACGGTTGAGGAAGACCCCGCCATCGCATGCGCACCACAGCTCGTTCGGATCTCCGGGTGTATGACAAATGAAGTGAACATCGGCGTGCGCATGGGTTCCGATCGATGCCGACTTGCTGACCTTATATGCAGCGCCGCTGGCCTGGATAGAGCACCGCCAGATCGATCCGCCCCATGGCGGGGTATCCATGCGATCGCCGCCGAGGTAAACTAGTTCAGCGATTTCGAGATTCGAATCATATCAGGCGGCCTGATCGAGCTTATAGGACCAAGTGTGGACGACGGGATGGCGGTTGAATTCATCCATCCAAGCTTGCGTCACGCCATCAAGGCGATAGACGCCCTGAAGCGATCCCGTTGTCGTTGTAACAAATGCATAGAGAAGATTTGAATTGTTCGGCTGGGCGGCGAGTGCAATGCGGCCAACGTTGTTAGCTGGGAAGTTAGTACCTGTCGGAGTCCAAGTTGCTCCCCCGTTATCCGAGTGCACCACCTGCGACGGTGCACCACCCTGTCCCCACTCAGCGCTGAAGAACCGCGTGGTGCCGCCGCTCGATGTAGCAACGACGCTCGCGTGCACCCCAGGTCGCACCTGCACCCATTGGAATTGATCACCAGTCTTTGGCACGCGCCGGTAAAGTCCACTCGTTGTACCGCCGACAACATTCTCGCGATCGCCAGGATCGACGGCGAACGCGAAGAAGGCCTCACCTGCGAGGTCCGGTGAGCTTGGTTCCGGAACC